>Ga0209075_1000209_pt1 | contig 54754 bp, 44 predicted proteins | sample Stecom2011_FD_187523 | JGI IMG/M metagenome (GOLD analysis project Ga0209075, IMG submission 187523) | Agricultural soil microbial communities from Utah to study Nitrogen management - Steer compost 2011 (SPAdes) (version 2) | ecosystem: Environmental > Terrestrial > Soil > Agricultural land...
CCTGGCTGCGCGCGCGAAACGGAACGCGGCTGGAGTTGACCGTCCATTGCGATAACGAGCGCGCTGTGGGGCTCTATCAAAAGTGTGGGTTTGAAATCGAGGGCGTTCAGCGCGACGCGCTGTGCATCGACGGGGAGTTTGTCGATGAGTATTTTATGGGGCTTTTGTTGAAGCCAGGTGGTTGAAGAAGTTCGAGAAGTTCAGCCCTCAGTCTCGCTCACCGGCCAGCAAGCTGGCCGGGATCAATCAGTGAAAGATCCCGACTGGCTCGCCAGCATGTGAATGAAACTGGGAGCCGCAACCTCACGCATCTGCGAGGCAGTGAAGCTAAATCGCCAAGCCAAATGGTGCGCCGAAATAAATACCCAGCCCCAGCGCGGCGACATAAAGCACGAAGATCAGCGCATAATAGGCGCGGCGTTTGCTCCAGAAGATCAGCAGCGTCGCGCTGGCGAGCAGCAGCGCGCCGACCAGGGTCCAATCGGCGGGCGATGCCAGGCTGACGGCCCCGATCTCGCGCCAGCGGATGAGGATCAGCACGAGCCAGCCGAGCCAGCCGAGCAGGACGGCGCGCAGCGCGAAGTCGCGCGCGTGGAGCCCCAGACGCTGCGCCTCGCCCGGCACTTCGCGCAGGCGGCTGGACGCACCGAACGCCCCGGCGATCAGCGCGGCGGTCAAGGCGGCGCAAAATGCGGCCCATTGCCCGGCGTATAAAAGCATCGCGTCGGCGGGCTCGCCGGCGATATCGATCGCGACGACCAGACTCAGCACGCCGATGGCCAGCGGGACGAGCGCGCCGATGGCGACGGGGAGTCCCGAAGTCTTGCGCAGATCAAGGGTCATCGGGAATGCGGCCAGCCCCGCGAATGCGCCGGTGGCGATCAGCGCATTGAGCGAGCTGAACGTGCCAGTATAAATGCCAATGGCCACGATAAGCAGCCCCGCCCAACCCGCGCCGACCGCCGCGCGCAGCAGATTCTTCTTCGTCTTGACCGTCTCGTGCGCGGCATCCTCCACGACGGAATCGGCCAGATCGCCAGCTTCGTGAAAACTCCAGAGCCGAATATTTCCGCTCTCGTCGCGGCGCACGATGCGCTCCGGAAAGATGATCAACAGGGAGAAACCCAGCACAAAAAGTGTGCCGCCCAGCGAGATCGGCCAGAACGGGCGCACGGCTGTGACGGTAAAGATGCCGGCCATCTCGGACTCAACGCGCTCAAGGCGAATCGGGTGCCCGAGATCTGGGGGAACCGAGGTCTGAGAATTGCGCGCAAAGACCCAGAATTTGCCCAGCTCATCGGACTCAAGCTCCGCCGCGGGGCCCATGACATCGAGGTAATTCTCGCGCACATCGAGCAACCTAAACTCCGGGCCGTCCAGGCTCAGCCGAAACTTCTTGCCGATGCTCGCCGTCGCGCCGACCGAGTCGGGCTCGGTGCTCGCAAAGGTCGCGCGAAGTTTATCTTCGCTGGGGCGCACGCCGCTAAAGGTGATGCGCAGACCGTTGAAATCCACGCCCGTTCCCGCCGGCAAGGTGCGCCGCACCGACGGGGGGGAGGCGGGATCATCGCCGACCTGAAAAATCTGGATTGCCGCGCTGGGCTCGACGCCCGATTGCAGCTCTTGAAGACGCACGCGCCTGGGCAGGTTGACCTTAAGCGACGCGCTCGCCTGGGGGAGCGTATAATGCTCAATGGTCTCGCCATTGGCGATCGCAACATGGGCCGGCGGGAGTTCTTGCTGGGCGACAAACCACTCGCCCAAAAGTATCGCTGCACCCACGAGCAGGCAGGCCGCGCCAACCCATGGAAAGACGGCGCGGCGCGAGCGTTCCGCCAGATCGTCAACTTCATCGGGAACCGGCGCCCGCCGATATTCGAAGTCGGCCGCGGGCTCTTGCGCGGGGAGCGCATCCTTTTTTGGCGCGTGCTTCGCAAACTCAACTCGCGTCCACAGGATGCCCGCGAGCAATATCAGCGCCACCGCACTCAGGGCCGCCGCCACGCCAAGCACGTCGGGCGCATAAAACGCAGAGGTCCACCAGGAACCCGCCACCAGTGCGTCTGAAGCCTTGTCGGGCCGGCGCAATAAGGGAGTAATCACAAGGATCAGCCCCGCCACGCCGAGCAAAATGCCGACGCTTTGCGCCTGAATTGCCTGGGACCAGATACGCGCCAATAATGGATTTATCGACGCGTCACCCGCCGTCTTTTGCCGCGCGCGCGCGCGACTCCGTCTGCTTCGTCTGGCCATTATATTCCGGGAGGATTGAGAGATGGTTGCGGGCCAAATCATTTGGCAACCGCGGGTGGATATGCCATAAATCAGGCTGTTTTGCAGCCTCATCCGCACTTAAATCAATATCCTCGGCATTAAATAAGAGGGATCAATCCATGCGTGATGCCCAAGATTTCGCCATGGTCGGTTTAACCGGCTCCATCGCAAGCGGCAAGTCTCTGGTCGCCGGGTATCTGATCGAGCTCGGCGCGCCCCTGGTGGACGCCGATATTCTGGCGCGCGAGATCGTCGAGCCCGGCGAGCCGGCCTGGCAGGATATTCGGCAGCGATTTGGCGAAGCGGTGCTCAACGCGGATGCGACGCTAAACCGCAAGGCGCTCGGGGCGCTGGTCTTTTCGGACGCCCAGGCCCGCCGCGAGCTTGAAGCCATCACCCACCCGCGTATCGCCCAGCGCCTGATGGAATACGCCGCGCGCTATCGCATGGCTGGCGAGCCCTGGATGGTCTATGATGCGGCCCTGCTCGTCGAGAATAATGCGCATAAATGGTTAAATGCGCTGATCGTGGTCGCGGTGGAACCCGCGCTGCAGCTCGAGCGGCTCATGGAGCGGGACGGCTCAACGGCTGAGGCTGCGCGCCGGCGCATCGAGGCACAGATGCCGGTTGCCGAGAAGATCAAAGTCGCCGACTTTGTCATCGATAATAACGGCACCCCTGCCCAAACACGCGCCCAGGTAGAAGATGTCTTTCGACAGCTTCAGCAACGCTTTGCCCCTTGAAGCACGCTCGCCTGAGTCGCCCGAATATTTGCGTCCGCCTAGAATATGCCGCTATTTTTTTCGAATTATGACTCGTACCAAGATGATCGATTATGAGCGCTACCAAAGACTCAAAACGCCGCCCCCGGGGGGCGCGCGATATTTTATTGACCGGATTTCCCAGCTTTATGCCCCGCCGAATGTTGGCGACGATCTTTGAAAACGAGCCGAACGCATTCGTGCGACTTCTGGTGCGCCCGGACTTTGTCGAGCGCGCCACGCGCCGCCTGGAGTCAATGGGTGCCGACCCCGACCGCTACCAGATCTTAAGCGGCGACGTGGTCTCGCTGGACCTTGGCCTGAGCGGCACCGAGTACCTCGAATTGCTCGCCAATGTCACCGATATCTATCATATCGCGAGCATCTGGTATCACGGGGCGAGCAAGCGCGAGCTGCAGCGGGTGAACGTGGAGGGGGCCAGAAATATCATCGATGCCGCCATCGAAATGGAGCACCTCACGCGGCTCAATCACTTCTCGACCGCGTTTGTCGCCGGCCAGCGAAGCGGGGTGATCATGGAAGATGAGCTCGACGAGGGCCAGAGTTTTCGAAACGCCTATGAGCGCACCAAATACGAGGCCGAGCTCGTCATGCGCCAGGCCATGAACCTGATTCCGATCAGTATCTATCGCCCGAGTATCGTCGTCGGGGACTCCAAAACCGGCGAGATCGACCGCATGGCGGGCCCCTATTTTCTGATGAATCTGATCGTTCAGATGCCCGAGTCCTTCCCGATTCTGATGCCCGGCAAGGGTGATAAGCCCTTGAATTTGGTGCCGGTGGATTATGTCTGCGAGGCGATGCACCGCATCAGCCTGCAGGATGACAGCATCGGCAAGACCTTTCACCTCTGCGATACCAACCCGCTGGCGGCCCAGAAGGTCTTTGAGATGATCGCGCGCATCGCCGGGAAGCGCCCGCCGATTGGGCATGTGCCCTATTCGCTGACAAAATGGGTCGGCAAAATTCCCTATGTCGAGAAGGTGACCCGCGGCCCGCGCCAATTTATTGAGGACTTCAATCACCTGACCATCTACAACTCGATCAACGCTGTCGACGCTCTAAAAGGCGAGCTGCGCTGCCCGCCCTTCCCCAGTTATGCCCAGAATCTGGTCGATTTTATCAAGGCGGCGGGCATGGACTTCGACGTGGAGTTGCCGAGTGCCGAGGAGTTGCTCGGATAATATTGCTCGGGCAAAACATGGTTGCCCGATCGCGCCGCCCGGTCTATCCTTGAGAACGGACATGCCTCCGTTTCCCACGCTATTACTACCGAGCCAAACCGATATGTCGAAAGTCACCGATCCGAAGAAAGCCGCCATTCGCGCGCGCGTCATCGCCTCCGATATCGCCATTTATCCCGATATCCAGAAGAAGATTGCCCGCGGTATCGAGAACGACAATCTCTTCGAAGAACTCGACGACGTGTTGCGCGAAGCGCGCCAGCATTTCGAGGGATATGTCAGCGCGGACCTTTGCAATAATACCAATATCTTCGAGAAGGCGTTTATCGACACCGTCTTTGCGGGCACCGCGCATATCGAAAGTGAAATTTGGTAGACCAACCCACCACCTTTCGATTTCTGGTCGAACCCGACGATCAGGGCATGCGCCTTGATGTCTATCTGGCCGAGCAGAACGACCCGCCGCTGACGCGCTCGCAGGTGAAGCGGCGGTTGGATCTCGGCGAAATCACCGTGAACGCGCAGCCGGTCAAGGCCGGTTACGCGTTGCGCGAAGATGATATGATTCGCTGGGATTTCACCCCTGAGGCGCGCCTCGCGCTCACAGCCCAGCCCATCCCGATCGAACTGCTCTACGAAGATGACGCCCTTGCCGTGGTGCATAAGCCCGCGGGCATGGTGGTGCATCCGTCGCCAGGCCATCCCGATGAGACGCTGGTCAACGCACTTTTATATCACTTTGCCCGCCTCGGCGGCGGCGGCGAATCGCTGCGCCCGGGGATCGTGCACCGGCTCGACAAAGATACCAGTGGTGCGCTGGCGGTGACCAAAACCGACCGCGCGCACCAATTTTTGACCGAGCAATTTGGCAAGCATCGCATCGAGCGCAGCTATCACGCGCTGGTCGTTGGCCCCAACCTGGAAGAAAAGGGCGTCTTCGACACCTTTCACGCCCGAAATCCCCACCAGCGCATCCGATTTAGCGGGCTTTATCCGTCCAAACGCCGCGCCATCACGCACTATCGCATCCTGGAGCGCTTTGACTCGGGCGCCTGTCTGGTGGAATGCCGCCTGGAAACCGGGCGCACCCACCAGATTCGCATGCATTTCTTTGAGGCAAACGCGCCGATTCTGGGGGATACGCTTTATGGAAATACGCTGACCGAGGCGACGCCGCTGATCGCGCGCCAGGCCCTGCACGCCCGCTCCCTTGGCGTCGAGCATCCCGACGGCCGGTATATCGAGTGCGAAGCCCCCTACCCCGCGGACTTTGAGCGCGCGCTCAAGGCGCTTCGCGCCGGAGAAAGTTGGCGCTGACGGCTGCTTTATTGGATTAATCGCTGCCATTCACCGGTTTCACAAAAGTGATGCCCTATTCGAGCCGCTTCGGGTTTGATTGGCCAGCGCAAGTCCATTTCTGCAGCGAGGTGCGCCATGGTGCCGACTCCATTATCGCCCGATCTTCCTTCCCTGGAGACCCTGCCTCCCGAAAGATGGGTCGACGCGATGCACGCGTTGCGCTCCGAGGTCGCCGAGCACGCGGCGACGATCCTCGACCAATATTCCACGCCCGAAGGTGCGCAAGCCAAACTGCAAGCGCTCTTCGACTACTATACCGCGGTCGATATCAACGGGAAGGTCGATGCTCGCCTTGCGGGGTACTATACCATGGATATCGGGGTGCACGGCGCCGGACTGGTCTTCCGGGTCTTTCCTACCCGGCGCTACCTATCAATCGTGCGCACCGACGCGGGGTATTGGTGGTTCGATCACGGCGGCGCAGACGGCGAGCCCGGCGGGACTGCCCATCAATTCCACCTAAGAGTTATTCGGCGCCTGCTTGAGATGATTCCCTGGGCCAATGACGATACGATCGACGAACTCGCCGCCATTGAGATCGCCACGCGCGCCGGATAGCCGGCGCGCGCCCCTGGATCAGTCGATGCCAAAATCACTGCGGGTATCAAAATCGGGGTCGCCTTCCTCCCCATGATAGCGCGTCGCGCTATCGAGGTCGCCATAATACACGCCCAGCTTTGAATAGGTCAGCGGCTGATGATTATAGGCAGCGGTCTGCTCCTCTGCAAAGACGATATTGATGCGCGACATGGGCTCGCCGGCCGGCGTCTCTCCCGACTGCAATTGCTTGACCCAACTCTGTAATTCCGCACCCGGCAGCAAGGTTTTCGAGTTGTCGAATTTACGGTAGACCCACAGCGTCTTCTGCGACGCGTCATAGCGCGTTTCCGAATCTTTAAGGACGTCGCTCATTTCAAAATCTCCTCAATAAAGTACACTGTTTAGGACGCGAATTCGCCCGGATTATTTTCATCCTTTCTACTTCGATTGGCCACCAAGCGCCACCTGCCCATGACCGACTCTGCACCCTCGACTGCGCCGCTGGCTCTGTTTGAAACACTTCCATCGACCCGCCGCATTCCCCATATTCCGCTGGCTACCCTGCCGACGCCGATAAAATATCTTGAAAAGCTTGGCTCTGAAGTTGGGTGCCGTTCTCTGTGGGTCAAATGCGACGATCAGTCTGGCACGGAGTATGGCGGAAACAAAGTGCGCAAGCTGGAGTTTTTGCTCGGCGAGGCGCTGGCTCAGAATTATAAGGAGGTGTGGACGGTGGGCGCGATTGGCAGCCACCACGCGCTGGCCACGGCCATCTACGCCCGAAAAGTCGGCCTTCGCCCGGCGATCTTGCATTTTCCCCAACCCATCACCGAGCATGTGCGCAATAACCTTCGCGCGATTTGCAGCACGGACCCGAAGCTCACCCTGGCAAGCAATAAGTTGACGCTGCCCTTTGAGGTCGGCAAGGCGAAGATGCAGCAGTGGCTGTCGAGCGCGCATAATATTTATTATATCCCCGGCGGCGGCTCCTCGGCGACCGGCGTGCTGGGGTATGTCAATGCGGCGTTTGAGCTCAAACAGCAAATCGAGCGCGGTGAGAGCGTGATGCCCGACTATATCTTCGTCGCCGCCGGCACCTGCGGCACCCTGGCCGGGCTGATCCTCGGGGCGAAGATGGCCGGCCTGAGTTCCCAGATTATCGGGGTGCGCGTGGTCGATAAATTGATGACCAACGCCCCCATCACCGCTCATCTGGCCAATAGCGCCGGTAAAATCATGCGCGCCCACGGCGTCGAGGATATCCCGCATATTTCAGGCGCTGAGGTGACCATACTCGACGATTATTTCGGCGAAGATTACGGCAAGCCGACCACCGAGGGCGTCGCCGCGATGGCGCTATGCGCCGAGTGCTCGCCCATTGAGCTTGAGCCGACCTATACCGGCAAGGCCTTCGCGGCGATCATCGGGGAGCGCGAGCGGCTGGACCTGGCCAATAAGAATGTGCTGTATTGGCATACGCTGAGCAGCGCAGATTTGAGCGCGCGCATCGCCAGCGCCGACGTCCCACGCGATCTTCCCGCCGGGTATCAAAAGTTCTTCGAAGACCCATTATGAGCAAAACACTGCGAATCGTTTTTGTGTGCAGCGGAAATATCTGCCGCTCCCCGCTGGCCGCAGGCCTGGCGCGCCAACTGCTGGCCGAGGCCGAAATCCCGGCGGTGCTGATTTCGGCGGGAACCCTCGGGCTGAACGGGCGCTCCGCGGCGCCCCATACCGTCACCACGGCCGGCGAAATCGGCGTGGACCTCTCGCGCCACCGCTCCCAGGGCGTCTCCATCGCATTGATGCGCATGGCCGACCGCATCGTGGTGATGGCCCCGCAGCACGAAGACGAATTATTGCGAAGCGACGCCTCGCTGCGCCCCAAAATCGTGCGCCTCTGGGATTACGCAAATGAGCCCGGAAAACCGCTGCTCACCCATATTCCGGACCCCGTCGGCCAAGATATTGAGATCTTTCGCCACGCGCGCGACCTGATCCAGCAGGCCCTGGTGGCCTGGGTCGACACGCTGCGCCCCTGACCCTCTTGGACCCTGGCAAACCCGTGCTTGTATTGGGCATCGACCCCGGCTCACGCTATACCGGATACGGCGTGGTGCAGAAAAATGGCGCCGAGCTGATCTATATCGCCAGCGGGCGCATCAACGCGGCGCGCGCCGGCGCGCTCAGCGCGCGGCTGCCGGTGATCTACGAGGGGATTTGCGAGATCATCGAGACCTATTCGCCCGACGAATCCGCGGTGGAATCGATCTTTTTTGCCAAAAACGCGATGTCGAGCCTGAAGCTTGGCCACGCGCGCGGCGTCGCGCTGCTCGCGCTGGCGATGGCCGACGTTCCGCTCAGTGAATACCCGCCCACGCGCATCAAGCAGGCGGTGGCCGGGCACGGGCACGCCACCAAAGACGAAGTTCAGCAAATGGTCAAAGTCATCTTGAAGCTTCGCGGCGAGCTTGCCGAAGACGCCGCCGACGCGCTGGCCATTGCCATCTGCCACTGCCAGGTCGCCGGCTTCGCCCAGCGATTGCGCTAGCGCAATCACTCAATTATTGATACGAATGTTCAGTCGCTCAACGGCACGGTCTCAATCGCTGCGCGCGGCGATCATCCCCCGAACTCATTTGCCCAATCGCCATGATAGCCAGCCTCAAAGGTCATCTCCATATCCTGTCGCTCAACGCGCTCATCGTCGACGTCAACGGTGTTGGATATCATCTTCATGTCCCGATCGGCACCGCCGGGCGCGTGCAGCCGGAGGCCGACGGGCGCGTGAGTTTTCATATTCATACCAGCGTGCGCGAAGACGCGATCAGTTTGTATGGATTTGCGACCTACGAGGAAAAGCGCCTCTTTATGCGGCTGACTTCGGTGTCGGGCATCGGGCCTAAAATGGGGCTTGCGGTGCTGTCGGGGCTTAGCCCCTCGGATTTTATCCGCGCGGTACGAAATAGCGACGTCAAGGCGCTCACCCAGATTTCGGGCGTGGGCAAGAAGACCGCGCAGCGCATTATTCTGGAGCTTAAAAGCGCGGTCGATGACTTTGATTTTGCCGAACTCGCCCCGCCCGAGCGCGGCGTGCAGAGCGATATGGCCGAGGATCTGCGCTCGGCGCTCGAAAATCTGGGCTACCGCGAAAATGACGTTGAGCAGACCCTGGCGGATATGCAGGGGAGCATCGAAAATGCGGCCGACCTGGAAGCACTGCTTCGCGAAGCGCTCAAAATGCTGCGCTGATTTATGCGTATTCATCATGACCTGAATTGGATGCATGACAAGGATGTCGAAGGAGGCCAAAATCACCAAACCAAGCGCCATTGAGCCCAGCCAGATCGACGCGCGCGCCGAGGTTCGAAACCCGAGCATCGAGCGCGACGCCGCGCCCGACGACGAGGCCATGGACCGCGCGCTTCGCCCGCATTCCTTCGGCGATTTCGTCGGCCAGCGCTCGATCAAAGAGAACCTCGGCGTGATGGTCGCCTCGGCGAAGATGCGCCGCGATACCCTGGACCATATCCTTTTGTGCGGGCCGCCCGGGCTGGGAAAGACCACGCTTGCGCATATTCTGGCGCGCGAAATGGGCGCGACCATCCACGTCACCAGCGGGCCGGCGCTGGAGCAAAAAAAGGATCTGGCCGGCATCTTGAGCGCGCTGGACCACGGCGATATGCTCTTTATCGACGAGTGCCACCGCCTCAACCCGGTGATTGAGGAGAACCTCTACCCGGCGATGGAAGATCAGTATTTCGACGTGGTCGTGGGAAGCGGCCCGCACGCGCGCAGCATGAAGTTGTCGCTCCCGCCGTTTACCATGGTCGGCGCGACCACGCGCGCCGGGCTGGTCTCCGCGCCGCTTCGAAGCCGCTTCGGCCAGATCTCGCGGCTGCAATATTATAACGCCGACCAGTTACAAAGCGTCATCCAGCGCTCCGCCGGGCTGCTTAAAATCGAACTCAGCGCAGATGGCGCCGCCGAAATCTCCCGGCGAAGCCGCGGCACCCCGCGCATCGCAAACCGCCTGCTGCGGCGCGTGCGCGATTACGCGATTGTCGTGGGCGACGGGCATATCGACGCCCAGCTTGCCAATTATGCGCTTCAGAAAGTCGGCGTCGACGCGGTCGGATTCGACAGCCTGGACCGCATGTATTTGGGCGCGCTATGCGAGAAATTTGGCGGCGGCCCCGCGGGTTTAAGCACCCTGGCGGCGGCCATCGACGAGGAGCGCGACACCATCGAAACGGTCATCGAACCCTATTTGCTCCAGCAAGGCTATATCCAGCGCACCCCTCAGGGGCGCGTCGCCACGCCCAGCGCGTTTAAGCACCTGAACCTTCCGATTCCCCAACACGACTGACGCCAAAAAAGCCATGAACGAAGCCGCCATTGAATACGCCCGCGCGATGCTCGAATCCCTGGGACTCGACGAGACCATCGACCCCGAACTTCGCGGCGCGCCCAAGCGATTTAGCCAGCTGCTCTACGACCTTTTTTCGGGCGTGCGCGAGGAGCCGCCCATACTGAGCACCTTTCCGGTCGAAGCGATTCCGGTCGACCCAAGCCAGGCCGCCCCGCAGGACGCCGCCCAGAGCGGAAGCAGTCGGCTCGACCCGATTATCCTGCTCAACCTGCCCTTTCGAAGCATGTGCGTGCACCATCTGGTGCCGATGTTTGGGACCATCGACGTGGCGTATATTCCCGATGATCGCATCATCGGGTTTGGCAGCGTGGGGCGCGCCATCGACTATGTGGTGAGGCGCCCGCAGATCCAGGAGCGCATCGTGGTGCAGGTAGCCGAATTATTGCAGAAGAACCTCGAACCCGAGGGGCTGCTGATTCGGTGTCGCGCCCGCCAGATGTGCATGGAGATGCGTGGCTCCCAAAAAGAAGGCGTGCTCGTCTCCAGCGCCTCGCGCGGAAGCCTGCGCGAGGGCGAGCTGCGGGACGAAGTGATGCGCCAATTCGTCGCCTCCGACCAAGCGCTCTGACACGGTTTTTATGAGCCCATCATGAGCGAAGACACCTCGAATCAGCCCGAATCTACCCGCTCGGCCGGGCCTGCGATCGCAGACTGCGTCATCGTCGGCGCGGGCGCGGCGGGCATCAGCGCGGCCCAGTGGTTGCGCTCGCTGGATGTCAGGTTTCGATGGTTCGAGGCCCAGACCGACGCAGGTGCCTGCGAGGTTTCGCCGCGCCTCGGCGGCATGCTCTGGCGGGTGCATAATACGATTAAAAATTATCCCGGTGCGACCTACGCAAACGGCCCGGACGTGCTGCGCGCCTTTCTAAAAGGGCTCGATGACTGCGATGGCTTGCGACCGGAAGTCGCTGAAATCACTCGTATATTTCAAAATGAAGACGCGATCTGGACCGTCGAATTTTCCACGCGCCCGCCTCTGCAAACCCGCACCGTGATCCTGGCCACCGGCACCCGCTACCGACGCCTGGGCGTGCCGGGTGAAATGGAAGGCGTCGGGCGTTATATCAGCCAATCGGCCAGCGTCGACGGCGAGCGATTCGCAGGGCAAAAGGTGGCCGTGGTGGGCGGCGGCGACGCCGCTTTTGAGAACGCGATCATCCTGGCCCCCCACGTCGAATCTGTCACACTGCTGGTTCGCGACTCAAAGGTCCGCGCGCGCCAGGCGTTCCAGGAGCGCGTCAAAGAGCACGCGAATATCCACATTTACCCGCACCCCGCCGAGGTCACACGCATCGAGGCCACCGCCGCCGGATGCCGCCTGCATCTGGACACCACGGGCCCCGATCATACGATGGACGTCGCGGGCGTCTTCATCCGAATCGGCGTCGAGGCCGTGCGCCCCGAAGTCGGCGTTGCCACCGAGCGTGGATTTATCGCGGTCGACACCACGCAGGCCACCAGTCTCGATGGGATCTTCGCGGCGGGCGATATCACCAACCGCCCGCTGCGCTCCATTGCGACCGCCGTGGGCGACGCCGCTGCGGCCGCGCGCGGCGTGGCGACGTGGTTGGAAGCGCATCGCCAGTAAGACCTTTGAATTTGCTGCGCGCGCCCCGAAATTGACGCAAATCGACCGCCTATGCTAACTCAAAGCAACAAATTCTTCTCGAAATAAGCCGCCTCATTCTCGTGCCGCCAAGCGCGTTGCGCATCTAAAATAGGAATCCAAATGTTCGATAAAATTCTGATTGCAAACCGCGGCGAGATTGCGGTTCGCGTGATCCGCACCTGTCAGCGCATGGGAATTCACACCATCGCAGTTTATAGCGAGGCCGACGCGGACGCGGCGCATGTGCGCCTGGCCGACGAAGCACACCTGATCGGCCCGGCGCCGGTGGGGCAAAGTTATCTGAATATGGATCGCATTCTCGAGGTCGCCCGCGACACGGGCGCTCAGGCGGTGCATCCGGGCTACGGGTTGCTCAGCGAGAACGCGACTTTTGTCGAGAAGATTGAGCAGGCAGGATTGGTATTTATCGGACCGCGCTCAGAGGTTATGGATTTGATGGGCGATAAGGCCCAGGCGCGCGCATTTGCCGAAGCAGCGGGCGTCCCGGTGGTCCCGGGTTCGCCGGGGCCCGTTGCCGATGAGGATGCCGCAGTTGAGGCCGCCGCGAAGCTTGGTTATCCGGTGCTTGTAAAGGCCGCCGCAGGCGGCGGCGGAATCGGCATGAAGGTCGCGGAAAACGATAAAAAATTGCGAAAGGCGGTGGCATCCTGCCAGCGTCGCGCCCAATCGTCTTTTGGCGACGATACGATTTATATCGAGCGCTATATCCAAAACCCGCGCCATATCGAGGTGCAAGTTATCGCCGATACGCACGGAAACGCCGTGCATCTCTTTGAGCGCGAATGCAGCGTGCAGCGGCGTCATCAAAAAGTCATCGAAGAAGCGCCCTCGCCATTTGTCGCCAAACACGAGGCAATCAACCTGCGACAGCGCATGACCGACGCAGCCATCGCCCTGGTCAAAAGCACCGAATATACCAACGCCGGCACCCTTGAATTTATCGTCGGCGAAGACGCAAACTTCTATTTTATCGAGATGAATACGCGCCTTCAGGTCGAGCATACCGTCACCGAGGAAATCAGCGGCGTCGACCTGGTGGAGTGGCAAATTCGGGTGGCCCATGGCGAAGCACTGCCAAAGACCCAGGATGAACTCAAGATCGACGGGCACGCGATCGAGTGTCGGATTTATGCCGAGAATCCGGCCAAAAATTTCATGCCCGCCCCGGGCCATATTGGCGACTATTCGGAGCCCACCGGTCCGGGCGTGCGCGTCGATTCGGGCATCCACGCCGACTCCGAGGTCACGCCCTACTATGACCCGATGCTCGCCAAACTCATCACCCACGGCAAAGATCGAGACGCGGCGATTTCGCGCATGCGCCGCGCCCTGGCCGAATATCGCATCGACGCGTTGACCACCAATCTGGGCATGCATATCGAGATTCTGGATGACGCCGACTTTGTCGCCGGCAACTTCCACACCGGCTGGCTCGAAACGCGCGGCGACTGAGCGCCCGCTCAGCCAAGCGACTCGGGGGCGGCGACAAATAAGCGATGATGCGCCTCAAGCCGAAAATCAAGGGGCGGGTTGACCAGAAATCCCTCCCGCCCCGTCTTGCCATTCTTGAGGTCAATTGCAATCAGCACGGCGTCATACTCGCGCTTTAGGTGCAAGATCGCATCCTCGACCGGCATGCCAACCATCTCTTCGGGCACCTCGTCGCGGAAAAATTGCTCGCCATATTTGGCGGTCAAAAGGTCGTCAAGAATGGTGACAATCCCCTTATTTCTTGTCATCGTTGCGACCAGATTGCCGACATACTCCTCCGCGACAATCACCTCCTCGACATGCACCGCTTTGAGGCTGGTTTCATTATCCCGGTTATTGAGCTGCACGATGGTATAGATGCCCGGGCGCGCCTTCTCGATGAGCATTGCGGCGAGCACGCTGCGCGCGTCCTGGTCCTGGGCCGAGCGGGCCGGAATCGTGGCATCCGCCAATAAAATCGCCGTGCTCGCGCGCTCAATATGTGCCCTTTTTAAGACCTCCAGGCGCGTATAGTCCCCAATCATCGTCATGATGCGCCCCGGATGGTTCATCACAACCTCGTCGACGCTCACGCTATCGGCTTCCGAGATGATCACAAATTGCTTATTATGCACGAATGATTTGTGCTTCTTTTTGTGGGTTTTTCTCCCCTTCAAGCTCGGCTCGCCGCTACTCTCATCGTGGAGCAACTCCGATAAAATAACGCTTCCCGAGGGATTCCAGCCGCAAATAATAATATGTTCATCCAGGTCTTCGAGTTCCATCGCGCTAATCCTTATATCTTTAAGCATATTGATCATGACGGCGGAGACGGTACCGGTCAGGATGGCAAAAAGCGTCAGACCCGTGATCATCAGCGATAGGGTGATGCCTTTGCCCAGCGAACTCGTCGGGTCACCGCCGGTCGGCTCCCCGGCGATAATCGTCATGACCGCGTACCATAGCGTTTGCTCAAAGGTGCCAAATTCGCTGTTGATGCCGCCTTCGGCAACCCGCATCGACAGCCCGCCCATCATGGTCGCGGTGAAAAGGCCCAGCCCGATCATCAGGTATTCGACGCGCACGACATTGAAAAAACTCGAGCTCTTCTTGAGTCGATCCATCGCCAACAGGCTGACCCGGTACAGCCGCAAGAGGCGCAGGATGCGAAAAACGCGCAAAATCCGCAGCGCAGGCAACACGGCGAGGATATCGTACCAGCATTTCCGAAAGAAACGCTCCTTTCTGGGCTCCGCGTAGAAGCGCAAAAAAAGCTCACCAATAAACCCCAGTGTGAGCAGGTCATTGATAAAGATAATGGTGGGAAAATGAGGGGAACTCGGGTGCGTGCCGACTTCGACAAAAAGCAGCGCCACCGAAATCACGATCATGATCGCAACAATGATTTCAACAGCCGGCGTTTCTAAAAATCGCCTGATTTCACGCTTTTTATCCATTGATACGTCTCAACGGGTCATACACGGCGAAACAGCAAGGCGGTATGATACCGCTAATTATGAACCCATGCACCTCTGAGAACGATCGAAATATCAGCCTTGAGTTGGATCCACGCCGTCGCGTCGCTCGGGCTCGTCGCTCAAATGGCACGCCACCCAATGGCCCGGCTCAACCTCCTTGAATTCGGGCACGTCCTTTTTGCAGCGCTCAAAGGCGTAGGGGCATCGGGTGTGGAAGACGCAACCCGACGGCGGGTTGAGCGGGCTGGGAACATCGCCCTCCAGCACGATGCGCTTGCGCGTCGCCTCGACCTCGGGGTCGGGGATCGGCACCGCCGAAATCAACGCCTCGGTATAGGGATGCAGCGGCTTTTCGTAGAGCGTGTCGGCGTCGGTAAGCTCGGCCATGCGCCCCAGATACATCACGGCGATGCGGTCCGAGATATGGCGTACCGCCGCCAGATCGTGGGCGATGAATAGGTAGGTCAGCCCGAACTCCGCCTGAAGATCATTGAGCAAGTTCATGATTTGCGCCTGAATCGACACGTCCAGCGCGCTGATGGGCTCGTCGGCGACGATAAACTTCGGCTTGCTCGCCAGCGCGCGCGCAACGCCGATGCGCTGGCGCTGGCCGCCCGAGAATTCGTGCGGATAACGGCGCACATAGCGCGGGTCCAGCCCCACGATTTCCATCAGGTCCTGCACCTGGCGATCAACCTCCTCGCCCTTGGCCAATTTGTGCACCCGCAGCGGCTCGGCGATGATATCGCCGATGGTCATGCGCGGGTTCAGCGAGGCATAGGGGTCCTGGAAGATCATTTGAATATCGCGCCGTTTTCTGTGCAGCGCGCCCGGACTAAGTTTGGTGAGGTCTTCATCCTCAAAGAAAACGCTGCCCTCGGTGGGATGATAGAGCTGGATGATCGAGCGTCCGGTGGTGGATTTGCCGCAACCCGACTCACCGACCAACCCCAGGGTTTCCCCCTCATAGATCTCAAAGTTCAGCCCGTCGACCGCGCGCACGCGCCGCACTTCCTTGCGCACCAGCAGACCTTTATAGACCGGGAAGTGCATCTTCAGGTTGACCACGCGCACCAGCGCCTTGGCCGTGGGTTTGGAATCAGCCTGCGGCGGGGCATCGGCAGGCTGCGCATCGGAAGTCGTGTGGGCGTCATTGAGGGGCGCGGTCGACTTTTTCTCACTCTCGGCTACTGCTTCAGACATCGTCGCCTCCCTCATTTTGCTGTGATGCGTTTTTTGCGTCTATTTCGATGCTGCCGCCGGCACGAATCTGCGCCTCGATCTTGTGGGCGTGACCCGGCGCGGAGCGCGTGCCCAGTTGGGCCGCGTAGACCTCCTGCGCGCGCCAGCAATACGAGCGATGCCCGTCGCCAAAGTCGACGGGCTCGGGAAATTGTTGGCGGCATTTATCCACCGCCCATGGGCAGCGATCCGCGAAGGGACAGCCGGGGATATCCTTGGAGGTATCCGGCGGAAGTCCCTCAATCGGAATCAATTCCTCGACGCGCCCGCGGTCCAGGCGCGGCACGCTTTTGAGCAGGCCCACCGTATAGGGATGAGCGGGCAGATAGAAAAGGTCGTCGGCCTTGGCCTCTTCCATGATCCGCCCGGCATACATCACGATGACCCGGTCCGAGATGCCCGCCACCACGCCGAGGTCGTGGGTGATGGTGACCACGCTGGTGCCAAAGTCGGTGCGCAGGCTCTTGATAAGCTCGAGGATCTGCGCCTGAATGGTGACATCGAGCGCGGTCGTGGGCTCGTCGGCGATCAGCAGCGCCGGCTCGCATAGGAGCGCCATGGCGATCATCACGCGCTGGCGCATGCCGCCGGAGAACTGGTGCGGGTACTGGTCGATGCGCTGGGCGGCGCCTGGAATGCCGACCTTATCGAGCATCGCAATGGCTTTCTGGCGCGCCTCGGCCTTGTCCATATTTTTATGGATCTGCAGGGGTTCCATCAGCTGTTTTGAGATGCGCAAAAACGGGTTCAAGCTGGTCATCGGGTCCTGCCAGATCATCGAGATCTGGTTGCCCCGGATCTTTCGCATCTCCGTTTTCGACTTCTTCAGCAGGTCCTCGCCCTGAAAGAAAATCTCGCCGCCGGCGATGCGCCCCGGGGGCGTGGGAATCAGGCCAAGAATCGAGATCTGGGTGACCGATTTGCCGGACCCGGACTCCCCCACGATTCCCACGGATTCGCCCCGACGCACATAAAAACTCACCCCATCGACCGCACGAACCGTGCCCCCGTCGATATTAAAATAGGTCTTAAGATTGCGCACATCGAGGATCTTTGGACGCTCATTAAGCGTGAGCTTCGGGGTGCGAGTCTGAGCTTCGGGTTTCTGGGTTGCTTCGGTCATAATCGCCGATTCCTTGCAAGCGCTGCGTACTAAAATGAGTCAATTCAGGCCGCCGCCGACGCGCCGGCCCACAATCCCTAAGGCCCTACCCGCACGCTCAGTCCTTGCGGACCTGCGGGTCCAGGGCGTCGCGCAATCCGTCGCCCAGGAAGTTCAGGCTCATCAAGGTGATGGCGAGCGCGGCGCCCGAGGCTATGATGACCCAGGGCGCGGTGCCCATGACCTGGCGCCCTTCGCTTGCCAGGGCGCCCCAGGAGGTCAGCGGCGCCTGAATACCGAGGCCAAGGAAGCTCAAAAACGCCTCTTCCAGCATGACTGCGGGCACCGTCAACGTCGTATAGACAATGATCGGCCCCAGAGCGTTGGGGATCAGATGCTTGAAGATAATCCCCGGGGTCGACACACCGATGCAGCGCGCCGCCTCCACGAATTCCTGCTCTTTGAGACTAATGACCTGTCCGCGCACGATGCGCGCCATCGTGAGCCACTGAATGGCGCCGAGCGCGACGAAAAGAATCACGATATCCGAGCCGAAGACCGACACCAGCAGGATAATGAGAATCATAAAGGGCATGCCGTACATCACGTCGACAATGCGCATCATGATATTATCGACTTTGCCGCCCAAAAATCCGGCGGTCGCCCCCCAGCTGACGCCGATAAGCAGCGACACCAGCGTGGCGAGCAGGCCGACGGCCAGCGAAATGCGCGCGCCGAAGACCAGCCGCGTGAGCAGGTCGCGCCCGAGCTTGTCGGTGCCCAGCCGGTTGATCTCGGGGCGCGGCAGGCCGACATACTCCTGCTTGCTGATGCCCAGGTCACTGTCGCCGTCAAAGCGGTTGAGGATATTTCGGGCCTCGCTGGCGCTTACCAGCGCGATGAGTTTGCCGGCCTGCTCAAATTCCATCATGCCGTCGGCATTGGCATCGCACTCAAAGACCGAGCGGTCCTCCGGCGGGGCCATGCTCCTTTTGGCGATCTGCCAACTCGCGCAATTCGGGATGAACTCGGGCGGCGCAAGGCTCAGGGGAGCATTCACATACTCCTCATAGTTGAGCAGCCCGTCGCCATCGGTGTCGATCTGCGCAAATTCGTACTGTCGATACGCCTGTTCGACCTCACTTTCGCTGATAAAACCGTCGCCGTCGGTATCGACGTTATCAAAGGCAAGCGGGCCCACGGGCGGCATCAGCTTATAATAGGTCGAGGGGACGCTGCGCGAACCCGGCGGCTTGGGCACCACGAAGAGGTGCTGCTCATCGAGCGAAAAGCGGGTGATCGAGCTTGAAATAACCGGATACCCCAGCGCACAGATCGCCATAAAGGTGACGACCAGCAGCCCGGCCATCGCGGCTCTATTCTTGCGCAATCGGCGAAAGGCGTCCTTCCACAGACTGGTCCCGACCACAAGCTGGGTTGCGGCGCCGCCATCTTCTTTGGTTTGCGGATCAATCATAATTCACCCGCGGGTCGATGACCGTATAGAGAATGTCGACGAGCAGGTTCAAAAAGACCAACACCGTGGAGTAAAGGATGACGGTTCCAAGCACCATATTATAGTCGCGATTGAGCGCGGCGCGCACAAAAAGCTTGCCGACGCCGGGAAGATTGAAGATTTCTTCGACGACCACCGAGCCGGCCAGCAGCGCGGCCACCGCCGGCCCCATATAGCTGACCACCGGCAAAATTGCCCCTCGCATCGCGTGGGTAATCACCACCGCGTGCTCGGTCAAACCCTTGGCGCGCGCGGTGCGGATAAAGTCCTTGCGAATGACCTCGAGCATGCCGCCACGCGTCAGGCGCGCGATATAGGCGGCGTAGTACAGCCCGAGCGTAATACTCGGGAGCACGCTGTCCATCCAGCTATCCCACCCGTTGGGGCGAAACCACCCGAGGTCCAGCGCGAAGAACATGATCAACAGCGGGCCCAACACGAAGTTGGGGATACTCACCCCGACCATCGCCAGGGTCATCGTGGAATAATCCGCCATCGTATTCTGCCGAAGCCCGGCATATAGCCCGGCTGGCACGCCGATTAAAAGCGCCACAAATAGCGCCTGCAGCCCAAGCTGCAGCGTGTACGGCAGCGCCGAACTCAGCGTCTCCAGCACGCTTCGGTCCGTCTTCATGCTGTCGCCCAGGCTGCCATGCAGCAGTTGGTCGACATAATGAAAATACTGCGTATCGCCCCAGCCCGCGGTCAGAATATGGACCGGCCCGACGCTGAACTCCGAGACAGGCTCCCAGGCGTCGCACGCCGCCACGGGCTCCAGCGGCACGCTCAGATAGACCGGGAAAACCGGCCGATCCAATTTATGTACCGCAATGCACCCACAGGTATTGGTCGCACGCTCTTTGAGACACGGATTACTCGGCGCCATGCGCGTAATCCACAGCGCCAGCGTCACGATGGTCAGCAGCACAAAGACACTGCCGAACAGACGTTTAATTATGAATCGACTCACTCGGACAGGCTCATATATTTGAGGAGATGAATATCGCGATTATGCGGCTCCAGGCCCTTGATATCGCGCGAAACGAGCACGTTATTGGTATAGAAGTAGATGGGAATAATCGGCCCATCTTGCACCAAAATCGTCTCGGCCTCTTGCAGGATTTTAACACGTTTGGCCTGGTCAGCCTCCGTATTGGCGGCTTCGAGCAGCGCGTCATACTCGGCGCTTGACCATCCGGTGTCATTATTTCCGTCGCCAGTTTTGAACATCCCCAAGAAGGTCATGGGGTCGTTATAGTCGCCGATCCAGCCGGCGCGTGCGATGTCATAATTCAGGTTGTCGATATCGTCCAAATAGATCTTCCATTCCTTGTTGACCAACTCGATATCGACGCCGAGATTGGACTTCCATTGCTTCTGAATCGACTCGGCCACCAATTTATGGTTCTCGTCCGAGTTATAAAGAAACGTGAGCTTCGGCAACGGTTTTCCGCCTTCTCCGTAGCCCGCTTTCTTGAGCAACTCCGCGGCCTTACGCGCGTCATAGGCGACCTTGGTGGTCGACTCATAGCCTGGCATATTTTTGGGCACATAGGAATCCGCGGCCTCATAAAGTCCGCTGAGCACATCCTCGACCAGCGAGTTTCGGTCGGTGGCCAGGGAGAGCGCGCGGCGCACATCGGCGTTGGCCAAGGGGGAGTCCTCATTGGAGACGTTCACGCGGAAATAATATACCCCCAGCAGCGGGTCGCGTCGGTAATCCGGGTGCGTGATAAACTCCGCGATCTGGCTGACCGGCAGGGTCGTGCCGGTCCAATGCAATTCATCGGCGCGATAGGCGTTGGTGACGGCGTTGAGGTCCGGGATGATTCGAACCGTCGCCTCTTCGATGGAGACATTCTTGGCGTCCCAATAATTTGGGCTCTTCTTAAGCTTGATTTCCTTCTGATCGACATAGGATGCCAGCTCATACGCGCCGTTTGTGACGATATTCTCGGGGCGAGTCCAGTCGTTTCCGAACTCCTCGACCGTCTTCTCGGGGACCGGGAAGAAGGTATAAAAAGCAATCAACTCGGGAAAATACGGCGTCGGATTAATCAGCTCAACCACAAGGGTATGCGCATCCGGCGCGCGGATGCCGACGGTCTCCCAGTCGGGCGCGTCGTCCTTGGACTTCTTATAGTTTTCGGCGCCCTTGATGACAAAAAGCATCGAATCGTAGTCGGCCGGAAAGTCCGGGGTAAGAATGCGTTTCCAGGAATAGACGAAGTCCGCAGACGTCACCGGCTCCCCGTTGGACCATTTCGCGTCGTCTCGCAGATGGAAGGTATAGGTCTTGCCGTCATCGCTGATATCATAGGACTTCGCCACGCCCGGACGCATCAGCTTGGCCGGGTCATCCAGGCCTTCGGTGGTCGGTCCCGGCACCAGCAGGCCCTCAAAGAGCTGCATCGCGATGCGCCCTTCCGGCGCTCCCGTCATCTTCGCGGTGTCGAAGGTCTCCGGGTCGGCCGCCACAACAAACGTGAAGTTCGGCGCCTTGGAGCCGGCGCTCGATTGGCTCGCCGCCGCCGACTTCGCGCTGCCTTCATCGGCGGTCTTCTCGCCGCCCTTCTTATCGCACCCGAGCAGTCCGCCGAGCCCCACCAATAATAATACCGCCAGACCAGCACGCGCCCTGGTATGCGTATTTCGAAGTCCTATCATGATATACTCCTTAATTTGCAACGATATAGGGAATCCGCTGATTTGTATGACAGCGATATTTCGTCTCGCCAAAATGCTCGATCAAATAGCCCCCGCGCTTGTAGCGAGAAACCGTGCGAAGTGTCAACGCCGGGGTGCGCCGCGCAAATCGACACCAACCTGATATTTCGTGGTAATTTAAGCGGAGAGCAGGTTGCCGCCATGACGTCGAATCGATAGGATAGACGGATAACAGGCATTTATTTAATGCCCCATTTGATACCGGAACTGTCATGTTAAACGAATCTGAAGTGACCGCGTGTTCGTCAAAATCACCGTCAAGTTGGGTTCGCACCGCACAGAATATCCTCGCGGTCAGCCTCATGGGCGCCCTGGGTTTCACTTTTCTATTGAACGCGTTCGCCTTGGTCGCGCCTGATCAGCCCGCAAATTCGATATTATTCGTCGTCCAACCCTCCAAGCTGGGGGTCTTTCCCGGACTCGCGGGGATCTGGATTGGCATCGTATGTTTACTCGCGGCGCTCTTTATCATCAACGAGCACCTCGATACGCCGCTCATTCGCAAGAACCAGGTGCGCGTCGCGGCAGCGCTGCTGCTCCTCACATCCTCGCTGTGGGTGATGGGCTATGCTGCACAAGTCGATCAGTCTGAATGGCGCTTGGATACCCCTGCCGAGCCTAAATTCAAACACGACCCCGCTGCAGTCGGCTGCGACCTGACATTTTAGTCCTCGCGAGCTAAATATCATCGCCGGGTTTTGGGAAGACAGCGCGCCATACTTTGGCGCGTTTCTAGTTTCTTGGGAACCCCGCCGGCCAGCCATCACTAGTCGGCGACACCTCCGTCGTGCTATATTTGGCGCCGCAGATAACGAACGATTCATTCTTTGGCAGGTACCGCGCCCTTTGGGCGCGCGCTGCCAATCCACCATTTTTTTGGCGCATTATACCGATGAAGCACGCTCAAAAATACGCGATCCCGGTTATTTTTATCACGATCCTTGCGGCCCTGGCCGCCATCGCCGGCCCGCATAATGTGGACCAGTGGTTCGGCGCCGTGGTCAAACCCATGGCCATGGTCCTGATGTGGAAGCCGCCGCTGCCGATCCTCGAGAAGATGCCCCTGGTCGTCCTGGTGCTCTTTTTCGGCGCGGTCTTCTTCACGTTTCGCTTTCGCTTCATTAACTTTCGCGCGTTTCGCCACGCCTACGACGTGGTGCGCGGAAAATACGATAATCCCGATGATCCGGGCGAAGTCACCCATTTTCAGGCCCTCACCGCCGCGCTCTCGGCGACGGTCGGGCTGGGCAATATCGCCGGCGTCGCCATCGCGGTGAGCGTGGGCGGGCCGGGCGCGATTTTCTGGATGATGGCGACCGCGATTTTTGGCATGAGCAGCAAATTCACCGAAATCTCGCTGGGCATGCTCTACCGCGAAATCGACGAAAATGGCGAAGTCACCGGCGGGCCGATGGTCTACCTTCGCGACGGCCTGGCCGAACTCAACCCAAAGTACAAGACGCTGGGCGTCGCGCTCTCCATCATCTTCTCGGTCTTGTGCATCGGCGCGTCCTTTGGCGGCGGAAATATGTTCCAGGCCAACCAGAGCTTTCGGGCGATGTCAATTATCGTGCCCTGGCTGGGCGGCGCGCCCGCTCAGGGCGACCTGGTGCTCAGCGCAGATGAACCGGTCGAATTCTCACTGCCCATCTCGGCGGTGCGCTTCAAATTGCCCGCCGCCTCACAAGACGAGACGCGCCGAGAGCGCACCTATGTCTCCACCGAGGACTTCTTCGCAATCACCGCCAAGGACTGGACCCGGGTTGACGGGCGCTATCAGATCGAAATTCCGGTCACCTCCATCGAAAATAGCGAGCGCTATAACGTGCGCGCCAACCTCATTACAGTCATGGAAACCGGGATTATCGAGGGTCGAAATATCGACTCAGAAAGCTGGAAGCAACCGGCAGGCATCACAGTGAATAATCCCGAAGCGTTTGTCGGCGGCACCAACCCCCGAGGGCTTATCTTCGGCATGATCCTCGCCATTTTGGTCGGCCTGGTTATCATCGGCGGCATCAAGAGCATCGCGCGGGTCGCCGAAAAAATCGTCCCCTCGATGTGCGGCATCTACTTGCTCGCCGCACTCGCGGTGATTTTCATGAATCTGAGCGCGCTGCCCGACGCGATAGCGTTGGTCTTTAGCCAGGCATTTACGCTCGAAGCCGGCTGGGGCGGCCTCGCGGGCGTCTTCGTGCAGGGTGTGCAGCGCGCCGCCTTCTCCAGTGAGGCAGGTATCGGCTCCTCGCCCATCGCCCACGCCGCGGCCAAAACCGACGAACCCATCCGCGAGGGCATCGTCGGCCTGCTCGCCACGGTCATCGACACCGTCGTGGTCTGCTTTATGACCGGCATGGTCATCATCATCACCGGCGTCTACAAGGACCAGTCGACCATCGGCATGGAAGGTGTCACGCTGACCAGCCGCGCCTTCGGCTCCGAAATCTCCTTCTTCCCCTATATCCTGGCCATCGCGGTCTTCCTCTTCGCCTTCAGCACGATGATCTCCTGGAATTACTACGGCGAGCGCTGCTGGACGTTCTTATTCGGCAAGAAGCAGGCGACGACCTTTCGCATCATCTTTTTGCTCTTCATCATCCTGGGCTCCGTCTCAAGCCTGGGCAACGTCCTGGACTTCGCCGACCTGATGCTATTGTCGATGGCCTTCCCCAATATCCTGGGCGCGGTGATGCTCAGCGGCGTGGTCTCCAATCACCTCGACGTCTACTGGGCCAAATATAAGGCCGGTGAGTTTAAGCGGTTTAAGTAAATTTCGAAAAAAAAGCGGGTTTTCGGTCGTGTGAAGCATGACCGAAAACCCGTTTTTTATTGAGTGATATCGCTCAGGCCTTAGCGCTCATCCTGGTCGCGCCCGCGCAGCACCGTGCGAATCGGGGTGCCCTCAAACCCGTAGATCTCGCGCAATTTATTGACCAGATAGCGCCGATACGAGGGTTTGACGCCGTCGGCGCGGTTCACCGAGAAGAGGAATGTCGGCGGGCGCGTGGCGACCTGGGAGGCGTAGTAGAACTTCACCGGGCGTTTTTTGTGCATCGGCGGGCTATGCTGGCCGAGCGCCTGCTCCAGGAAGCGGTTGGTCTCGGCGGTGGAGATACGCATATTGAACTGCTCGAAGGCGCCGTCGACGAAGTCGAAAATCTTGTGCAGGCGCTGGCCGGTCTTCGCGCTGATGAAGATGATCGGCGCAAACGCCATAAACGGCATCTCGCGCTCGATGGCCTTCACATATTCGCCCGCGGTCGAGACCTCTTTGTCAACGAGATCCCACTTATTCACCACGATGACGCAGGCGCGCCCGCGGTTATGGATGACGTCGGCGATCTTCTTATCCTGCCAGGTGATGCCCTCGATGGCATCGACCACAAAAAGCACCACGTCGCTGCGGTCGATGCTGCGGATGGCCTGGAAAACCGCGTATTCCTCCAGTTGCTCCGAAATCTTGGTCTTTCGGCGCAGCCCGGCGGTGTCGATGACCAGGTATTCCTGGTCGCCGCGGGTGATATGAGTATCGATGGCGTCGCGGGTGGTCCCGGCGACATCGTCGGTCAGCAGGCGGTTCTGGCCGAGCAACCCGTTGACAAGGCTGGACTTTCCGGCATTTGGCTTTCCGACCACCGCAACCCGCGCGTAGGGAGGCTCGGCGGGCAATTCGTCGCTGCTGGGGATGAGCCCGCAAATCTCATCCATCAAATTGCTGATGCCGTGGCCGTGCTCGGCGCTGAGCGGATATAACTGCATGCCCAACTTATAGAACTCCCCGAGATATTGCTCCGGCTGATGAGGCGAATCGATTTTATTGACCGCGCAGAAGACCGGTTTGGTGCTCTGGCGAAGCATCGCGGTGATCTCGCGGTCGGCGGGCACCACCCCTGCGCGCGAGTCGACCATAAAGATGATGACGTCGGCTTCTTCCATGGCGATTTGCGCCTGGACGCGCATCTGCGCCAACATGCCGGCCTGGGCTTCGGGCACAAAACCGCCGGTGTCGATCACCGTATAGCGCTTATCATACCACTCCCCGTCGGCGTATTGTCGGTCACGCGTGACGCCCTCGGAGTCGTGGACGATGGCGTCGCCCTCCTTGGACAGACGGTTAAAAAGACGGCTTTTGCCCACGTTCGGGCGGCCTACAATTGCAATTAAAAAGCTCATGACTTCGTTTCAACTCTTGGGCCGGCGCGCTCGCACGGCGTAAATTAAGATCACTTCAACGGATTATTCGTATCCGAATCGGCCGAGAGCTTCGGGGTCTTCGCTCCACTCGGATTCCACCCGAACGAAAGTCTCCAGATAGATTTTTTTGCCAAAAAACGCCTGCATGCGCTTGCGCGACTTCGTCCCGATCGACTGCAATCGCGCGCCCCCCTTGCCGATGACGATGCCTTTTTGGCTGGTGCGCTCGACATGAATAATCGCGGAGACTTCGATCATATTCTTGTCGCGATTATCCACAAAACGCTCGATTTCGACCGCCACGCTATAGGGAACCTCCTCGTGGGTTTGCTCCAGCACTTGCTCGCGGATGAACTCCGCGGCAATAAAGCGCTCGGCCTGGTCGGTGAGCATATCTTCGGGAAAGAGCGGGTCACTCTCGGGCAGATGCTCCAGGATCACCTCGACCAGCCGGCGAATATTATCGCCCTTCTGCGCACTGACGGGAAGAATCTCGGCGAAATCAAATCGCGCGCTCAAGTCCAGAATCAGCGGCAATAGCTGCTCTTTGGCGTCGAGCTTATCGACCTTATTGAGGATCAAAAAGACCGGTTGCTCAACTTCGGCAAGCTTTCGGAAGATAAAAGCTTCGGAGGCCGGGATTTCGTCCTTGCCCAGACGCGCCATCTGTTTGATATACGCGTCGGCGTCGATGACGTGGCAGATCAGGTCGACCTCGGTGATCGCGGCCAGCGCGGTCGCGACCATGCGCTTATTGAGCTGCTTTTTGGAGCGGTGAATCCCCGGGGTGTCGACAAACGCTATCTGCCCCTTTTCAGGGAAGCTTCGTACCCCTAGTATCCGGTTGCGCGTCGTCTGCGGCTTGGCGGTAATGATTGCCAGGTCGACGCCCAGAATCCGGTTCATCAGCGTCGATTTGCCCACATTGGGTTGGCCGATCAGGGCGACAAATCCAGCGTGATAGCCGGAATTTTTCGGGTCGGTATTTTCTTCGTTTTCCAACGGCTTCGTTATGTCGTTTCCCATCTTTCGGCAAATCCCTTTGATACGTTCTCAACGGCGCGGCTTCAATATACCGGCGTTTCTTAAATTGGCAGGAGGTCTGAAAACACTTGTGCTGGGCGGCGCGCTTTATGGCGTGCTCATGATAACAAGTGCGTGTGAAGATCCACAACAGACCCAGACCCAGGCCTTCGAATACGCCGAGGAGCAATATCGCGGCGGTCAATACAATGCGGCGCTTGACGGATATCAAGCATTTCTGGATTCCTATCCGACCAGTCCGCTTGCGGCAACTGCCGAAATGCGGATTCGTGGAATTCATCGCGAGGTTCGCTCGGTGATGATGGAAAAAAACGTCCCGCGCCCGCGCTATGTCGGCAAACTCAAAAAGGCAAAACCTGGCGAAAATAGTCTGTCGGATATCGCCGCGGACACCGATGCCGCCGTCGACCCACCGCCAGATCGCCCGGACTCATCGCGCCCCAACCGTGCGCCGGATTCCTCTCTATGACACATCTTCGCATCCTGATGGGAGCGCGCCGCCGCGGCATTTTGAATCGCGTCGGCACTCAAACCTCGCTGAGCTGGACGCTGCTGCTGGCGCTTTTCGGCGCACTGATGGGCGGTCTGCTGCTGCTCGGGCACGCCGCCGCCCCGGGGCTTTTGCGCCCGCCAATGGATCTTGTCACCGCCATAGGCATGAATACCCCGGGCGGAAAATTACCCGCGGGCGCCGCCGCCCTGGAGGCCGCATTCTGGTTGGCCGCCCTGGCCTCTTCGGTGCTCAACTTCCGGGTGATGGAACTTCTATTTCGCCGAAAAGATGTGCGCGCCCTTGAGCATTTTCCGCTTCAACTCTCAGCGCTCTATGTCGACCGCCTGCTGGCCGCGCTGGGCGAGGCGCTGGCGGCGGCGCTATTGCTCACGCCGTTTTTTATCCCGCTGATATGGCACGGCGGCGGACTCGCCGCCGGGGCGAGCATCGCGTTGATCGCGGTCGGCTTGCTCACCAGCTCGGCCATCGGATTTGCGATGCAGCTGGGCGCCGGCTCAAGCCTTGCCGAAACCGAGGCGCTCGACCCGAGTATCGCGCGCGCCGACCGGCCCAATACGGCGAGCGGGAGCGCGCAGGTTTTTCTATACGCGCCGGGCATCGCCCTGGCGGTCTCGGTCATCATCATCCTGATGGCGAAGCTAGCCCTGGGCGAGGTGATCAAGGCCGGCGAGCCGACCCGCGCGCTCGGGGTGGGCCTGGGGATTTTGGGCATCGGATTTCTCGTGGCCCTGGCGATGTCTTATAAATATTTTGTCCGCGCATTTCCGCGTATGAGCGCGCGCTTTCACGAAGTTGATTTTATCGGCCACAGCGTCTCGGCAAGCCATCAGACTTCGGACTTTTTGAAGCCACGATTGGGCGAAGCACTGCTTCCAACAAGCGCGCGCCCGGTTTTTCGCAGCTATGCGCTGCAATTTGGCCGCCGCTATATGCTCGCCAGGTGGAGTTATGGGCTCGGGTGGCTGGCCGCAGGCATTGCGCTTTTTCGCCTCAGCGAGGCCGCCCTGCCCCTGTGGTTGGTGGTCACGCTGCCGGCCATTGCCGCCGCGACGCTGGTCAATCCCTGGACGCGCCTGTCTTCGCCCCGCATTCGCCCGTATTACCAAGATCTGCTCGCCCTGGGCAAAAATGACGATACTCGGGCGGCGATTGCCTTCGGTTTTCGCGAGATATTGCTATTCGCGGGCCCCTACGCCCTGCTTGCCGCAATCGCGCAGGGAACGCGCAGCGGCGATTGGCCAGGCGCCGCGGCGCTGGCGGCGCTGGCGCTGGGCGGATGCATCGCGATAAACGGCGCGGTGGCGCTCCTCTGGTCAACCCTCGGGCGCAACCGCGCCGCCGAGCTGGTCGCACCCGCTTTGCTCGCCGTATCGATGGTCGTGGTGGCCAATATTTCACTGCTCGCGCTCGCCGCAATGCAGGTGCTGTTTTGCCTCGGGCATCTCAAAATATTGGGCGCATCGACGCCTATTCCAATAGGCACTACGCCCCACTCACCCGGTGAGTGAGCCATATATCATCGCGATTTTTAGCCATTATTTGGCGCGTATTCGCCCCTGAACAATAGATAGCCTGAGACGAAAATTATGGATAATCAGCCACGCCTGAGCATCAAAAACCTGGTCAAACGATATCGGCGACTGGTCGCCGTCGACGGGCTTACGCTTTCCATCGGCGCGGGCGAATTTGTGGGGTTTATTGGGCCTAACGGCGCCGGAAAATCCTCGACCATGGGGTGTATCACCGGGCTACTTGCGCCGGATGGCGGGAGCATCGAGGTTGCGGGACTCAACGGAGCTGAAAACCCGGTCGAGATTCGCCGGCATATCGGCTTTGTGCCTCAAGAGCTCGAGCTCTACGACTATCTAACCGGCGAGGAATTTTTGCGTTTCGTCGGAGATATTCGCGGCGTCAGCGGCGCAGCGCAGGACAAACAGGTTGAAGAGTTACTTGAGCTTACGGAATTGCTCGAGGCGCGCCATCGCCTGGTAAAGGAGTATTCGGGCGGAATGGCGCGAAAAATTGCCATCTGCGCGGCGCTTATTGGCCCGCCGGAGCTCCTATTGCTCGACGAATCTTTTGTGGGACTCGACCCCGAATCCACCCTGCGTATTCGTCGCCATCTTCAGAATTATTGCGACCAGGGCGGCGCGATTCTGTTGTCGAGCCATATCCTCGATATGCTCGAGCGCATTTGCTCACGGGTGGTAATTTTGGTGGATGGAAAGCTGAAACGTGATCTGAGTCGCGAAGAACTCGATGAATTAATAGCATCCGGTAAGTATCCGGATTTAAACGCGATTTACCTGGAAGCAACCGGAAAGATTATCTAGAAACGCCAACCCTTAAAGCGTCACTTTAATCCAATCTCCATCTCGCCAGACGATCACTTCGACCTTCTCGCCGACTCGCTGCACCAGCAAAATGCGGTCGCCGCGTTGGATGCCAGCCTGGCCTGCGCTGGAATCCGCGGGCACAAAATCAATGATCCATTGATGCTCGTCCTGCACGATTTTTGCGCCCAGATGCTGCTCGATATCTTCGCGACGATTGAGCACACCGGGTGGAAGCGACAGGTCGAATAATTCGCGATCAAGAGTGAGGACGGCACGCGCAGCGTCGGCGGGCTGCTCGGCGGTGATCTCAAGACGCTTGTGGCCGGCACCGCGGCGCGCATCGCGTGCGATAAGGGTGGCTCGAAACGGGAGCGCGGTGTCATACGGAATCGGCTCGGCGCCGGCGCTTGTGGCCTCAAGAAGCTTTCGGCCCTCCTGCCAGAGTTGGACCAACGCCCCGGAAACCGGCGCGCCGAGCGCGTCAACGACATAGATCTCGATGCGACTGGGTGCCGTGAGCGTGATTTCGCTCTCGTTCTCCAGCACGCCCTTCCAGCGAAGCGGAACGCCGTCGGCAGTCGTCGCGAGAAGTTCACGCGCACCCGACCCGCAATTAATAAATCGCCAGTCGCGCGCGCTCACCCGGCTTCCAGGACAGCGCCGCCCTGCATCTTCGTTTGCGCCCGGCACGCGAAGCTCCACCGCGCTAAGCGCAAGCGTCGGGTCGCTCAGATTGACGCGAATGAGCAAATCATCGCGCTGCACTTCGCGCGCAAGAATTAGGTCCTTGATCTTCGTGGTGGTATGGCCCTTCACACGAGTCAGCGCCGAGAGCCCCGCGCCATATCCGGGTGCTTCGGCGCGCACCTGCACCGCGCCCGTCGCGATGCCGCCCACAGAAAATCGCCCGGCGGCGTCGCTTCGCGCAATCTGGCTTGCGACGCCGACCTGGGCGAGGAAATCGGCATCGAGGATCTCATCGGCGAAGGGGCTTACTGGAATGATCGCAACCTCGGCCCCCACCACCGCGACCCCGAATTCATCGACGACACGCCCCGTCACCGTCGCGCCGCGGTCGAGCACCACGCGGGTTGTCGCAACTTCGGAATCGGCACGATACGCGTGAAGAAGATGGCGCGTATGCCGCACAAACCCGTCGGCATAGACGCTTAGTTGAAAATCTCCCTCTGGAATTGCCCCAAAATTTACCTCGCCATCTTCAGACGCAGTTTCGGTTTGGTGGACCAGGCCAATAAGCCCGCGCGAGAGGCGAACTTTGGCGCCCGAAAGCGGCGCCCCGGTCGGGTCCACGACTTCGACTTTTAGCGGCGAAGCGGGGCGAAGCGCGACGAGCTGCGCTTGAGCATCATTCGGACTCGCCGAGAGGTAGGACCAGAACGCATCTTTATTGTCCTGGCTTCGCACAAAGACCTCATGGGTATTCACGCTGCCATTCGAGGTCTCGAGAAGCTCGGGAAGTTCAAAAAAGCCGCCCTTTTCGACCTCGCCTTCGCGCGGCGGATAATGCCCGGGCGTTCCCACAACTACGGAAACACGGACATCCTCGGCATCGTCGCCGCGCACAAATCGCAGCGCATTGGGCGGCGCGGTCAAATCTTCGGCTTGGTCGGCTGCAACTGCGGAATCTGGCTTCTGGGCGTCAGGAGCAACTTCGGTATGCGCCGCCTCGCCTGCAGCCTGGCGCTGCTGGTCCACAAAGACAAAACTCCCCGTCGCCGCGATGAGCGCGGCGCTGAGGAGTATAAAAAGCCATTTGGAGCGAGGTTTCATGAGGCTCGGTCAGCTTGATTTTCGCGCTCGATGACTCCGAAGGTTCAGAAGGTTCAGGAGTAAAGCCGGCGAACCACATTCTCGGCCAAACTCTCGACGGTGGAGGGGTCGCTGATGACCTCCAGCCAGGTTGCCTGGCCGCCATCGACCGCGGTATCGCTCAACATCGACTCGCCGCCGGTATTGCGGCATTGCTCAAGATAGGTCTGGACCAGCGGATGATCGTAGCAGGTCTCCATAAAGTCGATGGCCCCTTCATGCCCGCCCCATAAGGGTTGGCAGGCTTGCACGAATTCGAGGGCGTAATCGCGACCGCCCAGATAACCCGGCACACAACTTTCAACCCGAATATCGCGCGCGCAAAAGGCGTGAAGCACGTGAATATTGGAGACAAATGCGCGGATAAACGTGGCGGCGGCCGACTCGTTATCGCCGTTCTGATAATAGGCCAACCCCAGATTATAAAGGGAGGCTGGCTCGACGGGACCGAGACGATAATCCTCGATGGCCGCCGAAAAATTCCCGCGCAGATGATGAATCTCGCCGGCCATATAACGGCAACCCGCGTAATTCACCGCGCTCAGGTTGGCGAGCGTATCAAAAAGAATAAGCGCCTCGTCATAGGATTCGAGTCGGCACAGGCACAGCGCGCGCCCTTCCATCGCGCGCATATAATCCTGGTTTGTCGCGTCGCTCCAATCCACCGCGCCCTGCTGATTATCGTCGTCTTCGGAGAGTGCGAAGGCCGCGGTCATCGCGCGCAAATAGGCGTCGGCGGCTTGCTCGAAATTCCCAAGCTCCCAGTGCACAAGGCCCAGGTGATTCAAGAAATCGATGGCGTCGGGGTAGGCCTCGGCGCCCTCATTCAAGAACTTCAGCGCGCGCTGAAAATCGGGCGCCGCCAACGCCTCAAGCGAGCGCTGCATCAACCATTCGCGCCGACGCTTCTCGGCCGAGTCGAGATCTTCTGGCGCGTGCTCCATCGACGAGCGCCCCGCCGCACTCGCAGCGCTATCGCGGGCAATATCGAGCGGCGCCTCGCGCAAAAGACGGGTGGATTCTTCACATAACCCATGAAGTATCACTTCAAGCCCGGCCCGTGTCTCCGGGCGCAAATCGTTTAGGGAGTCGAGCGTTTTGAGCAATTGCGCGGCATCATCCAGAACCTCAAGCAATACTTTCATTTGCAAATTTCTCTTCTGAGCGGTCGCGCAGGCAGCAATTAGGGGATAATTTGGCTGGGATGCGCATTAAAATAGGCTCATTGCAAGGCATCCAGCTCCACATGCTGTGTAGATTGGACCCGATCGCCCGGCGCGTCAAGAATTCACTTGAGGTTTCTGAGCGCGCCGCGGGACGTGTAAATCCGGCGCAATCGAGTTGCGCGCGCCCCGCGCAATTGCTAAGAGCGTGTGCCCGATTGGTATGGCCATCCAGGCCGAGAATTCCCCCCCATTTACGACTGATTTTCGCCCATGACTCCACACGAGATTCGCGCCAGCTTTCTGAAGTATTTTGCCGACCGCAACCACGCGGTACTCCCCAGCTCCCCGGTGATTCCCCAGGGCGATGCGACCCTTCTTTTTACCAATGCGGGGATGAACCAGTTCAAGGATATGCTGCTGGGCAATGAGACGCGCGATTATAAGCGCGCGACCACCGTGCAAAAATGTGTGCGCGCCGGCGGAAAGCATAATGACCTCGATGAGGTCGGAAAAGACGGCCGTCACCTGACCTTCTTTGAGATGTTGGGAAACTGGTCTTTCGGCGATTATTATAAGCGCGAGTCGATTGAGTGGGCCTGGGATTATTTGCTCAATGTCCTCAAGCTCGACCCCGAGCGCCTGTATATTACGAATTATAAAGACGATGACGATGCGGCGGCGATCTGGCGCGATGAGATCGGGATTCCCGTCGAGCGCATGCTGCGCCTGGGCGATATCGATAAGGGTGATGAGGAGAACTTCTGGTCGATGGGCCCGACGGGTCCCTGCGGGCCGTGCACCGAGATCCACTACGATAATCACCCCGAATATGGCGCGTTTGAGTTCGTGGAAGGCTATGACGATGAGCGGGTCGTTGAGATCTGGAACCTCGTCTTTATGGAGTTTAACCGCGACGAAACCGGGGAGTTGCACCCGTTGCCGATGAAAAGCGTCGACACGGGGCTCGGGCTCGACCGCGTCGCGATGATCAAGGCGGGCCGAGACAGCATCTTTGAGACCGAGCTCTTCACGCCGATCATCGAGCACACCCTGGCGCTGCTCAAGCAGTCCAACGCCGGGCTCTTCACGGACGTAAAGACCGCCGAAGACGGCTCAATCATCGACAAAGACGCGTTTTATGCGCGCGAGGACTTCGCGAGCTTCTCGGTCATCGGCGACCACGTGCGCACGGTGACATTTGCGCTGTGCGACGGCGGCAAATTCTCCAATGAGGGGCGCGGCTATGTGATGCGCCGCATCCTGCGCCGCGCGGTTCGATTCGGGCGACGCCTCGGCTTTGAAGGCCCGTTTCTTCACAAATTATCTGCCACCGTCGTTGCTGAATATTCCGATATTTACCCCGAACTCGCCGCGGTAGGCAAAGAGGCCGCCGAGCTGATTCGGCTGGAAGAAGAGCGTTTCTTCCGCAATATCGACCGCGGCATTGAGCTCTTCGAGAGCGCGGCCAGCGCGGCCGTTGCCCAGGGGCGCGGCGAGCTGGGCGGCGAGGAAGTCTTTCAGCTGCACGCGACCTTCGGGTTCCCGCCGGATCTCACCGAAATCATGGCCGAGGAAAAGGGTCTTAGCATCGATTGGCACGCCTATGAGCGGCTGTGGCAGACCCACCAGGAGACCTCGCGCGGCAAGGATGTACACGCCGACGCGGCCGGCGTGGGCGATTGGGTCACGATTCTGGACGCCGATGATAGCGTCTTTGTCGGCTATGAGACGTTGAGCGCCACCGCGTCGGTCACGCGCTACCGGGTTCTGGGAGACGGACGCTATCAGCTGCTTCTGACCCAAACACCATTTTATGCCGAATCCGGCGGCCAGGTCGGCGACCGCGGCACGCTTCAGGGCCAGAATATCCCGGTCGAATTCAAGGTTCTCGACACTCAAAAAGCGCCTATCGGCATCATTCATACCGTCGAAGTCAGTGGCGCCCAAAGCGCTGGCCAAGAGGTCGGCGAAGCCGCGCTGAAGGCAACCTTTTTGGCGCAGGTCGACGCCGAGCGCCGCCGTCTGACCATCGCCAATCACACCGCCACGCATCTTCTGCACGCGGCGCTTCGCGATATCGTCTCCGATTCGATCTTCCAGTCCGGCTCGCTGGTCAGCCCGGAGCGGCTGCGCTTCGACTTTAGCCACGGCGAGCCGGTCAGCCCGGCGCAGTTGCGCGCGATTGAAGACCGCGTCAACCGCCTGATTCGTGAGGCGCACCCGGTCGCGGTCCACGCCAATGTCTCGCGTGAGCGCGCGGTCGACGAGATGGGCGCGATGGCGATCTTTGGCGAAAAATACGGTGATACCGTGCGCGTGGTGGAGATTGCGGGCGAATCGGTGGAGCTTTGCGGCGGCACGCATGTCCAAAGCACCGCCGAAATCGGCCTATTCCGCATCGCCTCGGAGTCCGGCGTGGCCGCGGGAATTCGGCGCATCGAGGCGCTCAGCGCTGACGGGGCGCTTGCGAGTTATCGCGCGGATGCCGACGCGTTGCGCGAGGTTGCGCATATCCTGAAGACCGACACGCATCATCTTTTGAGTCGCGCCGACTCCTTGATGGCGGAGCGCTCCGAGCTGCAACGCCGGGTCGACCAGCTCGGGCAGAAGTTGGCGAATACCGCCTCCGGCGATCTGGTCTCGGACGCAGTCGACGTCGAAGGCGTGAAGGTCATCGCCGCGAAGATCAGTGTGGAGACCCGCGATCAGATGCTCGCCTATGCCGACAAATTGCGCGAGAAGATCCACGGCGAAGGCGCGGTGCTTTTGGCCGGAGAGCTCGACGAGAAGGCGACGTTGGTCTGCGTGGTAACCCAGGATGCGTTCAAGGCGCGCGGGCTGAAAGCCGGTGACCTGGTCAACGCGGCGGCCGTCTTCGTCGATGGGCGCGGCGGCGGGCGCCCCACCCTTGCCCAGGCGGGTGGCACGAAGATCGAAGGACTCCAGCAGGCCGTCGATCAATTCGAGGCCATCGTGCGCGACGCGTTGGCGAAGTAATGCGCGTGACGCGATGATCAAAAAAGCCGGGGCCCTAAAGGCTCCGGCTTTTTGGTGTCAGGGATTCGTCGTCCCAAGCTCAATCGACGCCTCGGCCGACGCGGAGCGGGCCGCGTTGGACTGGATAAATACGAAAATGCCCGCCGCCGCGATGACGACCAGCAGGAGCGACATCAGAAGAGTCTGGCGTTTTTGGAGTCGTCGCACCTCGGCGACGAGGTTCGCGTTCTTGGTCTTCGCCTCAATGATGGTGCTGCGATCGGCGGGCGCTACCACGGGCGCGGGCGGGCTCTTATGAGTTCCCTCGCGCAGCGTCGCGACGCCTTCTCGCGGCAACTCCAAAGTCGGGTCCGACACGCCTTCTTCGCAGCCACCGTCGACCAAATCACCCTCCACATGGCCGAGCATTTCCAGCGGGATATCCCCAATGGGCTTGGGTTTTTGGGTCCGCGCATAAGCCTCGCGCATCGTCTGGGCGATATCTTCGCGCTCGGCGACGAAAAGATCGGCGACATAGCTTCCCAGCGCGCGCCGCAGCGTGGCATCGGAGCGGGTCGACAAAAAATCGATCAAATCATCGCGCATCGCGGCGGCATCCGGGTAGCGATTGGCCGGGTCGCGCTCAAGCGCGCGCATAATAATCGCCTCGAGTTCCTCGGGGAAACCCTGCACCACCAGACTCGGCGCGGCGATGGGCTCCTCGGTGACCGCCTTGATCACCTCGGGGGTGGTGGTGCGCCGAAAAAGGCGCCGCCCGCAGGTCAGTTCATATAAAATAATGCCCACGCTAAAGATATCCGAGCGCGCATCGGCGGGTTCGTCGCGGCATTGCTCGGGGCTCATATAGGCGTATTTCCCCCCGCCCGCGCCCTCTTCTGCAACTTCGTCTTCGCGAATGCGGGCGATGCCAAAATCGAAAATCCGGGTCACCCCCTGATAGGTAACCATCAGGTTCTGGGGGCTGACATCGCGGTGAACGATCGAATATTCGGTATCGTCGAGGTCGCGAAAGCGGTGCACATAATTAAGCCCATCACAGGCGTCGGCGATGATCTGGACGACATGATTAATCGTCATCGGCGTGCCGGCTTTGAAGCCGCGCTGGGCGATATCGGAGACGGTCTGCCCCGCGATAAAGTCCATGATCATGCAGTGTTCCTGGCGCATCACGCGCATATCGTGCACCGTCACGACATGCGGGTGGGCAAAGCGCACCGATAAAAATGCCTCGCGATAAAAGAGCTCATTATAGCGCGGATCGTCGCGGTGGCGCGTCGGCAGGGCCTTGATGACCAGGGGGCGCGAGAATTCTCCCGGGCCCTCTTTGATGGCCAGGAAAACCTCCGATTGCCCGCCCACAGCCAGGCGGCGAAGCAGTATATACTCGTCAAATTGTCGGTTGATGAACATTCGCAAAGACGCCAGCCTTTATGGGGAAATTCTAGTCAGCACCGCCGCCCCGAGCAGCCGGCGCGTGCTCAATCGGCGCAGTCTAACCCTGGCATTCTAGGCCGGGATCCCCGCGGGTGTCAAAGAAATGGAACGGCCTGGGCGCGGACCGGGATCATCGCGCCTGACATGCGTTTAAGAAGCGGCTAGGATCCGCGTCATGAATGCGCCGGGCGACGTAATCGGATGGGCCTTAAACGAATATCAATGAGTTCATATCGCCCTGGAAAATGACTATGCATCAGTTTCTACACACCTTGGTCGCGCCGCTCTATTATGCCGCGCTATTCGTCGCACTCGTCGCACTCGCCGGGCTCGTCGGGTGCAGCGACGCCAGCGGGCCGACGCCCGGGCGCCCGCAACTCACTTGTCAGAGAGCGCAGGATTGCCGCAGCGGCGAAGAATGCATCGCCGGGCGCTGCCTGGTGGTCGGCGCGGGGCCGCAGCGCGACGCGGGCTCCTCGGACACCGACCTCCAGGATACGGACCCGGTTGAAGATGCCGGCCCGGTGACTCCCGAAGATGCGTCCGACGCCAGCGACCCGTCTCAGGGACCCGACGAAGATGGCGACGGAATCCCCGATCACCTCGATAATTGCCCCAAGGTTTCAAACCCGGACCAACTCAATAGCGACGGCGACCCATTTGGTGATGCCTGTGATAATTGCCCCTTTATCGCCAACTTCGACCAGAGTGACGTCGACGGCGACGGGGTCGGCGACGTCTGTGATAATTGTCCGCGAGTGCCCAATCCGAACCAGGCCAGCGGCGCGCTCATGGCATGCACGGCGACGTCAGACTTTGACGGCGACGGAATTATTGACCTCCTCGACAACTGCCCCACCGTGCCCAATCCGCTGCAGATCGACTCCGACCAGGACGGCTTCGGAGACCTGTGTGATAATTGCCCCGGGATCGCCAACGCCGACCAGGTTGACCGAAATCATAACGGCAAGGGCGACGCCTGTGAGTTTGGCGGCAAGCCCGACTTCGACGGCGACGGCTGGCCCGATGATATCGACCCCTGCCCGACCGTGCCCCTGGGGGGATTGAGCGACGCCGACGGCGACGGCATCGGCGATGCCTGCGACCCGTGCCCCACCACCGCCGGCGGCAATCCCACCGACTGCCAGCCCGCCGCAGACGCAGATGGTGACGGCATCCCAAACGCCCAGGATAACTGCCCACATACCTTTAACCCGCATCAACTAGACCGCAATTTTGACGGTATCGGCGACGCCTGCCAGGACCATTTCTGGATGCAGGATACCGACGGCGACGGCGTCATTGACCGTATCGATAACTGCCCCTTCGTACCCAATGCGGCTCAACTCGACGATAACGGCGACGGCATCGGGAATGCCTGCGACGAGCTCACACCCCCGGGCACCGACGTCGATATTGACGACCGTGACGGCGACGGTGTGCCGAACGCCCTGGATAACTGCCCCTGGCGCGCGAATCCCGGCCAGGAAGATAGCGATGGGGATGGCGTGGGCGATGTCTGCGATGTCTGCCCTCTGGTTGCCGACCCCGAACAGACTCTGAGCGCTGATCCGGCGGTCGGACAGGCCTGCGCGGGTGATTTTGACGGCGATGGCGTCCCCGATGGCTCCGATAATTGTCCGCTCATCGCAAACCCCGGCCAGCGCGACACCGACGGCGATGGCATCGGGGACGCCTGCCAGGTGGGCGATGGTGGGGTGCACGGCGGGCCGGATTTTGACGGCGATGGCGTCCCCGATGCCTTCGATAACTGCCCGCGCGTGCCAAACCCCGACCAGGCCGACGCCGACCACGACGGAGTGGGCGATGCCTGCGATCTTTGCCCGAACGTCAGTGACCCATGGAACCTGGACCGCGACCAAGACGGCACCGGCGACGCTTGCGCAAACGACCGCGACGGCGATGGCATCCCAGATGCGCGCGACAATTGCCCCGATATGTCCAATCCCTATCAAAGCGATATCGACGGCGACGGCATTGGGGATCGCTGCGATCCCTGCCCGCTGGTCGCCAGCGCCGTGATGGATCTCGGCGGGCCCGCTGCAGCCTGCGCCGATGATTATGACGGCGACGGCGTTCCGGATGCCCTGGATAATTGCCCACAGGCCTATAATCCGGCCCAATTGGACACCGACGGCAACGGAATCGGCGACGCATGCGAGGGCGACGTCGACGGCGATAGCGTCCCCGACCTCTGGGATAATTGCCCGCTTCTGCCCAATCCAGACCAGCTCGACTCCAACCGCGACGGCGTCGGCGATGTCTGCTGGAGCGACGCGGACCGCGACGCAATTCCCGACCGCCTCGACCCCTGCCCCTACTTCTTCAACGCCGTATTCCTGACAAGCGCTCGCCCCTGTCCGCTATAAAAAAATCCCCCGCGACCTCTGCGGTCGCGGGGGATCTTCTTCATCTGAAATCATTCAGCAAATCATTCGACGATATCGGCTTCGACAGCGATAAACGTGCCGGTTAAAAACCAGGCATCATTCTCGCCGTCTCCGTCGAGATCCGAGGTCAGCGGCGTTGTCTTAAGTAGTTGAGACAATATAATCGGGTCCGAACCGGTCGTAAGCTGAATCTCGGCCAGATCCGCAGCTTCCTTGGTGATATACCCCTCGAGTACGCCGTTCTCGATCGAGACTTCGCTGCCCTCTGCGACCGGGCGCAGCGCGCCGGTAAGCGTCAAATCACTGATCGGAATCGCCGATTTCAGCGTACTCCCTCCGGTCTCGAAGGTGACGATAAAGTCGAGCGACGGCAATCCGGCGGTCAACTCACCGGTGGATGCGTCAAATTCTGCGCCCTCGACGACTTCACCCAGGTCATCCGGGTCCCACTTATAGGCGCAGTCGTCGCCCAGGCTGGGAAGACAATCGAGATCGGATTTGAGCCCCGCCCCGCCCCGCAGCGCAAGGCTGCTATTGTCGGCGTCGACATCGCTCAGGCTCAACAGCACCACGATCGGGTAGCGGTCATCCTGGTTCTTGATATTCTTGTCGAGCAGGTTATTCAGCCCGTTGAGCGGCGCGCCCGGGTCAAGGGCAAATTTGGTGAATCGCAGCGAATATTCGCTCTCAAAACTCCAGCCCTCGGGCAACGGGTCAATATTGCCATCGACAGTGTCGGCCGTGTCGACGACATCCGGCTCGTTATTATTATTAGCGTCACTCCCGGCATCGTCCGAACATGCGCTCGCCCCGAAAAACAGCATTCCAGCGGCCAACATTGCCCAATACGTCTTCGATCTGATCATCATTCAAACTCCTCAATTAAGAACGCATTTGGCGCGTCGGTCAGTTTCTAAAACTTCGTCGGCTCACTATATCCAAAATCGCGATCAGGACTCAAGTCCGTTAAAATGCACGAGCTTTGCGAAACGCTTGAAGCGCTCGGCAATCTCGCCATCCTCAAGGGTGCGCAGATTATTGAAACTAAATTTTTGAACGCAGAAACTCGCCATGACCCCGCCCAGAATCATCGCCTGGCGCAGGTTGTCGGCGTTCACTTCGCCGTGATTGCTCAGATACCCGAGCACCCCCCCGGCGAAAGTATCGCCGGCGCCGGTGGGGTCAAAGACCGATTCGAGCGGATAGGCGGGCGCAAAAAACGGCTCATCATCCCTGCTAAAGAGCAGCGCGCCGTACTCACCGCGCTTGATCACCACATATTTGGGGCCCATTTCCAGCACCGTATTAGCGGCCTGGACGATATTCGGATTGCCGGCGAGCTGGCGCGCCTCGGTCTCATTAATCAGCACCATATCGACCTCGGCGAGCACCCGAACCAGGGCCTCGCGCTTGCTCTCGATCCAGAAATTCATGGTATCGAGCGCGACAAACTCCGGGTTCTCGACCTGCCGCAGCACTTCGAGCTGCAATTCGGGGTCGATATTGGCCAAAAAGACATGGCTCGACTTGCGATATTCCGCGGGCAATTCGGGATGGAAATCGCCGAAGACGTTGAGCTGGGTATCCAGGGTCACCGCTTCATTGAGGTCGAAGCCGTACCTCCCTTTCCAGCAGAAAGTCTCCCCTTCGGTGCGCCGAAGCCCCTCGAGGTCGACGTTGCGAGAGCGCAAGAAATCGGTGGCCTCTTCGGGGAAATCATCCCCAACGACCGCGACCAGATTCACCTGGGTGAAATAGCTGGCCGAAGCCGAAAAATAGAGTGCCGATCCGCCAAGCGCCCGTTCAACTTTGCCAAACGGAGTCTCAACATTATCGAAGGCAACAGAACCTACAACCAACAAACTCATGAAAGCCTCGCGGCGGTTACGGCATAGCGAATTGAAAGCGGCTCGGGCAGATTACGAAATATTTCGTCTCTCTGGGGAAAACGAGCCGGGTCGTCTGCGGCAGAAAATCAGCTCTGCCGGGCTTCTTTTTCTTCGTGAAAAATTTCCAGGCGTTTGCGAAGATGCGCCGGCAATTTGCGGTCGCCGGGTTTCCCCAGCTGCCCGCAGGCTGCCATCTCATCGCGCCCGCGCGTGGCGCGGCGCAATACGTGAATCCCGCGCTTGATCAGATGCTCCTGGAAGCGGTCAATCTGCTTCTCGTCGGGCGTCTCAAAGGGCGTGCCGGGATGCGGGTTAAAGGGGATGATATTCACCTTGCACGGAAGGTCGTGGACCAGATCGGCCAGACGCTCGGCGTCTTCGATGCGGTCTGTGATCCCCTTGAGCAGGACGAACTCAAAGGTCACGCGCTGGCGTTTCTCGAGCGGATATTCGCGCACGCAATCAAGCAACTCCTGGATGCCCCAGCGGTCGTTGACCGGCATCAATTTGCTGCGCTGCTCGTCGCTGGTTCCGTTAAGGCTGATCGCCAGTTGCACGTCGATATCGTGGCCGAGTTTTCGCAGCTGCGGGACCAGTCCGGAGGTCGAAATCGTCACGCGCCGGCGCGAGAAATCCAGGCCGTCTTCGTGGGTCAAAATATGCACCGCGCGAATGACATTATCGTAATTATGCAGCGGCTCGCCCATGCCCATAAAGACGATATTGCCGATGCGCCCGACTTCGGGGCTCAGGTGCTGGCGCGCCAGCACGACCTGGCCGATGATCTCGGCGGTCGTTAAATGGCGGCGAAGCCCCATCTTTGCGGTAAAGCAAAAGGTGCAGCCCATCGCGCAGCCGACCTGGCTCGAAATACACAGGGTATTGCGCGTCTCCGACGGGATCAGCACGGTCTCGATGATGGCGTTATCATCGCACTTAAATGTGATTTTACTGGTGCCGTCGGCGCCGGTTTTTTGCACGCCCATAAACTCAATGGGCGCCAGGCGCGTCGCGCGCTGCAAGCGCCCGCGAAAGTCTTTGGAGAGATTGGTCATCTCGTCAAAGTCACGCGCAAGGCGCGCGTAGAGCCAGCCGAAGAGTTGGTTTGCGCGAAACTTGCGCTCGCCCATGCCTTCGGTGACCAACTGCTGCAATTCCTCCATGGAGAAATCGAGCAGGTTCAGACGCTCCTCCGGCTCAAGGAGGGTGTCGGGCTCGGCCTTCAGGCGCGCCTCGAGCGCTTGGAGCGTCTCAATTGCGGCAAGAACGTGGGGGCTTGGCCCGGGATTTGACTCGGATGGCGTCTTTTCGACGGTCTCCGCGGCAAGTTCAGAGTTGGATTTCGTACTCGTTTCGAGGCTCATCGTCTTCCCGGGTCAAGCGATATTAGCGTGCGAATAAGTTGGTGCCGCTGAAGAAATACGCAACTTCGACGGCGGCGTTCTCGGCCGAATCGGAGCCGTGCACGGTATTCTCACCGATGCTGGTGGCGTACTCGGCGCGGATGGTTCCGGCGTCGGCGTCGGCCGGGTTGGTGGCGCCCATGATCTCGCGGTTGCGGTTGACCGCATCTTCGCCGCGAAGCGCCATCACGACCACCGGGCCGCGGGTCATGAACTCGACCAATTCGCCAAAGAACGGGCGCTCGCGGTGCACGGCATAGAACTCACCGGCTTCGCGCTCGCTCAGGTGTACCATGCGAAGACCCACCGGCGTCAGGCCCTTCTCTTCGAAGAGGGCAATGATCTTGCCGATGATATTCTTCTCGATGGCGTCGGGTTTCAGGATGCTCAGGGTCGTTTCGATGGCCATGGTTCAGCTCCAAATTGATATTGAAAGAAATTAGAAGGGAGTGCAAACGTCACATAGCATTGCCACAAATAACCGAAGTTCGATGGCAAAAAAACGCGCCGGAGACAAATAAGCCGTCACCGGCGCATCGTTTTCAGCTGCCTATAACTTGTCGCGGGTTGAAGAGCAACCCGCGACAAAAGGTTCGCTTAAACTTTAAGCCTTATAGATGCTCTGCAGCGTGGTGCCCATATCGGCGGGCGTCGGGGCAACGGCGATGCCCGCATCGCGCATCGCGTCCTGCTTATCGGCCGCGGTACCCTCGCCGCCGCTGATGATCGCGCCGGCGTGGCCCATGCGCTTGCCGGGCGGCGCGGTCGCGCCGGCGACAAAACCGACCACGGGCTTGCTCATATTTGCCTTGACCCAGGCCGCGGCGTCTTGCTCGGCGTTTCCGCCGATCTCACCGATCATGATGACCGCATCGGTATCCTCGTCTTCTTCGAAGAGCGCGAGGATATCGATGAAGTTGGTGCCGTTGATGGGGTCTCCGCCGATACCGACGCAGGTCGACTGGCCAATGCCAAGCGCGCTGAGCTGGCCGACGGCCTCATAGGTGAGGGTGCCGGAGCGACTCACCACGCCCACCCGCCCTTGCTTGTGAATATGGCCGGGCATGATGCCGATCTTGCACAGGCCCGGGCTGATGATGCCGGGGCAATTGGGCCCGACCAGCCGCACGCCGCGCTGGGTATAATATCGCTTCACCGCGATCATATCCTGGACCGGAATGCCCTCGGTGATTGCGATGACCAGCGGGATGCCGGCGTCGGCGGCTTCAAAAAGTGCGTCGGCCGCAAAGGCGGGCGGCACATAGACCACGCTTGCGTCGGCGCCGGTTTCTTTGACCGCCTGAGCGACCGTGTCGAAGACCGGAATGCCGTGCACGCTTTGTCCGCCCTTGCCAGGCGTCGAGCCGGCCACAACCTTCGTGCCGTACTCGAGCATCTGGGAGGCGTGAAAACTCCCCGCCGAACCGGTCAGACCCTGAACCAGGACCCGCGTATTTTCATCAATGAGAATACTCATATATCGCTACCTTCACATGAACTTGAGGTTAAACTTCAGTGGCACAAGCTTCCAATATCGCCCGATTCTCAGCCCTTAGCTGATCGCGGCGACGACCTTCTGGGCGCCGTCGGCCATGGTGTCGGCGGCGATGATATTCAGGTCGCTACTGGACAGAATTTCTTTGCCAGCCTTGTCGTTGGTGCCCGCCAGACGGACCACCAGCGGAACTTGCAGGCCCACCTCTTTCACCGCGGCGATGACGCCCTCGGCGATCACGTCGCAGCGCATGATGCCACCAAAGATATTGATAAAGATCGCTTCGACACGGTCATCAGCGGTGATGAGCTTGAAGGCCTCGGTCACGGTCTCCTTGGTGGCGCTGCCGCCGACGTCCAGGAAGTTGGCCGGCTCGCCGCCGTAATGCTTGATGATATCCATGGTGGCCATCGCAAGCCCGGCGCCGTTGACCATGCAGCCGATATTTCCGTCGAGGTTGACGTAGCTCAAGCCGTGCTTTTTCGCCTCGAGCTCAGCAGGATCCTCTTCATCCGCGTCGCGCATCGCCTCGATTTCCGGGTTGCGGAACAGCGCGTTGTCGTCGAAGTTCATCTTACCGTCGAGCGCGATCACATCGCCGTCGCCCGTGACGATCAGCGGGTTGATCTCGACCAGACTTGCGTCGGTCTCAATAAACGCCTGATACAACTTCTTCATGATGCCGGCGGCCTTGAAGACACTCTTGCCTTCCAGACCCAATTGGAAGGCCAACTCGCGGCCCTGATAATCGGCGAAGCCGACCAGCGGATCGACATAGACCTTGAAGATCTTCTCGGGCGTTTCCGCGGCGACGGCTTCGATGTCGACGCCCCCCTCGGTGGAGGCCATGATGACGATCTGGCTGCTGTCGCGGTCGATGACCGCGGCGAGGTAGAGCTCGCGGGCGATATCGGCGCCGGATTCGATATAAAGGCGACGCACCAGCGCGCCCTCGGGGCCGGTCTGATGGGTCACCAGCGTTTTGCCGAGGATCTCATCGGCCAACTCGCGCACCTCATCGAGGCTCCTGGCGAGCTTGACGCCGCCGGCTTTTCCGCGCCCACCGGCGTGGATCTGGGCTTTTACAACCCAGAAATTACCGCCGAGTTCCTCGGCTGCCTTGACGGCTTCGTCGACGCTGAATGCCGGGATGCCCTGGGGCGTTTTGACCCCGTATTGCCGGAAAATTTGCTTCGCTTGATACTCATGAATATTCATCCGCACCTAACCTATTTGTCTGGGATTTGGCCGATTCTCGGCATGTCTATACATAGCCGGTTCAATCGGCGTCAAGCATACATAAGTAGTTTTATTGCCCGCTCAAAAGCCATTTCCAACATAACTAATATTGAGGCGAAGTTGGCTGGCGAGCATTTTTGCGATCTCGTGGGCGTCTTCTTTTGCGGGCGTGGCTTCGATGATCGGGACCAGTTGATCGCCCCCGTCACGCACGAGCAACGTGAACGCGTGGACCTCGATATCATCCTTGCTCAGCGGATAATCAATCATCGCAAAGACGATCTCTTCAATCTCGTCGAAGTTGAGCACAAGATCGCCGCTGCCGATGGAATTCTGTGTGCTCTTTGGCGACGCCTGCTGCTCGACGGGCCAGATGATCAACTCACGCTCAAAATCCAAGACGCATAGCACCCCCAGGCGCCGCGATGAGCGCCGTCCGAAGCGAAATAGCAGCAGCCCGACCGTCAACGCGACCAGCGCCCACAGGATATCCCAGAGCGACCAGAAACCCTGGGAGCCGGTGATCAAAAAATACCCAACAAAGGCCAGCAATAGCCCGCCCCAGAATCCCCAGGGGATCAGCCCCGGGACTTCCCGGCGCCCACAAATCTGAAATTGACTATGCGAAATTTGCCTTAAGCGCGGCGCATAGACCAATCCGCCTGAACTCGGCGGAAGCGCCAGACGCGTCTGCCCTGGGTGCGCAAGCGCTTGCTTTGCGGCTTCGCCCGCCCCTTCGGCATCGAACTCTTTTGGGGATTTGGCCGCATCCGAATCGGGCTGCGACGAGTCCGAGGAATCCGCGTCCTCGGGCCCCGAGGCAAAGTGATTCACGGCGCCGCCGTTGCCTGCTCGGCGTCGATTGATGTCATGTGAAGAACCCATTGACCACCTTCAAATATCATTATGATTCGGTGCGATTCGCCCTGTGGGTCGAGGCTATGGAGCACTCGCCGATTCGCGGTCTCCCCGGTATCGGGCTCCTTGAGAGCGTCCTGGACGCTCACGATATTTCCGCCAAATAATAATTTCACCGCGTCGACCTGCACCGACCGACCGTCGCGCAGCTTGAATTCGCCGCCGGCAAGCGCCGCAGATGGGTCATTGACGTCGCTGGCGGCACTTAGAAATTCGCGCGTTTCCTGGCTTAAATAGCGCTCGGCGTCTTCAAATTGCGCCTTCTGCACAAGCGCGTAGAGCGCCAGAAGCGACGCGCGCGCCTGCTTGTCGAGCTCCTCGGCACTGGGAGCAGGCTTTGCGGCCTGGTCTGCGGCCGCGCTGCGATCTTCAGCGGTTGTGGGCGGGGGAAGATGATAAAGCGAGGAGCCGCAGCCCCCAAGAAACAGCGCCGATGCGAGCAGCAATGAGACGTGGCCGATCATAATATTTCGCAGGATTGCCATGGATATTCGCCTTGTAGGTTGAGAGTTTCACGACATTCGGTATTTCAACGCGCCCGCAGGATGCCCCAAAGATTTCCCGAGAACCAGCCTCGCGGGTAACCTTTGCTGCAGAGAAGTCGCCGCCGCGACCAGTGGTCGAGCTATCAGCGATATGCTAGCGTCGCGCGCGAAGGTTCTGTCGCGATTTCATCCCGGATGCTCCAGGACTTGCCCGAGCCTTTATCAGGATGCATATACCCTAAGCATATATCCTTCAGCACATAGTGCTCTCCATGCAGAAGCCGCCGCCAAATCCACTATTTGAAACGCTCCTCGCCTCGCTGCCCGAGTCGGAGAGTGAGTTGCTTGAGCGCGCACGCGTGCTGCGCGAGCAGGGAGACCTGTCCGCAGCCGCCGAGTTGCTCCACCTGGCCCACCAGCGCTGTGCCACGCCGGCAATTTCGCGGGAATTCCACGCCATCAAGGCCAGCGTCGTCGCCGAGCATGGCGACCCGGATACCCAGGAGCTTGAGGAGATCGAGGTCGCCACGCTCGAGTCGCGCTCCCTGGAGCTCAACGCCTTTGAGCGCAGCGAAGTGCTCGATGAATCCGATATTTTTAGCGGCAGCTCCTTCGATAACCTCTCTTCACTGCAAGCCGCCGACGGGTCCCCGACGCTCAATGAGGAGACGCATCTCGACACCGATGAGATGCCTAAAAAAGATGCGCCCAAGGAGCGCAGCGACACCTCCGTCAACGAATTGCTTGTCGACCTTGGCCTGCCCGTCGCCGGGCTGGGCGACGGGGACGATAACGCCACGCGCAGCCTGCGCGGGCGGCTGGATGACGTTCTGGGCGTGCAGCGCGACGACCTACTCGACGATTATTCGGCGCTGGTGAGCCAGGATCTCGAAGAGGAATTGGACTTCGGCGTGGAACCCCTGGACGCCAGCGCATTCCTTGAGGACGACGAGTTCGATGAAGACGAGTCGATCCCCGAGGAGGTGATGGTTCTCGAGGATGACGACTTCGTTTTGGAGGCCGACACCGCCCCGGAATTATCCAAACTCAGCGCGCCCGTCCATCTTCATAGCGATGACACGGAAATATTGCGCGAGAGCGAGAGGCTGTCGCCCACGGCGCCGGTCGACGACGCCTGGGGCGATTATGCCGACTCGCAGACTGATGCAGATATTGAATGGGATGATATCCCGGACACTGAATTCCAGATGCAAAGCCCGCTCGAGTTGCCCGAGCCGCACGCGCACTTTGCTGGCGAGCCGGCCGCCGCCGCCAGCCCGGACTGGAGAATCGGCAATGGCGACCAATTTTACGGCTCCAACCCCGATGTTTTCGACGACCCTTCGCGAAACGCCATCGAGCTGGACTCCATCGAAGTCGCCGATCGCGAGCCCATCGCGAACGGATTCTCGTCGAGCGCAGCCCGAAATCGGCGCACCGACCGCCTCTTTGCGATTGACGCAAAGCGCCCGGCACCCGCGCCAAAGTCGGCTCCCAATAGCGCCCAACTGAGCGCACCAGCGCTTCAAAGAGCGTCGGTTCAAAAGCTTCGAAATGAGACCACTCCCAACCCGAGTGCGCCCTCCGGGGGGCCGGTCAGCAAAATCCTTGCCACGCTCGCCGCGCCCGAGTTGCGCGGCGCGGTCTTCTCATTTGCGCGCAAATACGCCCTGGCGCTCGTGGCCGCCGGCGTCATGCTCTTTCTCATCGTGGCGGTGGCGCTGGTGGGCAGCGAATCCTCGTCGGCCGCCGATGCCATTCGCGCGCGCATGGCTCAGTGGCGGACTCAATCGCTCCCCGACACCTACCAGGGTTACCTGCAAGGCGAGCAAATTCTGGAGGATGCGCTGGCCACCAACGGTCCAATGGGCGCGGCGATCGACACCATGCTCGGCGGCATTGGCCTGATGGGCTCGGCCGAAGAAGCCCGCGGCGAGGCACTGGCCGAGTTGGCCCATCTGCGCGCGATGATTGAGTATCGCTATGAGTATCTGGACACCCGAGACTCCGAAAAGACCATCCAACGCGCCCGGGCGCTGGCGCCGGGGAATCCGCAAATCGAGATCGCGCGCGCCTATCAACTTCTGTCAAAAAGCCACTACTCCCAGGCCATCGCGCTGCTGGGAGATATTCGCAAGCACGCGCCCAATAGCGAAGCCGCGACCATCGCGCTGATCCACGCCCAGCTCGACGCCGGCAATATTGAGTCGGCCTCCATGGCGACGCTGCCGATTCGCTCCAAGCTCAACCCCAGCGTGCACGAGCATTATTTGCTCGGGTTGGTCGACTTTGGCCTGGGTAAAGTCGTGCAGGCCGACGCCCGGTTTCGCCATATCTTTACGATTTTGAGCACCTCGCATATCTGGTCGCGCATCGCGCGCAGCCAAACCGTGCGCCAAACCGACGATCCCAAGGCCCTGGGGGTCGCCGCGGGGCTGCTTGAAAATGTGCTTCAAAAATACGCCGAGCACGCATCGCCCCTGCAACTTGCCCACGCGCATCTCGCCATGGCCGAGGTTGAGGTATTGCGCAAGGACCTCGCCAGGGCCGAAGAGCACCTGCAGCAGGCGATCAAGATGATCCCGCAGCGCAGCGCGGTCTACGCGCCCATGGTCCACCTTTATATCAACGACGGGCGCCTCGATAAGGCGCTTCAACTGATCAAGGATGCCGAAGGTGCCGGGGTGAGTTCCACCCAGTTGCTCTTGCAGCGCGCCGAGATTTACCGGCTGATTTCGCGCCCCAAACAGGCCATCAAGACCATTGAGTTGGCCGAGCTGACATCCGCCGAAGCCTACTGGCAAAAGGGACTCGCCAACCGCGATCTAAACTTTGTGGCGCGCGCGCGCGAAGACTTCGCCACCGCGCTGAAGATGGACGAGAAGTTTGCACCCGCGCGCGCCAGCGCCTTTCTTTTGGAGGAGGTCGCCCAACCCCGCGCGCGCCGTGCGCTGGAAAAGCCCTTCGAGAAGTTGCTCAAAGATAACCCGACCACGCCCGCGATCCTCCACGACGGCGCCCTGGGCCTAATGCATATCGCCCGAGTGAGCGACGCGATGGACGAGCGCCCCGCCCTGCTGGCGCGCGCCAAAACGATGCTCGAAGACGCGCTTGAGCACGGCGGCAATCCGGCGCTGCTCAACTACTCGCTCTGCGAGCAATCGATGCTCGCCCACGATGCGCAGGCGGCGCTGAAGTTTTGCGACGCCGCACAGAAGATCAACCCACAATATCTGCCCGGCGTGCTCACTGCGGCGAAGCTTCACCTCAAACGCGACGCCGCCGGCGACGCGTTCTTCGACGAATTATCGCGCGCTTTCCCCAACGACCCAAGCGTAAGTCAGCACCATGCGCTGCACTGGCTCAATCGCTTCCAGATTTCGAAGGCCGAGACCGCCATCAACCGCTGGGCCGGCGGGCCGGCCGCAACGACGAGCCTGCACCTCTTCGCCGAAGGCCGCCTCTCATTCACGCGCGGCAAATACGCCGCCGCGCTGGGCTATTTTGAGCGCGCGCATAAGCAGTCCCCCGGCTCGGCGCGCGCGGCCATCCATTTTGCGCGAACACTGTCGAATCTGGGCGAAAATGACCGCGCCGAGACGATCCTGAAGCCCGCGCTCGACGATATCGAATGGGGGCCCATCGCCTGGGTGGTCTTCGGGCAAATTCGCCGCGAACAAAACCGCCTGCAGGACGCGTCACAGAACCTGAATATCGCCTCGAAAAAGCTCAGTGACGCCATCGTCTCCAAGTATTGGATCACCCAACTTCATCTGCAAAAAGCGCTGACCAACGCCGCCCGCCATGACGGCGCGCACCCCACGGTCGAGCGCGAATTACAACTTGGCGCCGAGGCGGGCGACCCCGGGGACCCGGCGCTCAATATGGCCTGGAGCCGCTATTATCTGGCGCTTCGCAGCCCCGATGCTGCGGGCGCGCTCGAGGCGCTCCGGCGCGTCACGCGCGTCCAACCGTCGCACTGCGGCGCGCTGCGCGCGCTCCACCAACTTTATACCGACTTTAGCGACCTCGAAGACCCGGACACCCGGGCCGAAGTCGACACCCAATTATCCCAATTCCACTGTGAAGGCTGAAGTAATGCTCTCCAAATCCGTACTCAATCTGCTGGCGTGCCCGAGCTGCAAGAACGCCCAGCTTCAGGTGGGCAGCGCCCGGCGCCCCGCTCTGGTCTGCGAACCCTGCGGGCAATCCTTCCCCATCGTCGACGGCATCATCGATATGACGCCGTCGGAGCGAAACGCCGCGCCCGGAAATTACCGCACCGAGACGCTCTTCAACCTTATCGCAGGCATCTACGATATGGTCGCGCCGCTGATGAGCATGGGCGTGTGGCGCTGCGATCCGCTGCGCTATGTCGATATGTCAAACCAGGCGATCGGCCGGGGCAACCACGGTGTTCTGGTGGCCGCGCCGATCGGCACCGGCATGCCCATGGACCGGGTGCTCGCGCCCTATCATGACCTGACGATTATCGGGGTGGATCAGTCCTTGAAGATGCTTCGAAAAGCCCAGCGCCGCTTCGCCGATACCGGGCAAAAGGTGCTGCTTATCCGGGCAGATTTTGAGCAACTTCCGTTTCGCGACGGCGTGGTCGACAGCCTGATAAGCTTCAACGGGCTGCATACCTTCGCGGATCGCACCCGCACGCTGCGCGAGTTTGGCCGCTGCCTGCGCGCCGACGGATTTATGACGGGCGCCGCGCTGGTGCGCGGGCAGGAAGGCGTCGCCGACACCCTATTGGACCGCTACGAGCGCTACGGCGTGTATCCGCTGCTGCGCACCGCCGAATTCTTGACCCGTGAGCTGCGCGAAGGTCCCTTTCGAGAAGTTCGCTTCTCCACCTACGGCGCGGTGATGTTCTATTCGGCGCTGCGAAATGGTCTGGAGGAATCCGTCGCGGAGGCAGCATCTTAATCGGATCAATCGTCGTCAGTTTTTCGCTGGCGCAAATCGACCGCCTCATTAAGCGCGCGCGCGATCTGCGCGGAGCCCGCGACCGCGCGGCGAAAATCCTCGCCCGGTAGAACCAGAAGATTGGTATCGCTCAGGGCGCGCAAATCGGCGACCATCGGCTGATTCGTGGCGCCCGAGATCAACCCCAGAAACTCACCCTCCCCAAGTGTGTCGATCACCCGCGGCGCCGCGCCCGCGCGCGGCATCTCGACCTGAACCTCACCCAGACAAATCACATAAAGGTTATCGTCCAGCTCGCCCTGCCGGGCGATGAGCTCGCCTGGGGCAAGCTCCCGCAGGTAGAAGTGCGCAATCAACTCCTGGCGCGCCGCGTCGCTCATGCTGCGAAAGAGCCGACTCGACGCGAGCAGGTTATTGAGCAGGCGCGCATAATAGAAATCCCAGAGCACATCCCAGATCTTCGGGTCTTTTTCGGCCACCTGAAGCAGCACCTCGGCGCTGACCTCCAGCACCGCCAACTCCCCCTGCGCCCGCACACTCGCCGACTCGCTGCGCCCGGTGAGCAGCGCGAACTCGCCGAAGAACTCCCCCTCGCCCATGCGCGCAAGCTCCACCTGCTCGCCCTCAAGCTTGCGCTCAACAATGATCGCCCCGCGCACGATGATAAAGAGCGCCGGTTCGGTGCGCCCCGGCTCAATAATATAGGTATCCGGCGCGACCACCCGGTACTCCATAAGCTGGAGCAACTGCAAAAAAGTAGGCGCGTCGAGGTCGCTAAAGAGCGGAATATGCGGCAAATCGGCCCGGTTCACGCTCACCAGCGGGCTGGGCTCGCCGGTATCGATCATCGAGTGGAGCTCGGCGGTGCTTGGCTCATCGAGCGCGTCGAGGTCGTCCAAAAACGCCAGGTCATCCCACTGCCCGCTGCGCGGCTCGTCCAGCTCCAGGCTCTTCATATTAAAGACGCCCGCCTCGAAGGTCTCCAGCCCAACCTCTGCGCCATCCTCGAGAATATCCGCGCCCAGCTCGAACTCATTGGTGATAATTTCTTCGCCCACCGGGTCGTCGACGCTTACCTCCAGCAAAATATCATCGGCGTCGATATCCTGGGTGCGACGCAACCCCGCGTGGGTGGCGCGGATTTTTCGCTCCGCGGTGATATCCCCGGTCTCGACCAGCTCAGCCAGGTCATCGCGGCGCTCCTCGGGCTGCGACGGCGCGCGCGACGCACGTAGCAGTGAGTCGCGGTCGGTCGCCTCAAGCGCCTGGGTGCTGCGCACATCCTCGACCGGCAGTGTCCCAATGCCTTTTTGGGTGGGCTGTGAGGAGACAAACGCCGCGCGCTGCGACGCGACAAACTTCTCATACTCATCATCCATATACCCGACCACCGTCACGCCCTCATTAGGCGTATCGCTCGCCGGGGGCGCGACCGAAGGCAGGCCGTCAAAGGGCGAGGTGACGGTCGGCTCCGGCGCGGGCGTGGCGTCGGTGCCGCGCTGCTTGGGCGCGCCGAGCTGATAGGGTTGAACCGCGGTCGGCTGCAGCGGCGCGTGCCGAGGCGCGGGTGACCAGCCGCCCGAATCCGTCGCCGACTGCGCCTTGAGCGGGCGCGCAATGCGCGCGACGCCCCCGGCGGCGTCGGGAACCCGCGCGTACATACGCGCCAAAAATAGCAGCGTATCGGTATGATCCGGCGCGAGCTCTAAAATCGCCTTGCACGCCGCAATCGCCTCAAGCGCCAGGCCCTCGCGGGCGAGCAGGCGCGACGCCGTGGCATACTCCTCGATCGCGTGCGCCTCGCGCCCCATATCGCGAAAGACCGCGGCCAGCCGCAGGCGCGCCTCGATATTCTCGGGCTCCTCACGCAACGTCTTCTGATAATAAGCCAGGTATTTCCTGAGCTTGCTCGAGGTCATAATAAAACCGAATACGCCTGCCGCGCGCCCACGGCAGACTTCTGAAATGCCGGCGATCCGGCGTCGACGAGAAGATCGGGATAAATGCGATAACCCAGGAAGTTGATAAGCCACCTCAGCGCGCATTTGGCGCGTGGAAGATGCCTCACGAACGGCCCGGGTTTCTTGTCATCAAACAATCGCCAAGACTGTAGCGACGCCCGGGTATCGATGTCAAATTGCACACAAAAAACCCGCCCGATATCCAGCTTCGGATATCGGGCGGGTTTGGGCAGGCTTGCAGAGGATTCAGCGAATGCGCTGAATTATCCCTGGTACTTCTTGGTGGCCGTGCGCAACAGCACGATTCCGCCGGGAGGTCCCGGGATGCTTCCCTTGATAAGAACGGCGTTCTCATCGGGGAGCACCTGAATGACCTGAAGGTTCTGAATCGTCACGGTCTCATTGCCGGACTGCCCAGCCATCTTGGTACCGGCCAGAACACGGCTGGGGTCCGCCGACATACCGATGGAACCACCATGGCGATACGCTTCGTGCACACCGTGAGTGGCCTTACCGCCGCCGAAGTTATGACGAACCATGACACCTGCATAACCGCGTCCCTTGCTGGTCGCGGTGACGTCGATATACTCGCCGGTCTGAAAGAAATCGACCGGAAGCTCCTCGCCGACCGTATAGGCTTCGAGGTCTTCTTCGCTCACGCGAAACTCACGCACGTGGCGGCGCGGCGCGTCGATTCCAGCCGCGCTGAACACGCCCACTTCCGGCTTCGACAGACGAAACTTCGGCTCGGTGCCCTCTTTCTCGAG
>Ga0209075_1000210_pt1 | contig 54741 bp, 60 predicted proteins | sample Stecom2011_FD_187523 | JGI IMG/M metagenome (GOLD analysis project Ga0209075, IMG submission 187523) | Agricultural soil microbial communities from Utah to study Nitrogen management - Steer compost 2011 (SPAdes) (version 2) | ecosystem: Environmental > Terrestrial > Soil > Agricultural land...
ACCAGAAAGAACTCAATGTAAACAGTCTCAAAGCAGGAGTTTATATTTTAAAAATCAGTGATAAAACAAATAGTATCACCCGAAAAATAATCATCAAATAATCGTAGAGAAAGACTACGGTTTGTTTTGATTTAAACTAAAAGTCTGTTTTTAAATAAAAACAGACTTTTTTTTATTTGATTTCGACTATTATTTTCATTTTTGCCAAAGAGAATTAAAATTTAAACGCTCAATAATTTTATAAAGAGAAATTTTCGTGTATTTTTGCACATTCAAACAGAGAGGTGTCCGAGTGGTTGAAGGAGCAAGCCTGGAAAGTTTGTATGTGGGTAACTGCATCGAGGGTTCGAATCCCTTCCTCTCTGCTATTTTGATTGATTTTCAGTTTTTAACGTATTGCACTCAATATTAGTATTGGGTGTTTTTTATTGTTAGAGGACGATATTTTTTCAATTAATAGTGCGGATTTTTCATTTGAATGATCATAGAAATTCACTATTAACAAACTAATTATTCCACCAATTCAAAAGCCATAGCAAAACGTAGCAATTCTGCAAACGACTGTACGTTTAGCTTTTTAAGAAGGTTTTTTCGGTGGGTAGCTACTGTTTGTTTTGATATAAATAATTCTTCAGCAATACCGGCAGATGATTTCCCAAGGCATATCAAGCGCAGAATTTCTTTTTCACGTTTCGTAAGCAAAGCAAACTTTTTATAATTTAAAGAAATGTACTCATTTTCCTCCAGCACTTTTTGCACCTTTTCCATCAAAGTTCCCACACCTTCTATGGGACTTGAGAGCATAAGCAACTTCTGACATTCGGTAGCGTCTTTAGCAGCCAGTAACTTACAAACAGTATAAAACCAACGGTATTTTTCTTCTTTGTACAGTTTTACACGCTGAAAAAAATTCAGTTGTTTGGTGTAATCTCCCGCTGTAGCATAGGTTATAACCTTAGGGAAAATTTCCTCCAGATCTTTTTAAAATAAAATTTCAGTAAAAATACATCAAAGATTAATAGCAGGCAAAACGATTGTAAATAAAGGCATTACAATCGTTTTTTGATTTCTTGGTAACGAGGTAAAAAGCAGGAAAAAGCAACGATGGACAAAAGTAAGGTTACTAAAACGTTACTTTTAAATATCAGAAGTAATTTTTTTAAAATACTGTATTTCAGCTTTCTGCATAGTTTTTCATATTGTTCCGTGGCTCACATAAGTTTAATTTTATCATTAAGAATTGTGAGTATGGAAACGACAAAAAAATCAACATTTAAGGTTCTTTTCTACCTTAAAAAGAATGCCCCAAAGAAAAACGGAAAAGTTGCGGTTATGTGTAGAATTACCGTAAACGGAAAACAATCTGCATTCAGTACCAAGCTGGATATTTCCGCAACAAACTGGGATTTGAAGTATGGCAGGGTTTTAGGAAAAAGCCGAGAAGCCCAAGAAACAAACAGCAACCTTGACAAAATCCGTTCAGGTATTGAGGAATGCTATTCCAAAGTCCTAAAGAATGAGGGGACGGTAAACAGTACTAAACTTAAAAATGCCTTTCTCGGTATGGAAAGCGGAGAACTTACCTTTTTCAAATTCTATGAACAGTTCCTATTGGACTATGAGAAAAAGGTTAATAGTGGACTTCGGGTAAATGGTACACGCAGTAAATACAAAACACTTTTAAAGCACCTGCGTAATTTTGCACTGACAAAGTACGGATATTCTGAGTTATCATTCAACGATCTTACATCTGATTTTGTACAGGACTTTGATTATTACCTGCGTGACGACCAAAGCTTGACACACAACACCATTTGGTTGTATATGATTGGATTTACCACGCTTTGCCGCTTAGCAATGAGCAGAAAGCATCTTACTTTCAATCCATTCAGCGAGTATAAGAACACTAAAAAGGACAAAGACAGAGGTTATCTGCTACGGAATGAATTAGAACAACTTGTAACGTTCAACTGCGATAAAAAGAAAGACGAATTGGTTAAAGACCTGTTTGTTTTCAGTTGCTTTACAGGTCTTTCCTATTCAGATATGAAAGGACTTAGAAACAGCAATATTCAGGATTTCTTTGATGGCAACCAATGGATTATCATACGTAGGAAAAAGACAGCCACATCGTCAAACGTGATGCTGTTGGATATTCCTAAAATGATTATTGAGAAATATGCGGGATTTTCAAAGGATGGAAAGGTATTCCCTGTACCATCAAACACAGTCTGCAATGACAGCCTAAAGAGAATATCCCAACAGATTGACTGTCTAAAAGAAAAGAGAGTAACCTTCCATTTGGCACGTCATACATTTGCTACCTTGTTTTTGAGTGAGGGTGTTCCGCTGGAAAGTTTAAGCAAGATGTTAGGGCATAAGAACATTGCTACCACACAGATTTATGCCAAGATACTCAACGAGAAAGTCGGAAAGGATATGCAGAAGGTTTCCCATAAATTCAAGGGTATGGAACGGTCTTTCATTACTCAACTTTAATATAATATTCTTCAGATGATAGATTTGGAAGTTCCATCATCTTAATAAATAATTATATTTCATTATATTCGTATTTCATCCATATTGTAATACTTAAATCATAAATTCAGAATAATGCTATAATGATTACGAAGTTCAAATCAATCAATAACCTTGCTGTTTTCCAAAATTTCAATTGGGACACAGCTATTCGCGACGATGGAAATAATATAGTTTTATTTAAACCAATCAACATTTTATACGGACGTAACTATTCTGGTAAAACAACTCTTTCAAGAATAGTAAGAGCATTAGAAATAGGCAACATTTCTGATAAATACGAAAATCCACAATTTGAAGTAAGCATTCAAGACATTGCAGATACAACGCAAAATAATCTAACGGCACACGGAAAGAAAATCAGAGTGTTTAACGAAGATTTTGTAAAAGACAACCTTCGTTTCATTGTGAATTCGGATGAAAGTATTACCCCATTTGCAATAATTGGAGGTAATGCCACCATTGAAGAAGAAATACAAACATTAAAACATGATTTAGGTAGCAACGAAGAAGCAAACGAAACTGGATTTTATCTTGAACTTAAAAACGCTACAACAATTGCAAACACAGCATTACAAGCGTATCAAACAGAGAACAGTAGTTTGAGCCAACAACTAAACCATAAAGCAACTAACAACCCTAACGGAATAAAATACAAATCTGAAAAGTTTGGTGACCAAAATTATAACATCAATAAACTTCAAAATGATATTTCCACTGTTTTAGAAACTTCGTTTCTACCATTAACAGATACCGAAATAACAGAAAAACAAAATTTACTGAATGAGAGAACAAATGCAGATATTCCCACAATTGTAAAACCAAATTTAGATTTAAACACGCTTAATACAAAAGCGAAAGAACTTGTTACGAAATCAATCAGCAGTTCTAACAAAATCGAGCAACTTTTGAAAGATGCTATTCTTAATCGTTGGGTTAAAGATGGACGACAAATACACAAAGATAAACTTGAACAATGTGCTTTTTGTGGCAATGATATTTCAGAGAATCGTTGGAACGAACTGGACAGCCATTTTGACGAAGAATCTGAGAAATTAGAAATAGAAATCAATGTGTTAATTTCTCAAGTTGAAAATTCAATTCGCGATATTGATTCACAACTTCAAATCGACAAAAGTGCTTTTTATTCAAAATTTCATTCGGATTTAGATAGATTAATTTCACTAAAACAAAACATCGTTGATAAAATCAAAATAGAATTAAATCGCATTATTACAAGCCTTAAAGAACGAAAAGATGACCTTTTAAATACTAAAGAATATATTGATATTATTGATAATAGTAAGAGAATTCAATGGTGTTGGGAAATTTTTGAAAAATATAAAAATGAAGCAAACGGGTATAGTAATTCCTTGGGCAGCGAACAAACAGAAGCAAAAAAACTTTTGAGATTACGTGAAGTCTCCGATTTTGTAACAACAATTCAATATTCGAATGCAACCGCAAGAATACAGACATTGAAAGAAACTTCTGAAAACGAAACACAGGGCAAGCAAGCTGTAGAAGAGAAAATTAGACAACAGATTACCCAGATTGAAGATAAAGAACGCCTGATGAAAGATGAAGAAAAAGGAGCGTTGAAAGTAAATGAATATCTAAACAATTTCTTCGGACATGATTTTCTAACATTACAAGCCTTAGGAGATGCAGATGTTTCAGGCGGTAAAAAAATACGATTTGAAATAGTAAGAAACGGAAAGAAAGCACACCACCTAAGCGAAGGTGAATGTAGTTTGATTGCATTTTGTTACTTTATGGCAAAACTTGAAGATGTTGATACCAAAGGAAGCAAACCAATCATTTGGATTGATGATCCAATTTCAAGTTTAGATAGCAATCACATTTTTTTCGTTTATTCTCTTATTAATGCTGAAATTATTGCCAAACAAGAGTTTGAACAAATATTCATTTCTACACACAACCTTGATTTTCTAAAATACTTGAAACGTTTGCCGAGTGCTTTAAATAAAAACCAGAGTGCATACTTCTTGATTACACGAGAAAAAGAAAGCAGTAAAATCAAAATAATGCCACGTTATTTAAAGGATTATGTAACTGAATTTAATTTTTTGTTTCATCAAATTTATTTGTGTTCAACAGCCAATGCTGACGATGAAATCCAACATAACTTATTTTACAACTTCGGAAACAATACACGAAAGTTTTTAGAAGCATTTCTTTATTACAAGTATCCAAATGCAGTCGAAAAAGACGATAAACTAATAAGATTTTTTGGAGGGAATAGACAAGCTTCAAGCTTAACAGACAGAATAAATAATGAATTTTCACATTTAGAAGCATTGTTTGAAAAAGGTATGACCCCCATTGATATACCTGAAATGAAAAAAACTGCAACATTCATTTTAGATAAAATCAAAGAAAAAGACAGTGAACAATATGAAGCTTTACTTTTAAGCATTGGAGTCGAAGTTCTTGCTGAATCAGAAACGCCTCAATCATAAATATTACAGCCCATTGTTTTTAAGCAGTGGGCTGTTTCTTTAATTGACCGATACGGATTATAGTTTCAAAGCATTTATTTAAAATCGGCTAACGCTGATAGTTATTTTCCAATACTTTCACAATATCACTTTCACGAAAAAGGATTTTCCTTTCGAGTTTGATAAAAGGTATCAGTCCGTCATCTCTGTACTGTTGCAACGTCCGTTTGCTGATGTGTAACATCTCGCAGACCTGTTCGCCTGAAAGATAAATTTCCCCTTGCAATAATGGGTGGAAATATTCCCTGATATACAGCAGTTCATTTTTGATGCCTACCACAGCTTCGAGCAGAGCAAGCATATCCTCGTTTGAATTTCCAATCTGTTTCATTTCTTTTGCTTTTTTAATGGTCGCTCTCCCTGCATCAGTAACTCCACTTCGGATAATCTGAAATACGTCTTCCGATTGATTTGCGTTGCCCCAAGAATGCCTTTTGCCCTGTACGTCTGCAATGTTCTTTTGCTGATATTGAGCAGTTGGCAGGCTTCCTGTTGGTCGAGCCATTTTGTTGCCTGTTGCAAGGCTTTGTAAGGTGCAGTTATTTCCGAAATCAAATTGGAAACTTCCTTTACTTCTCTGTGCAGTGCCTTTAAAATCTGAATGTCTAAAACTGTTATTTCCATATCAACATCATTTAAACCTCGAAAATAAAAGCTATTGATATAGGTCATTCTAATGTTGTATCCATTGGCGTTGAGTGGCGGTGTTTTGCCAAATACTATGATGAAATATTTAAAAATGTATCCAAAAAAGAATAAAAAGGTAGCAAAGATAAAGCGGACAGCCACCGCACTGCCCAACCAAAAGCTTACGGCATAATGGCAGGGCAAAAAAAAGGTCGCTTTGGCGAGTTGCTCAGTTGCCCTGCCACCCTTCGGGACTTATTCCGTTTCCTTTTGGTTTTTCCCTGTCCGCCTTGATTATACGGCTTTCTTTTTTTTCTGTTTTTTTCTTTTGGAAACAATTTAAAAGGGAGTTAGGCATCCTGACCAAAGGACGGTCATCAAAACAATGGCTTGTGCTTATCGTTATAGATTTCCTTAATCAGTTCTCCGAACTCCTGAAAGTGGTATTCGATAATGTTGTCCAGATACGCATAAATCGTGAGCTTGTCGATACCCATAATGTTGGTAAGCCTGTTAAATGTTTCGTGGTGTTCCTGACGTACATAGACCGATTTGCCTTTGCTTGCAATCCTGTTCGGGATTTTAAAGAACTGTCCGCAGTAATCCTCTTTCGTCAGCTTCTTTGGCTTTGAAGCGGTTCTTTTTGCATTACTTGATGTCGGTTTTGTATATTCCATTTCCGTAGGTTCTTCTCCAGCCATTACAAGCATCATCGCTTCTTCATCTACATTGGGTTTAGTAAAATCGACCTGATGTGTTATTGTCTGTTGTTCCTGTTGGGAATTTTTCTTGTCGTTACCGATAATCATTTCCATAAAATCCTGTTCTTCGGATTGCTGTTTTTTGTTTTCTTCGTGTATCATATCCATCGTTTTTAATATTATCTTAAATTAGCTGTCTGGTTAGCTAAGCAGTCAGTTGTAAATATCATTGCACAATAGCTATTTCATTAACTAAAAATACCCCCAACTTGCCTGCAATCAATCACGCTGATTTGCTGTCGGGGTTTTTGCTGTTCATTTACTTGATTAAGGACATAGCCAATCAGCTAACTAACCACACAAAGAAAATAAAAGCAATCCCAATCAGCATATAAATGGCACTATTTGGCGTTCATTGGCTTTATTTGGCTTAATCGTAAATAATTGTTATTCAGATAGTCTTATCGAAATTTGTAATGGAAGCGACTGCTTTTTTCGGCTAACTCCAATCCGTTTGCAAAACGGATTCTTCTGAACTCCTGTTCAGAGCAAGTTATCCTTTGAGGTCCTCGAAATGAATTTCGGCACTCAAAGGCACTTGCCCTTGCAGGGGGCTGGAAACGGCTCCGAAGTCGCCCGTTTGTGTAAAATTAAAAATGGATTTATTATGGAAGAGAAGAACAGAAAACAGATTAGGAAATCAGGAAGAAAACCAAAGATTGACCCTGCGGTCAATCGGTATTCCATCAACCTGAATGCAGAGGACAATGCCAAATTTCTTGCACTCTTTGACCAGTCAGAAATGAAAGCTATTGCTCATTTTATCACAGCCTGCATCTTTCAGAAGACGGTAAAGACCGTAAAAATTGATATGAATGCGGTGGAATATCACGAAAAGTTGACCCGATTTTTTAGCCAGTTCCGAGCAATCGGAACAAATTACAACCAAATTGTGAAGATATTATACCGCAATTTTTCAGAGAAAAAAGCAGGAACATATCTTTTTAGATTGGAAAAGGAAACCATAGAATTGGTACAAGTTACTAAAGAGGTTATCCGTTTGACACAGGAATTTGAAGAGAAGTATCTGAAAAAAGAGTAGAAAAATGATTGCGAAAATTGGAAAGGGAAGCAATATGTATGGTGCAATTCTGTACAATCAGCAGAAAGTGGACAATGAAAACGGAGCAGTTCTGCTCTTGAACAAGATACCCGACACTGTGGACGGCACGTATTCCGTAGCCTATTTTAATAAGTGCTTTGAGCCATATTTGTCGGCAAATATCAAAACGGAAAAAACGGTACGCCATATTTCGCTGAACCCAGATCCTTTGGATAAGGTCAGCGATGAGCAGTTTACCGAAATGGCTCAGGAGTATATGGAGCGTATGGGCTACGGGAACCAGCCTTATATTGTTTTCAAGCATACGGATATTGATCGCACACATATACACATTGTTTCGACCTGCGTAGGCATTGATGGAAAGAAAATCCCCGATGATTACGACCATCCACGCTCAATGGCTATTTGTCGGGATTTGGAAACAAAATATAATCTGCAAAAGGCTACCGAGCAGGAGCAGAAACAATCCAACAAAGTTTTCAAACCTGTGGATTACCACAAAGGCGACATCAAAAGTCAGATTGCTTCGGTAGTAAGGCATCTGCCAAAGAATTACAGCTTTTCGACTATGGGTAATTACAATGCTTTGCTTTCTCTGTTCAACATCACAGCAGAAGAAGTCAAAGGCGAACGGAACGGACAACCTGTAAACGGATTGGTCTATTTAGCTTTGGACGAGAACGGAAACAAGGCAAGCAATCCTTTTAAAGCATCACTTTTCGGAAAAGATGCAGGACTAACACAGCTTCAAAAACATTTTGAGCAGTCCATAGAGAAATTGAAAACCAGCCCTGTGAGGTCTGTTCTGAAAAACACGGTTGAACTTGCCATTCATACGACAAGTAACGAAACAGATTTTAAAAAGCAATTGACTGAACAAGGAATTAATACGGTTGTGAGACGTAATCATGAAGGACGAATTTACGGAATGACATTTATTGACCACGAAAGCCGTAGTGTTTGGAACGGTTCGGCTTTAGACAGAAACCTGACGGCTAATGTCTTTAACGAATGGTGGAACAACGGTAGCAAGCCCGAACTGAAAATACAAGATAACCCTGTTCCCAAAACGAATACAATGGATAACCAACCAACGAAAGACCTTTTTGAGTTTATCCATCAGGAGCATTCCCAAAATTTCGATATGGGATTGTTCAGTTTGCTACCTAATGCACAGGGAGTGGACTACGAGGAAGAACAGTTTGCTAACCAAATAAAGAAAAAGAAGAAAGGCATGAGATTGTAAAACTCTTACTTAATATCTCTTTTATTCTAATTAGAAAAATTACACCAATTGATAAGGGATTTTGTGTGAATAATTTTCTGCTATTTATTAAATATATCTAGTTTCTTTTTGGTTAGGATAATTTTTATACTTTTTGAATTATCAAGAGTAATGAAATATTAAGGGATAACATGTATTAGATAATTTAACAATTGTAGAAAAGAGAATTTGTGAGGAAAGGTTTCGTTATATTGAAATGTAATAAACACAACTTCATGTGATAGTCAGGGTTAAACGTAAATATCAGTTGTTTAAAGTTCTTACTTCCAAAATTAAGCTTTTTTATGCAGGTTTCTAATAATTTTTCTTGTGTCATTAGCCTACTTACTAAAAATGTTTCATATACGTTTTTCTATAACAATGCTTTCCTGTAATGAATTCTCTTCTAGTACAGTAATAGACAAACTAGTTGTTGGAGTAAATAAATTTATAGTTACAATTTTAAAAGAAATCCCCGAAACAATTACGATCGGGGATTTCTTTTTAGAAACATAATTTGTATCAAATAACAAATGACTTTACATGGGTTATCATTCCATTTTCAAATTTCCAAATATCACAGTAAGAACTTTCTTTTGTATCACCATTTTTTTCAAAAGTTATCTGACCAAACTCTACAACAATATCCTTTTCTGTGATATGATTTTCTGTTGTGAAAGTTACATCATCATAAGCAGAGCTTATATATTTGAGGGTTTCAGCTTTGCCATTAAAGGCACTTCCACCTACATTAATCCATTTGATGTCTTCAGCACAGTAAGTGATGAATTTCTCATACTCTCCTTCCGCTAAAGCTTTGTTAGCCTCTACAAAAATATCCTGATTGTTCATAACTAATAACTATTTAATTCCCTATTTGTACGCCAATCTTTCCATAAAAATCTGGATCACTATCTCTGAACTCAAGAAGGCTATGCGCTTTACCTATTTCTGCCAATGGGAAAACTTTGCTCAAGACAGGTTTTAATTTTCCTGATTCAATCAGTTTCGTAAGTTCGTCCAATTTATTTCTGTTTTGTCTGGTAAATACAAAATGATAAGTCGAATTTTTACCCCACGCATGGATCAGGTTTTGCGGAATTTCAATATCAACCAAGGTAACGACTTGTCCCATTTGGTTTAGAACCTTTCCACTGTCCGAAAGAGTAGTGCCACCAATTGTATCAATCACAACGTCTACGCCTTTACCGTTTGTTAGCTCTAAGATAGCGTCGATATAATTCTCTTTTTCATAGTCAATGGTATAATCTGCTCCCAATTCTTTAAGAAACTGATGATGAACAGATCTTGCCGTTGTATAAACAGTTGCACCCATTGCTTTTGCCAATTGAATAGTCGGTATTCCTACGCCTCCTGCACCTCCGTGAATTAAGATTGTTTGGTTGATCTTAAGCTGTGATCTTGTGTATAGCATTTCCCATGCAGTGCCTGCTGCTAAAGGAAATGTTGCAGCTTCCAAATGACTTACATTTTTAGGTTTTATACCAATTATCGATTCCTTTGCAACGTGATACTCGGCGTAACTTCCGTTTCCGTTAAAGATTTCCGGAGTATAATATACTTCGTCACCTACTTTAAAGTTTTTGACACCCGTTCCAATTTCCACAATCACGCCCGATACGTCGTGCCCTGTGACTACCGGAAGTTGCAACTCATTTTTATAGTCTCCTCTGCGAACCTGGAAATCCAGAGGATTTACCGATGTTGCCATAACTTTTACTAATACTTCATCAACTCCCGGTTTTGGGGTTGGAATATCTAGTATTTCGAATTTTTCTACCGAGCCGAACTCGTTTAACACTGCTGCTTTCATAATGATTTTATTTATTTGTTTGTGTATTTATCTATTTAGGTAAAACTCTAATTAAGTTGTTGGAATTTTTTTTAATATTTTTATTTCAGGATTTATTTTCTTTTTTACTTGTATAATATCCTTCTGGTTTTAATTATGATATTTTGGATAAAACAGTTGGATTACGTTTTCTAAAATCAAGATATAATCACTTTATCTAAGTCTTAAAGAGTTGTTGATGAAGTTTCTACTTATCTTGTTTGTTATACAAATTTATATTAACTCTTAAGAAATGAACGTAGACAAATGTCTATAAGTAATCACATAATTGATTGATGATTATTTCATTACAGAATTAAAACTATTTATATTATTTAAAATTAGGTAATTAGGAGATTTTCTAAATGTAAGATTAAATTTTTTTATAATTCTTCTTTTATGTGTCTTGCTAATTCCTGAATTGCTATTTCATTTCTCTTGTAATACGTCCACTGTCCTTTTCTTGTTCCGATAAGAATTTCGGCTGATGACATTGTTTTTAAATAATCAGAAACTGTAGGAACCGACATTCCCGCTTTTTGTGCAATGTCAGATACACAGACTCCTAATTCAGGTGTATAATTACTCAATTCATCAGGAGGAAAATGATCGAAAGGATCTTTTAACCACGTTAGAATATTCAATCGTGTCTCATTTGATAATGATTTAATTACTTCTAATAATTTCATACTTCATTAATTTTATTTTTCAAATTTAGGTAATTTTCTAAATACCTACAATTATTTTTTTGAAAACTTTTCATATAAGAGTAATTGACAAATACTATTAAGTTAGATTTTACTCAACCAGCTGTATACTTTTATTATTTTTTGCGGTTTCTGTTCCCCATTCAGAAATGGATTTAAGGATTGGTATTAAAGTCTTACCAAAATCGGTTAGTTCATAATCTACTTTTAGAGGAGGTTTAGTCGTATGAACGGTACGTTTGATTAAGCCGTCTGCTTCCATTTCTTTTAATTGAAGGCTCAAAGTACGTTCTGTTATAGAAGGACATTCTTTTCTCAGTTCACTGTATCGCTTTTTTTCAATTAAGTGAATCAGGATTACTGCTTTCCATTTACCCCCTATGTATTTCATTGTCAAGCTAGTGCTACAAGGAAATTTTTTGTTGTCTATACAATACATTTGTTACTATCATTTTTATCCGTTATTGCAAAGGTATTAAACTATACTTAATTTTGTAGCTATAAAAAATATAGTTTAAATTTAAAAATTAAAAAGTATGAGTTTTTTAGAGCTGACAAAAAAAAGGTACACTACCAAGAAGTATAATCCGGACAGAAAAATTCCTGCAGATAAGATTACTGAACTAAAAGAAATTTTACGATTAAGTGCATCATCTATCAACAGTCAGCCTTGGAAGTTTTCCTTTGTCGAAAACGAAGCCGTGAAACGTGAATTGGCTACTGTATCCTATTTTAATGAACAAAAAATCAATGAAGCAAGCCATCTTGTTGTGTTTAGTGCGATAGATAGCATACGGCTATTTGAAGATGAATTACTAACACATCTTCCCGCTGGATCCCAAGGATATTACAACCAGTTTTTGAAACCCTTATCCGAAACTGAGATAAAATCGTGGTTACAACATCAGGTGTATCTTTCGCTTGGTTTTTTTCTGTCTGCCTCTGTCAGTTTAGATATAGACAGTACTCCAATGGAAGGTATTCAAAGCGATAGATATCGGGAAATATTAGGGTTAAAAGATTACAAACCTTTGTTTGCTGTTGCTATCGGTTACAGAAATTCTGATGATGCTAATCAACCATCCATTAATTCCAAGTCTCGTTTGCCTTTGGAGAAAATTATCCAATCCATTTAAAAAAAGTAATGCAATATATTTTATTTTTAGCTTGGTAAGTACGTCACGTGAAGAATGCATGTACTTACATCAATTGGTTATGAATTAAACCCCATCATTCACCAAATGGAACAATGGGGTTAAAAGCATAAAGAAATAGAATAGTGTCATGGTAATTAATATAGTAAATACAAAAACATCACATAAGATTTTAAAATCTTATGTGATGTTTTTGTATTTGGTGGTTGTTATTTTACAACCGTAGCTTCTAGTTCAACTTTTAATGTTTCAAATAATACGTTCACTTCCATAGCTGTCAAAGCTGATTTAATATTGTGTTGAGCTATCCATTCCTGAAGGATTGGGAAGTGTGGCCAAAGTTCTTCCATAGATGTAGTATAAAGATTTAACCTAACTATGCCTTCACATTCATAGCCTGCTGAAGTAATTACTTCTTCTAAATTAGAAATTGCCTGTTGCAGTTGTGATTTCATGTCGTCATTGCTTGATACACCATTTGGACTAATAGCTGCCTGACCAGAACAGTATAATGTACCTGTATTATTTTTCACTTCAACTGCTTGAACATAACTACGTTCATCTTGCCATTTCCACGGATTAATAATTCGCTTTTCCATTGTAATAATCTTTTAAAATGTTAATAATAAATTCATTGCTACAAAAGTACGCTCCGTTTTCTGCTTCACCTCTTGATGTATATCACAATTATAAAGTGACGTATATCACTTAGGGGTGTTATCGTCTACTATAAAATTTCAGAGGTATATCATATGGAAAGAGCAGAAGACTTTAGTGTGATAGTCTGCTCAATGTTTCTCTTGAAACACCTAAATAGGCAGCCAATTGTGACTTTGGAACCCTTTGTGCCAATGTAGGGTATCTCTCAATCAACTGAATATAACGTTCTTTAGTGTCGGAGGTGAGGGTTGAGAGAATCCGCTTTTGTGCGGTAATAAACCCAAAATAAGCTTTTTCCAGAAAAAAATGTTCAATTTTAGGTAAGCTACTGCATAAACGCTTATAGTTTTCATAAGTAATATACAGTGCGTCTGTATCTTCTAAACAGATCAAAGACATAGATGTTTTTTGTTGTAGATAAAACGCTTCAAAATCACTTTCCCACCAATCTTCCATAGCAAAACCAACGATATGTTCACGTGCGTCTGAATCTGTATATACTAATTTTAACAGTCCTTTGCAGATAAAGTAATGCCTGGACAAATACTCTCCTTCCTGAAAAAGAAACTGTCCTTTTTTATGGGATTTTGCCGTGAACAAAGAAGCTATAAATTCAAATTCCTGATCTGTCAGTGGAATAATTTTTTCGATATGATTTCTTAGTATTTCAAACATTTTAATATAACGGTTTAATTATGAAAACAAATTGATAAACGCTTTGAGAACCGGAGATGATAAATTATCTTTCCGATAGATCAGGACAGTCTTTACAGAACCGATTTCGTTTGGTAGGGGGAATGTTTTAATTTTCTTTCCGCTGTAAAATGATGACACAATTTCTTCGGGTAAAAAACTAAAACCTATTCCTGATTCGATAAAGTTAACAACTCCTTCAATTGAATTTATTACCGTTTTGTGATAGTTCAGAATGTTGTTACTAATCAGCCAGGCTTCCAGTCGCGCTCTGAAAAAGCAGCCCTGATCAAAAACAATTGCCTTAATTTGATGCTGTTCTATTAAATTATCCAAGCTTTTGATGCCTATAGGTGTTACAGCTACAATACGTTCATCCATGATGTATATCTGTTCTAGTTCTTCATTATAAACCGGTGCTGGGATAAATGCCGCATCCAGTTTGTAATTTGTAACATCATTAATTAGTGCATCGCGCATAGCAGAAGTTAGATCGATATCTACCAACGGAAATTTATTTGCCATTTCATTGACAATATCAGGGCCTTTAAGTGCCATAGTAGTTTCCAGAAACCCTATTTTGATCTGACCTTTTATTATGTCACTTTTTCCAACGGATAATTTGGCCTCTTCAATCAAGTTATTGATTTGCTTAGAATAATTTAGCAATGTTTTTCCTGCAGATGTGAGTTCTACTTTACGAGATGTCCTTAAGAATAGTGTTGTACCAAATTCTTCTTCCAGACTTTTTATTCTTGCCGTTACATTTGACTGTACCGTAAACATAGCTTCCGCTGCTTTGGTAAAGTTACCGTGTGAAGCCACCGCCTCAAATAATTTCAAGTCATTGATATTCATAGATCATAAATAATGATAATTACCATTAAAATAAATCGTTTTTGATAATCAAATATAGCGTATAAATTTGTCACATGAAAAATAATATCAACAAAATTCTATTAGTCGTTGCAATTATAGTATCGACTTTACAATCAAATTCACATATTATGGCACAATCTCACAACAACTCAGTAGATAAAGTGGAAAACGTAGTAAGTAAGATTTATTACCGCAAAATAAATGCGGGCGGACACAATATTTTTTATCGTGAATCAGGGCCTCAGAATGCTCCTGTAATTTTGCTTCTACATGGTTATCCAACTTCATCGCACATGTTTCGCAATCTTATTCCGATGTTGAATAAGAAATATCATGTGATTGCTCCCGACCTTCCTGGATTTGGCTATTCAGATGCACCTGACAGAAGTGAATTCGATTATACCTTTGACAACCTTGCGAAAGTAATGCAGTCTTTTATTGATGAGCTAAAGCTAAAAAGATTCGCTGTTTACGTTTTTGATTATGGCGCTCCTACAGGATACCGCCTTATGCTAGCAAATCCTGAAAAGATTACTGGATTTATCTCGCAGAATGGTAATGCTTATACAGAAGGACTAGGCTCAGCATGGGATGCCGTTAAAAAATATTGGTCTAGTAATTCTGTAGAGGATAGAGATGCATTAAGAGGATTTGTTAAGGAGGAAGAGCTCAGATTTCAATATTTTACAGGTGTTACAGATCCTGAACTCATCGCTCCGGACACGTATACGCTCGACCAATATTTTCTTGACCGTCCGGAATCAGATGAAAAGCAGCTCGATTTAATTGGAGATTATAAAAATAACGTAAGCTTATATCCTAAATTTCACGAATATTTTAGAAAGCATCAACCTAAAGCTCTTATTGTCTGGGGGAATAAAGATCCTTACTTTTTACCTGCAGGGGCTGAGGCATATAAGAAAGATATTCCAAATGCAACGGTTAAGTTTTATGATACGGGACATTTTGCCCTGGAAACACATGTAAATGAAATCGGTAATGATATTTTAAATTTTATGGAAACGTTACCTGATTAATAAAATCAGAATACATACGCTTTAATAAACAATTAAGTACAAAATTTCAAGCGGATATAAAAATTATATTCTGTTTGAATTTTGTACTTTTGTGTGATGATATCACAAACAATCTTTCCGGATATTTACATTCAAACAGCTCTGAAGCAGAGAGGGTTTAAAGTTGGTAGAAGTAGGGTGCCCAAAAGCCTCGCAAGTGCATTTGGAAAAAGGCATTTCTACAAAATCGTACTCAGTATAGGAAATGTGAATGTTCTTTACGGAGATCAGTTGTTGAGGCTTGACGGCACTTACCTTTTTATTTCCAATCCGTACACCCCTTATTCCGTTGAGGTAGTTTCTGAGGTTCAGACCGGATACTCCTGTCTTTTTACCCAAGAGTTTATACAGCCGACAAAGCTTACTGAAAGTATGCAACAGTCTGTTCTTTTTGATAGAAGTGCAAGTCCTGCCTACAAAATTAATGATGTGCAGTTGGAAAGGATCAGTCAGTTATTCGAGAAGATGATTGTAGAGGAAGCCGCTGAATATGAGTATAAAGATGATGTGATGAGGTTGTATATTTCTATGTTGCTTCATGAAACAATCAAAATGAAATCCGATAAGAATCGAATATTATCCGTAGATGCTTCTTATAGAATAACAAAACAGTTTTTGGAATTATTAGAACGTCAGTTTCCTATAGAGAGCCTGAAAGTACCTTTAAGGTTACATGCGGCACAAGACTTCGCGAATCATTTGGGAATCCACGTCAATTCCCTTAATCGGGCTGTGAAAAAAGTAACGGGGAAAACCACCACTTTGTTAATATCTGACCGAATTGCTGCAGAAGCAAAGGCACTTTTAGGGTTGACAGATTGGAATATAGCGGAAATTGCTTATGCTCTGGGGTTTGAATATCCGAATTATTTCAGCACATTTATGAAGAAAAATACTGGTAAAGCTCCAAAAAAATATCGAAAAAGTTAGATTGAAATTTATACTTTTTGGTTTGAAAAATATACAACCGAAACTTAGTTAGTACCTACCTTTGCTTATCTGTTGAGATGAATTGTACTCAACACATGATAACAATATAAATTCAACTGAGAATATTATGGAAAAAAGAAAGTTAGGACTTAGCGGTCCAGAGGTATCGGTTATTGGTTTGGGATGTATGAATATGAGTCACGGATATGGGAACAATGTAGAGCGAAAAGACATGATTAAGCTTATACATTATGCTTTAGGTCATGGGGTAACTATGTTTGATACAGCAGAAATGTATGGACCGTTTACAAACGAAGAACTCTTAGGAGATGCTTTTAAGGACAAACAAGGACAAGTTATTATTGCTACCAAATTTGGATTTGACTATGACCCAAAAACAAATGATATCTTGGGGTTAAACAGCCATCCGGATCATATCAGAAAAAGTGTTGAAGGTTCTTTGAGACGACTTAAAACAGACCGTATCGATTTACTTTATCAGCATAGGGTCGATCCTAATGTGCCAATGGAAGATGTTGCCGGTACGGTCAAAGAACTTATTAACGAGGGAAAGGTAGGGTATTTTGGACTTTCTGCAGCCGATGAAGATAGTATCCGAAAGGCTCACGCAGTTCATCCTGTTACGGTACTACAAAGTGAATATTCTTTGTGGAATCGTGATGTAGAGGAGACCATTTTCCCGACATTGAAAGAATTGGGCATCGGATTCGTTCCCTATGGACCTCTCGGGCACGGTCTTCTTACAGGTAAAATTGATGCTACTACAAAGTTCGCAAGCAATGACATTAGGAATCGTTTCCCTCAGTTCTCAGAAGAAAACCGAAAGAAGAATCAATCTGTTTTTTCATTATTTTCTGAGTTTGCAGCATCTAAAGAAGTCACTCCTGCACAACTTGCCTTAGCTTGGATCATCAACAAGCATTCTGAATTTGTACCAATTCCCGGAACAACTAAGTTTTCTCGTTTGGAAGAAAATATTAAAGCCACAGCGATTAAACTTTCGGGTAAAGAAATCGAAGAAATTGAGAAAATAGTTCAGGTACAGAAATAATGATTTATTAATTTGAAGATCAAAAATAAGTATTAATTTGTTGTCATATGTCATCGTTTTTGACCGAATAAGAATGGTAATATTGCAGTTCGGTTTAAAAATATTAAAAATGGATAAAATGAAAACCCTTCTAAAATTAGAAGAAATTGCAATATTTCTATTCTGCATTTTCTTATTTAGCCAATTAAATTTTTCCTGGTGGTGGTTTCCCGCACTTTTGCTATTGCCTGATATTGGGATGGTTGGCTATATTGTAAATTCTAAAGTTGGGGCATTTACCTATAATCTAACGCATCATCGTTTGATAGCAACAATAGTAGCATTATATGCTATTACTTATGGTGACGACTATTGGAAATTAATTGCTATTATACTTTTTGCACACATTTCTTTTGACAGAATGTTAGGATATGGTTTCAAATACAATGATGGTTTTCATAATACTCATCTTGGAACTATAGGGAAAAAAGTAAAAGATCGACATTAAATAAATAAACAATTCAATTTTAATTAGATCCTGAAGTTATTTTCAGAATAAAGTTTTTCTAAAAATTGATGCTGACGACCAATGAGATTTTAGTAACACCTTACCCAATGATCTGTTTCCTATGATTGGATCCCCAGTCAGCTATAGTAAGAGTAAGGTGTTTCAGTGTTTGGCCATATTCAGTAAGTTGATATTGCACAGTAATGGGTTGTGTATTCAAGACCTCTCGGATAATAAGTTGATTCATTTCAAGTTCTTTAAGCTCCCGGCTGAGCATTTTTCCGGAAATACCTTCTACTTCTCTTAGTAATTCAGAGTAGCGCATCGGGTAAAATGTTAAGCAGGAAATAATAGATATTTTCCATTTACCACCAATAACATCCAGGGTATCATGTATCGCTCTGATATTATGTTTACACATTTTATTGATTCCTTTTGTTGTTATGTCTTTATTTTTCATGTACCAATTTTATTAATGGTTACTCAAATGTTACTATTACTTTTTGTCACAAAGGTACAAATTGTCACTTGTGTGATATAACTTTGTAATATAAAATTAAAAAAATGGATTTAATACAAGATTTAAACTGGAGATATGCTACAAAAAGCTATAACAACGAAAAAATAAGCAACGAAAAATTAGACTTTATTCTAGAAGCTACCAATCTATCAGCTTCTTCTATAGGATTGCAGCCATATCGTATATTCGCTATTGATAATACAGAACTGAAGACAAAACTAGGGGCTAATTCTTTTAACAAACAAATAGCTCAATCATCGCACCTTTTAGTATTCGCAACGTATAATAAAGTAACAACTCAGCATGTGCAAGATCTTGTGAATTTAACAGCAGAAAAACAAGGTGTTACAGTAGAATCGTTGAACGGTTTATTTACTGCTGCAAATGCGTACTTTACAAGTAGAAGTGATGAAGAAAACAAGCTTTGGGCAGAAAAACAGACCTATATAGCATTGGGGACAGCACTAATCGCGGCAGCAAATGCCAAAATAGATGCCACACCAATGGAAGGTTTCGATGCACAGTTATTAGATGAATTATTAGGATTGAAAGAGAAAGATTTACACAGTGTTGTGATACTTTCTTTAGGATATCGTGATCAGGCTAATGATTATTTAGCCAATCGTCCAAAAGTGAGAATTCCTGTGGAGGAGATGGTGACAAAAATTAGTTAAGTATAATTAGAGGTCGAAGCTCTTCAAAAAGCTTCGACTATCTATGATAGTGTTCTTGGTATTACATATTGATATGATTCTATTGGAAATTTTGAATCATAAAAATTGAGATATATCGAGTGAGCAAAACCTTATCAAAGGTAAATACTAAAAAAAAACACTAACTTTGAACATCTCAATTAGTTTTATATGCATCCGCTTTTCAACTATATTAACAAATATGCTATAATCTCCGAAGAAGATTTTAAAGTTTTCTTAAGTCATTTTATTGAGAAAAAGATAAGCAAAAAGGAATATCTGTTAGAAGAAGGAGAAATATGTAAACATATGGCGTTTATTATAAAAGGTTCTATGCGTAAATATTGTATAGATGAAAAAGGTGTTGAGCACATCGTTGATTTATATATAGAAAATTGGTGGGCTGGTGACCGTGAGAGTTTTGTCATGTCTACGCCCAGTATGTACAATATAGATGCGTGGGAAGACTGTGAAGTATTCCTTATTTCAAGAGAGAATACATTAAAATTGCGTGATCAATGCCGTGCGTTTAATGAATTGTTATTGAAACTTGACGAACAAAATACTATTGCTACGCAAAAAAGGATCACTTCTACTATCAGTTCTACAGCTGAAAAACGCTATGCCGATTTTGTTGAATGTTACCCTCATTTTATTCAACGCTTTCCTCAACACCTTATTGCTTCTTATTTAGGTATTACTAAAGATACATTAAGTCGGGTACGTAGAAAAATGCTGAAAAAGTAGGTTTCAGCTCAAGCTTGTTTTTGTATTTCCTAGACATTTGTCTACGTTATCTTCTCTGTGTTTGATGTAGTTTTGTTTTTCTTAGACTAAAAAATCAAAACAAAAAATAGACATTGAATATTCAATTCATTCATATGCATCAACTATTTCATTATATTAACAAATATGCTATAATTTCTGAAGAAGATTTTAAAGTATTCTTAAGTCACTTTGTTCAAAAGAAAATACCCAAAAAGCAATATTTCCTTGAAGAAGGAGAAATTTGCAGGCACATGGCATTTATCGTGAAAGGGGCTATGCGTCAATATTATATAGATGAAAAAGGCGTTGAGCGTATAGTTAATTTATATGTTGAAAATTGGTGGGCTGCTGATCTTGAGAGTTTTGTTATGCATACGCCCAGTATTTACTCCATAGACGCTTGGGAAGATTGTGAAGTGTTACTCATTTCTAGAGAGAATACGTTAAAATTACGTAATCAATGCCCTGCGTTTAATGAACTACTATTAAAACTCGATGAGCTAAATAGAATTACAACCCAAAAAAGAATCACTTATTCTATAAGTTATACTGCTGAGGTTCGTTATAAATATTTTATTGATAGTTTTCCATATTTTGTTAAACGCTTTCCTCAACACATCATTGCTTCTTATCTGGGAATTACTAAAGACACGCTAAGCCGTGTACGTAAAAAAATGCTTGAAAAGTAAGTGTTTTTGATTAAAATATTTGTTTATTGTTTTTTTGTAATGGATGAATTCAAAGGAATGAGTGGAAACAATTATATATCCAGCCAAAAAAAGTTTTCATTGTTCCAGACACTAAAACAAAATATTTTAACTAAATTGGATTCATTAACAACTAAAAAAATGTCAATCTATACCAGGACATGACAAAAACATCACCCTATGATAACAAGAAAAGCGACAAAATCTGATATAAAAACCCTATCAAAACTTTTTGACGATTACCGAATATTTTACAAAAAACAATCTGACGTACAATCTGCAGAAAACTTTCTATTTGAAAGAATTCAAAATCAAGACTCTGAAATTTTTGTGACTGAAAATGACAGCAATGAAATAATTGGATTTGTTCAACTCTACCCCATTTTTTCTTCAACAAGAATGCAAAGACTTTGGCTTTTGAACGACTTATTTGTAAGTCAAAATTACAGAGGTAAAGGTGTTTCCGTTCAACTTATTGACGAAGCAAAAAAGGTATGTATGGGAACAAACGGTTGTGGACTTGTTTTAGAAACTTCAAAAACAAATCATATTGGTAATAATCTATATCCAAAAACAGGATTTACATTAGACACCGAGAACAATTATTATTCGTGGGACAATAAATAGAATTGAATATGTTAGAATTATACAATGCTGTGAAAATTGTGGTAAAGACTCATCAAAAGAAAGTGCATAAGCGATGATATGTAATTATGAATGTAAATTTTGCAAAGATTATGTTGAAAATATTTTAGAGAATGTTTGTCCGAATTGTGGATGAGGATTAAAAAAACGACCGACAAGGTCTAAAAATGGATTAAAGAAATATCCAATGAGAGCCGATAAAATAATAAATCTCGTTTTTGACAATAAATATTTAGAAGCTAATAAAAATATCGACTCCAAGAAAACGATAAACTTAATAAATCCAAAACAAAAACGTCATCTAACATAGCTGGCAAAATGGCGGGTTAAATGCAAAATTTAAATTTATCCGCTGTTAAGTAAAGCGGCAAAACGTTGGTGTCAATTTTAAGACATGTATCGTCCATAAAATGGAAAGACTAAGAAAACATATAGAACAAATAAGTCCTTTATCCAATGAAGAATTTGATAATATCAAAATACTATTCACTAAGAAGCGGGTTCTGAAAAATCAATACTTATTACATGAAGGAGATGATGCGAAGTATGAATTTTTTGTATTGTCAGGATTGTATAAAGTTTTTTTTATTGATGAAAATGGAAAAGAATTCATTCTTCAATTTGCAAAAGAAAACTGGTGGATGAGTGATTATCAGGCATTTTTCAAGGAAAAAAAAGCTACGGTTTTTATAGAATGTATAGAGGCAGGAGAAGTATTGGTTTCCACTCTAGAAACAAGAGAAAAACTTTCTGCCGAATTGCATAAAATGGAATATTTTTACAGGATAAAACTCACCAACGGATATGTAGCATTGCAACAACGAATTAAACAATTGCTTTCCAGTACACCACAAGAACGCTATGAAGCTTTCGTAAAACTTTACCCAGACTTACTCCACCGTTTACCCAAAAAGCTCATTGCCGAATATCTGGGGCTAAGTCGAGAAACCCTGAGCAGAATGTATTCCAAATAAAACCATTACTATGCGAACTCTAATCTTATTATTACTTGTCGTCTCAGCAAATAGTTGTGCTTTATTTAACAAAGAAAAGGCTGTCGCATACATGCAACGGAAAATGGACAAAAAAGGGCCTCAAAATAAAGGGTCTGTTCCGGATTATGCTGATTTAAAATATTGGGCTTCATCTCCCTTTAAAATAGACTCTGGTGATATCGTTCCAACCGGTGTAGAAAAACCTGGTCCCGAACTGGAAGCGGATGTGTTTTTTGTGCACCCTACTACTTATATCAGTGGCAATGGTAACACATATAATTTAAGCGATTTGGGCAAGAAGCCATTTAAGGGGATAAAGATCCTACAAAAAACTTCCTGGAATGCCAACATAGATGATGAGGCTGTAAATCTATCAACAGACACCTTAAGCATAGCTAATCAGGCTACCGCATTTAACGCAAGCTGTCGTGTTTTTGCCCCACGGTACCGACAGGCAAACATCAAAGCATTTATAGTAAGTGATGAATCGACTAATGCAGGAGAAACCTTTGATATCGCCTATCAGGATATCAAAAAAGCATTTCAATATTATTTAGACCATCATAATGAAGGGAGGCCCATTTTTATTGCTGCACACAGCCAAGGTTCGAGACATGCGGCAAGACTATTACAGGAGTTTTTTGATGGGAAGCCGTTACAAAATAAATTAGTATGTGCTTATCTTGCAGGTTATAAAACACCGGTAGATCTATTTAAAAATATTCCAACTGGCACTTCACCCAATCAGACCGGTTGTGTTGTTGCTTGGCAAAGCTTTAACGCAGGCGCCACTTTTACTGAAGCCGAACGCAACATGTACGGCAATACAATTGGCGTTAATCCAATTACCTGGACAATAGACAAAGGAAAGACAGCTACCACTAAAAAAGCAGGAATTTTGGTACCTAGTTCAGGACAAAGAGCATCCATTGTTGAGGCCGAAATTTCGGCAACGATTGACGATTATGGTTTATTGATGGTAAAAACACCCAGCTCTCTTAATCATTGGCTGAAAAATGCGAACAACTTCCACGTTTGGGATTATAATTTATTTTGGATGAGCATCAGAACAAATGTAGCTGATCGCTTAGCTGCTTTTTATAAAGAGTAAGGGATACTATTAGTAACAATAAAATAATTCCATAATATTTATGGCTTTCTATGTAAAAGTGTGACTTCGATCACACTTTTTTTGTGCGTTGCCTCCTTCTTAAAGAGTAGTATCTCATCGTACCTTTGATATATCAAAAGTAACAAAGTAAGTAACAATTTAAAATGTAGAAATCATGAACAAAAAAGTTTTAATTATTGTGTCCAATGCCAATGCAATTGGACCCAACAACAGAAGAACAGGAGTTTTTTTACCAGAAGTAGCCCACCCTTATGCCGAGTTTGATAAAGCTGGTTTTCACATAGACTTCGCTTCTTTAACAGGTGATACACCTTACCTGGATGCACTTAATTTAGCAGATGATTCTGACAACCTTAAATTTTTAACTGGTGATGGTTGGGATTTAATGCAAAAAGCATGCAAACTGGAAGATGTGGATACCAGTGTGTATGATGCCATTTTTGTTCCGGGAGGATTAGCACCTATGGTAGACATGCCCGAAAACGAATTATTGAAAAAGGTTATTGTCGAGACCTATGAGCGTGGTGCCATAATCAGTGCCGTATGTCACGGCCCGGTATCCTTCCTTAACGCCAAATTGAGTGATGGTTCCTATCTTGTTGATAGCAAAAACATCTCATCCTTTACCACAAGAGAAGAAGATAATTATGCCAGAGCCGATGTGCCTTTCGATTTGCAAACAGCACTGGAAGCACAGGGTGCTATATTTCACGAGGCAGAACCATGGACTGATAACAGTATTCAGGACGGACGAATAGTTACCGGACAAAATCCTGCTTCGGCAAAAAGCGTAGGCGAAAAAGTAGTCGCTTTATTAACTGAAAAATAAACAGAGAGAATTCCTCTTGATTATAGAGAGGAATTGTTTCCATTAAAATTTAGAAATCATGAACAATAAAACAATCATCACCTTTGCCAAATGGCAGGTAAAACAAGGCAATTTAGAAACCGTAGTATCATTTTTGAAAGAAGCTGTTGCAAAAAGTTCTGCCGAAGAAGGCAATCTAAAGTATGAAGTGTATCAAGGCAATGACAACGAGAATATCCTGATGCTTTTTGAAGAGTACAAGAATCAGGAAGCATTGGAATTTCATAGAAATTCCGCGCATTTTCAAGATGTAGTCGTTGGAAAAATTGTTACTTTATTAGAAAATAGAGAAGTAATAATTAGTTCATTATTGGACGTTTAAAAATAATTAAAATGGAAAATAATATTCAAAATAAAGTGGTAGTCATTACTGGAGCCAGTAGTGGCCTGGGAGAGGAAACAGCCAAATATCTTGCTGAAAAAGGAGCGCGTGTGGTGCTTGGAGCAAGACGAGCAGATAAATTGGAACAAATTGTAGCAGAGATTACTTCAAAAGGAGGTACTGCAATATACCAGATTACAGATGTAACCAGTAAAGAACAAGTTCAAAATTTGGTAGATGTAGCCGTAACTACTTACGGTAAAATAGATGTCATTATCAACAACGCCGGTATCATGCCTATTGCCCCAATGTCTGAGCTTAGGATCGATGAATGGGACAGTATGATCGATATTAATATCAAAGGGGTCTTGTATGGAATAGCAGCTGCTTTACCCATTTTTCAAAAACAGGAATCTGGGCATTTCATCAATTTGGGTTCTGTTGCTGGCATCAAGGTTTTCAGTCCGGGTGGTACTGTTTATAGCGGAACCAAATATGCGGTTCGTGCTATAACCGATGGTCTTCGACATGAAGTTGGCGGAAATATACGAACAACTACGATAGAACCTGGGGCTGTTGATTCGGAATTAAAGTTCAGTACAAAGCACGAAACCAGTGCCAACGGCGTCAACAAGTTCTATGAACTGGCTATACCCGCTGCTTCTGTGGCAAGAGCAATCGCCTTTGCCATTGAACAACCTGCCGATGTAGATATCAACGAAATTGTATTACGCCCCACTGTGCAGGAGTTTTGATGCATATTAAGATGTAATAGAATGCAAAATCTAGTAATTATCTAAATAAAATAAAAAGTAAGAATCATTTTTATGTTAAGTCAAAAGTGATTTGCATCACACTCTTTTTGTGAGTATGCTCCTTCTCTTAAGGTACTTGTTTAAACTACCTTTGACTTATCAAAAGCAATAAAAATAGTATTAACAATTTAAAATTTATCATCATGAAAAAGTTCATTATCGCAACACTGGCAATTGCCTTTTTCTCTTCGTTTGCAGAAGGCAAAGAAGAAAATAGTTCCGTAGAAAAAGAAACTATTAAAAGTGAAGTAAAAGCAGACAAAAAAGTTTTAATCATTGTATCAAATGCTAACGCAATTGGTCCAAACAATCGTAGAACGGGCATCTTTTTACCAGAAGTGGCTCATCCGTATGCCGAATTTGACAAGGCCAATTATCAAATTGACTTTGCCAGTTTAACAGGAGATACTCCATATTTAGATGCGTTAGAATTGGCAAATGATCCACAAAACCTAGCTTTTTTAACAGGAGAAGGATGGAAAGCCATGCAAAAGGCTGTAAAACTATCGGATGTTGATGTTAGTAAGTACGACGCTATCTTTGTACCCGGCGGTTTAGCCCCAATGGTCGATATGCCGGAAAATAAACTCCTTAAAAAAGTAATTAAAGAGACCTATGAAAGAAATGCCGTTGTGGGTGCTGTATGTCACGGTCCGGTATCTTTGTTGAATGTAAAACTTAGCGATGGATCCTATTTGGTAAACGGTAAAAATATTACCTCATTCACAGATGAAGAAGAAGAAGCTTATGCATTGGCAGATGTGCCTTTCCTTCTTGAAACTGCCTTGACAAAGCAAGGTGCAAAATTCCATGCTGCTGAACCTTGGTCTGATCATAGCGTTGCAGATGGTAATCTGGTAACCGGTCAAAATCCTGCTTCGGCAAAAGGAGTGGCTGAAAAAATGATTGCGATCTTAAATTTATCCAAATAATAATAGGCTGCAAATTATCCCCTTATCCTCTTCGTTGGATAGGGGGATAATTTTCGATTAAAAATGAGGTAGTATGAAAAACAATAAGGTTATATTCACGATAGTGCTATTCATAATGTTTACCTTGGATGGTTTAGCACAGACACAGAAAATGATGACACAAAATCTAGACGCTCCTACTAATAACAGTCAGATGATCATAAAAGATAGCAGTGTCATCCATGTTTTTGCAAGGTGGGAAGTCAAAGAAGGTCAGCTTGAACATGTTTTGAATTTTTTGAAGATAGTACACGATGAAAGTATCAAAGAAAATGGAAACCTTTTTTATCAAGTGCATCAAAGCAAGTCAGACCCTAACACGATCATACTATTCGAAGGCTATTCCAATGAACATGCATTCGAAGAACATAAGAAATCATTACATTATCATGAATATGTTTTGAGAAAAATAATCCCGCTTTTAGAAGATAGAGAAGTAATTGTAACCACTCCGGTAAACTTATAGTTAAAAAGTCTAGTTATGAATATCACATCTCAACAAGCAGATAAAGTCCTTGAATTTGCCAAGGCCAAAGCCAAAGAAATTAAAACCCCTATGAATATTGCCATTGTAGATGAAGGAGCTAATTTAAAATCTTTCATCAGAATGGATGATGCGCTTTTGGGAAGCGTAGATATAGCCATTAAAAAAGCTAAAACCTCTCGCCTTTTTGAGAAAAACACAGAAGATTTGGGGAAATTATCACAGCCGGGGGAGCCTTTGTATCTTATCGAAAACTCGAATAATGGTTTAATAACTTTTGCTGGCGGTGTTTTACTGCGAAACGATAGCGGTCAGATCATTGGAGCCATTGGTGTATCCGGAGGTTCTTTACAGCAAGACAAAGAAGTCGCCATGGCGGGGGCTAATATACTTTTATCGGATATTTCTTAAATTAGCAAATTCTAAAAATAAACTACAAAATGAAAATACTAGTAATAGGTACAACAGGAAGAGTAGGCCAACTTTTGGTAAAGGCTTTACTTCATGAGAATCATACAGTAGTTGGCACGTCCAGGAAAGCTGAACTTTTAATGGATTTTCCCAATTTTTCACAGATCAAATTAGATTTATTAAGCAGTGTAGAAGAAATAGAAGAAATGATCCCTAATGAAATTGAAGCTATTTATTTTGTATCGGGGTCAAGAGGAAAAAATTTGTTACAGGTTGATTTACACGGAGCCATCAAAACGATGCAGGTTGCAGAGAAACTTAACATTAAGAGATACGTCCTGTTAAGTTCAGTTTTTGCGTTGCAACCCAACAGATGGAACGAAAGCTTTTTGCAACCCTTAACCGATTACTACATCGCCAAACATTATGCAGATCAGTGGTTGCTTAGCACAGTCTTAAACTATACGATTTTGCAGCCAGGCACCCTAGAAGAAAAAAATGGTTCGGGAATGATAAAAGTCAACGTAGAAAATCCGGCAGGAAACGCCATTGAAAACGTAGTAACGACATTGGTTGAAGTATTACAAAATCAAGCTGCATTCAAAAAAGTCATCACGATGCACGATGGAGATACACCTATCAAAGAAGCTATTTCTAAGTTATAACTTTATCAACACAAATTAAAACAGCTATTATGATGAAGACCGTAAAAATAGAGTCACCTTACGACTTGAGCACAATCAAAGAATTGAATTTGATTGACAAGAACGAACTTGAAAAAGTTATTCAAACGGCTAAAAATCTTTTTGAAAACCAATCGCTCTGGATTCCTGCGTATAAAAGGATAGAAATATTGGAAAAAGCAGCCTCTTTAATGAGTGAGAGAATTGAAGAACTAACGCATTTGGCGCTCAGTGAAGGAGGAAAACTTACAAAGATTCAAAAGCCGAAGTGCTAAGAGCCATCAAAGGTGTCAAATTAGCCGCCGAGCATATCTCACAAATTAAGGGTGAGCAAATTCCAATGGCTTTGACGGAATCAGCGCAAAACCGATTGGCTTTTACCACCAAAGAACCGATTGGTGTTGTAGCTGCTATTAGTGCCTTTAATCATCCATTGAATTTAGCGGTGCATCAGGTTGCGACAGCATTTGCAGCCGGTTGTCCGGTCATATTCAAACCAGCTATGACAACCCCCATGTCCGGGATGGCCTTGGCAGAAATTTTTAAAGAAGCTGGCGCACCCGAAGGTTGGTTACAGGTGATACTTTGTGAAAGAGATCTAGCCGAAGCATTGGTTACCGATTCACGAATTCATTTTTTCTCCTTTATCGGCTCAGCTAAAGTGGGCTGGTATTTGAACAGTAAATTGTCGCCAGGTACAAGAAGCGCTTTGGAACACGGTGGAGCAGCACCTGTCATTGTGGAAAAAGATGCTGATTTCGAAACGATGATTCCTGATTTGGTAAAAGGCGGGTTTTATCATGCTGGGCAAGTTTGTGTTTCGGTACAACGGGTTTTTGTACACGTTGAAATACTAGAAAATTTTATTGAGAAATTTGTTGTTGCAACGAATCAATTGTTGGTTGGGAATCCGGCAAATACAACTACCGATGTTGGCCCTTTGATCTCACCAAAAGAAGTAGATCGTGTAGAAGAATGGGTAAATGAGGCAATTGATGAAGGAGCACAGGTGCTTTCTGGAGGAAAACGAATTTCCACAACTCTTTATCAACCAACCGTTTTACTTAATCCTTCAGAAAAATCAAAAGTGTCAACCAGTGAAATTTTCGGACCGGTGGTCTGTATCTATTCTTATACCGACAGAGAAGAAGCCATCAGTAGAGCTAATGCCCTAGATGTCCATTTCCAGGCTGCGGTATTTACAAAAAATATAGACATCGCTATGGACACCGTTAAAAAACTTAATGCTACTGCGGTAATGGTCAATGACCATACGGCGTTCAGGGTCGATTGGATGCCTTTTGGCGGCAGAGATGCATCCGGAATTGGTATGGGTGGAATTCCCTTTACAATCAACGAAATGATGAGAGAAAAAATGACCGTGATTAAAAGTAAATATTTGTGATTACTATTTTAGTACGTCCTTAGAAAGAATATTTTTGGAAATCCCAACATTCATGAATAATAGTTTTTTTTTAAATTTGGCACACAAGTTAAGATATAAATTTGATCACTAATAATTTGAAAAAACTAAAAAAGTAGTAGTAAAGAATGATTTACACCATCTACATTTTTTTTAAATAAATTTATAGAACTGTAAATAAAATACCTACTCTTTAATGCATCAACAAAATATAGAGAAATATTTAGATGAATATAGCTACAGATTAAACAGGTCTATACATAAGCAAAATATTTTACCAATTTAATAATAGGAATGATAAGTAAAAAGCATATTGGATTACAATTGATTAAAAAAAGAAAGTAACTTTAAAGCTCTATTAATTAATTTAAACATAATGAGCCCAATATCTTTTCGGGCTCATTAACAACTATTGTTATCTATATTACATTACACTCTTTACACTAAAAAACCTTCCATTCCAAATGCCTTTATAGTTTTATTGAATTCAACTTGTACGGCATTATTTGCGGCATTAATATATTGTCCTGTAAAAGGATCAACATTAGTCCTTAGTGGACGTTCTCCTTTGGGTAAATTAATTAAATTCACAACGGCATCAGCAACATCTTGTGGATTGGGCTTTAAAGTTTCGAATGCTTTTCCAACAGCCGCCGCCATCTTATTAGGGAAATCTGCAATAGGTTCGTATGCGTCAACAACTGAAGTATCCGAACCAAAACTGAGTTTCTGCGACATCTCAGTCGGGAAAGCGCCTGGTTGTAGAATAGCAACGTCGACACCCAAGGGGCGTACTTCGTAATGCAAACCCTCGCTAATGCCTTCTAATCCAAATTTTGAAGCACTGTACATGACTGAGAAAGGAAAGGAAACTCTTCCAAATCCGCTAGTGATATTGATAATTAAGCCTTCTGATTGCTTACGCATATGCGGTAGTACCAATTTCATTAATCTCCAAGGTGCAATAACATTGATATCAAATATTTCTTGCACATCGGCTGTGGTAAAACTTTCTGCTATACCGTTTCTGCTGAAGCCAGCATTATTTACTAAAATATCTATTGTTCCTTCCTTGGAAATGATTGATTCAATGGCGTTTTGTACACTATCTTCATCTGTTAAGGCAACATCTAGTACGGTGATATTGTCTATCGTTGAAAGGGCTTGTGCTTTATCTAAATTTTTGCCCTTTGTATCTCTCATTGTAGCGTAAACAGTGTGCCCCAATGCAGCAATACTCTTTGCTGTAAGCCATCCAAATCCGCTATTTGTTCCTGTTATTAAAACTATTTTTCTGCTCATTATTTGTTGTTTTAAATTAATGACACAAAGTTCTTGATTTTAAAAAGGAAACTATTTACCATTTGGTAAAAAGCAATTTTAGCGGATGTTTTTTCTAATTCTACTCAACGATTGTTGGGTAATTCCCAAGTAAGAAGCAATATAAGAAAGGGGAATACGGTTGATAAGCATTGGGTATTTTTCAAGGAACGATAAATAACGGGTAGTAGCATCTTCTGAAACTAAAGGACTTCTTCTATCCATAGCGTCCATAAAACATTTTTGTACTATTTTTGCCGATATCTTGTCCCAATCAATGATTGTGTTTAAAATATCATCCCAATCTTTTCTAGAAAATACCAACATCTTACAGTCGGTAACGGCCTGTATATAATCAGTTGCAGCTGTTTGTGTATCAAATTTTTGCTGATCTGTTATGAAACTATCTTCGTTAATAAAATAATAGGTTATTTCTTCCCCTTTATTGTCGTAATAGCAAAAACGAAAAACGCCTTCCAAAACGAAACCAATGTAATTAGGCGATTTCCCTGCTTCGGAAAAATAGTCATCCTTTTTCAGTTCCAAGTATGTTGTTTTACTTTTGATAAAGTCGATTTGCTGTTGGTTTAAATTCCCAAACTGTAAAATATATTCAATTAATTTTTCCATTGTTGTAAAATTAGGAAACGGTTTTAACTACGTAATTACCATTTGGTAAAAAGTAATTTGGTGTCTTTTTTTTACGCAAAATCATGGTGACGGATTGTCTACTCAGTGGATTGTCTAGATGATAAATATATACAAAAATAATGAATTGTGATTCCCTAAAACCTTCTTTGTATTTGGATAGTTTGGTGGTTGAAAGCTTTTCCTCTTAGCCAAATACCACCGCTTCTGATGCTGCCAGATAAAAAGCGAGCTGAGAATAGAAAGATCAAAAGGTTACTCTATAACCTAGAGTTTTGCACCATATTTCCTTAATATGTTTGTCATTTATAAGCATCAACAACATTCCGACTAAAGCGATCCCATTTTGTGAACAATGCGAGATTCGTAGTGTTTTTTCTTTTCTTTAGGTTTTGAATTAATTCTTTTCATCGTGGACGATTAAAAGGATCTCGCTGAGTGATCTTCATAAATTACAGTTCGAACTTCAATTTTATGACTGACATAGTATTTTCTTAGCATCTGCTCTTGGTTTCGCTGAGAATAACCTTTATCAGTTTGTTCGTCAATACTTGCACCCACATAAAAATCCACAATATTTGTTCTACTAGTTATCATTCTTTTCCAACCTAGTATGGTTTCTAAATTCTAACATCAATTTAGAAAAAAATATGGTAAAATCAAAAGTACTAATGCTTTTAATTTTACCATATTTAAAAAGACTTTTTTAGTGCCCTCGATATTTACCAACGGTTTTTGAATAGTCCCATTAATCAAAAGTTATTTTTATTATTTGTAGTTAATTGTTTATAGAACGTAACTCTTTTATTTTTTGAATACCGATTTCATCCATCCACTGTTCAAAGCCTGTTAGTTTTGGCATCCAAGAAGATATAAATTCATAATCGATAGGATCATAACCTTCTTTCTCAATCATTTCAACCAATCTTGCAAATGTTTCACTTTGTTTATAAAGTATTTCTAGCGGTACTTGTATGAAATCAATCGGCTGGTTCAACTTCTCTTCCAAGAGTTGTAAGACTTGTTTAGGGGTATAAACTGTACCTCCAAAATCAATTGTTTTGCCATTGAATTGTTCATAGTTCTGAAATATTATTCGTGCAAAAGTTCCAATATCATTGGTTGATACCCAGGAAATTGCCGTTTCTTCTGGCAAAGGATTAATAAATTTACCATCTCCTAATCCGAAACTTGGTAAAAATAGGTTTTCCATAAACGAAGCAGGTCTTATTACAGCTCCTTGTAGATCACTTTCTAACAAATATTTTTCGATGGTGAACTTAAATTTCGGTCTGAATAAATCTTGTTTATCCGCACCAAGAACTGATGAGTAAAGAACAAATTTAACGCCTTGCAGTTCTGCTAATTTAATTACTTCTATTCCGAGTTCTGCTTCTTGCTCATCTGTTTCTCTGCTAGAAACCCATACTGGAGGAAGAACGAGATAAAGTCCATCGATTTTTTTAAATAGATCACTTAAAGCTTCAATATTTTCTATATCACCTTTCACTAAAACCGCTCCAGCCTTTTCTAAATTATTAGCTTCAGACGATTTCGGATTTCTGGTAAGAGCAAATACCTCAAAATTATTTTCTAGTAATTCGTGTACTGTGGCGCTACCTTGTTTTCCGGTTGCACCTGTAACTAATATTCGTTTCATTTTAAAATTATTTTAAGCAAAATTACATTCATTATTTTGTAAATTTGTGTTTACTAACCTTTAGGAAAGTATTATGGAAAAAATAATAAAACCTTGTACGGAAAACGAAGAAATTTTAAAAAAAAGATTTTTAGCATTGAGGGATACTTTAGATTTATTAAGTGGTAAATGGCGTTTCTGTATTCTTCTAAATTTACATTACTATGAAAAATTAAGGTTTAAAGATTTTTTTGAAGTATCTAAAGGTATCTCGCCAAAAGTTTTAAGTTCAGAGCTTGCTACTCTAGAAGCTCATCAGCTGATTAAAAAAAATATTGAATATACTTCTACACAAGACATAACTTATTATGTTATCACAAATCACGCTCAGGAGATCTGGACTGTCTTGAATACATTAATCGAATTCGGACTTGCTAATCGTAAAGAAGTAATCAAATCACTTTCAAATCAAGACAAAATTAGTTGAAACAAAAAGATATTTTTTGATTCAGACTACATCCCACTATATATATGTAAAACATACAATTTCTTTCTTCTTTTTGCAATTCTATGTTCCAATACTTGTCTCCGAGATTCTTTAATGTAGTTGCGTTCTAACCTTATCGTTGATAGCTAATTTATTAATATTTTACTTTTTTTTTACTTCATAGACATTTGTCTACAACTTTTTTATTCCATTTGGTGCAAATTTGAATTATGAACTTTTAAGTCATCGATAAAATGGAAAATTCACCTAAAAAAGATCTTTAAGCTCTACTTTGTCCTAATGATAGTATCGTAGTTCTAATTGATCACTAACCTTTTCTGTTTGATCATGATGAAGTAAGTGAAGTTGCTTTAGTATGGGGATTGCAGTTGTGGGCTGCAACGTCTATACAACAATAGTTTATAATAATAGCACAAAGAATGTTTAATTATGAGAAGTCTTTTGGTTACCTGTTAAGTAATTTTAATACAAATACATTATGCATAGTGAACTATCAATTCTAATGGAATGAAAGATATGCTAATCAAGAGTCGCAGCAATAGAAAGCATTATATACTAGATAATCTTACTTTTTTTAAGTTAAAGCCAGTTGTTATCAATAACAATGTTGGACGATTGATTTAGGGATCTTGTCTTGATAAAGAATTAATAATGACAAAACCGATAAGTATAGCTGTATTTGGAAATAAAAAAAATCATTATATGTATTTCTCAACAAATAAAAATTAACAATATGAGAAAAGGAACTAGTTATTCAACAAAAGGGTTAAGAGCCGATATAGGAGATTTAACGATTTATAGATTATTAGCAAATAGATATACTGATGCTGTTGGTCCGTTTGTGTTTTTAGACCATATCATTCCAAAGGTTCATATCTCAGCTATGAATAGCGGTACAGGTGGGCATCCACATAGGGGAATAGCAACATTAAGCTATATTCTGGAAGGGGAGGATGAGCATTTTGATAGTGCAGGTAACTACGCCAAAGTTTATTCTGGGGGTGTTCAATGGATGAAGGCCGGCAATGGAATCATACATGATGAGACTTTGAATGTAGATTCTCAAAACGGAACCAATCGCACACATGCTTTTCAGTTCTGGATCAATCTTCCTGCAAAAAACAAGGTAGAAATGCCTGAATATTTAGCTATTCAAGCTAATGAAGTACCTCAAAAAATATTAACGAATGATAGTGGTTGGGTTAAGGTAATCATTGGAAACTACGAGGATTTAAATTCTAAAATACCTACTTATTCAAAGCAGTTCTTATACCATATACGTATCGAGGCGGGGAAAAGTTTCACCATATACTTTGATGAAAAAGTTGAAGTAGCAACCTTCCTTCCCACAGAAAATGTAATAATCAACGACGTTGAATTTCAAGCAGGTGAATTTATAGAATTTGACAGAAATGCAGGTGAAATCGTAATTGAAAATAATTTAAAAGTAGCTACAGACGTCATCTTATTTGGTGGCGAACACTATACGGAACCTATTATAGCAGAAGGTCCATTTGTGATGAACAGCCGATCTGAGATAGCAGAAGCTTATCGTGATTATTATGCTGGTAAATACGGTAATATAGTGAAATATTAAAACGATTAGATATAATATAAAAACAGAAATATGAAAAAAATAATTACTACAGCAGTAGCTTTTATCCTTGGATTGATTGTCAATGCGCAATCTGATGAACAATTAATCGGTGCCGATTTGATTGTATTCAATGCAAAAATTACCACCGGAAGCCTAACTAAACCCCAAGCTTCTGCTCTAGCTGTCAAGAGAGGCAGAATTTATGCTGTCGGAACAGATTCCGAGATACTAGAGTTAAAAGATAAAAACACCAAGCTTATCGATGCACATAGCCGTCGCCTAATACCTGGTATTAATGACGCCCATACTCACTTACTAAATGAAAGGAGTTATAATTATAATGTACGTTGGGAAGGTGTACCAACTTTAGCACATGCTTTGGAGATGTTAAGTGAGCAAGCAAAACGCACCCCAGAGGGGCAATGGGTAAAAGTAATTGGAGGTTGGTCGCCTTACCAGTTTAAAGAAAATCGACTGCCAACCATTGAAGAAATTAAGAAAGCAGTTCCAAATAGGCCTGTAATTGTGCAGTATGCCTACAACCGTGCATATTTAAATGACTTGGCTATGGAAGCTTTTGGAGTGGGGACAGATCGTTTTCCAGACTCACCGGACACAATATTTGAAAAAGATGAAAAAGGTAATTACACAGGTGTTATGCATTCGTACACATTTACATTTGCAGCACTTGAACTAATGGTACCACAACCTTCAGAAGAGGAACAGGTTAGTTCAATAACAAATGCCATACATGATATGAACCGTTTTGGAGTTACTACAGCAGTCGATGCAGCTAGTATTTATGGTTACCCTCATGGACATGTGCCAATACAACAGCTAGCAAAAGAAAATCGCTTGAACATTAGAATGCCATTTATTGATCTTCAGTTTGGAGATACTAATAGTTCTAGTTTGGTAGATGCACAGATTAATGCCGTAACAAGAAAAGCCCCTATTAGTCCAGGAGAAAACTTACACCCCCATATGGCACATGGGCACGTATACGAAGGCACAGGTGAAATACTTAGATTAGAAATACATGATCACGAAAATTTTGACAGACCAGCCGTAATTATTGATGAAGAAATAATGCACCGTTATATTCAAGAAGATGTCACTAAACTAGTTGAAAAAGGAATTCCTTTTAGATTACATATTAGTTATAACGAAAATATCACAACTTTTCTAGATGTTTTGGAAACTATAAACGAAAAGACTCCATTGGATGGTTTACGTTGGAGTATTGAACACGCTGAAACGATTTCTCCTGAAAATATTGCTAGAGTGAAAAGACTAGGTGGTGGTATTGCCTTAGATATGAAAATGGCAATGCACGGTGATGGATTTATAAAAACACATGGACTTGAAAAAGCATTACAAACTCCAAGATTAAGACAGTTGGTAGATAGCGGTATTCCACTAGCAATTACTACAGATGCATTTAGAGCTTCATCTTATAACCCATGGATAGGTATTAGCTGGATGATTACTGGGAAATCTGTTTCAGGCTCTGAAATACTAGCAAAAGATAATCGATTAACAAGAGAGGAAGCATTGAAATTAGTTACAATTGGACCTACTTGGTTTGAAAATCAAGAGAGCGAAATGGGTAAAATAATTCCAGGTAATTTAGCAGATTTTACGTTGCTTAATAAAGACTTTTTTACCATACCAGAAGATGAGATAAAAACAATTTCATCAGTTTTAACTGTACTTGATGGAAGAATTGTTTTTGGGGAAGAAGAATACAGCAAGTTGTCGCCTAAACTCCCAGAAACACTTCCTACATGGTCACCAGTAAAGTATTTTGGAGGATATTACAATACTAAAAAGTAAATCACATTTGGCGAAAGTATTTTTTTACCCGCCCGTTGTGTCAATCTTATTATTAATAATGAATATTAATTTAAAAATCAATAAATTATGAATTCAAAAAAACAAGCAACAGCCGTTTGGAACGGAACAATCAAAGAAGGAAAAGGAAACCTTAGCTCTCAAAGTGGTATTTTACAACAAACACCTTACACGTTTGCATCTCGTTTCGAAAGTGGAACTGGAACCAATCCCGAAGAACTTATGGCAGCAGCACACGCAGGTTGTTTCACTATGAAACTAAGTGCCGATCTTACTGCTGCAGGTTATAATCCAGAAGAACTAACAACTACATCAACTATCACATTAGATAAAGGTGTTATCACAAAATCCGAACTGGTTTTAACAGCCAAAATTGACGGAATCACAGATGAAGAATTTCAAAAAATAGCAAAAAATGCAGAACAAACCTGTCCTGTGAGTAATGCTTATAAATTAGAAATTACTTTACAAGCGACATTAATATAAAAATTAATAAAATGAAAATATTAAAAACAATTATTATGGCTTTAGTAATGTCTTTCGCAGTTGATAATACAACTGCACAAATTAATACAACCTCTTTCGGAAGAGAAGAGTACATCACGGTAGAAAAAAATGTAAAATTACACGTAACCGATCTAGGTGAAGGAAAACCTGTGGTTCTTATACACGGTTGGCCGTTGAGTGATGCGATGTATGAGTATCAGTATCAATTTTTAGTTGATAAAGGTTACAGAATAGTAGGAATCACACTGCGTGGCTTTGGAAAATCTGACAAACCGTACGGAGCTTATAATTACGATGTGTATGCAGCCGACATAAAGGCTGTACTGGATAAGCTAGATGTTGAAGGGGCAACTTTGGGAGGCTTTTCAATGGGAGGGGCCATAGCCATTCATTATGTAGCTAAATACAATAGTGCTCGCGTCAGCAAACTCGCATTATTTGGTGCAGCTGCTCCGGTATGGACGAAACGTAACGACTACCCTTATGGGTTTTCCAAAGATGATGTTAACGACCTGATTACTTTGAGCAAAATAAACAGACCACAGTTATTGGAAAACTTCGGGAAAATATTTGGGGCAAGTGAGTCAGCTTTACCTGCAGGTATTGCCAATTGGCTAGGCAGGATCAATATCGAAGCATCTCCATATGCAACTACGCAAAGCTTAATAGCCTTGAGAGATACGGATTTAAGAAGTGAACTTTCAAAAATTAAGATACCAACAGCGATTTTCCACGGAACCAAAGATGTGATTTGTGAATTTGCTTTGGCAGAACAGTTGCAAAAAGGGATTAAAAATTCGTACATCGTAAAATTTGAAAACAGTGGTCATGGATTGTTTTTCGAAGAATTAGAAAAATTTAATACAGAATTTCTGGATTTCATAAAAAATTAATATGGATACGTAAAATGAAAAAGACAACAATCAAAACAGTAGCTATTACTGGAGCAGGCAGCGGGCTTGGGCTTCATTTAGCAATAGGTTTCGCTAAACGAGGTTACAAAGTTTTCGGTACTGTAACCTCTCCAATCGAAATCGAAACACAAAAAATGAAGCTTGCTGATCTTGATATAGCTTTTACTGTAACAGATATTACCAGTGAAATAGCTGTCAGAAATTGGAGTGAAATTGTTGCTTCAGAACTGGCTGTTCAAGGTTTAGATATTTTAATTAATAATGCGGGCGTTCTTACTCCGGGACCTATGGAAGTATTGGAATTGGGTGCTATTAGAAAAGAATTTGAAGTGAATGTATTTGGTAGTATTTCTATCATTACAGCATTTTTACCATTACTAAGGAAAGCTCAAGGTCGTATTCTACAGATAGGCTCTTTGACAGGTCCATTTCCACTTCCGTTTAGTGGTCCTTCAAGTGCCTCAAAAGCTACAATGGAAGCGTTTGCAGATGTATACAGATTGGAATTAAAACCACAGGGAATTGACTTTGTTATGGTGCAACCCGGAAATATGCGCACAGGTGGTCCCGCTAAGACTGCTGCTCAATTGAAAGAGGTTTCTGACGCAATGACGGATGAGCAAACGCAACTATACGGCTATCAGTTTGAAGAATTCAGTTCGTCGCTTAATGCTATGCAAGCCAATGGTTTAGATGCAGATCTTGCTGCAGAGAAGATTATAGAAATTTCAAGACAAATCCCTGCTCCTATACGTGTTGCTGTCGGGCAGGATGCGGAAGAAATTCTTCAAATGGTTAAAGAAAAAACAGACGCAGAATTAGATGAATTCAAGATGGGACTATTAAAACTTAACACTAAATAATAAAATGACAAATAAAGAAATCGTATTAAAAGCAATGAACGAATTGTTTTACGACAAGTACGTTACGGTAGTACAGAACATCTGGGGGACAAGAAAAAGTTCCGATATCAAAATCTGCTAATGGTAATGCTATGACTTTATTTTAGTAATACGTTAAGATTGTAAAAGTTGAAGGTTTGGAAAAAACAGTAGATTCTAAGAGCGGTACAATTAATCATCATGTTATCAAATAGTTTAAATATGAATAAATACAATAAAATATTAGTACTTCTTCTTATAATCTTGGGCATTGCATCCTATGGACAGCAAAATCCATACATGGACTATGTGCTTAGCTGGGATGGCGTTTCTTCCAACCTAGAGGTCGAGCTAACCTACTCAAAATCTGATAAAGATAGTACTGTTTTTGTGTTTGGAGATCCAAGTTTTGGGGGGCAAGAAGATATATTTAAAGTAATTAAAAATATTCGTGCTAGTAAACCTGAAGAGATCAAAATAAACGAAGCTACAAGACAGATCACTATATATCACAACGGCGCAAAAAAACATAGAATAAGTTATGAAATTGATGGTTCTATAAGCAGTAATAAACCGACATTGGTAAGTCAGACAGAACTTTTCAGGCCTATTATCGCTAAAGGAATATTGACGTTAGTAAATAAGCAATTTACCTTGGAAGTATCTGATAATAGTAATCCTTTAGTATCCATTAGTTGGCGTAAATATCCCAAAAATTTCACTTATTTTAATTCTGTACATCCGTCTCAAACAGATCCTTTTAAGAAGGTTACAGATCAATACGACAATTTTTCTCAAAATATGTACTTTGTTTTGGGAGAAAACATTAGCGTTAAACGATACAGTGTTATGGATGTTCCGTACTATTCTGTGACAACCCAAGAAGATAAATATGGAAATGACCTACAGGAAAATCTCAAACCTTTTTTTGAAAATTATTTCCCAAGCATACTTAGATTTTGGGAAGATAACGGTTTTACTTTTTACTATCTGGCAGTCACGGCACTGCAAAACAACCAAGATGAGATAGGAGCAGGTGGTTTTGGAGCCAAAAATGGATTTGTAATGAAGTTGGGAACAAAATTTGGAACGTGGGAAAAATACGTAACAGCGCATGAGACTGCTCATACTTGGATTGGAATAAAGATTATACTAGGTGATGATAGTTTTGATAATCAGTGGTTCGGTGAAGGGTTTGCCGATTATACTGCAATTATAAATTTAATAAATAGCCAAATCTTTGATAAGGAGGATTTTCTTAATTACCTAAATGAAAAAAACCTAAAACCACATTACATGAGTAGAATCAAAGATGTACATAACGATTCAATTATCGCAAAATTTTGGACAGATTATGGGAATTATGGCAAACTACCGTACAGAAGAGGATTCATCTACGCTTTCTACCTTGATAATCAAATTAGGTTAGCTTCAATGGGGAAATTTACCATCAGAAATATGCTTCTTGATCTTTATAAATTACGAAAGGAAAAAAATAAGGATGAGGCTCTAACGGTTGATGATTTTATTAATGTAGGTGCTTTCTACCTAGATCGAAATTTGCTAACATTACAAGTACAACGGCATATGATAGAAGGACAATCAATTGATTTTAAACACATAAAACTTGTTAATGAGTTTAAAATAGAGATTAACAACGATGTACCAAATGTGAGCCTTACCGAGGGTGCTGATCTTTTAAAACTTTATAGGTGGTAACAAAAGAAATACAGAACGCTCATAACATACAATGAATGCCTACTTTTAATTTAAACAAATTTTAAATTGAAAAAAACTAACTTGTAAAAGATATATAATGGATATGCTATGATTGGTTCTTAACGCAGCTATCTACCCTTACACTCAATAATATAGAAAATATAAAGGATATATCATTTAAAATTATCAAAAAATAATAATTATGGAAAAACATGAATACCCAAACGGAGAAATTACCATTATTTGGAAACCAAAATTATGTATCCATGCAGCAGTTTGTGTGAAAACTTTATCTAAAGTATATAATCCTAAAGACCGCCCATGGATAAAAGCTGAAAATGCCACCACTAGTGAGCTTATTGATCAGGTGGCAAAATGTCCCTCGGGAGCTTTGAGTATTAAAAATAAAACTTAACGATTTTGATTATATGGAAAATACAAAAGTAGTTTTTAAAGAAGACGGTATTTACGGAGAAGTACAGTTGTTTTCAGATGATAAAAAAGCAGGAAAAATGGACATTTCGGTTGCTCATAGTAAGCTTAGGGTATATCACACCGAAGTACAAGATGAGTACGAAGGAAAAGGTTTTGCAAAATTATTACTTAATCAGTTGGTAAGTTACGCTCGCGAGAACAGCTTAAGGATAATACCTCTTTGCCCTTATGTTCTTGCACAGTTCAAACGAAATCCGGAAGAATATGCGGATGTATGGTTAAAGAAAATATAATAAAAACCAATTAATTTATGAAGTATATATTAGAAAATCCGATAAAAGCAACAATTGGATCGCAAAAATACAAAACACAGATACATTGGAGAAATGGAGTATTACTTACCGATGAACCTGAAAAACTTGGTGGAGAAGATTTAGGACCCGATCCATTCACATTATTATTATCTTCTTTGGTAGGATGTACGTTAGCTACATTAAGAATGTATATTGATCATAAAGGTTTATCTATTCCAGAAATTGAAGTTGAAGCTAATTTATTTCATAGAATAGAAAATCAGGAAACGATAACGGTGATACAGCGGAAAATAAACTTTAAAGAAGAGCTAGAAGCAGAAGTAATAAAGCGCTTGTTAAGGGTGGCTGAACAATGCCCAATATCAAAGATCCTAAAGGGAAATATCAAAATTGATACAGAACTACTTCATGAGTAAAGGCTAATGTTATAAATAATTTTAAAACTAAATATAAACAACTTCACAAAACAATAGAAGAAATAAAATGGCACACTTACCCGAACTAATACAAGATATTGCACTGATACTTCTAGTAGGAGCATTGGTTACAATTCTATTTAAAAGAATTAAGCAACCTTTGGTATTGGGTTATATTATAGCTGGTTTTCTAGTCGGTCCGCATTTTAATTACCTGCCTACTATTGTGGATCATAAAAATATAGAAACTTTTGCAGAGATTGGCGTAATCATGTTGTTGTTCAGCTTGGGATTGGAATTTAGTTTTAAAAAGCTGGTAAAAGTAGGTGGCTCGGCATCTATTACTGCATTTGTTGAAATATTGTTTATAGGCTTAGGTGGGTATCTTACAGGTTATTTATTAGGCTGGAATCAGATGGACAGTTTATTTCTTGCAGGAATGCTGGCAAGCTCTTCCACAACAATCATTTTAAAAGCATTTGATGAATTGGGATTAAAATCAAAACAATTTGCTAAAGTGGTTTTTGGCGTATTAGTGGTAGAAGATATTATTGTTATTTTACTAATGGTATTGCTCTCTACCGTAGCTTTAACACAAGAATTTCAAGGATCAGAGATCTTATTTACAGTACTCAAACTTGGTTTCTTTATGGTGTTATGGTTTTTGGTAGGAATTTATCTGCTTCCCGTATTTATTAAAAAGACTAAACAATGGATGGATGAAGAAACGGTTCTTATCCTGTCAATAGGTCTTTGTTTTGGTATGGTGTTGCTGGCTACACAGGTTGGTTTTTCTGCCGAGTTAGGTGCTTTTGTTATGGGGTCTTTAATAGCAGAAACGGTATTGGCAGAGAAAATAGAACATCTTACGCTTCCTATCAAGCAACTTTTTGGTACTATATTCTTTGTTTCTGTGGGTATGATGATTGATCCACAGGCAATGTATACCTATGCAGGTCCTATATTAGCCATCACGTTGCTCACCAACGTTGGGAAATTTTCTTTTAGCGGATTAGGAGCTTTGATTTCCGGACAACCCTTAAAACAAGCGGTACAAATCGGTTCCAGTATGGCTCAGATTGGCGAATTTGCATTTATAGTTGCGGCTCTGGGTTTATCACTTGGTGTTATTTCGGAGTTTCTGTTTCCTATTGCCGTAGGCGTTTCGGCTATTACCACCTTCACTACACCATACTTCATAAAGCTTTCCGAACCACTATATAATATTATTGTAAAAACTCTTCCTGACAAATGGATAGCACGTTTGGATGCCTATACTTCCGAAACGCAGAAAAACAAAGACAATCCTCTATGGAAGAAAATGTTGCAAGAATACAACAGAATTCTTGTCATTAATAGCATTATTATCGTAGCTATTACCTTGTTGTTTAAATATTTAATCATTCCGCTTTTGAATACAGAGATAGAAAGCCCACTTTGGAGAAATCTTATCCTCGTGAGTTCTGCAACCTTGTTGGCATCTCCTTTTTTATGGGCAATCCTTAATAAAAAAATTAAGATAAAAGAAGGTAACGAAAACCTGAATTCGTACTATCTGAATTATTCCCTAACGGGTATTTTTTTAAATGCTATCCGATTTCTTGTAGGTATTTTCCTTATCGGTTTTTTTATTGACCAGATTACAACAACCAGATATGCATTGATAATTGCAGTTCCTTTAATTGTGGCATTGTTGTGGTTTTTCTCGGGTAAAATTCAGAGAATTCATCAGAGAATTGAACAGCAGTTTATATCTAATCTCAACGAAAGGGAACAGTTTGAATATGCCAGAAACAAAGGAACTATCGAACTACAGCAAAAAAATAAGGAAGCAAGCCAACATCTTCAGGAATGGGATGCGTATGTCACAGAATTAGAAGCTGGTGATACAATTTCCTTTGCCGGAATGTCTTTGTACGAGCTTAACTGGAAAGAGAAATTCGGAATCAATATTGTGTATATACGTAGAAATGACAGAACCGTTCATCTACCCAATGGAAAGCAACGAATATTACCCAATGATAAAGTAGGTGTTTTGGGAACGGAAGAACAAATTTCTCAGTTAAAACTTGTTTTTGATCAAAAAGAGATTACACGAGAGAACGAAGAAGATATTGACATCAACGATATTCAACTTACTAAGATTCAACTTGCCGAAGCCAATCCGTATTGTAATAAAACCATAAAAAATTCTGGTATTCAAAAAGATTTGCATAGCCATGTAGTAGGTATTGAAAGAAGCGGAAGTCGTATACTAAACCCGGGTTCGTCAGAAATGATATTAGCAAATGATATTATATGGCTCGTAGGTGATACGCATAAAATAAAAGCGTGTTTAAAAAATCATCAGGAGAATTTTATGGAAGTGTAAAAAAAACAACTTTTTAAAAACCGAAAATGCTATGTATTCAAATATTCTAAAAAATGTATCTAAATATATCACTCTAACGGAAGAAGAACAATCGTTGTTTACAAGTATGCTGGATTTCAGGATTGTACCCAAAAAAACAATGATGCTTCGCGAGGGTGAAATCTGTCAGTTTGAAGGTTATATCCAAAAAGGTTGTGCCCGTATTTATTACATCAACGAGAATGGATGTGAAGCTACCTTGTCTTTTGCCGTAGAAGATTGGTGGGTGAGTGATGTAGGTTCATTTTACGAAAAAAGACCGTCTAATTTTTTTATTGAGACATTAGAAGATACGGAAATGTATCTGTTCTCTTTGGACAATAAAGAGAGGTTGTTAGCCGAAATTCCAAAGTTTGAAAGAATATTTCGTTTACTGGTACAAAGAAACTTATCTGCCGTACAAAACAGATTGGTTAAAACAATTTCAAAACCTGCCACTGAACGGTATCTTGAATTTATTAAAACGTATCCTTCGCTTCCGGTACGTGTACCACAATATTACATAGCGTCTTATCTTGGTGTATCTCCAGAATTCGTAAGTACAATAAGAAAAAGGCTTTCATCTAAATAAAAATTTTAGGTATCCTTTACGTATTATCATATTATCTTTTAAAAATTCATTATTATGCTTGATATTGTTATAGAAGCCAGACAAGCCGAACTTTCCGCAGGATTTACCGTTAAGCGGATTTTGCCTTATAGACTTAGAAGGATGATTGGTCCTTTCATTTTTATGGATCACGGAGGTCCTGTAAATGTACCGGTAACGTCTGCCAGTAGCCTTGATGTATTACCACATCCGCATATAGGCCTGTCTACAGTCAGTTATTTGTTTAGCGGGAATGTAACCCACAGAGATAGTCTCGGTGTAGAACAGATTATAAAACCAGGAGAAGTCAACTGGATGACTGCTGGTAAAGGTATTACTCATAGCGAACGTTTCGAAGATCCCGCTATGTTGGCCGGAGGTGAATTGGAAATGATACAGACATGGGTAGCACTTCCTGAAAAGGATGAAGAAAACGATCCGTCTTTTGAAAACTATAAACCGGAACAATTACCAATTTTTACGGATACAGGAGTTTGGATGCGTTTAATTGCGGGAGAAGCTTATGGCTTAAAAAGCAATGTGAAAACACATTCTCCTTTATTTTATGTACATGTTGTGCTACAGCCAGGAATTCGTTTTGGTTTACCGAAAGGACATAGTGAACGGGGGGCATACATTGTTCGAGGTAGTGTAGAAGTCAATGGGATTACATACAAACCAGGACAACTATTGGTGTTTACCAAAGGAGTTGACCCGTTGATTATAGCCAAAGAACCAACAACTTTGATGATGCTTGGAGGCGAACATCTGGGAGATCGGTACATTTGGTGGAACTTTGTTTCCAGCAGAAAAGACAGGATTGAACAAGCAAAGGAAGATTGGAAACAAGGACGTATTGATTTACCCCCAATGGATAATGAAGAATTTGTACCCTTGCCTGAGGACAAAAGTAAACCAGCAGGAGGACCTCCGCCTAATGCACTTTCGTGAGTAATATGAAGGTCTTAACAATAACGTGTTAAATTAAAATTCAGAAAAAATGGAAATAGGAATTGATAGTTTTGCATCTGCTATGTACGGCAGTAAAACACTGGGTAGTGTTGATGCAATGGAACAGTTGCTGGATAGGATTGTTCAGGCCGATAAGTCAGGTTTAGCAATTTATGGAATAGGGGAACATCATAAGAAAGAGTTTCTCGATTCTGCTCCTGCGGTAATACTTTCCGCAGCGGCAGCGAGGACGAGAAACATACGTTTGACCAGTGCAGTTACCGTTTTAAGTACCTCGGATCCGGTAAGGGTGTATCAAAACTTTGCTACCTTGGATCTTATCTCAAAGGGACGGGCAGAACTCGTGGTGGGTAGAGGATCTGCAATAGAATCTTACCCGCTGTTTGGTTTTGAGCTGAACGATTATGACGCACTGTTTAAAGAAAAATTGGAACTTTTACTTCAAATCCGTGAACAGGAATTCGTGACCTGGTCCGGGAAATTCAGACCGGCATTACAAAATCAACCCGTTTATCCCAGATCAAGTCAGGAAAAACTACCTGTTTGGCTTGGTGTTGGGGGAACTCCCGAATCATTTGTCAGAGCGGGAACTTTGGGGTTGCCACTAATGGTTGCTGTAATTGGTGGAGCAACCGCAAATTTCCGTCCATTAGTTGATTTGTATAGAGAAGCAGGAAAAAGAGCCGGTTTTGCACCAGAACAATTGAAAGTGGGTTTGCATTCTCCGGGTTATGTAGCAGCAACTGATGATGAAGCGATTGCTGACTATTACCCCGGATATGCTGAATTATGGACTAAAGCAGGTAGAGAACGTGGCTGGCCTCCGGTAACGAAAACCGGATTCGACGCATTGATTGCCCCTAAAGGAGTACTAGTCGTGGGAGGTCCGGAAACGGTGGCTGCAAAACTATTAAGACATAGCGAAGCATTAGGTGGTATTGACCGATTTACTTTTCAGATGGATAATGCAGGACTTACCCATGAACAGTTGTTACGTTCTATAGAATTAATTGGTAAAGAAGTTGTTCCAAGGATTAACAAAGAGCAGGGCTAATTCCTTTTTTTTAGTCTTCATTACTCGTTTTATAGCCATTCTTCTTATTTGGAATGGCTTTTTTCATTTTCGTTCATTTCTTAAACTAGTTAAATGAAAAGGAGATTTTATTAATGCAATTTTACAGTATAGAAATTAAAAACAAAAGCAATGGACAGAAAAGAATTTTTAAAAAAGGGATTGCTTGGAACGGGAATGTTTGCAGCAACAGCAGGATTGGGAAACATCCTGAAAAATAATATAGATGAAATTAAGGAGTTGGATTTACTAGGTTTTAATCATATACCCAACACAAACTCAAAAATTATGGAAAATAGTATTTTACACAAAGCAGAGTCAAGAGGCATCGCAAATCACGGGTGGTTAGAAAGTTACCACACATTTAGTTTTGCCAATTATCATAATCCTGAACGAATGCATTTTGGCGTTTTACGTGTTTTAAATGATGATAAAGTGGAAGCAGGAAGAGGTTTTGGAACACATCCGCATGACAATATGGAAATAATCAGTATCCCGTTGGAAGGTGATCTGGAACATAAAGACAGTATGGGAAACGTAACGGTGATAAAAAATGGAGATATTCAGGTAATGAGTGCCGGAACCGGTATCAAGCACAGTGAGTTTAATAAAAATAAGGATCAACTTGTGAAATTTTTACAGATATGGATATATCCCAATAAACGGAATGTTACACCAAGATACGACCAGATAAGTTTGGATGCTAAACAACGACATAACAGGTTTCAACAGATTTTATCTCCAGACCCTGATGATGAAGGTGTTTGGATTCATCAAAATGCTTGGTTTCATCTAGGAAATTTCGATAATGATTTTGAAACTGACTATACTGTAAAAAGCAACAAAAACGGTGTTTATGCTTTTATACTGAAAGGTAGTGCCGAAATAGAAGGACAAACACTTGAAACTCGCGACGGTTTTGGTATCTGGGATGTAGAGAAATTAACAATCAAATCAAAAACTAACGATACGGAAATCCTTTTAATGGATGTCCCTATGACTTTATAAAGGATATACAATTAAAAAATAATCAAAATTAAAAAATGGCAAAATCAAATTGGACAATAGATCCTGCACATTCTGAAATAGGATTTAAAGTAAAACACATGATGTTTACTAATGTATCAGGAAAGTTTAACGACTTTCAGGCAACAATTGAAAATGAAGACGACAGGTTTGAAACCTCACAAATCTCATTTTCAGCACAGGTAAATTCCATTGATACAAACAATATAGATCGTGATAACCATCTTAGAAGTGCTGACTTTTTTGATGCGGAGAGCTTTCCTTTGATTTCTTTTCAATCAACCGGTATTAATAAGATTAATGAAAATGTATTTGAAATATCAGGAGATCTTACTATTAAAAATGTAACCAAGAACATAACCTTAGAAGTAGAATATAGCGGGTTGATGAAAGATCCTTGGGGAAACATAAAAGCTGGAATTTCCTTATCGGGAAAAATCAACCGAAAAGCGTTCGGATTAACGTGGAACGCTTCTCTTGAATCGGGAGGCGTATTAGTAGGAGAAGATACTAAATTAACAGCAGAAGTACAATTCATCAAAGAATAATTAGTAACAATTTAAATATAAATAAAAATGAAAAAAGTTATCTTATCATTCGTATTAGGTTTGGCATCAATCGCTACATTCGCTCAAGAACCAAGCCCTGAATTATTAAACCCTACCAATCATTCATTACTATTGATTGATCACGAAGGACAAATGGCATTTGCAACGCACAGCATTTCTACAACTGAGTTAAGAAATAATACTGCTCTTGTGGCAGGAGCTTCTAAAATATTCAAAGTCCCTACCGTTGTTACTACTGTTGCAGAGAAATCGTTTAGTGGCCCGGTATTTCCTGAAATTCAGGAATTTTATCCTGAAGCTACATCTGGTTATGTTGACAGAACTACAATGAATACATGGGAAGATGTTAATGCACATAAGGCCATCACAGGCAAAGGCAAAAAGAAAATCGTAATGGCTGGTTTATGGACAAGTGTTTGTATTGTAGGTCCTGTGCTTTCCGCTATCAGTGAAGGATATGATGTTTATGTAATTACCGATGCTTCGGGAGATGTAACAAAAGAGGCGCACGATCAGGCAGTAACACGTATGGTTCAGGCAGGAGCAAAACCAATCACTTCTTTACAATATTTGTTGGAATTGCAAAGAGACTGGGCTCGTCAGGAAACTTATAAAGCTGTTAATGACTTGGTGGTTAAATACGGTGGGGCATACGGAATTGGTGTTCAATATGCCAGAGAGATGCTAAAACACTAAAATATTGTAGTAACCTAAAGACAGGATCTTTTAATCCTGTCTTGCTAATTTATTGTAAAGTATGAAAATTATTAACAATATAATATTAAGTGCTGTTCTGTTGGGGGGATCGTTGGTACATGCACAAAAAGCAGATATTATCATTACAAATGGAAAGATTTCTACTTTGGATGCTAAAAATAACGAAGTTCAGGCTGTGGCCATTTCCGGCAATAAAATTCTGCAAACAGGCACAAACGCACAAATTCTGAAGCTAAAGGGAAGAGAAACAAAGATTGTAGATGCCAAAGGAAACCGTGTGATACCCGGATTATTCGATAGCCATATGCACGTAATCCGTGGAGGACGTTTTTATAATTTAGAATTGAGGTGGGACGGTGTAACTTCTGTAAAACGAGCACTGCAAATGCTAAAAGAACAGGCAGCAAGAACTCCCCAAGGACAATGGATACGCGTCGTGGGTGGATGGAACGAGTACCAGTTTGAAGAGAAAAGGCTTCCTACCCTTGAAGAAATCAATGAAGCTACCGGAGATGTGCCAACATTCATCCTTTATTTGTATGGAAAAGCATGGCTGAACAAAGCAGGACTCGAAAAATTACAAATCACAGGCGATACACCTAACCCTGCTGAAGGTCTTATACAAAAAGATGAAAATGGAGACCCTACAGGATTGTTGGTTGCCGAACCCAATGCCTTTATTTTATATTCCACATTGGCAAAGCTTCCCAACATGAACCGTGAAGAAGAAATCAATTCCACCTTGCAGTACATGACGGAATTAAATCGTTTGGGAGTTACAGCCGTTATGGATGCAGGAGGAGGTTTTCAGAATTTTCCCGATGATTATTCCATTACAGATGAACTGAATAAACAAGGCAAAATCACCGTTCGTTTACCTTACTTTTTATTTGCACAGAAAAAAGGTTCGGAGCTGGCTGATTATACTAAATGGATAGGCATGGTAAACCTGGATGAATACGCACATAACGGGCATAATGAGGTAGATTATCACGTAGAAGGTGGTGGTGAAAATATCGTAGGTGATGCAGCAGATTTTGAAAATTTCCTCTTTCCGCGCCCCGTACTTCCTGCTACTATGGAGGATAACCTTAAATCGGTTATTTCACTTCTGGTGAAACACAGATGGCCTTTTCGCCTACATGCAACCTATAATGAAAGTATAGAACGTTTTCTGAATGTCATTGAAGAGGTAAACCGTGAGACTCCGTTGAATGGTCTGGTGTGGTTTTTTGACCATGCTGAAACAGTAAGCGAAGAAAATATGCAACGGATCAAAGCATTAGGGGGAGGTATTGCTTTCCAGCACCGTATGGCTTATCAGGGTGAAAGTTTCATAAAACGTTACGGTAAAAAACCGGCATTGGCTTCTCCACCAGTTAAAAGAATGTTGGAATTAGGAATTCCTGTAGGATTAGGAACAGACGGAACACGTGTATCTTCTTACAACCTATGGGTAGCTCTTTATTGGATTACTACAGGTAAAACCATAGGAGGTAATCAGGTAATGGCACAGGAAAATACATTAGACAGAACTACTGCATTACGATTAGCCACCCACAAGGGATATGAGCTAATCAAAGAAGAGAAGAAAGGTAAGATAGAAAAAGGATATTATGCCGATTTGGTGATTTTAGACAAGGATTATTTTACAGTTTCGGAAGAAGATATTAAAAATATTACAAGTAAACTAACCATTGTAGATGGCAAGGTAGTATATGGTGACAAAGACTTTCAAACTGTTTCACCAGCTCCGCTTGAAGTAATTCCTTCGTGGTCACCTGTGAAATATTTTGGAGGTTATCAGAAAAAATAGATGTTATATTAATCTGTAAAGTAATGAAAAAAACTATTCAAATTATTACCAATCCTCGTCCATCAAATTCCCTTTATCATATAGTTTTACTAGGGTTTCGGGTATTATTGTCAGTAGAAATGATTTATGCACATGGTCTTAAAAAATTAGGTATTGGTGTAGCAGAAGCTGAGCAAGTCCCCAATCCATTACATTTCCCAGAGGCAATAAACAATGCCCTTGCAGTTTCTGCCAATATTTTGTTTCCAATTTTGGTTATTCTTGGTATTTTTACAAGATTGGCAGTATTGCCCATACTTGCCTTGACGCTTACAGGATATTTTGTGTTGCATTTTCACGATGCACCATTAGTGAAAGATACACCCTTTATGTATAGTTTATCATATCTGGTAATTTTATTTTTAGGTGCAGGAAGATATTCATTAGATCATTATTTATTTAAAAAGTTCAGCAGATGAAGTTAAATCTCATCGTACTGTTGGGGATGTTGTTGATAACGCAATTTGCTAAAGGGCAAAAAAATAAGTTGATGCGTTATGACGAGGATTACTCGGGATTGAAAGATAGTACGAGAATTTTTTATAATAAGATAAAATACACCCAACTTTCAGGAAACAAACAAATTTATCTTTCGCTTGGAGGGGAAGCTCGGGGAGAATTGAATTATGCGATGAATGAAGATTGGGGAGAAATAAATATAAGACGAGATATTTTTTTTCTTCAGCGTTATAATTTGCATGCTGATTTGCATATAGGTGACCACATTCGTATTTTCGGGCAGTTACGCAGTGGTTTGGAAGACGGTCGTAAGACAGGTCCTCGTCGTATTGATGAGGATAAACTCAATGTACAGAACCTTTTTGTAGATTTTGTGCCTTATAAAGAAACAGATAAATCACTGACACTTCGGTTGGGTAGACAAGAACTCCGTTACGGCAGTGGTCGTTTGATAGATGCAAGAGAAGGACCCAACCTTCGTTTATACTTTGACGGTGCAAAAGTTGCTTATAGCTCGCCTAACCTAAAGATTGATGCGTTTGTTATGGCAGATGCTGTTGTGAATACAGGTGTTTTTGATAACACCTCTACCCGAAAACCCAATTTATGGGGAATTTACAATACTTATATTACTCCGAAAGGCTTAAATTTTGATTTATATTACCTAGGAATAAATCGTAAAAATGCCCGATTTGATGCAGGTGTTGCAGATGAATTACGGCATACTCTTGGTGTACGATTCTGGAGGAATGGCATTGGATTTGTTTATAATTTTGAAGCAGGATATCAGTTTGGGTCATTTGGTTCAGACAATATCAATGGTTTGGCTCTTTCTTCTGAAATTGGTTATGTGTTCAAACACATTACAGGATTGCCAGCCCTAAAGCTAAAGAGTGATTATATTTCTGGAGATAAGAATCCAAATGATGGTAAACTAGGTACCTTAAATGCTTTGTATCCAAATGGAGGGTATTTCGGAATGAATCCTCAGGCAGGTCCAGCAAATTTAATGTCTATTCACCCTAATCTAAACTGGAATCCTGCTAAAAACGTAACACTCACATTGGATGTGGTGTTTAACTGGCGTAATTCTCTGAATGATGGCGTATATGGTCCCAGTGGTTCGTTAAGATTATCATCATCCAGTTCAAAAGAAAGATACATAGGTACAGCATATATGACCACCTTTTCATGGGATATAAATGATTTTCTGAGTTATAATATAGGTGTACAATATTTTAAAACAGGTAGTTTTATCAATGATGTAATACCAACGCATAAAGATGGTTTTTTCGTGGGATCGGTTATAGGGTTTAAGTTTTAATTTTTTTTTGAGTGCGTTGGTATGTACAAAGAAAGTTAAACGATTAGTTTGCGAGTAAGTAGAATAACAATTCAAAATATCTGTTGATATATGGGTAATTTAAATTCTTTTAACAAGAAATATGTAGACAATATAATACAACAATTAGATAATTGAATTGATGAAGTAGTATTAGATTCGGAAAATATAATACCTCCTTTAGAATATATTATTAAATTAATTCTAAGAACTTTATTTAACTTACAACAATACATATTAAAAGTTGGTTTTGATAACATTCAACAGGAGATATACTTTTTTAAACATCAGAAACCTTTAATAGTTTCTAAACTTATATACTATAACTCAATTTATAAAATAGAAATCGAAAGACCTTATGGAGGTGATAAAGTGATAAAAAAATATTTAAATTCGGAACTGTACAAAGTCAAAAAATATTTTGATCATAATTTAGATTTCTACAAGTACTACAAAACTCAAAGTACATATCTTGATTATAAATATTTTGTACGTGGTAATTATGATATTAGATTAATTCTGAACTCATCTTATTTTGGAACTGATCATACTTTTTCGACTTCCCATGATTATGAGATAGCAAAAATTATTGCTAATAATTTGATTTATAAATATATTGAATATCAGATATGTGATGTTGATCAAGAGCATAAACTTTCTACCTTACCAAAACTTAATTGGACAAGTAGTAAAACGTCATTAGCGGAATTGATCTATGCACTTCATTCACAAGGCGTTTTTGATAATGGAAATGCTGATATTAAACAAATTGCCCAATCGTTAGAAATCTTTTTTAATATTGAATTGGGAGATTTCTATCATACCTACTCGGAACTTAAGAACCGGAAAATAAACCGAACGAAATTTCTTGACAACTTGCGTGACACATTGATTAGAAAAATGGATGAAGAGGAAGAGAGATGAAGTTTATCTGTATATATGTAAAAGTTGCATTCTAAACATTATAATCTTACTCTGCTTTACATAAAAAAATATGTATATTTGCTTTGAGCTAACGGAAACACGTTGAAAAGCAAAGCAATAAGCACCGTTACCAAATCGTTACCTGACTTCTTTGATAATCTCTATAAAAGCTTAGTATTCAACCGATACAGCTTTTTCCTGAAAACTTTAAAATAAAAAAGTATCATAATATTCTGTCTGCATCGCGTTGAGCTCTTCCTGTTCTACCCCCAAATGCTCATAGCCCCAACGGTTCATATAAATAATCTGCTGCGGAACACCTTCTACCAGATT
>Ga0209075_1000211_pt1 | contig 54678 bp, 50 predicted proteins | sample Stecom2011_FD_187523 | JGI IMG/M metagenome (GOLD analysis project Ga0209075, IMG submission 187523) | Agricultural soil microbial communities from Utah to study Nitrogen management - Steer compost 2011 (SPAdes) (version 2) | ecosystem: Environmental > Terrestrial > Soil > Agricultural land...
TGTACAGTCTCACTGCTAATTACGGTTGACCATTGAGAAAACCGCCTAATACGAGAGACGTACGTTGGGTGGTGTGAGAGGACAGCAAAGTCGGAAGTAATTACCCGCCTTTGCTTCCTACTCGATTAGGTCAGTGTTGGTCATTTTATTAGCAACGCGATTTAACTTGGAAAATCGGTCAACAGGCTCAATGCCCAATATTCAAATTCTTCAAGAAACATTGTGAAAATCACCAATCCCAATTTCAACTTCGATGGGTTTTGATGGATCACAGTAGCGCAGATCATACGGATGGACATGGGTTTTTCCGGTTGTGGTTGCTTTCTTGCTTTTTCATCTTCGTTTTCAGCTCCGATTTCAAAAGAGACAAATAAAGCACGTGATTTTCAGTAAGCCCTAGGTCCTACGTCTTGCGTCCTACTGTCCTACGTCTTACGTCCTACTGTCCTAAGTCTTAAAGCTTCACCCAACATTCAAATTATCCGGATTATACCCCAGATATTTCACTTCTTTCTCCTTGAAAACAATTCCTTTTTCCTCGAGTTCTTTCAGAATAGGTTCGTAAACTTCTTTCGCAATCGGAAGCTGAACTCCAGGGGTTGTAATCTCTCCATTCAGAATTTTTATCGATGCAATGGCCACCGGAAGTCCGACTGTTTTTGCCATTGCGGTGTGGGTTTGGTCTTCGCCTATCAAGGTCATATGGCTGTCAATTTGGTGTTTCTTGCCATCCAATTCGTATCCGAACTTGTGATACATCACAATCATATCCTTGTCGTCAAGGGCAAGCGTCCAGTTGTCTTCCAGGATTTTCTGTAGTGCTTGGGCTGGGGTTGCATTTTTGATGCCGATTTTCTTTTCTTTATTGAAAATATCCAACTCTTCCAGTTTTTCCCACATTAAATCGTCCTGATCGATTTTTAGTGCATATCGCAGTTTCAGCTCGATGGAATCGGTGGGGGAATACGCTAAAAACAAGTTGATAAATTCGCGATACGTCAGATTTTCTGAATCTGGAATGGTGTAGGTGTCATCCGTCATCCCGAGTTGGACGAACATATTCCACGCCTTGCTAAAGCCAACCCGGCGAATGGTTCCACGATACAACGTCAAGATGTTGTCCAGTCCGTAAACCGATTGGTATTTTAACGAGTTTCTATTTCCATAAACCTCGAATTTCCCGTAATCTTCAACGTGAATGATTTCGGTTCTTCTGAACAGACGGTGGTAGGGAATGTATTTATACCGGCCTTCTTGAATGAATTCCACGGCACCGCCTTGGCCAGCTAAAACAACGTTTCTGGGATTCCAAGTGAATTTGTAATTCCAAATATTATCGTCGCTTTCTGGTGCGATGAGTCCGCCACAAAAAGACTCAAACAAGAGCATTTTTCCGCCCTTATCTCTAATTCTGTCGATGATTTGCATGGCACTCATATGGTCAACACCAGGGTCGAGGCCAATTTCATTCATAAAGACCAATCCTTTTTTGGTGACCTCTTTATTAAGCGCTTCCATTTCTTTGCTGATATAGGAAGCCGTCACGAGGTGTTTTTCAAATTTGACACAATCTTTGGCCACTTTTATATGGAACCGCGCAGGCAGCATCGAGATAACCAGATCGCTTTCCTGAATGGCTTGATTTCTTTGCTTTTTATTTGAAACATCCAGCGCTATACCTTTTGCGTTGGGGTGTCCAGCAGCATATTTTTCGGCCGCAGCAAGCGATATGTCGGCAATGGTAATTGAGAGTTTTTCTTTGTTACTTTTATCTAATAGGTATCTGATTAAACTGGTTGCGGATCGACCGGAACCAATAATAAGTATCTTTCGCATGTAGTCGGTTTTTGTTACCTTTGAGTGTTCTTTTTCGAGAAGAGCGAAATTAGGAATTATACCCTTTAAACCCCTGACTTTTGAATAGAAAAATTGCGATTTCCGGAATGATTATTACTGCAGTTACAATTGCAATAGGAGCGTTTGGCGCTCATGGTCTTAGAAATTTAGTCGATGTAGATGCGTTAAACACCTTCGAGGTGGGCGTGCGCTATCAGATGTATCATGCCTTAGCCATTGTTTTATTAGGATTTTCATCGGGTCCGAATCGATTAAAACGAATTGTCTTTGCGTTCTTTGCAGTCGGGATTCTATTCTTTTCAGGCTCGATTTATCTCCTTTCCTTAAATACTGTGTTGCCTTTTGATGCTGCAAAAATTGGGTTTATAACTCCAATTGGTGGCCTGATGTTTATCCTAGGTTGGCTTCGTTGGGGATATGGACTGCTCAAATAAACGGATTATTAATTGTGAATATTAAATTCCTTAAACTCTATTAGATTTCTTATTTTTGCTTACCACAAAACTCAAAAACAAAATGGTAGACAATAACCAAGCTAAAAAGCAAATTTCCGTAGAACCCTATGGAATTAAAAATGCAAAAGTGAGGTATCAACTTACTTCAAAGGAACTTCACGATAGAACACTAGAATTAAATCAGGGTAAAGAAGCTTCAAGCGGTGCACTCTCGGTAAATACTGGGAAATTCACAGGGAGGTCGCCAAAAGACAGGTTCATCGTAAGAGATGAAGTAACCGAGAACGAAGTATGGTGGGGCGATATCAATATACCTTTTTCACCAGAAAAATTCGATGCCCTTTATAATAAGGTAACCGAATACTTGTCGGGCAAAGAAATCTATGTGCGCGATAGTTATGCGTGCGCCGATGAACGATACAAATTGAACATTCGTGTGATTACCGAATTGCCATGGTCGAATCTTTTTGCATATAACATGTTTTTAAGACCAACGGAAGAGGAGTTGGCAAGTTTCGAAGCCGATTGGCTCATCGTAAACGTTCCTAGTTTCATGGCAGATCCGGAGATTGACGGAACGCGTCAGGGAAATTTTGCTATTCTTAACTTCACGCGAAAAATTGCCCTCATTGGAGGAACTGGCTACACAGGAGAAATAAAGAAAGGAATTTTTTCTGCCTTGAATTTCATTATGCCCGTCGATCGAAATACGTTGTCGATGCACTGTTCTGCCAATGTTGGTGAAAACGATGAAACCGCGATTTTCTTCGGACTTTCAGGAACGGGAAAAACAACGCTCTCAGCCGATCCAAACAGAAGGTTAATTGGTGATGATGAGCACGCCTGGACACCGGATAATGCAATCTTTAATTTCGAAGGAGGTTGCTATGCTAAAGTGATTGATTTATCACAGGAAAAAGAACCTGATATTTTCAACGCGATCAAACCAGGAGCCTTATTGGAGAACGTTATTATGGATGAAAACGGCGTAGTAGATTTTGCCGATACAACCATTACCCAAAACACAAGAGTAAGCTACCCCATCTATCATATTAATAATATTCAAGTGCCATCGGTGGGTCATAACCCGAAGAATATTTTCTTCTTAACTGCCGATGCGTTTGGCGTATTGCCTCCAATCTCAAAACTTACACCAGGACAAGCAGCCTACCACTTCATTAGTGGCTATACGGCAAAAGTTGCTGGAACCGAGGATGGCATCGATGAGCCAACACCGAGTTTCTCTGCATGTTTCGGAGCGCCTTTTATGTTGCTTCATCCAACGCGCTATGCAGAAATGTTAAGCGAGAAAATGAAAGAAACCGGAGTTAATGTTTGGCTTATTAACACAGGATGGACCGGTGGTCCTTATGGTGTAGGGAATCGTATTAATTTGAAATACACCCGCGCTATGATTACGTCCGTACAAGATGATAAAATGGGCGATGTGGAGTATCAAAAACATCCGATTTTCAATCTTATGATGCCTACTTCTTGTCCGAATGTCCCTTCAGAAGTTTTAAATCCTAGAGATACTTGGGAAGATAAAGCTGCCTATGATGCGAAAGCAAATGAATTGGCAAATTCGTTTAAAAAGAACTTTGACAAGTTCCGCTCTTATGCAAATGAAGAAATTCTTGCAGGTGCGCCAATGTCAAAATAGATTTTTTTAACTAGAGTTATTATGAAGCCGCTTCAATTTTGAGGTGGCTTTTTTTATGGAAATGCCTTTCTTTACGACGTCTTATAAATACAGAAGTTTTCTTTTACTGGATGACAAGGTTTTAAAGTGAAACTAATATTTTGATTGTATTTTAGAACAGAAGCAGTTTTTCCGTTCTATTTAATTATGAATGCATAAAAGATTAATCGTTAAATTAACAGTAATTTCTGAAATTAAAGCTACTTTTGATAGCTAGTCAGCTAAAATAATCAGGATTTAGCCATGTTTTCACACACACATTGCTGACAATATGATATTCTAACAGATATCGGTTTTCTTCTGCGTTTGGCTTGACTAGGTAGGTAACATAAACTGAAAAACATTATTTCAATTAATTTTATTATGAGAAAAAATACATTTTCAAAGCACATTTTAATTGTAGTCGCGCTAATGCTTTCGAGTTTTGGAGTTTTTGCTCAAACTGTACAGCAGATAGCGGAAATTACGAGAAACTACGACAAGAGCTTTTTACAAGACTTTGCTCAGCAAAGTTTAGAAAAGTCAACTTTAGAATTAGAAGAGGCGATACAGCATGCCAAGGCAAATAATCTTCCTGTTACATATACAACAGAAGATGGCACTTTTATGAAAGTACGAAAGGTATTGCCAGATGGCACCTTAGTATATTACACCACATATAATGCTGATGCAGCACAATCAACACGGGCAGACGTACTTCATTATGGCGGTTTAACAGGGTTAAATCTCGAAGGACAAGATATGATAGCTCACGTCTGGGATGGCGGACATCCAAGAATATCGCATCATGAATACGATGGCCCGGGAGGGAATAATCGCGTTTCAATTATGGATAGTCCCCTTGATTTGCATGAGCATTCGGCTCACGTAGCTGGAACGATTATGGCATCGGGTGTTCAAGCGCAAGCAAAAGGAATGGCACCTCGCGCTAAGGTACATGCGTATCAATGGGATGATGATGTCGCTGAAGCAGCTACTGCCGCGCAACAAGGAATGTTGGTTTCTAACCACTCCTATGGAATTAATGTAGGAGGACTTTTTGGTATAGGTTGGTTATTAAATGGCTGGATGGGCGGCGCTTACATAGAGGATTCTCGCGACTGGGACGAACTATTATTTAATGCGCCAAACTATTTGATGGTCGTAGCCGCTGGTAACGATGGAGAGCTCACCGGAATGAATACGAGCGCTATGATGTCGGGTTACGATATGTTAGTAGGTCATGCTACTTCTAAAAATAATTTAGTAGTTGCCGCGGCTAATGACGCAAACATTGATAGCGATGGAAATTTAATATCAGTTTCCCTTGCTTCTTTTAGTAGTCCTGGTCCAACAGATGATCTTAGAATTAAACCCGATATTACTGGAAATGGTGTTGATGTATATTCAACAGTAGTTAGTAACGATAACGCTTATGGTACGATGTCAGGAACTTCCATGGCTTCTCCCAATGTTGCTGGAACGTTACTACTCTTACAAGAACATTATAATAACGTGAATGGTAACTTTATGCGCGCAGCAACTTTAAAAGGATTGGCGCTACACACTTCTGATGATTTTGGTGATGCCGGACCCGATGCTAAAACGGGATGGGGGTTGCTAAATGCAAAACGTGCTGCAGAAACTATTTCACAAAACGGCACGAATGCAATTATAGGTGAAATGACACTTAATAATGGCGAAACTATCACATTTGAAGTTGATTCTGATGGATTAAATGCCCTTCAAGTTTCTATTTCTTGGACAGATCGCGCTGGTGAAGCCAAAGTAGGTTCTACGCCAAATGTTTCCACTCCGATCTTAGTAAATGATTTGGATGTGCGAGTTACTCAAGGAAATACAACCTATTATCCATGGAGGCTTACTGCTGCCAACGCGAACAGCAACGACGGTGACAATATCGTTGATCCTTACGAACGTATCGATGTTGAAAACGCAAGTGGCACCTATACAGTCACAATTACTCATAAAGGAACATTAGTTGGTGGAAACCAGGCATTCAGTGTTATTGTTACCGGAATTGAACAACCTACTCAAAGTGCAGACTACGTCTATGAAAACGGTTTTTGGACTCCGGAACATCCTAATTTATCAGCTACAGCAAATAATAATATCCTCGTAGTTAACGGAACTGCAGATGGAAGCGACGCTATCTATGACCCACTGGATATTGGGGAAATTCATATTAATCAAGGGGCTACTTTAGAAATAGAAAGCGTCTTAAACGTTCACGGTGATTTAACTATTGACGGAGATTTGATTTTTAAGAGTGGCGAAGACTACGATGGTGAGCTTGGTGTTATGTCTGGAATCATTACTGGAGAAGCTACAGTGCATCGCTATATGAGCTATAACAGAGCTTATAGAATGGTGAGCAGTGCCGTGACCACAACCTCTACAATTAGAGATAATTGGCAAGAAGGAGTGAATAATCCTGATACCAACACCAATTACAATCCCAATCCAGGTTTTGGAACTCACATTACCGGAAACGACCCTAGCAAAGGTTTCGACGTAACGCAGACTGGAAATCCGTCATTGTATTCAGTTGATGTGCCATCGCAAACGTTTGTGGCTGTTGATAACACTAACCAAACTACCTTAAATGCAGGAGATGCGTATTTGCTCTTTGTTCGAGGCGATCGAAGTATTGACCTGAACGATCCTACCAATTCGGCTGCGAGCGAAACTGTTCTGCGAACAAAAGGAGTTTTATATCAAGGTGAAAAACTGGAAGCTTATCAAGGAGTAGCGGCTGGCGATTTCATTATGTTTGGAAATCCATATCAGAGTGCGTTAGATGCCGACAAAGTTTTAAGTGCTTCTGATAATGCAAACACTAACCATTTCTTTGTTTACGACCCGACACTTGGAACAAGAGGTGCTTATGTAACTGTAAATTTGTTAGGAGGAGGAAATAATACTTCGGGTTCTGAAGCAAACCAATACATACAACCCGGACAAGCTGCGCAATATGCTACTGTTAGCTCAAGTACTGCTTACTTAATAATTAAAGAAGACCACAAGGCGCCCGGACAGCACACCCATACAAGTTTTCAAGGTTATGACAATATGCTGACCGTACAGTTATTTACCACAGAAAATTATAATGAAGCGGGACCTGTACATGATAGTTTCGGAATAGTGTTCGACGATAGTTTTGACAACGATCTCACTCCTGCCGATGCACTAAAACCCTTTAATTTTTATGAAAATATGGGTATCGACCACGACGGTACATACTTGAGTTTTGAGTATAGACAGATGCCACAAGAGGTTGAAGAGTATCAATTATATACAAGTGGATATGCACATACAGCATATACTTTAAAGTTAATGGTTGAAGGATTAGAAAATTCGGTGTTCTACTTGGAGGATCGCTACACGGGCGAAATTACATTGCTTGAAAATGGTGAAGTTGCTTATAATTTTACCGTAGATCAAGGTGAGCCGTTGAGTATGGCCACCGACCGATTTATGATTCGAACGGAAAGCGCATTAGGGGTTCCAAGCAACGACCTGTTTGCTAATGTTAGCCTGTATCCGAATCCGATGAGCGATAATACGTTCTACATCCATGCACCACAATTAAACGGAAAAAGTGTTGCAGTAGCAATTGCCGACCTCGGTGGAAGAACAATTTACACAGAGACGTTGGATTTCGATTCCAACAAGATTACGGTTGCTACAACCAAAAGTCTTGCGTCGGGTGTTTACTTGGTGACAATGGAACACGAAGGTGCAATACACACCTTTAAATTGGTGAAGAAATAATGTGAAGTTTTTCTAATAGTAATAAGTTAATAAATGATGAAGCCGCTTCAAGTTTGAGGCGGCTTCAATTTGGTAATATCTGCAAAAGATTTAATCAATTTTCTTGTGGGTGTTCCGAATTAATTCGTCCAAAAAACAGAAGATAAGAATCTACCACAGTGACTTCGTATTTATTGCTGTTAATAATTTAATTGTAGTGTGTTTTTTATATAAAAAAAACGGGTCGGCCTTAGTTTTCTGCTGTTTAAATTAACAATGTTGTCGAGTGTTTTGTATATTTACTTGACAATCTTTTGGTTATGAGAAAATTCACGCTTCTTCTTTTCATTATTCTTGCCGCTCAAATAACAAAGGCACAACCTCCTGAATACTTTGTTGACCAGTGGTATTTGCACAGTTTTTCGTTCGATAGTGAGGTGGTTAATATAAGTGATTTAGAAATCTCTGAAGGACCTACGCTCATTATTAACGAGGATTTTACCCTCCACGGAACCTCTTTCTGCAACACCTACACCGGCTCCTATGAATATATGGATAATGATCCGTTCGGAGTTGATGATAACTTTATTCCAAGAGATATTGTTCGTGAAACTCAGAACTGTGAAGATTTTGAGGAAATGGAAACCCATTTTTATATTCCGTTTGTCGAAGAAAAAACCGCAGATATCTATGTGATAAATGTGTCAGGAAATGATAAACACATCGTCTTGCAGTACGATCACACGTATGGCTATCAAGAATACAAGAATTTTCCTGCCTTAGAAATTAAAGATGCTGCTATAAAAGACCTGATTGTTTTTCCAAATCCAGTCCAGAATACGTTGATTGTTCAATCGGCGAACCATACTTTAGATAGTTTTTCTATCACAGATAGCCACGGAAGAATTGTATTGTCTTTAGAAAATAGCACTTCTCCTGAAATAGACGTTTCGGCCTTAGAATCAGGGTTGTACTTTCTAAAAATTCAATCTTCCGAAGGAAAAGCAATTAGGAAATTTATTAAAAATTGACTTCTCACAATTAAAATTGATGTAACGCAGTACGAACGATTTTTGTCCGGTTTTATCGTAAAGATTCTCCTGTTTTAAAAACTTAAAAGATATGTTGTATGTTTAGCACATACAGATGTTTAAAAATGAATTATAATGAATAGAGGTGGATTTTCATGGAGGCGATTGGTTGGAATATCCCGAGTGAAATCGAATATTTCTCGAAAGATAGGAATCCCATTGACCAAAAGTGGTAGAAATCAGAAGATCGGAAGAATGGTCACTAAAGGCTGCTTCGGGCTGTTTGCGGTGTTGACTGTGCCCATGTTTTTTGTGATGTTGTTAATTTTCTGGAGATAAACAATCAACCGAAAAATGTTTCGGACGGAAAGTTGGTTAAGACTATTGATAATTTGTCATGGAAAAAGATTCATACATTTTCTGAAGGTGAAATAAATACGAAAGGACGCTAAAACCGTTAAATATAAGTAAAGCACAAGCCTCTTAATCGCCATCTTGTTACCTTTGTCCATTATTACTACTATGCGCTGGATCGTTTTTATTGTCATCTATATTCTTATCGATATTTATGCCTTTCAGGCCTTGAGGACACTTACAAAAAGTTCTTGGCTTCATTGGTTGTATTTTCTCGTTTCGGCAGGCGTTTTAGCGGGGCTTTTCTACGAGCTTTCTTTCGCAGGCTCGGGAAAAATGATGAAACCGCCGACCATGTATTTTTTCGGAATTTTCTTAGCCGCATTTGTACCAAAATTGATTGTCGTCATTTTTATGTTTGGCGAAGATATCGGACGATTTTTTGTCGGGATATTTATGAAGGTTGCCGGGAGTGACGAACCCCAGTTTATGAGCTCGAGAAGAAAATTCGTAAGTACGATGGCGCTTGGCGTGGCAGCGATTCCGTTTGCATCTTTATTATACGGAATGGTGTGGGGGAAATATAATTATAGAGTCCTGAAATATGTTTTGGAATTCGATGATTTGCCGGATGCTTTCGATGGATATACCATCACCCAACTAAGCGATATTCACTGCGGAAGCTTCGACAAGCGCGATAAGGTGGAGTATGGAATAAACCTCGCCAACGAACAGAAAAGTGATATTATCGTTTTGACAGGCGATGTGGTCAACAATATCGCCGATGAGTTAGATCATTGGAAGGACGTTTTGGGAAATTTAAAAGCCAAAGACGGTGTGTATTCCGTTTTAGGGAATCACGATTATGGCGATTACGTGCAATGGAATAGCAACGAAGAGAAAGTTGAGAACTTGGAAAGATTGAAAGCGATTAAAGCTGAAATGGGGTGGGACTTGCTGCTGAACGATCATCGGTATTTGGAAAAAAACGGTGAAAAAATAGCCTTGCTCGGTGTTGAAAATTGGGGGTTAAACGGGTTTCTGCAAGCAGGAGATTTGGATAAAGCCTGCGAGGGAGTTTCCGATAAGGATTTCAAAATTCTGCTGACCCACGATCCATCACATTGGCAAGCGGAGGTTAAGGAAGATCCTCGGAATATTCACCTTACATTGAGTGGACACACGCACGGCATGCAGTTTGGTGTTGAGATTCCGGGCGTCGTTAGATGGAGTCCGATTCAATACCGATACGAGAACTGGGCGGGAATTTATAAAGAGTTTGGACGCTATATCAATGTCAACCGTGGATTTGGATTTTTAGGCTATCCCGGGAGAGTCGGTATTTGGCCTGAAGTGACTGTGATAAAGCTAAAAAAGAAAAGAAAAATTGCATAATATTTTCTATTTTGGAAATGTTATATTTGTATTCATAATCAACACAATAGGCGTATGTCAAAGTTTGGAGATTTGATCGAAGCACCCGTGCCGGTACTTTTGAATTTTTACACAGATGGGAATTCGAGCTGCGAAGCGATGAACCCCGTGTTGCGTAGCGTGGCTTCCTCGATGGGAGATAGCGCACGCGTCATCAAAATAAACATCGAGAAAAATGCAGAGTTAGGATCTGCTCTTCGCATTAAAGATGTTCCTACGTTGATGATTTATAAAGAAGGAGAAATGAAATGGCGGCAAAGTGGCGAGCAAGATGAAGCTACCTTAGTAGAACTTCTAAAGGAATATCTATAACAAGATTTTTTCATCTATTAAAAAGCCTTCACAGTACTCCTTTGCTAAAATCATCGTGAAATCTAAAGGCAAGCCAATGTATATCCTTCCGTACGCATGTGTTCCAAAACTCTAGGAAGCGTATATCGCAGGTTTTTTTCCGCTTTTAAACTGTCGTGAAAAATGACAATACTTCCATCCTGAAAATTACTTAAAACATTATTCAGACATGCTTCTTCAGATAATGAACTATCGAAGTCATAACTGATAAGATCCCACATTACAATACGATACCCTTGTTTTTGCAGTAGTGCAGCTTGTCGGCCCGTCATCTTTCCGTAAGGAGGTCGAAATAAATCGCCTTTAATTTTAGAAGGTGTTCTTATCGCTCCGTGTGTTTTTATGGATTGTTGTGCCTTCTGAACATTGTTCACATACGTGCTTGTCTCAGTTTTCCAACCATTTAAATGATGGTAGGTGTGGTTGCCAATCGTATGGCCTTCGGCAATAATTTGCTGAAAGATTTCGGGGTGTTTTTCAACATTTTCACCAATACAAAAGAATGTCGCTTTTGCGTTATGGGTTTTCAGTAAATCCATCACCCACGGTGTGATTTCCGGGTGCGGCCCATCGTCGAAAGTGAGAAACACTTCTTTTCCTGAATTCGGAAACGCCCAGATCCGTTTGGGGTAAAACCACTGTAGGATACGGGGCGCTTTTACGAGTCTCATTTGCAAGAAAGTATGGTTGTTGCTTTTAATTCTCGAGGATTCCTCGCTCCATAGCTTCGAGAAGTGTGGAATCTATCTCCATTTCTATCGGTTCACTATCAACGTGTTCATCAAATTGAATTCCTTCGTCTGGCGCATAGAAATGGCCAAACATTTTGATGTAGTTGTTGAATTCCGCTACTTCTGCTCTGCCATAGTCTTCTTGGTCGTAGAGCACTGCAATGCGCACCAAGCCTCTATAGCGTTCCATGTTTGTGATGATATCGCTTACGATGTGTCTTTGTCTCTCGTATTTTATTTCGCTGTAATAGGTTAAATGCTCCTTGAACATTTGCGTTGTTTCTTCATAAACTTCGCGTGCTTTTTCTGTCTCTCCAAGTTCGTAGTATCCTAAAATAAAGGGTTCTAACAACGAGTAATATCCAAAATACTCAACTGGCATTTTCTCCATCGCAAGATCGAGAATATGTTCGGCTTTTTCATTCTTGCCTTCATTCATTAAAGCCTCTGCCAATCGGGCTAAATTGCTTCTATACGTAATGGCATTTTTACGGGTTTCGGGATCGTAATAAAGGTCTGGGCTTCCACTGTTGCCCCAATCCCAGCTCATAACGATGTTGTACATTTTGTCGGTATCGATGCGTCCCATATCAAACGGATTCCGCTTGTCTATTGGCGTGCGGATGGGCACTAATTTATAGACTGCACCTTCTAATTGTAAGTAATCTTTCATCCAGATGTAATCGTCGTCGCCAAAACTTCCACCGCTGAAATAAATGGGGCGCTCCCAGTTGTTGTTGGCAATGATATCCAACATCATCATGCGGTTTTTGTAGATGACATTCGAGTTGAGGTTGATATAGATTTCATCCACAATAAGATCGGCGTCTTCTTGTTTTACGATGCCGTTTTTCAATACGTTTTCTTTATTGACAGGAATTCGAATCACTTTCGATGGGAAGGTGTGAATCCATTGTCCGCTTTCCATCTCAACTTGAGTTCGTTCGGTGTCGTCTGCAACAAATTCCATCCATTGTTTGATGTCGATTGTATCTCGCGTTGTTCGCTGGTAGATCAGGAAATCGCGTGTTCCATGGCGATATTGTTCGTGGGTGAGTTGCGATGGAATGGGATCGCTTGTAAACGCTTTCTTCTTCATATCGTCGATATACCAATCGGTTTGGAAAAGACTTGTGTTTACCACGCGTACATCTTGACGGTAGCCTTCCACATTTTGCATATACCAAAGCGAAAAGGTGTCGTTGTCGCCAATGGTGAAAATGATTCCGTTTTCATCACACGAATCCAAGTACATTTTACCCATAGACTGCGCCGTATAACGGTTGCTCCGATCGTGGTCGTCCCAATTTTGAGAGGCCAACAGCACTGGACCTGCCAAAGCCGTAATCACCAATACTGCAGGAAGTGCCAAACGCGGGTTTAGGTGTTCCTTTGCTTTGTCGTACAGGGCGTAAACACCATAGGCAATCCACATACCGAAGACGTAAAAACTTCCTACTAAGGCGTAGTCGCGCTCCCGCGGTTCGAAAGGTCGTTCGTTGAGATATATTTTCAGGGCAATTCCGGTAAATAGGAAAAAGACCATCAGCACCCACCACATTTTCTGATCGTTTTTAAAATGAAAGATGAGTCCGATAATTCCGAGAATTAACGGCAAAAAGAAATAGGTGTTTCGCGCTTTGTTATTCTTTACGTCGCTTGGCAAATTGTCTTGACTTCCAAGCCGCATTTCATCGATGAATTTAATGCCGCTAATCCAGTTGCCGTGTAGGTCGGTGTAGCGTCCTTGCACATCGTCTTGGCGTCCGGTGAAATTCCACATAAAATAACGCCAATACATATAGCCAAACTGAAATTCGAACATGAATTTTATGTTTTGGATAAACGAAGGCTTTTCGATATCCAAATAATCTCCAAAATTCCTCAGGAACGTATGCACGTCTTCACTGTCCACTTGCCCGCTTCGGTAGGCTCTTTTAAAGTTGTTTACTTCCTCCAAAAGTCGCGGTTCGTCTAAGTATGCACTTTTCACCGAAAAGTCGATGCCGCCCATAAAGTCTATATAATTCACAGCGTGATCGGTGCTCCACATCCGTGGTAGGAATCCCTTTTGCGCGTCGTCGGTGTTTTGCAACGCGTTTTTGTAGTTGTTTGTAATGACGTATTTGTTGTTTACCGTATCTCGTTCATAGTTTGGTTTGTCGTCTTTGTAGGGATTGTTTTGATCTAAGCCCACATAGATTTCAGTGAACATCGGGCCGTAAACAATCGAGGTTTCGGGATATTGCTCGCGGTTGTAATACGCTAACAATTCACGGGCATCTGCTGGGTTATTTTCATTGATAACCGTTCCGGCATTGGCGCGAATAGGAAGCATAAGCCAGCTAGAAAATCCGAGGAATATAAAGAGCACACAAAGAATCAGTGTGTTGGTGTGCACCATGCCATTGGATCGCGTATAACGAAGCAGTAAGTAGAACAACGCAGTAAACAACAACGCTGCTAAAGCCGTTCCGCTGTTGAAAGGGAGTCCTAATGTGTTGACAGAAAAGACTTCTGCCGAACTGAAGAACTTCATTGTTGTAGGCAGTAGGAAGATGAAAATAAACAACAGAATGGCAGCACTGACCACACAGGCAACAATAAAGTTGACCACTGTGATTTTTTTGAAATGTTTAAAAAAGTAAAGAAATGCAATAGCTGGAATGGTCAGAAGCGCCATAAAGTGCACCCCAAATGAGAGACCGACGATAAAGGCGATTAAGATCAGCCAGCGGTTTCCACGCGGTTCTAACATGTCGCGCTCCCAACGAAGTCCGAGGTAAAACAGAATTGCCATCAAGCAGGCAGCCATAGCATACACTTCGGCTTCACCGGCGTTAAACCAAAAGCTATCGGTAAAGGCAAAGGCTAAAGCTCCAATCGCCGCGCTGCCCAAAACCGCAATGGCATTGTTTTTATCCATTTCTTGATGTTGGCGCACCATTTTTGGAATCAGGATGGTGAGGGACCAAAACATAAACAGGATGGCGAAGGCGCTAGAGAATACCGACATCAGGTTGATGGTCAATGCGATATAGGTGGCGTCTAGTGCGAAGATTGAGAAAAACGCACCGATCATTTGATAGAGTGGTGCTCCTGGCGGGTGACCTACTTCTAGGTTACTCGAGGTGGTAATAAATTCGCCGGAATCCCAATAGCTTACAGTAGGTTCTACGGTAAGCCAATAGACAGTCAAGGCAATAACAAAAACCGACCAGCCTATTATTTTATTCCATTTTGAAAAATTAAAAGTCCCCATAAACGCGTTTAAGTTTTGTTGCTGCGAATTTAGTGATAAAAATGATTATAGACGAAGTATCCTTTGTGTTGAAAACAAACAATTTAACTTCACTTGGTAAAATACGTGATATTCCGTATTTTATTGTTTCGAGCGGGGTGCTAAATCTGCAAAAGAAAACTTTTGAGCAAAAAGTTTGCAAAGATGAAAGATTATACTAATTTTGCCCTCGCATTGTGGAAAATGGCCCATGGTGTAACTGGCAACACGTCTGATTTTGGTTCAGAAGAGTCTAGGTTCGAGCCCTAGTGGGCCAACAAAAGTTTTAAAACAATCCCGAGTCTTTTTTAGGTTTGGGATTTTTTATTGTGTTCTATAGTAAGGGCGAGAAGTTTATCCTAAGCGCAGCCGAGTACGGGGTTTGAGGTCCAAGGTGTGAGGTACGAGGTGCGGGGTATGAAAACGAAATCCAAATCCAAATCGTAGAAGTGAGTTGTGTGAAGTTTGCAATTTCGTGCCATCTACTATTTCAATTTCTCTAAGGTACTTTATTAATATTCAGATAACAGTCAGAACTAGATGCCGAGCCCAAACTGTCCTACGTCTTAAGTCTTACCATCTTAAGTCATTTCCAAAAACAATCCCGAGTCTTTTTTAGGTTTGGGATTTTTTATTGTGTTCTATAGTAAGGGTGAGAAGTTTATCCTGAGCGCAGCCGAGTACGGGGTTTGAGGTACAAGGTGTGAGATACGAGGTACGAGGTGCGGGGTATGAAAACGAAATCCAAATCCAAATCGTAGAAGTGAGTTGTGTGAAGTTTGCAATTTCGTGCCATCTACTATTTCAATTTCTCTAAGGTACTTTATTGGTATTCAGATAACAGTCAGAACCAGATGCCGAGCCTAAACTGTCCTACGTCCTATGTCTTACCTTCCTAAGTCATTCCCAAAAACAATCCGTCTAGTTTCTAGATTCTAGCTGTCTAGCCTCTAAAATCTCACCGTCCTACTTCATTTCCAAGTACATTCTGTCTAGTCTCTAGATTCTAGCTGTCTAGCCTCTCAGATCTCGCGTTTCATTTCTCAAACCTGAGAAGTCCTACGTCCTAAGTCTTTCCGTCCTAAGTCATTTCCAAGCACATTCTGTCTAGCCTCTCAAGTCTCATACCTCACAAGACCCCAAAAATACAGGGTCTATATTAAGCGATTCTATCCATAATAATACCTCTGGTTTAAGTACTTTTGATTTTCTGAAATCTCAGAAAAAACATAAAAATGAACGAAAATGAAACTAGCAGAAGGACTCTTATTGCGAGCAGATTTGTTGAAAAAAATAGAACATCTCGAATACCGAATCAGACCGGTTCTCATTGTGTCTGATGATAAACTGCCACAAGAAGATCCTAAGAAAATCCTTGGGCAACTGAGGAATGCCATCCAGGATCTGGAAGCTTTGGTGGTGCGTATCAATAAAACCAACAATAAAACGGTTATAAAAGGCGAAGGCTCGCTGATGGAAGCCCTCGCGAAAAGAGATTCGTTGAAAATGCTTTCAGAAAAACTGCGAAACATTCGCTATGCGGCCCAAGTGAACAACAGTGGCGAAGCAAATCTCAAAAAACCATCGACTTGAAGAAGCTGCAAGCCGAAATGAGCGAAACAAAAAGAGCGTACGCGCTAAGAACATTCGATGTGGCAGCAAATGTGTTAATCTTATATTAAACTCATTAAAGATTATCGCCAAGTAAAGGCAATCTGCTATTTTTAGAAGTTTCAATAAATTAACACTAAAAAGTACATTATGATGAAAAACTTTATGGCATTAGTAGCAATGGTATTGCTTACGGTGGGTTCTGTGGCACAAACACAGTGGAAGGTGGATCCTTATCATTCTTCGCTAAACTTTAATATTTCCCATTCTGGAATTAGCATGGTCAACGGAAAGTTCCTCGACTACACGGGTACCTTGACAACCAATGGGGAAGGGCTAAGCAATGCTGAATTCGACTTTACGGTGCAAGTAAAAAGCATCAACACAAATGTTGAAAATAGAGACAACCACTTGAGAAGTGAAGACTTTTTTGAGGTGGAGAAATTTCCAGAAATGACCTTCAAAAGCACGAAAATTTTGGCTACTGGTAAGCCAAACGGCTATTTATTGTACGGAAAGCTAACGATAAAAGGCGTGACTAAAGATGTGGTTTTTGATGTGAGTTATGGTGGAAGTGTTCAAACCGATCAAAGTGAAAAATTAGGAATGAGAGCCGAAACTACCATCAACAGATTCGATTTCAACATCGATTATGATCCTACTGCTGCTGGTATCGGCAAAGAGGTGAACATTGTCGCTCACTTACAATTCGCGAAACAGTAAACGTATTTACAGAAGCACAGCAATCGCGTAATCTATACACATAGGCGATTGATAATGTAGCTCTTAATACAAGAGAAATACTATAAAAAAAATTACAATACCAAAATGTAATGCAAGGAATCAGCAATTAAATTGATTGTTGACCATTATGCTACATGTTTTATAAATATGTTGGATTGCGATTAAGGCAATCTCACACCTGAAAAAGGCTATTGTCGGAAGACCATAGCCTTTTTTAGTATGAAATTATTAGAATATTAACAATCTGATGAATGGGTTTTCTGTGAAAAGGAAGTAAATTGCATGTGTTAAATTGATTGTTTATTTAAAGAAAAACTATGAAAACACTAAAGATTTTTTTGATATTGATATGGGTCAGTGCTATTGGTGTCGCGCAAGACATCAACCCTTCCGAAGTACCCGAAACAGTTCGAAACACGTTTATGAAAGACCATAAAAATGCCACAGATATTGAGTGGGAAAGAGATATGGACAATTATAAAGTGGAATTTGATATGGGTCGAAAAGAACATCAAGTGTGGTATTCGGCAACTGGTGATGTAATTAAAAAAGAACAGGAGATAACAGAGTCAGAACTTCCTGACGCTGTCCGTGAAGCGATTAAACGAGAATATCCTGGTTATTACGTAAGCGACGTTGAAATGATATGGCACAACAATGCAACTACCTATAAAATGGAAATTGAAAAAGGCCAAGAGGAGTGGAAAGTTGTTTTTGATCCGATGGGAAAAACACTCCATAAACGCAGGGATTGAAATGGTGAGGACTAAAAGAAGAATACTTCCCTATTTGTATTGAGCAAGTCCTCCAAAAAAATTAAGTAAGTGGCATAGCAAACAAAAGAGAACGTTTAGTCCAGCTGTCTCTTGGTGTTATGCCACTTATTGTTTGCGATTTTGTGCCATAATACCTCGAGCGCTTCAGGCTTAAAACTATCCGTGTACCGACTGCCGATAGGCAATACCCCATTTCGCCAATTCATTGATTACAGGTGCCAAAGTAGCGCCGTATTCCGTAATCGCGTATTCCACCGTAATTGGTATGGTATCCATCACGGTGCGACTCACTAAATGATTCATTTCTAAATCTTGAAGTTCTTTAGAAAGCATCTTGCTGCCGATGCCATCTATTTCACGCATTAAATCCATGAATCCGAGTTTTTCACCCTCGATAAGCGTTCCTAAAATATGAAACTTCCATTTGCCCGATAAAATACTCATCGTATCGCTAATGGCTTGCATCCTGATTTGGCACACAGGAGTATCGTTAATTACTGCTTTCTTTTTCATAATCGCTGTCGTCTTAAAATTCAAAAATACGTCCACATTACACTGGGTAGTTTCCTAAAGGAAAGTGCTTTCAAAAAGGAAACGCATATCAAATATACATTAAATAGTCTATATTTTAGCAATCATCACTTCGGGAAATAAGTTTTTATGACTGAGAGAAGTGGCATTGGTTCGTTGCAATTGAATCAACGAACAGTATGAATCCATACTTGGAAGGCAAAATCTGCTCGTCAAGAATTAAAAAAAAGTAAGCGATATGAATAACGAAAAGACAAACAACAATCCGTTACTGTGTGATCCTGAAACTGGAATGTGTGAAGTTCCGGGTGAAGAAACCCAAGAAACGACAGTGGAAAGCACTCAAGCTAACAAAAATACGATAAAGTTAATTTGCTATACCGATCCCATCTGCTCATCGTGTTGGGGGATTGAACCGCAACTGCGCAAACTCAAGTTAGAATACGGAGCACATCTCCATATTGAATTTAGAATGGGCGGTTTGTTGCCAGATTGGAGTTATAACGGAGGCGGAATTAGCAAGCCTTCGGATGTAGCCTCACACTGGGATGAAGTTAGCGTACACTACGATATGCCTATCGACGGCGATTTGTGGTTAGAAGATCCGTTAGATTCATCCTATCCGCCATCTATTGCGTATAAGGCGGCGCAGCTTCAAGATGAAGAAAAAGCAAATTTTTTTATGCGAGAAATGCGCGAAATGGTGTTTTTGAAAAAGAAAAACATCGCCAAATGGGAGCATATGGAAACGGCTGCTAAAACAGTTGGACTTGATACGACACAATTGAAAACAGACTTCGAAGGCCAAGCAAAGGCATTGTTCCAAGCCGATTTGGAGCTGGGAAGAAAGTTAGGCGTACGAGGATTCCCAACGGTGTTTTTTATGGACGAATCTGGAAACAACGAGGTTGTCTATGGGTCGAGACCGTATGCGTTTTACGAAATGGCTATTTTAAAACTCAATCCAAATGCCGATAAACGCGAATACAGCAAAAACTGGGAAACACTTTTCGATTTGTACCCAACATTAACAGCAAAGGAGTTTTCGGAATTATCTGGAACCCCACGAGCCGAAAGTGAAACTTTTTTAAATGACCTCTCAAATAAAGGGTCATTAAAAAAATTGACCACAAAAAACGGATCTATTTGGAAAATAAAGAAATAAACACTAATTATGTGAATGGAGGTTGGCAGGTTGGTTCTGCTGATTTTAGAATAACTTGTTGGCTTTCAGATGAAAAAATATTTTTGCCTGATTGACTCCCCAAAATCTTCCCCCCAACAAGAAAATTATTAAGTCGAGACAGATCCTAGATACCGTGTCAACCTCCATTTTTTTGGTTTTCTTTTTTCTGCTACACCAAAAGTTTTAATGGTATTTTCAAATAAAAACATCCCTAATCTACGCTCGGTTTTATAAAAGCATTTTATAAGCTATATTTGCGTCGTTAAGTTGAAATTCAGTAAAATTTGCAACTTGTTTCATGGCGTTTTATTTTTCGCATCAGTTTAGAGAAGTTTAGCCTTTGTTTTGCTTCCCGAATTGGTGTACTACGCGAGAAGTTCACGATGAAATCAATTCAAGAAAGCTTTTTCTAAGCTTTGTACTACTATATTTAAACCTCGTGGCCAGAAATCTTTTAGCAAGCGTGCTGTTTACAGGATTCGAAATAAAACGAAGCAATTAAAATATAAAAACCGAATAGATTATGCCAAAAAATCTTTTTCTCCTCCTTCTTTTATCACCACTAATGCTGCTTCAGGCCCAGGTGTTGGAAGTAAAAGAGAGAATCGGCAATGCTTCAGCTAAAATCAACGATGGCTTTATAGAGTTAGAAGTTTCTGGTGGCGTGCCGCCTTATACGTATAAGTGGTCCGACCAAAACACGGCGTTAGATGCCGCGGCTGCATACGGACTCACGGAAGGAATTCCATATCATGTGGAAATCCGTGACAGCAACGGAAACTCGATTTCCCGCTCTTATGAAATCCAACCAGAAAAAATAACAGAGTATTTCAATAGTGCTGCCGTCCCACTTGTAGACAAGTTAGGGGCGTTTCTTTTTTGGGACCCTTTTAGCGCCATCGGTGTTTACGACCCAATTGTGTATGCCGATGTAAAGAAAGTGCCCATCTCGGGATGGGATCCTACAGTGAAAGACAAATTTGTACTTCGTGAGTGGAAAGTTTCCAATGACGACCTGGTATCCGAAGGCGATCTCATTGCCGTAGTTGAATCGGAGAAAAAAGGTACAATTTATATTCATGCAAACACGACAGGCAATATCACACAACTTGCTAAAAAGGGTGAGGTAATTTATGATTCTGAAAACACAAAAGATGTTATTGAAGTTGGTGCACACAATCTGGCCGAAATAGAATACACAGAACCGGTAATGGTTCGGCATCCCAACGGCGATCCGGTAACGCACAATATACCGCTCATTGTGATTTGGTTGGTATTGGGCGCCGCATTTTTCACAGTGAGGATGGGTTTTATCAACTTTCGAGGGCTTAGGCATTCTATAGATCTGGCGAGAGGAAAATACGACGATCCTGACGCGCCTGGAAAAATCACCCACTTTCAAACGATGACTACAGCTGTTTCAGCAACTGTTGGTCTGGGAAATATTGCCGGTGTGGCCATTGCTATTTCCGTAGGAGGAGCAGGCGCAACGTTCTGGATGATTATCGCCGGTTTGTTAGGAATGGCATCCAAATTTGTAGAGTGTACGCTTGGACTTAAATACCGGTTCATCAACGCCGATGGGAAGATATTCGGAGGTCCGATGAATTATTTACAATACGGATTAGAACGTAAAAATCTAAAATGGCTGGGAAAAACCTTGGCGATTGCTTTTGCGCTTTTATGTGTCGGAGCCACTATGGGAGGCGGAAATATGTTTCAAGCAAATCAATCGTTTGAAATTTTAGCAAGTCAATTTGAATTTATGGAAGGCAAAGGATTCTATTTTGGAGTTCTATTAGCGCTTCTTGTCGGAGCTGTTATTATCGGAGGCATCGAAAGTATAGGAAGAGTAACCGGACGCATCGTGCCTGTTATGGCAGCCGTCTATTTAATTTCTGCGCTGATTGTGATTGGTGTAAATATCGAAAACATCGGTCCCGCTTTTACGGCGATATACAATGGCGCGTTCAACGCAACGGCTTTAAAGGGCGGAGTTATCGGGGTGCTGATTGTAGGGTTTCAGCGTGCGGCTTTTTCGAGCGAATCGGGTGTGGGTTCAGCAGCAATTGCACACAGTGCCGGAAAAACACACCATGCGCCCGCCGAAGGATTCGTCGCTTTAGTCGAGCCTTTTATCGATACGGTGATTATTTGTACTCTCACAGCCTTGGTCCTTATCTTTACAGGAATGCACGAGGTCGATGGCTTGGGCGGAGTGCAACTCACTTCCAGCGCATTTGCCACCGTGATGCCTTGGTTCCCGTATGTGCTGTCTTTGGTAGTCCTCCTTTTTGCGTTTTCTACAATGATCTCTTGGTCTTACTACGGCATGCGCGCATGGACCTACCTATTTGGAAAAACAGATCGAAACGAAGTGGTTTACAAAGTGTTGTTTTTAATTTTTGTAGTGATAGGCGCTTCTGTAGGACTTGGAGCCGTTCTCGATTTTGCAGATATGATGATCTTGACAATGGCGTTTCCAAATATTATCGGCTTGTATATCCTTTCTGGGGAAGTGCGGAAAGACCTCAAAGAATATACGCGAAAATTAAAAGCTGGAGAATTGTATAAAAAGCCTTCTTCAGATTAGAATATCTTAGCCATTCCACCGTTATGGTGCCACACGCGTGATTGAATCTTAAACATTCCCTTCATGAGCATAAAACCCTATTTCATTTCAGCGCTAATGTTGCTATTGCTGCTTGGTTGTACGAACAACGAAGCAAATAAAAGCCTGCGCAACGAGTTGCAAGAATTGCAGATTCAGAACGATTCTTTGATGGAAATTGTGAGGGAAATAGAAAAGAGTCGCATGGATTCTAAAACACCACAATGGTATTTTCCAGAAACCGATTCGCGAAAGCTACTCGAATCCGGAATAGAAAACCCCGAAGAATACATCAAAAATGCCCTTCTCGAAAAAACCGATCTCATCCCGATGGATGCTGTTCTTGGCGGAACCATGCATTACAATAACATACAGCTTCTCGGCGATCGATGGTTGATTGCCGACTTTGAAGACGGACACGTCTATGGAAAAGCCATTATGGAATACAGCTTTGAAGAAAATAATACAGTTGTGTTTAGAATCATGGCGCAAAGCGAAAATTAACGCATTTGCTCATTTTCCATATCGATAACTTTAGCGACTGTTTTGACCAAGCGGTTGTGGTTTTTTACAAACGGATTGGTTTCATCCCAAACATAGCCTGCCAATACCGAGCAAATTTGCTCTTTGATCACTGGGTTTTCCGGACGGTGGAAAAAGATTTTCTGAAGGTTTCCAGTGTACCATTCTGTGACATACGTTCTGAAAACTTCTACCCCGCGCATAATATATTTGGTGTAGTCTTCTTCCCAGTCCACTTCCTCACCGTTGAGTTCTTTCGTGATTAACTTCGCTGCCAACAATCCCGATTCTGTGGCAAAAGTAACCCCTGATGAAAAAACAGGATCTAAGAATTCGGCACTGTTTCCAGTTAATGCGTATCCTTTGCCGTAGAGTTGTTTTACAGCCTTGGAGTAATCGGTAATAATACGAGGCTCGAAAAGAAAGTCATATTGTATCAACCGATCATAGTAGTAATCGGAGAGGTTGAGCATTTCCTTAAGTTTTTCGGTTGAGTTTCCTTTATAGGAATCGATGACTTTGGTAGGGCCCACAAACCCAATACTCGTTACACCATTCGAAAAAGGTATCACCCACAACCAAGTGTCATCGGTTACAACATCAAAAGTAATGATGGTGCCTTCTTTTCCTTTCGGACGGTTAGTTTCTTCTATATGCGTGAAAATTGCGGAATGCTGAGGTAAAGATGAGGGGGTTTCAAGGTCCAACAAACGTGGTAAAACTCTTCCGTAGCCACTGCTGTCTATAATAAACTTGGCGTGGATTTCGTATTCTTTCCCGTTTTCATCTTTAACACGGGTCGTGGAATGGCCATTTTCGTCGAAGGATACGCCCGTAACTTCGTGTTCAAAAGAAATATCGCCTCCTTTTCTGATAACTTCTTGAGCCATGGTGTGGTCAAAATCCGCACGGGGCACTTGCCAGGTATAATCCCAACCTTTGGTGTGTTTCTTACTGAAGTCGAAATTACAAACAATGTCGCCCTTTAAGAATCGTGCGCCTGGTTTGAGTTCATAGTTCCGTGCTTCCAATGCTTCTAAAAGTCCAGTTTCTTCAAAGTGGTCCATACACCTCGGCAAAAGGCTTTCACCGATAACGAAACGAGGGAATTTGCTTTTTTCGACCACTTTTGTGTTGATGCCATTGTTGTTGAGGTATGCCGCAGCGACACAGCCCGATGGCCCTGCGCCGATTATTAGCACGTCCACTTTAATATCACTCATAAAATATAATTATAGATAGTTAAAAAGTTCTAAATTTGCATTCCAAGGTAAGAATATTTTCTTGGAATTAAAACACAAACAACGAAACGAACCAAGTTTACATGTTAGAACTGCAAGGAGAGTTAAATATAGCAGATTTTGAGGAGGTTATATTTAGAAAAACATCCATATCCCTTAGGGAAAAGACTTTAAATAAAATACAATCCAGTTTTGATTTTCTAAAAGAATTTTCAGAAAACAAAATCATCTACGGAGTTAATACTGGTTTTGGCCCCATGGCACAATACAAAGTCAAGGATCAAGAACGCATTGAACTTCAGTATAATTTAATTCGAAGTCATTCCTCTGGAATGGGCAATCCAATCGATCCGCAATTTGTGCGCGCTGCCATGTTGGCACGACTCAACACATTAAGTCTTGGGAAGAGCGGTGTGCATCCTTCCGTAATCGAGTTGATGCTGGCATTGCTCAATCGAAATATTGTGCCGCTAATCCCCGAACACGGTGGGGTTGGTGCAAGTGGCGACTTGGTACAGCTGGCGCATTTGGCATTGGTGCTCATCGGGGAAGGCGAAGTGTTCTACGACGGGAAGCTCCAAAAAACCGAAACTGTTTTTAAACAAGAAAATCTGCAATCCGTTGCCGTAAAATTGCGCGAAGGACTTGCATTGATGAATGGTACCTCAGTGATGACGGGCGTAGGCTTGGTCAATGTGTTGCACGCCAAGCGAATTATGTCGTGGATGATCAAAGCGTCTGCTGCAATTAATGAAATTGTAAAAGCGTATGACGACCACCTTTCAGAAGCACTGAATCAGTCTAAAAAACATGCAGGACAACAAGAAATCGCCGAAAAAATGCGAGCGCATTTGTCGGATAGCCAACTCATCCGTAAAAGAGAGCACCATTTGTATCGCGAAGCAGCTGATGTTGTGAAGTTTGAAGAAAAAATTCAAGAATATTATTCACTTCGCTGTGTTCCACAGATTTTGGGTCCTGTGTTGGATACCATCGATAACGCGGAGAAGGTTTTAATAAACGAAGTGAATTCGGCCAATGACAACCCAATTGTCGATGTGGAAAAGAAAAATGTATATCACGGCGGAAACTTCCACGGCGATTACGTTTCCTTAGAAATGGACAAGTTGAAAATTGTAGTTGCGAAAATGACGATGCTCGCCGAACGCCAATTGAATTACTTGTTTAATGACAAGCTCAACGACATCCTCCCGCCGTTTATCAACAGAGGGAAATTAGGATTGAATTACGGCATGCAAGGTGTGCAGTTTACGGCTACTTCCACAACGGCCGAAAGTCAGATGCTGAGCAATCCGATGTATGTACACAGTATTCCTACAAATAACGACAATCAAGATATTGTGAGTATGGGAACCAATTCGGCTTTAATAGCGAGCAAGGTTGTTGAAAACTCATTTCAGGTGCTATCCATCGAACTTATCGCCATTGTCGAGGCCATAGAATACCTACAATTGCAAGAAAAGGTGTCATCGGCCACCAAAAAGATGTATGATAAAATAAGAAGTTTGGTGCCAGCAAATAATAAGGGAGATGGGGTTTGGTATTCTAAAGTTGAAAAAATGAAAGATTTTTTAAAAAACACCATTGAATAACAACCATATTTTTTATATTGAATACAACTAACTAAAATAAATATCATTATGAAACGCATTTTACTATTAATCGGAACTATCTTTTTGACTACTCCTTTATTCCAAGCACAAGAATTAGCATTGGTTGTAGTGAAGAAAAGAATTGGTTATATCGATACTTCAGGCAATTTTGTCATTGAACCACAATTTAGAAAAGCACGTGAGTTTTCTGGAAAATACGCGGTAGCCAACGACGGTAAAAATTGGGGGTATATCAACACAAAGGGAGAGTGGGCCATCGAACCTCAATTTCAACGTGCAAATCCTTTTAATTCGGGTCTTGCACTCGTGCAAAAGGATAGACGTTGGTATTATATCGATGGTGAAAACAACGAGGTTAAAATGCCCGAAACCGATAAGTATTTTTCATTTAATGACGGGGTCGCTTTCATTCGTAGAGATAATAAAATTGGACTTATCAATACTTCTGGAAAAGTTGTTTTAGAGCCTACTTATGAAACTATAAGAAACTTTCACCACGGGTATGCCAAGTTTAAGGACGGCGATAAGTGGGGATTGATAGCTAAAAGCGGTAAAATTGCTGTTCCTGCGGAATACGATGAGGTTGGAACCTATTCACCCAATGGAAATTGGGCCAAAAGAGGTGAAGAGTGGGGTGTTTTAAACAACGGAAAATTCACAACCATTGCAGGAGTTGATAGAATCTACGACTTTAGATCGGGCTCGTCGTTGACCTATGCGCGTAAAGATGGTAAAATGGGCTTTATCAATGCGAAAGGAACATGGGTAATTGCACCCGAATATGAAAAAGCACGTGCGTTTAACGCTGGTGTAGCGCCTGTCTTTAAAGACGGAAAATGGGGCTATATCGACGAACAAGGTAAAGTGGTGGTAGATTTTAAATACAGAGATGCCGAAGTTGCTGGCGACAATGGATTGGCTCCCGTAAAAGAAAGCAAACTATGGGGCTTTATCGATAAAACAGGAACATTAGTAATCCCATACGAATATGATATCTCTATAAGAATGATGGGTTTTATAGAGTCTGGCGAAGACAAGGGATTTCAAAAGAATGGGCTGGCAAAGGTTCGAAACAAAAAGAAATGGGGCTTTATCAATTCTAAAGGTGAGCTTATTGGAAACACATGGTTTGATCACGTAGAAAACTTCACAGATGCTTCTAAAGACAGAGTAAAGGTTTTTTATGAATAACCACCAGTTTGCTGTTAATTTTATTAGAAACGATACCTTTATAAATTTGTTTATAGCTTAGAGATAGATGAAAAATAATAATAAAAAGTATGCATTGATAACTGGAGGTTCTCGAGGTATTGGAAGAGCTATTTGCCTACAACTTGCAGAAGATACCAACTACAGCTTGCTGATAAATTATCGCGGAAATGAAGCGGCCGCCAAAGAGACATTAAAACTTGTGGAAGAGCGTGGCGGAAAGGGCGAGCTTCTTCAATTCGATGTGTCGGATGCCGAAGCAGTTACGCAAAAACTCGAAAAATGGCAAAGTGAACATCCCGATGCCGTAATCGAAGTACTTGTAAACAATGCCGGAATTACAAAAGACGGTCTTTTTATGTGGATGAAGCCCGAAGACTGGCACAGTGTTATCAATACGAGTTTGAATGGATTTTATAACGTAACCCATGCTTTAATCCAACCGTTATTGGTCAATAAATACGGAAGAATTATCAATATGGTTTCCGTTTCAGGATTAAAAGGAACGCCAGGTCAGGTAAACTATTCTGCTGCCAAAGCTGCTGTTGTAGGTGCTACCAAGGCACTAGCGCAAGAAGTGGCCAAGCGAAACATCACAGTCAATGCGGTTGCTCCTGGTTTTATACAAAGCGACATGACTGCCGACTTGAACGAAAAAGAACTCAAAAAAATGATTCCCGTAAACCGATTTGGAAAAGCAGAAGAAGTTGCCCACGTGGTGAGTTTTTTAGCATCCGATAAGGCATCCTATATTACTGGTGAGGTAATTCACGTGAATGGTGGAATTTATTCGTAAAAGAGAAAGAAGATGAGGAGAGTTGTAATAACCGGAATGGGGATATATTCCTGTATTGGAAAAGACTTAGACGTAGTTAAAGCATCGTTATACGCAGGAAAATCCGGAATCATATATGATGAAAAACGAGAAGCTTTTGGTTATCGATCTTGTTTAACGGGGTGGGTGGAAGAACCCAACTTGAAAAAACTGCTATCCAGGCGCGAGCGAATTAGCATCGGGCAGGAAGGCGCGTATGCATACACAGCCACGTTAGAAGCTTTGAAAAACGCCAAAATCGACCAGGAATTCTTAGATAAAAACATTGTTGGTATTTTATATGGAAACGACAGTACCGCACAATCCGTTTACGAATCCGTAGCGAAAATACTCGAAAAGAAAGACACCACATTGGTAGGATCGGGAGCTATTTTTAAGGCGATGAATTCTTCCGTGACTATGAATTTGGCAACTTTATTTAAGCTAAAAGGCGTTAACTTTACAATTAGTGCCGCTTGTGCGAGTGGTTCTCATGCCGTTGGCATGGCCTATCATTTAATCAAAAGCGGGATGCAAGACTGTGTTATTGCTGGTGGCGCACAAGAAATAAACGAATATGCCATGGGAAGTTTTGACGGGTTAGGCGTTTTTTCTACCCGCTCGGACCCCGAAAAAGCCAGTCGCCCATTCGATCAAGACCGCGACGGGTTGGTGCCAAGTGGCGGTGCAGCTACTTTGGTTGTGGAAAGCTACGAGAGTGCTAAAAAACGTGGTGCGCCAATTTTAGGTGAAATTGTGGGGTATGGATTTTCGTCTAACGGCGAACATATTTCAACGCCAAACGTCGATGGGCCATCACGCGCAATGCTGATGGCGATGGAACAGGCGGGGATAAAGCCGTCCGAAATAGATTATGTAAATGCGCATGCCACATCAACTCCTGTAGGCGATTCGAACGAAGCCCAGGCTATTGCCGATGTTTTTGGAGATCATAAACCTTGGGTGAGCTCCACAAAATCAATGACAGGTCACGAATGCTGGATGGCAGGGGCTAGCGAGGTGATTTATTCCATGTTGATGATGCAAAACGATTTCGTGGCGCCAAACATCAACCTAGAAACTCCAGATGAGGTGGCTGCTCAATTAAAATTAGCTAACAAAACGTTAAACGAAAAAATTGATGTATTTTTGTCGAATTCATTCGGGTTTGGTGGCACCAACTCGGCTTTAATTGTTAAAAAGTGCAAGTAATAGAGATGAATAAAGAAGTTATAGTCGAAAAAATCAACTACTTTTTGGTAGATGAATTTGAAGTAGAATCGGAAAATATAGAACCCAAAGCCAATTTGAAGGAAACTTTAGAATTAGATAGTTTGGACTTTGTTGACTTGGTGGTTGCTATCGAGGCAACTTTTGGTGTAAAATTAACCGGAGAAGACTTCCTCAATGTAATCACACTTCAAGATTTCTACGACCTTATCGAAACAAAAATCCGATAATAGATTCAAATGCGACATGGCGGGCCAGTGGGAAGGAAAGAGTAGAGGAACAGTTCTAGGATATAAAATATTCATTTTTCTTATTAAAAACATTGGCGTGCGTTCGGCGTATGGCTTGTTGTATTTTGTAGCTTTTTATTACTTCCTTTTCGCGCGCGACAGTTCCTCTGCCATCTATAGCTATTTCCGTAAACGCTTGCAATACTCACGTCTAAAAAGCATGATGAGCATCTACCGAAGCTACTTTACGTTCGGAAAAACCATCATCGATAAAGTGGCGATTTCCTCCGGACTGAGAGACCAATTTACTTACGAATTTGATGGCGTAGAAACTATTGTCGAGCTATTGGATAAAAAGCAAGGGGGCGTTCTAATCAGTGGCCATGTAGGTAATTTTGAAATTGCCGAGTTTTTCTTCCAAGATATCGATACGCGATCGCAAATAAACTTAGTGACTACCGACGCCGAAAGACAAAATATCAAAGAATACATGGAGAAAGTGACCGTTCGTTCTAACATTAAGTTTATCTTGGTGGGCAACGATATGTCGCACATCTTTGAGATTAACAATGCATTATCGGCTGGAGAATTAGTGGTTTTTACAGGCGACCGATATATGACAGGAACCAAAACCATGTCCGAAACACTTTTGGGCGCACAAGCGCAATTTCCTGCAGGTCCGTTCTTGCTTGCAAGCCGGATGAACGTACCCGTTCTGTTCGTTTACGTGATGAAAGAGACCAACAAACACTATCATCTGTATTCTCGAAAAGCGGATTTTAAAAATAAAGACGCGCAAGGATTGTTGAAAGAATATACAAAAAGTATGGAGTGGATGATAAAGAAATATCCGTTGCAATGGTTTAATTATTTTAGTTTTTGGGATGATAAAATCTAGCGATTAATGCCCTGATTAACATTGGTTTGGGGTAAAAAATCATAACGTGCTAGGTTTTAGAAAAAGCATTAAAATGAAGGAAATACTTATCGTTTATTATTCGCAAACTGGCCAGTTGAGAACCATTTTAGAACATGTTGCTTCTACACTTTCCGACGAAAGAATTAACATCACGTATCACGCGATAACACCCCAAGAGAAATATCCTTTCCCTTGGAAAGCGGAAGAGTTCTACGGTGCATTTCCAGAGACGTTCCTACAGATTCCAACCCGGTTAGAGGCTATTCCAACCGATGTTTTAAATAGAAAATACGATTTGGTGATTTTGGGCTATACCGTATGGTATTTAACACCTTCAATCCCGATCAACTCTTTTTTAAAATCCGAAGAAGCTCAAGCACTTTTGGCGAATACACCAGTGGTCACGATTTCTGCCAGTAGAAATATGTGGATTATGGCGCAGGAGAAAATGAAGAAGCTGTTGGTTGCAAATGGTGCGAAATTGGTTGGAAATATTGCTTTGGTAGATCGCAACATCAATCACATCAGTGTCATTACCATCGTTCATTGGCTGATGGGCGGTAAGAAAACACGTATGTTTGGCATCTTTCCAAAACCTGGCGTATCCGACAAAGATATCGCGAATGCCTCGCGTTTTGGAAAACCTATAAAAAAATCCCTGATGGAAGACAATTATGTCCATCTGCAAGAAACACTTTTAGAAGAGGGTGCGGTGAAAGTAGATCCGTCTTTAATTGCTACGGATATTCGGGGAAACATCGTTTTTTCAAAATGGGCTAATTTCCTGATTAAGAAAGAAGGGAAAGAAAGAAGTAAAGCACTCGTGTTTTTTAAATATTATTTGTTATTTGCAATATGGATTATAGCACCAATTGTATTTGTTGTATTTTTGCTCACTTATTTGCCGATGTACCGGAAGATCCAGCGAGATAAAAAGTACTATGCATCGGTTGTATTAAAAGAAGATCAATGAAGAACGTATATATCACGAGGATTGCCAAGTTTCTACCCAATGAACCCATTGGCAATGATGAGATGGAAGAAAAGCTTGGCGTAATCAACGGAAAAGCTTCCAAAGCGCGCCGTATCATACTTCGTAACAATCAAATAAAAACCCGATATTACGCAATAGATAAGGACGGTAAGATAACGCACAACAATGCGCAACTCACCGCCGAAGCCGTAGAGGCCTTGTGCGATAATGAATTTACTAAAAACGACATCGAGTTATTGTCGTGTGGCACATCGAGTCCAGATCAGATTATGCCAAGCCATGCGGCCATGGTGCACGGATTCCTGAAAAATGGGAACCTTGAAATCAACTCGCCTTCTGGCGCCTGTGTAAGCGGTATGAACGCCTTGAAATACGGTTATTTTGCTGTAAAATGTGGCGCGAAAAACAACGCAGTCTGTACAGGGTCTGAGCGAACTTCCTCTTGGATGCGCGCTGAAATCTTTGAGGATGAGGTGACGCAATTGAGCAAAGTAGAAGACAATCCGATGCTTGCTTTCAATAAGGAATTTTTGCGATGGATGCTATCCGATGGCGCTGGAGCCGTATTGCTGGAAAGTGAACCCAAAGGAATACATCCATTAAAAATTGAGTGGATGGAATCTTATAGCTATGCGTTTGAGTTAGACACGTGTATGTACGCGGGAGGCGAAAAGCTTGAAGATGGAAGCTTAAAACCGTGGAGTGAATATCCGTCCGATGAATGGGCCAAAAACTCGCTTTTTGCCATGAAACAGGATGTGAAGTTGCTCGGCGCAAATATCCTGGTAAAAGGGGTGGAGAGTATGAAGGACGCAATGCAAAAGCACAACATTACCGAAGAGGATATCGATTATTATATGCCGCATATTTCGTCGTATTATTTCAAAGAAAACCTATTCGACGAAATTGAACGCCAGGGAATGCATATTCCTTGGGAAAAATGGTTTTTAAATTTACAGGAAGTAGGAAATGTGGGTGCAGGATCCATCTATTTAATGCTCGAAGAGTTGTTTCACTCTGGCAAGCTTAAAAAAGGCGATCGCTTGTTTCTACAAGTGCCAGAAAGTGCCCGATTTGCTTACGCCTATGCATATTTGACAGTTTGCTAAATGAGTTCATTTAAATTAAATATCACGGATAAAGCCTTTGTAGGCAACCTAATTCCGCAAAAAGCACCTTTTGTCATGGTTGACAAGCTCTTGCATTTTGAAGAAAACAAAGTGGTTGCTGGGCTGAGCTTGAATCCGGAAAACATCTTCGTGAAGAACAACACCTTTTCGGCATCGGGCTTAATCGAGCACATGGCGCAAACCGTTGCTCTTTATACAGGCTATCAGTTTTATCTCAAAAAAGAGGAGCCTCCTGTGGGGTATATCGGTGCCATTAAAATGGCCGAAGTTTATGAGTTGCCACAGTTAGAAGACGAACTGACAACAACGGTCAACGTGCTTCACGATATTATGGGGGTAACCTTAGTCGAAGCTGAAACAACAAGCAATGGTAAGGTCATCGCGCGAAGTGAAATGAAAACGGTATTGGCAAAACAATGAGTTCGAAATCCCTTTTAAATATTGATGTTTCTAACTTTTTGCCACACCGCAAGCCGATGCTCATGGTAGATTCTGTGGTTGAAAATGAAGACGATGTTCTAGCGACGCAATTCTATATTGCCGAAGACTGTGTTTTTCTGAAAAATGGAAAGCTTTGTGAAGCTGGGTTAATGGAAAACGCAGCGCAAGCAGCTTCGGGAGTTGTGGGTCAAACCTTTTTCGATTCAAATGATTTGGAAGGAAAGGGCAACAAACTCGTGGGCTATATTAGCGCCATCAGAAAAGTAGAAATTTACGCACTTCCAGAAGTTGGAGACACAATCGTAACCCGCGCCAAACTGATTTCCAGATTTGATACAGGCGCCGTAACGATGTGTAGTTTGGAATCTGAAACCTTTTTAGGAGATAAATTAATTGTATCTTCTACAATGAATTTCTTAATCCATGAAGTCTGATTATGAAGAAAGATGAAGTACCTCAAGACAAGAGCAATTTAGAGTCGGCAAATTTTAGAGAACTCTGCTATGCCGTTGATGACGATGGCGAATACGTTACGCTGAACAGCACCGGTTGGAAACCAAAAACAATCGCCCTCGACAACGCCATAGAAGTTATAAAAGAACGGATAGCCGATGCAAAACAACGCGTACTAGCCGGAAAAACAAGCCCAATTGAATACTACATGGAAGTCCACAAAATGGACGTGGGCATCTTGGCCAGTTATGTCGGTTTTTGGCAGTGGCGTGTAAAACGACATTTTAAACCCAACGTATTCAAAAGGTTAAAGAAAAGGACGTTGCAGAAGTATGCAGACGTGTTTGATATTTCGATTGAGGAGTTAAAGAAAATTGAATAAAAGCGGCGCATAATTTCTCGGGTAATTTTAATGCCTGATGCAGCCAAAGAAGAAAAATATAGATTGGAAACAAAGACCAAAATAGAAGTAGATTTTACCCACCATCAAGCGGCTCACTGTGAAAACGGAGTGATTTCGAATTTGATGAAACACAACGGTTTCGAAATCAGTGAACCTATGGTTTTCGGAATTGGGAGTGGCTTGTTGTTTTGCTACATTCCATTTTTAAAAGTGAATCACGCCCCGGTGTTTACCTATCGTGCTTTGCCGGGTCATATTTTCAAGAAATTCGCGAAACGTGTCGGCGTAAAAATGAAGCGCGAAAAATTCAAATCGCCTAAAGAAGCTAAAAAACGATTGGATCAAAATTTAGCCAAAGACAATCCGGTAGGGCTTCAAGTGGGCGCCTACAACTTGGTGTATTTTCCCGACGAATATCGATTTCACTTCAACGCGCATAATATGGTCGTCTATGGAAAAAAAGGCGATCGGTATCTGATCAGCGATCCCGTAATGGAGGATGTTACATCGCTGTCCGATAAAGAATTGGAAAAAGTGCGTTTTGCAAAAGGAGCTTTCGCACCCAAAGGGCATATGTACTATCCGATTTCTTTTCCTGAAAATCTCGAGTTGGACAAAGCCATTGTAAAAGGGATTAAAAATACCTGTCGCGATATGCTCGCTCCCGTGCCTTTTGTAGGGGTGAGGGGAATTAGAACCGTAGCCAAGAGAATCCGAAAATGGCCCGAATCCAAAGGCGTGAAAACTGCCAACCACTACCTCGGACAAATCGTGCGGATGCAAGAGGAAATTGGTACGGGCGGTGGCGGATTCCGATACGTATATGCGGCTTTTCTCCAGGAAGCGGGAAAGAAAATAAACAACGAAAAACTCATCGAACTGTCGAAAGAAATGACGGAAATCGGCAATTTGTGGCGTGATTTCGCTGTTGAAGCCTCTCGGATTTATAAAAAACGATCCAGACAAGAAGGAAGCCAACTCGAAGTTTACAATATCGTGGCAGATCTTTTAGAGGAGATTGCAGACTTAGAAGAAGCATTTTTTAAGAAGTTAAGAAAAGCGGTCTAAGCCATAAAGTCCACAGGAGATGCGTTCCGGAATACGTTAGTAATTGAGGTATGATCGAAATAAAAAACCTTTCAAAAAAATATAAAACAGCCGACGAATATGCGGTGAAGGACCTCAGTTTGAATATTCAAGAAGGCGAAATATTTGGTCTTCTGGGTCCAAATGGCGCGGGAAAGACAACCTTAATTTCTATGCTGACGTCGTTGTTAAAGCCAACTTCTGGTTCTTTTTCAATTGACGGCCTGAATTTTCAAGAAAACAAAAAACAACTCAAAGGAATCATTGGCGTGGTTCCGCAAGAATACGCTTTATATCCCACCTTGACCGCCTATGAAAACCTATCTTACTTTGGAAGTATGTACGGTTTGAAAGGGAAACAGCTCGACAAATTGATTGTGGATCACTTGGAAATTATGGGGCTCTCCAAATTTGCCAAAAAGAAAACTGCGAATTTCTCTGGCGGAATGAAACGACGGGTCAATCTAATTGCCGGAATTTTGCACCGGCCTAAAGTATTGTTTTTAGACGAACCTACCGTCGGAGTCGATGTGCAATCTAAAAACGTCATCATCGACTACTTGAAAGAATTGAACGGCGCAGGAACTACGATTATTTATACCTCACACCATTTAAATGAAGCTGAAGACTTCTGTTCGCATGTCGCGTTTATCGACCACGGCGAGGTGATTACCTCAGGAGTTCCTTCCGAATTGATAAGAAATCAAACCGGTGCAAAGAACCTAGAAGATGTGTTCTTGGCAATTGTGGGTAAAGGACTTCGCGATTATGCATAAACTCTGGGCGTCGACATATAAAGAATTGTTGTTGCTGCTTCGTGATTGGGGTGGCGTTGCCATCTTATTTATTATGCCTGTATTGCTGTTATTAGTCATTACTTCAATTCAAGACAGCACGTTCAAAAGTTTTGGGGAGTTTAAGATTCCGTTGATTTTAGTGGATAACGACAAAGGAGACGTGTCGAAAATCATTGTCGAAAGTTTAGCAGAATCAAATTCATTCGAGATTAAAGCGATGGATTCTGAGGCGCAAGCCAAAGAAGCTGTGTTTTCTGGAAAAGAGCAGTTGGCAATTGTCATTCCGGAAGGACTGAGTGTTTCGCTTCAAAGTAAAGTAGACCGTAACGTATCGGGAATCTTAGCCCGATTCGGTATTGATGAGGATGCAGAATCACCTAAAGAAAATACGGCGATTCAGACGAAAGAAGTGCGCCTTTATTTCGATCCCGTTTCACAAATGGGATTCAAATCATCGGTAAAAAGCGGCATTGATAAAATGGTTTCAAAAATAGAAACTGAAAGTATATACAATGCGTTTTTAGAAGAATTGGGTGAAGATGGTGATGAGGTGATTTTCGAAACCGACAATTTTATCACGTTTACGGAAATTCTTCCCGTTCAAAACAACAAGGAATTCATTCCAAATTCGGCGCAACACAATGTGCCTGCGTGGGCGTTGTTTGCCATATTTTTTATTGTAGTGCCTCTTTCCATCAACCTCGTAAAGGAAAAGAACCAAGGCACTTTTGTACGTCTTCGAACCAACCCAGTGCGCTATGCCACGGTATTGGGCGGAAAAACTATTGTCTACCTGGGTGTTTGTTTGATTCAGTTTACGTTGATGCTTTTGGTTGGATTGTATCTGTTTCCGCTTTTAGGCCTGCCAAAACTCGATGTTTCAGGAAAATTGCCAACACTCTATGCAGTGGCTTTTTTCTCAGGATTGGCAGCTATTGGTTTGGGATTACTACTCGGAACCATTGCGAAAACCCAAGAACAGTCGGCACCATTGGGCGCTATTTTGGTCGTCATTTTAGCTGCCATTGGAGGAGTGTGGGTGCCCGTATTTGTCATGCCGCCATTTATGCAAATCCTTTCTAAAATATCACCCATGAATTGGGGATTGGAAGCGTTTTATGATGTATTTTTAAGAAATGTTGGGTTTGCAGAAATTCTACCTGAAATTTTACTATTATTGTTTTTCTTCATGCTGACATTGCTGATTGCTTTGTTGTATTATCGAAATGAAAATGCCGTCTAAAATTCAAAACGAAATTAGTTTAACATCTAAGATTCGAGTCCGATTTACAGAGACAGATCCTTTGGGCATCGTATGGCATGGCAACTACATTCAATATTTTGAGGATGGTCGTGAAGCCTTCGGGAGAGCCCACGGAATATCCTATTTAGACCAACAAGCGGAGGGGTTTACGTCGCCAATTGTTAAATCCAGTTGCGAACATAAATTGCCGCTGCGGTATGGCGATGTTGCTACCATTAAAACAACATTTGTGAACTCGCCAGCAGCCAAGATGATTTTTAAATATCAAATCTTCGATCCTAACGATAACTTGGTGTGCACGGGTGAAACCACACAGGTTTTCCTCGATCGAAATGGCGAGCTGTGCTTGACCAATCCACCGTTTTTTGAGCGATGGAAAAATAAGATGAATTTATAACGCATGGTGAAAACGTACCTTTCATATAACAACATTGTTTCTAACCTTGGTTTCGACAGCCAAACGGTGGTCGATCATATTGTTGATGGAATTTCAGGTGTACATCCTATTCACGATGAAAAATTACTGCCAGAGCCGTTTTGTGCTTCTTTACTACCGGCAGAAGAAATAGAAGCGATATTTGCTGATCGTGCTGATTCAAAGAAATTTACGCGCTTAGAGCAAATGATGATTCTTTCGCTTCAGCCCGTAATTGAAGCTTCTGGATTAGAACTCGATGACGACGTGGGGTTGATTATTTCCACGACCAAAGGAAATATCGACGTGCTTGAAAATGGCAATCCCTTTCCGAAAAATCGCGCCTATTTGGATGTGTTAGCCAGTGTGATTGGAGATTATTTCGGATTTAAAAACACGCCAATTGTCTTGTCTAATGCCTGTGTATCTGGCGTTGCTGCGGTTTCGGTAGCCAAGCAATTTATTCAGCAATCCACCTTCAAACATGTATTTATCGCAAGTGGCGACTTGATTACCAAATTTATCTTATCCGGATTTGGTTCGTTTCAAGCCTTGTCCAAAACTCCTTGTAAGCCTTACGATAAACATCGCGACGGAATCAATTTGGGAGAGGCGGCAGCCAGTGTTTTGGTCACAACATCCACCGAGAACTTGCCAAAAGAAGCCGTTGCTGTTTTGGGCACCGCTACGTGCAATGACGCCAACCACATTTCAGGACCCTCGCGAACAGGAGAAGGATTGTATCGAAGTGTGTCTCGGGCGTTGCAAGAAGCTTCAGTGAAAGCCGAAGAAATCGATTACATTTCAGCACACGGAACAGCGACCCATTATAACGATGAAATGGAAGCCGTTGCCTTCAATAGATTGGGGTTGCAACACACACCACTCAATAGTTTGAAAGGCTATTTTGGCCATACGTTGGGCGCATCTGGATTGCTGGAAACCATAATCGGAATGCATTCCTTAGATCGAGATACGCTTTTCACTTCTAAAGGATTTGAAACGCGTGGAATCTCAAAGCCTTTGCATATAATAGAACATCATATAGAAAAACCATTGCATATATTTCTAAAGACTGCATCTGGTTTTGGAGGTTGTAACACCGCCGCTATTTTTAAAAAAGCCATAACAAATTAACCAATAATGAAACCAAATTATAAAAAGATGAATGCTGTAGATGCGCTTGAGGAAGCCCATCGCATTGCATTTGCTCCTTTTGTTTTTCAAGCTTCCGTCTCGCTACAAAAGTTAGGAATCTTAGACTATATTTTTGATAACCGGTGTCAAGGAGGGCCGACTATTCACGAAATTTCAAAAGAGCTCTCACTGAGTCCATATGGCGTTGGCGTGCTTTTAGAAATCGCTGAAACGTCTAATATTGTTGAGCAAAATCACGCCGGTCAGTTTGAATTGACCAAAGTAGGTTACTTTCTGAACTACAATGAAACAACACAAGTAAATCTCAATTTTACACACGACGTTTGCTATAAAGGGCTTTTTCATCTCACCGATTCGATTAAAACCGGAAAGCCGGAAGGGCTCAAAGAATTAGGGTCTTGGGATACGATTTACGAAGGACTTTCACAGCTTAAGCCAGAAGAACAAAAATCGTGGTTCGACTTTGACCACCACTATTCCGATGGCATTTTCAATTTGGCGATAGAGAAAGTGTTTAGAAAAAAACCAAAGAAAATTTTTGACGTGGGTGGAAATACAGGAAAGTTTTCCATCAGTTGTTGTGAGTATGATGACGATGTTAGAATCAAAATTTTCGACTTGCCAGGCCAATTGCAAATAGCGCAGGCTAATATCGAAGAAAGAGAGCTAGTCCACCGCATCACGCCATTTCCAATCGATTGGCTTTCCGAGAACCCCACGATCCCAGAAGGCGCAGATGTTGTTTGGATGTGTCAGTTTTTAGACTGTTTCTCAGAAGAAGAAATCGTCAAAATTCTATCTACCTGTGCAGCCTCGATGTGTGAAAATGCCGAGTTGATTATCGTAGAAACTTTTACCGATCGTCAACGGTTTTTGTCATCGCGGTTTATATTAGAAGCTACTTCGCTCTATTTCACCGTGCTTGCAAACGGAAACAGTAAAATGTATTCTGCAGAAGTCTTTCATGCTTTAATTGATAAAGCGGGATTCACGATAGAAAAAGACGAGGCTTTAGGCGATTATCACACCATGCTAGTGTGTAAAAAGAAATCCGCATAAGCGAGAAGAACAGCGTATTAACAATGAATAAGGAATTACATATAGAAAGTTGGTGTAGCATTAAAAATGGAACTGTTCGATTGAATGGCGAGGTCATTTTTACTGATGATTCTGATGATTTTAAAACGTTTATCAGAAGTGCGTATTCGTTTTTGGAAACCGATTACTCCAAGTTTTTTAAAATGGACAACCTTAGCAAATTGGCTTTTCTGACGGCTGATATTCTATTGAAACGGGAAAACCTAAATACAGAAGAAAATGATATTGCCCTGGTGTTTTCCAATCGGGCTTCGAGTTTAGACACCGATCGGAAACATCAAACCACAATTGAAAATAAGGAGGCGTATTATCCAAGTCCAGCGGTATTTGTCTATACCTTGCCCAACATTTGTTTGGGCGAGATAAGTATCAGGCATAAGCTTTATTCTGAGAATAGTTTTTTTATCTTTGCGAAATTTAACGCGACAAATTTGCACCAGTATGCTGAAAGCCTGCTGCAAAGCGGAAAAGGAGAAAAAGTGCTCTCGGGCTGGGTCGATTTTGACGGAGCCGATTACGAAGCGTTTTTATATTTAGTTGGGGAGGAAGGAAAAATCGAACATACCCCAGAAGAAATAAACAGATTATACACTATATTATGAGCGAGTTGAAAGAAGAATTAAAAGGGAAAATTATTGAACAGTTGAATCTTGAGGATGTAGCAGTTGCGGATATAGCAGATGATGACGCTTTGTTTGGTGACGGACTTGGTCTAGATTCTATTGACGCTTTGGAGTTGATCGTAATGTTAGATAAAGACTACGGTATCCGATTGAGCGATCCGAAAGAAGGACGTAAAATATTCGAATCTGTACAAGTCATGGCAGATTATATCGAAGAACACCGAACCAAATAAATCGCAGGAATTTGAGCACCCTATTTTGGACGTGTCCTATAGGTGTCAACCCTTGCTGCAATTCCACTTGAATTATAGACGCAAAAGCGCAACTATACGCACTGCTGATTCAATATTTAGAGAAAGCTTCGCTATAGATCATTCAAATTATTTCAATGAATAAAGGTGTAGCCATAACAGGGATGGGTATTATTTCAGCGATTGGAAACAATACGCAAGAAAATTTCCATGCGCTGACTCATGCTAAACACGGCATTTCGAGAGTCGATCTGGTCGATACCATCCAACGCGATGAGATTATGGTGGGAGAGGTAAAGCTCACCAACGACCAATTGATTGAACAATTAGGACTGCCGCCGTCCAATAATTATTCACGAACGGCTTTATTAGGCGCTATCGCCGCAAAAGAAGCCGTTGCCGACGCAGGTATTGTCGACATTAAAAAATATAAAACGGGTATAGTTTCGGGAACCAGTGTTGGCGGAATGGATAAAACCGAAAAATACTACTACGAATACCTGACCGAAAAAGAACATCAAAAATACATTGAAAGTCACCACGCGGGCGATTCCACCCAGAAAATCGCAGAGCAGTTAGGCATCGAGGAGAGTTTGGTCACTACCATTAGTACAGCTTGTTCTTCGGCAGCAAATGCAATTTTGTTCGGGGCACGCCTCATTAAATCAGGAAAATTGGATCGTGTTGTGGTGGGCGGTGCCGATTGCCTTTCTAAATTTACCATCAACGGTTTTAAAACCCTGATGATTTTAAGCGATACCTATAGCACACCTTTCGATGAAAACCGAAAAGGGTTGAATTTAGGTGAAGCTGCCGCATTTTTAGTGCTGGAAAGTGAAGACGTTGTAAAAGCCGAAAACAAAAACGTTTTGGGTTATGTGAAAGGTTGGGGAAATGCCAACGATGCCTTTCACCAAACCGCATCTTCGGAAGATGGCGACGGCGCAACCTTGGCGATGGAAAAAGCGCTAAAAGTGGCGGGAATGAAACCCTCAGATATCGATTATATCAACGTACACGGAACAGCGACCAACAACAACGACTTGTCTGAAGGCCGCGCCTTGATCAATGTGTTTGGCGATAAAACACCGATATTCAGTTCTACAAAAGCATTTACAGGACATACCTTGGCTGCCGCGGGAGGAATAGAAGCAGTCTATTCCATTTTGGCATTGCAGCACAACTTGGTTTTTCCAAACCTCAACTTCGAAACACCGATGAAAGAATTTTCATTGGTGCCACAAACCGAGCTTAAAGAAAAGGAGTTGCAAGTTGTGTTATCCAATTCTCTTGGTTTTGGAGGAAATAGTTCTACCTTGATATTCTCTAAAGAAGCGTAATGAAAAAGACGTATATAAACAGTGTGGCATCGATTTCTACCCAAAAAACGTTCGATAACGATGATTTTTTGGATGAAATTACGCCGTATAACGATACGGTAATCTATGCCGTAGATCCTGTATATAGAGATTATATTCCACCGGCCGCCGCACGCAGAATGGCCAAAGGAATAAAGATGGGCGTTGTGGCTACCAAACTGGCGATGGCCGAAGCCGGTGTTGAAAACGTAGATGCCATCATCACCGGAACAGGAATGGGCTGCATGATAGATTCTGAAAAATTTGTCAGTGCCATCATCGATAACCAAGAACAATATTTAACCCCGACCTCTTTCATCCAAAGCACCCACAACACCGTGGCGGGACAAATTGCTTTGGGAATTAAATGCAAGGGGTATAATTTTACGTATGTGCATTCCTCCTTGTCATTTCAGTCGGCATTGCTCGACGCAAAAATGCAGTTGGAAACAGCCGAGGCGAATACAATCTTGGTGGGTGGCGTAGAAGAATTGGGAGCGCACACCACGAAAGTGCATCGCGTGATCGATCACATAAAACCCGAAGCTATCGCTCCATCGGAAATGTTGGATTCCAAAACCAAAGGCGCTGTCTTTAGCGAAGGAGCCTACTTTTTTGTGCTTTCGAATGAGCCGTCGGAATCGTGCTATGCCGAGTTGGTCGATGTGAAAATCTTAAACACGTTACCCATTGATAAGGTTGCAGAAACCGCAGTAGCATTTTTAAAAGAGAATAATCTTACAACATCCGACATCGACGTTGTAGTTCTTGGAAACAATGGCGATGTTGAATACGACGGTGCCTATCGATTGCTTACTGAAGGAGAATTTAAAAATACACAGCAGGTGTACTACAAACACTTGGTGGGCGAAAATCATGTAGTGTCTGCTTTTGGCATGTGGCTGGGATCGCGGATTTTAAAGGCGCAGACCATTCCAGAAATAGTAAAAATGAACGATATGCTCGATTCGTCTTCAGAAATTCAGTATATTTTATGCTACAACCAATACCGCGGAAAAGACCATAGTTTTACGCTGCTTAAAAAATGTTGAGGTTCTACACCATAAACGCCATCTTCATAGTGATTTTTTCACTCCTGCTGTTTTATGGTTTTTTCGGAGAAGTATCGCTTTGGTTCTACCTGCTTTTTATCCTCATCTGGATTGCCATTACGGTTTTAGGCTCGTTTCAGATTAAGATGAATTATCACCTGCAATCGCTGAATCACAATTACGATCAAAACGAGAATTATGTGTCGATTACTTTCGATGATGGTCCGAATGCCGAATTCACGCCAAGAGCCTTAGAACTTCTAAAAAAATATCGGGCGAAGGCTACTTTTTTTCTGATTGGAAGCAAATCAGAAACCCATCCCGAGTTGGTTAAAAAAATCATGGCAGAAGGCCACAGTATCGGAAATCATTCCTATTCGCACGCGAATCAATTTGGATTTTATTCTTCAAAAAAGATCGTTGCTGAACTGGCCAAAACGGATGCCGTTTTACAATCCATCACCGGAAAACGCCCAAAACTGTTTCGTCCTCCGTTTGGTGTGACCAACCCGAATATCAAGAAAGCACTTACAAAAACAGGTCATTATTCCATTGGGTGGAGCAAGCGCAGTTTAGATACCACCAAGTTGTCGGAGGATACGATTTTCAATCGAATAACCTCAAAACTTCAAAAAGGCGATATCATATTGCTTCACGATGGAAGTGCCAAAACCATTGCCATATTGGAACGCTTATTGTTATTTTTGGAGTCGCGCCAATTGAAATCGGTTGGCGTAGAACACTTGCTTGAAATAGATGCTTATGCGTAACACAATTTTACTTCTTGCCTTCCTCTTCACAAGTAGTTTTTTGATTGCTCAAGAAACGCCGATGAGCGCTTCTGAAATTTCTGTGTTTAAAGAAAAAGTGAGCGCAGTAGCAGGTAAAACAGAAACCATAAAATCCGATTTCGTCCAATACAAACACCTCGATTTTCTAACATCGGATGTAAAAACATCTGGAAAAATGATGTTTAAAGCTCCCGATTTGGTCCGTTGGGAATACACAGATCCGTATCAATACAGCGTGGTTTTTAATGAAAATCAATTGCTGATCAACGACGGAGGAACCAAGAGCAAAGTGGATATCGGCAATAGTAAATTGTTCAGAAAACTCAACGAACTCATCGTCAACAGCGTGAAGGGCGATATGTTCAACAACTCTGATTTTGACGTTGAATTTTTCAAAACGTCCGATTTCGATAAAGCTGTTTTTACACCGAAAGATGCGAAAATAGCTGCCTACATCGCTTCATTCGAATTGCTTTTCAACAAAGACGACGGCCATGTGATAGCGGTGAAAATGATAGAGCCTTCGAATGATTTCACCAGGATTGTGTTCAGTAACCGAATTCTAAATCAACCCATAGATGCTTCGGTTTTTACTCATTAGTAGTTGCGTTGTTCTCAGTTTAACCGCGTGTTCGCTGAAAACCACGGAGGGGCTGAGACAGCTTGAATCCACGAAGGCAGTAGTTGTTAACCCGTATTTTTCAAATCCGGAAATTGACTATGTTTACAAGGCGAAGATTGAAGCTTACGGAAGAAATTTTGGCGGTATTCTGATTATCAAGAAAATGGAGGAAAACCACCATCGCATTGTAATGACGACTGAATTGGGAAATAAGCTGTTGGATTTACAGTTCAAAAACGGCGTTTTCACTAAAAATTTTGTGGTCGAGGAATTGGATCGAAAGATGATTCTGAAGGTCTTAAAAGCTGATTTCAGGTTGTTGTTGATGGAAAAATCGTTGGTTTTAAATGCTTACGATTCCGAAACACAACGCGTTTATCAAACACAAAAACACAACCGATATAATTTCTATTTTGTTTCGAAAGAAAGTGATATGCTGGAGCAAATCAGAAATACGTCGAAGGTGAAAGAGAAAGTTGTTGTAGATTTCTATTCCGAAACAGGAAAAGAAGCCGACAGTATTTTTATAAAACACAAAAACATTAAGTTGCACATTGACTTAAAAAAATTCAAAGATGAATAATATGCTAATTGAGGGTTTGTATGAAGTGAAATCGTTGGAGAAAACTGTAAAGGGAATTTCTGTAAAAGTTCACTTAAACAAAGACCACGATATTTTTAAAGGTCATTTTCCTGGAAATCCGGTTATGCCTGGTGTTTGTATGATTCAGATGATTAAAGAATTGACCGAAAACGAAGTAGGCGAGGAGTTGTTCCTCACCCGATCTACCAATATTAAGTTTATGGCGATTATCAATCCAGAGACAAATCCCGATTTGGAACTGACGATCGATATTACAAAAGACAATGGCGAACTGAAAGTCAAAAACACAACGACTTTTGAAGAAACCGTAGCGTTGCGATTGAATGCAACGTTTAGTGTTGTTTGATGGGTAATGTTTTAATTCTGAGTTTGATAAATAACAATTTAATTTTTTGAAGAAAAACTATTATTTTCTTTTTTGCATTGCCCAAAAAAGAAACAAAAAAGTCTAGGCTGACGAAACCTTATCTAAATTTATCATTCGACACCTAAATTTTAGGAACTCGCTTTAGAAATCTTGCTTGATTTAGGATTATGCTTGCTCGAACAGCCTAGAATTTTACGGTGTCTTCATTTCAAATTTTACGATAAGCTTTCGGTAGGCCAAAATTGGGAATCTTTAAAATGACTCTTGGAACTAAAAGTTTTTCAGAAATCAATGAATTTATAAGCTCAGAGTTAAATTATAAAAAATTATTAATTTTGATTTAATTAATGTTTCAGAAATTCTTTTTAATCGCGTGTTGTTTGATTTCGGGTTTTGCATTCTCGCAAGATTTGGAATCCATACGTGTGCAATATCCACAAGCCATAAACGATGTTGCACTGACGAAAACGCTTTACGAAACTCTGTCGGATGTTTCTGAAACCGACGCCGTGCTCCTGGCGTACAAAGGTGCTGTTGCCACTTTAAAAGCGAATTTTGCGAAAAAAATAAAAGACAAAAAAGCCTACTTCACCGAAGGCGCCCAACTTATCGAATCGGCAGTAGAAAAGGATCCACAGAACATCGAAATCCGATATATCCGATTGAGCGTTCAGGAAAATGCGCCGAAATTCCTGAAATACAACGACAGTATTGAAGCGGACAAAGCCTTTATCTTGGAACATCTACCCAGCCTAAAAGCAAATTCGTTGAAAGCGGAAATCACTTCATACATCCAAAGTTCTACCAGTTTCGATAAGGCGGAATGAATCGTTTGTGGGCCACCGATAGCCCCAATGAATATTTTTTTAGTTATACTGTGATGTGCTTCTTAAAACTTATATTTGCCTTTCGATGAAACATGATGTTTTATCGTAATATTTCAAGGGGGAAGCCAAAAGTCTAATGAATCTAAAACTACTTTCAGAAAAATTTGACGCTCTTAAATGTTGTGTGATTATTCCTACGTATAATAATCACAACACGTTGCGGCAGGTGATAGAAGGGGTTTTGGTTTATACGCCCAATGTCATTGTCGTCAATGATGGAGCTACCGATACCACACCAGAAATTCTCCAAGAATTTTCACAGCTTGAACAAATTCATATTGCTAAAAACAAAGGAAAAGGGAATGCCCTTCGAAAAGGTTTTAAACGTGCTACAGCGCTTGGTTATGAATATGCCATTACGTTAGACAGCGACGGCCAGCACTTTCCAGAGGACTTGCCAACTTTCATCGAAGAACTCGAAGCTTCCGAAACCAAAAATGTTTTGCTGATCGGCTCGCGAAATATGGGTCAGGAAGGCGTGCCGAGAAAGAGTAGTTTCGGAAACAAATTCTCAAACTTTTGGTTTTGGGTAGAAACGGGAATCCGTTTGCAAGACACCCAGTCGGGTTTTCGATTGTATCCTCTCCACATTATAAAAGATTTAAACCTGCGAACCAACAAATTCGAATTTGAAGTTGAAGTCATCGTAAAAGCAGCTTGGAAAGATGTTGAAGTGAAAAACATTCCGATCCAGGTGCATTATGAAACCGAAAATCGGGTGACGCATTTTAGACCGTTTAAGGATTTTACACGGATAAGCATATTAAACACGTGGCTGGTCTTTCTCACTTTCTTCTACATCAAACCTCGAAACCTCTATCGCAACCTTAAAAAAAAAGGACTTCGAAAGTTCCTGTTGGAAGATTTCTTGGGCAGTGACGATTCCCCTGAGAAAAACTCCTTGTCGATTGCCTTGGGTGTGCTCATCGGGCTGTCGCCGTTGTGGGGATTCCATACCGTTATTGTAATATTTTTAGCACTGTTATTTAGGTTGAACAAAGTGATCGCTTTTGCTTTTTCGAATGTGAGTTTGCCACCCTTTATTCCCTTTATCGTTTTTGCAGGGCTTAAACTGGGAAGTTGGATTCTGGGAGAGCATTTGGTGCTTTCGTTCCATGAGATCGAACCGAGCTTGGGGTTGGTGAAATATATAAAGTCCTATATTGTGGGCAGTATCGTTTTAGCAATTGTTGGAGCTGTGGTAGCTGGATTATTGGGCTATGTATTCCTGACCGTTTTTCATCGGAAAAAGATTTTCAAAAATGGGTAAGTTTTTTTTCAAAGCACATAAATTCCTCTCAAAAAACAGATGGACGAGCCTTTTCGCTGTGCTCGTTTTGTTTGCAGGATTGGTGTTTCTTGTCACCAACATTCACTTTGAAGAGGATATCACAAAACTGATTCCGGTAAACAGCGAAAACAAGGATATGGGCAAAGTTCTTAAAACGGTGAATTTTACCGATAAGATCATTGTTAATATTCGTCGCTCCGATGCCGCTGAAACTGAAGACCTCATCCAATATGCCAATGAATTTTCAGATAGTTTGCAATCGCAATCGGGAGAATATGTAAAGTATTTGCGCGGGAAAATCAATGAAGACGACTTGCTCAAGACAATGGATTTTGTCTATGATAACCTGCCACTTTTTTTGGATGACGAGGATTACAAAACCATCGCCAACAAAATAGAGGCTGATAGTATCGCTGCTGCCACGGAATCTAATTATCGCACCTTGCTATCGCCGTCGGGTATTGTTTCGAGAGAAGTTATTCTAAAAGATCCGTTGGGATTGTCGTTTCTCGGACTTAAGAAATTGCGCCAACTCAGTGTTTCGGAGGATTTTATTGTCAAGGATGGCTATTTAATCAGCGACGACGAAAAACACATTTTGCTTTTCATCACCCCGACGTATGGAAGTAGTGAAACTGCTGAAAATGGCAAATTCGCCGAGCAGTTATACGCACTTCAAGATATGCTGAATTCCAAATACGAAGGTGAAGTCTCGAGCGAATATTTTGGTGCGGCACTCATATCGGTGGCAAATGCAAATCGCATTAAAAAAGACATTCAATTTACAGTAGGCATCACCTTGACCATCTTGATGGTGCTCTTAATCATGTTTTATCGAAAAATCTACACCCCGCTTATTCTTTTTGTTTCCCCCGCATTTGGGGCTTTGTTGGCCATTGCTTTTCTTTCTGTCCTTCGAACGGAAATCTCGGCAATTTCGCTGGGCATTGGGTCGATTTTAATTGGCGTGACCTTGGATTATTCCATTCATATTCTAACGCACATCCGAAACAATGAAAATCTCGAAGATCTTTTTAATGATATCGCCGAACCGATTTTAATGAGCAGCCTCACGACCGCTTTGGCGTTTTTGTGTTTGTTGTTTTTAGACTCCCAAGCGCTGCAGGACTTGGGCGTGTTCGCAGCTGTGAGTGTTTTGGGCGCATCGGTTTTTGCGTTGCTTTTTATTCCATTGGTATATAAAAATCCGGCAGGAGATTCAGGTCGGAAAAACTTTTTAGATACGATAGCACAGTATTCCTTTCACGAGAAAAAATGGTTGCTGATTGTGTTTTTAGGATTGATTATCGCGTCTTTCTTCACATACAGTCACGTAGATTTTGATAAAGACATTAGCAAGCTGAATTTCGAGCCGCCCGAGAGCAAAGAAGCGATGCGGAATTTGGATAAACTAACAGATATTTCTTCAAAATCGGTTTACTTGGCCACCTATGGAAAATCTGTGGAAGGCACCTTGCAGATCAACGATTCTATCTATAGAAAACTGGAGTCGATGCGCGACAAAGATGAAATCAATAGCTTTAGTTCCATAGGTGTTTTGGTGCATTCAAAAAGAGAACAACGCGAAAAACTAGATCAGTGGGATGCGTTTTGGACAGAAAATCGAATAGATTCCACCCAAGAGCGATTGGTGGAAAGTGGAAACACATTAGGATTTAAACCCAATACCTTTCATAGATTCTATGACTTTTTGGAAGCGGATTTTCAAACCTTATCACCAGAAGACTATCAGCAAGTGCCGTCGATGCTATTGGAAGACTATATTTCTACCGAAGCCGATTTTACGACGATTACATCGCTCATAAAATTGAACGAGGCCGATGCGAAATCCGTAAAGGCAGCCTTCAAAGATTTTCCAAACACCATCGTTATCGACCGTTTGGAAATGAACGAAACGTTTTTGGGAAGTCTTAAAAACGACTTTAGAAGTCTGATAATTTTTTGTTTATTAATTGTCTTAGGCGTTCTCTCTATTTTCTTCCGAAGCTTTTCGCTTACGGTGGTAACCATCATCCCGATTTTCCTTACGTGGCTTATCACATTGGGCGTTATGGGGATGTTCGGTATTTCGTTTAATGTGTTCAACATCATCATCACTACCGTGATTTTTGGTCTCGGAATCGACTACAGTATTTTTATGACCAAAGGATTGTTGAAAGAACTCCGAACAGGAGAACCCGTGATGATTACCTACAGAACCTCTATTATGCTTTCGGTGCTGACAACGGTTTTGGGAATCGGTGTGTTGATTTTCGCCAAACACCCTGCACTATTCTCTATTTCGATTGTGTCGGTCATCGGCATTGGAGCGGCCATGTTTACTTCCTTTACCATTCAACCTTTAGTTTTTAAACTGTTGATTGGAAGCGAATCGCGACCACCCGTAAAAATTAGAAAATTCATCCACTCGGTGTTTTCGTTTGGCTATTTTGGGTTGGGTGGAATTTTACTTTCCATTTTTGCAGTGGTGATCCTACCTATCATCCCCGTGGCAGAACCCAGAAAGAAGCTTTGGTTTCACAAGATGATGTCGAAGTATATGAAATCGGTGCTCTACACCAATCCGTTTTTGAAGAAACGCATCGAAAATCCGCATGGAGAAGATTTTTCGAAACCAGGAGTTATCATTGCCAATCACACCTCGTTTTTGGATATTTTAGCGATCGGGATGCTGCATCCAAAAATTTGTTTCTTGGTCAATGACTGGGTATATCATTCGCCAATATTCGGAAAAGCCGTGCAGAAAGCCGATTTCTATCCCGTATCTCGGGGATTTGAAAAAAGCGACAAAGCCCTTGCCGATAAAATTGCCGAAGGTTATTCGGTGATGGCTTTTCCCGAAGGATCGCGAAGCTTGAACAATCGGATTCGAAGATTCCACAAAGGGGCTTTCTATTTAGCCGAGCAGTTTGAGTTAGACATTATCCCGGTCTTAATTCACGGGAACAACGAGGCGAATCCGAAGGGAAGTTTTATTATCGACGACGGAGCGCTTACGCTTCATATTTTACCGCGAATTGAATTTGGAGATACAACCTACGGCGAAAACTATAGCCAGCAAGGCAAAAAAGTTGGCGCGTATTTCCGAAGGGAATTTCAATCGATGCGACGCCGATTGGAAAGCCCGACTTATTTCCACCATCTTATTATCCGGGAATACCGCTATAAAGGCAATGCGATATATCAAAGAGCAAAAGCCAATTTAAACAAATACGCAGCGGTGTATGATCACCTGATGTGGCACCTTGACAAAAATGCTGAAATCGCACATTTCACGGACGATCTTGGAGAATTGGAGTTTAATTTAATTTACGACGGCCCCAGAAGAAAGATCACGACGTGTCTTGAAGACGATGAGGTGCGCAACATGCTTCGCCATAGCTATCTCAACCAAAAGTACAATCGGGTTCGGTTTGTTTCAACAATTTCAGAAGTAGATTTAACAGCGAAAAAAGTATTGGTTCTTAGCACTTTAAAATACGAGTCTGTAGTAGAAAAAATCCCAAAAAACATCAAAACGATTGTCTTATTAAAAGAAGCGGTGGCAATTGATTTTGAAAATATTATTAAATTAGGCTACAAGAGTGTGTATTCCGAAGCAGACATCGTTATTTTTGAGAGAGTAGAATAGAAAGATACATGAGTGAGAAGTACGACATCGTGATTATTGGTAGTGGTTTGGGAGGATTGGTTTCTTCGATTATCCTGGCCAAGGAAGGTTATAACGTCTGTGTTTTGGAAAAAAACCAACAGTTTGGCGGAAACCTACAAACCTTTTCCCGAGACAAAGTGATTTTCGACACAGGGGTGCATTACATTGGCGGGTTGGACGAAGGACAAAACCTAAATCGGTATTTCAAATATTTGGGCATCTTAGACGATCTTTCTTTAAAGAAAATGGACGAAGATGCCTACGACATCATTACGTTCAACGGCGATCCTGTGGAATACAAACACGCTCAGGGATATGAGCGGTTTACCGAGTCGTTGTTGGAGCAATTTCCAAATGAAGGTGAAGCCATCGACGCCTATTGGCAGAAGATGACCGAAACCTGCGATAGCTTTCCGCTTTATCGCATGCGTCACAGCGCTGCATATCACGAAAATCCAGAGATTTTTCAAGAGCAAATAAAACCCTTTATCGAATCCATCACCGAAGACGAAAAACTACGGGCGGTTTTGGTGGGCAGTAATTTACTGTATGCTGGCGATGGCGATAAAACACCACTTTATATGCACGCATTGGCGGTGAACTCTTATATCGAAAGTTCGTATCGCATTATTCGGGGCGGAAGCCAAATAACCAAAGCGCTGTTGAAACGATTGCGCCAATTGGGCGGAAAAGCCCTCAAGCGGCAGGAAGTCGTAAAAATTGAAACGGAAGACGGTGTGGTGAGCCAAGTGCAGACCCAATCGGGAGAAGTTTTCAAGGCAGATCTGTTTATTTCCAACGTCGATCCAAAAATGACTTTGGATATGCTGCCTTCCAATCTCTTCAGAAAATCGTATGTCAGACGTATTGAAAACATCGAAAGCACGATAGCGGCCTTTAGTTTATACTTGGTGTTAAAACCCAACACATTCAAGTATTTGAATTCCAATTATTATCACTTTAAGGATACGGATTCCGTTTGGAATGCGTTGCATTATACGCAGGAAGATTGGCCGAGAACCTATATGGTTTCTATGGGAATCAGTAAGGAAGAAGAGGAGTGGGCAGACAATTTGACGTTGATGACCTATATGCGCTATGAGGAAGTTGCGCCGTGGGCAGATACGTTCAATACGGTTGTAAGTAAAAACGAGCGCGGCGAAACCTACGAGGAATTTAAAGGGGCGAAAACTGAAATCCTGTTAGACGAATTAGAAAAGAAATTTCCGAATATCCGGGATTGTATCGAAGCCACATACACATCGACGCCCTTGTCGTATCGCGATTATATAGGCTGTAATAAAGGCGCGATGTACGGTTTTGTGAAAGATGCCGGCAATCCGATGAAGTCTTTGATTTCTCCACGAACCAAGGTGAAGAACTTGTTTTTCACGGGTCAGAGCCTCAACATGCACGGAATTTTAGGGGTTACGATCGGGGGCGTGATTACCTGTTCGGAAATCCTGGGAAAGGAATATTTGTTGAATAAAATTTTGAAAGAAACTGCCGAAGAGGTTGTCTAAAAATATGAATTAGTGCCATGAACAGTATTAAGACAGAACCTATAGAACGAGTTAAAAATATTTCTAAAGAAGAGTTTATAAAAAACTATTATAAACCACAGAAACCAGTCCTTATCGAGGGTTTGACCAAGGATTGGAAGGCCTTTGAGAAATGGAACTTAGACTATATTCAAGCGCACGCCAAAGACCAAGTAGTTCCGCTGTACAACAACAAACCCACCAAGGGAAAACAGAGTTCTGCCGAGCCTGCAACAGAAATGAATATGGCCGAATACATCGAGTTGATCAAGACAAAACCAACCGATTTGCGGATTTTCTTTTATGATATGAAAGTCAAACTGCCCGAACTTCTGAAGGATTTTGAATACCCGGATTTGGGATTGAAATTCTTTAAACGCCTTCCCGTTTTATTCTTTGGAGGAGCAGGGTCGAAAGTTTTGCCGCACTACGATATGGATTTGGCAGACTTGGTCCATTTTCACTTCCACGGCACAAAAAGCGTGATGCTCTTTTCGCCAGAACAGACCAAATACTTGTATCGGGTGCCGTTTGCGGTCCATAATTTGGAATCGATAGATTTGGACAACCCAGATTTTGAGAAATATCCGGCATTGCAATATGTGGAAGGAACCCACGCGAAATTAGAACACGGCGATGCGCTGTACATGCCAAGCGGATATTGGCATTATATAAAATATTTAGACGGTGGATTCTCAATGACCTTAAGAGCTTTTCCAAGACATTTCGGACGGTTGAACAAAATGCTGTACAACGTATTTTTTATGCGCCATTTCGAGAATTTGATGCGGAAATCTTTTGGTCAGAAATGGATTGATTACAAAGAGAATAAAGTGTACGAAAAAACCAACCGACGCGTCGCTAAACAGAATCGTTAAACAAACGGATATGAAAAACCTGAGGTGGATTTTTGGGGCTTTGCTTTTGTTGAGCCTGACTTCTTGTGGCGTTTCCAAGTCTATTCACGATAGACCGAACGTCGACGGTTTCGATGCGACCATCCCAGAAAGAGTGAAAATAAACGATTCCACTTTTGTGGCGGGAAATAATTTTCTGTTGAAAAACAAACAAGGGCAGTGGGAATTATACGTTGAAGGAAATGCGCTGCAAATTGGGAGAGTTACTGGAAGCCTCACCCAAGAATTGATGCAGCGTCAGGAAGCCATTTTTTTCGACCAAGTGAATGAATGGGTGCCATCGAAATTCCAACAATATTTACTGCGAAAGTTTTTAGCTTGGTACAACCGCAAAATGTATCTGTATGTTCCTGAAGAATATAAAGTTGAAATCTATGGCATGTCGGAGTTTGGATCTTCAAACTACGCTGAAATTGGCGATCCGTATTTGCGACTTCTTTATTTGCACGCTGCCCACGACATTGGCCATGCCCTTGAGGATTTAATGCTGGTGGGCTGTTCTTCCTTTGCTGTTTGGGACGAAAAAACCGTTGATGGCGAATTGCTCCTCGCCCGAAACTTCGACTTTTATGCAGGCGATGCATTTGCAGAAGAAAAAATCATCGCCTTTGTCAACCCAGACGAGGGACATAACTTTATGTCGGTGACTTGGGGCGGGATGATTGGCGTGGTATCTGGAATGAACGACCAAGGACTTACGGTTACGATCAACGCAGGAAAATCGGCCATTCCGTTAATGGCAAAAACCCCGATATCCATTGTAACCCGTGAAATTCTACAACACGCCTCCACCATCGACGAGGCTATTGCCATCGCCAAAAAAAGAGAAGTCTTTGTTTCAGAATCCATTTTGGTGGGCAGTGCAAAAGACAGAAGTGCGGCGCTGATTGAAGTAGCACCCGATAATTTTGGCGTGTATCACGTTGAAAACACGTCGGAATTGATTTGTTCCAATCACTTCCAGAGCGATGCATATAAAAACGACGTCAGAAACATCAAGTGGATTGAAGAAAGCCATACCAACTATCGCTTTCTTCGTATGGAAGAATTACTTGAAGAAGAACAGGTGGCAGTCGATGATGCTGTGGCAATCCTGCGGAATAAAAAAGGTTTGGAAGACAAGGACATTGGCTTTGGCAATGAGAAAGCGCTGAACCAATTAATCGCCCATCACGGCATTGTTTTTAAACCAGAAAGTGGTCAAGTGTGGGTTTCTTCCAATCCGTATCAATTGGGTGAATTTGTCGCCTACGATT
>Ga0209075_1000213_pt1 | contig 54662 bp, 31 predicted proteins | sample Stecom2011_FD_187523 | JGI IMG/M metagenome (GOLD analysis project Ga0209075, IMG submission 187523) | Agricultural soil microbial communities from Utah to study Nitrogen management - Steer compost 2011 (SPAdes) (version 2) | ecosystem: Environmental > Terrestrial > Soil > Agricultural land...
ACTGCGGCTTTAGGTAGATATTTTAGTCGTAATAATGAATAATAAAGTGTCTTCATTAAAATAAAGTAAGCAAGCAATACCAATAAACTAACTATAAACATTATCCCCCCTATTAACCAAAGCCCAGCCCCTCTGGCCCCTCCTGTGAGGGACTGGAGGGGCTCTTTAAAGATTAACCCCCTTTTATCCCTCACACTCGCAGAAGATTGTGTGGGACTGTGGCTTTATCACAAAATTGTCGTACTTAAAAGTTTTTTTGGGGGGGAGAGGGTTTCTTTTTCCAACCTAATTGCACCCTAGGGTTGGACAAATAAAACTGATAACGTTTTATAAAAGTTTAAACCTTCAAAATAAAAAGCCCCACATATATTGTTTTTAAGCTCTATTTTTACGTATGACGCCTAGCGTAAGATTTTGTGAGATTATTTGTACGGCGTATATTCTACGAGTCCTGACCGGCGCAACCTTGCAGTTTGACGCGGTGTGTGACTTATACGCGTCTTAAAAGAAAGTTTACTACGCACCGGACGCAGCTGTTGGGACAAGGCCATGACTTTACTAGAAAAATCAACTAACGGGCCCAATTCAAATATATATGAGCCCGCTTTTATACATGCTTTACGATTATAAGATATAACCGCACCTTTACCTTTACCTAACCTTTTTTCTCCTTTTGTAGTTGTTGTTTTAATTCTAATTGGCTTGGTTCACACAATACCGGCTTTTTTAGAATCTTTTTTTAGCGAAATTTGGGCACTTATAATAGATTTTTCAGAAATAAAAGCTTTGGTATAGGCTCTAACGCTAACAGCCCCCCTAGATACATTACGGGACAGCCCTTCTAATTTTGTCGATGAAGTTATCTTTGATTTTTGTTCCAAACATATTTTTTGGTTTTTTGTCTTTTTTGGTTGGACACGCAGCATTTTATATCGATTTGTACACGGTTATTAAAAGCGGAAACCTAGTATTAACTACAATATAAGAAAACGACAATGTTAAAAAAGGAAGAGGTGGGATTCGAACCCACGGTGCGTATAGCTCGCACTTTAATATAGCAAATTAACACCTTATAACCACTCAGTCACCCTTCCGTTATGGTTTTTTATATAACTTGGTAAAATGCACAACTTATAGATATAAAAGATCTATCTAAAGGTAGTGTAGCCTTTTCATCAGTGGCTTATAACGCGCAATGCTGTTGGAGAAAATACCATTGTGCTTGAAAAACTTTTGATTTTTAGATAGTTAACTAACCCTACTGAAATACCTATAAAAAAAAAAAACATGCTTGACAAAGTTATAAATGTACCAATACTTGCAATGAAATTTCATTCTTGATAGGCGGACGGATAATCAGCTATACGGCGCGGCATACCAGCAAACCCTAAAAAATGCATTGGGAAAAAAGTTAAATTAACACCAATAAAGAATAACCAAAAATGTAATCGTGTAAAATAATGGTTAACTTCAACATTAAAGAGTTTTTTATATCAGTAATAAAATCCAGAAAAAATTGCAAAAACAGCACCCATAGATAGTACATAATGAAAATGAGCTACCACGTAATAAGTATCATGAAATGCTACATCTAACGTCGAGTTGGCTAATAATACTCCAGTAACTCCCCCTATAGTAAACATACAAATAAAGCCAATGGCAAATAACATAGCCATATTATATCGTATAAAACCACCTCATAAAGTAGCAACTCAACTGAATATTTTTATTCCTGTAGGCACTGCGATTACCATAGTCGCGGCAGTAAAGTATGCTCGAGTATCCACATCTAAACCAACGGTATACATGTGATGAGCTCAAACAATAAAACCTAAAAAACCGATAGCGACCATAGCGTAAATCATACCAATATAACCAAAAATTTCTTTTTGAGCCACTTGAGAAACAACATGGCTAATTATTCCAAAACCTGGCATAATTAAAATATAAACTTCAGGATGTCCAAAGAATCAAAATAAGTGTTGATATAGCACAGGATCCCCTCCAGAAGTTGATTCAAAAAAAGCAGTATTAAAGTTCCTATCTGTAAGTAGCATTGTGACTGCTCCCGCAAGAACAGGTAAAGAAAACAATAGCAGGAAGGAGGTTACAAGAACAGCTCAGGCGTATAGCGGCATTCGGTGCAAGTACAAGCCTCTTGCTCGCATATTAAAGACAGTCACAATAAAGTTAATAGAACCTGCTAATGAGGATACGCCCGCTATATGAATACTAAATATAGAAAGTTCAACAGAACTTGTAGCATGTGCAATAGGTCCACTCAGAGGTGGGTAAAGAGTTCAACCAGTCCCTGTACCACCCTCAACAATGCTAGATAAAACTGTTAAAAAAAACGCAGGTACGAGTAATCAAAAACTAATATTGTTTAATCTAGGAAATGCCATATCGGGTGCACCTATTAATAAAGGTACAAATCAATTACCAAACCCGCCTAGCATCAAAGGCATTACAGTGAAAAAAATCATTACTAAGGCATGCGCTGTTATAACTACATTATATACATGGGTATTTTCTAAAAAAAGCACTTGGCCAGGTGTCATCAATTCCAAACGTATTAACAACGACAAAACACTACCGCAAAGGCCACAAAACGCGCCAAAAAATAGATATAAAGTCCCTATGTCTTTATGATTTGTTGAAAACAATCACCTGCGTGAAAAAGCTCGTAAATCAAGAGCAATTCTTTTTATATTTATATCTACTACAATTTGTTTTAAGTTGCGTTGCACTCATTTCACTCCTTCTCTGTCTGCCAGAACCAATTCTTTTTCCGTTTTTAGAATATAAACACTATATGCTATACCTGCACTAAATAACGCTGCCAAAAACATAATAATAAAAATTGTTTTTAATTGGTCAATTAAGACTGCCTAAAAGTAAGGGTTTTATAAAATTAAAATAAGGTTAACGGTAGCCCTGGACGTACCACTTATAAAAGGCTTTTGCCGCTTTAAACTTTTGTGTCATATAAGGTCAATAGCCTTTCCGTCAACGCAGTACAGTTTTAACGCTTTCAGGCAAAGCTTCTCCAGAAAAGTGATCAGCACGGTGGCGTACACTGTATTTAATTTCTTCAACAACATTTTCTGGCCTTTGTCTAAAAAAGGGCTTGTAACCTTTGCGTCACAGCGGACGGAGGTGCATCTTATCCCCTAAATACGGGTGATGAAAACACGAAGTAAATCAATGTTCCTCTCAGGAATGCGCACCATCGCCACCATAAACTTGATTTACGTAGTAAGGTTCTACATAACTGTGAGTGTCTTTATGGATGTGCCAAATTCAAGGCTGTAACGTCAACTTTCTATACAGAATCTCTACACCAACTCGTTCATGTTTTTGCGCAAGTTGATACTCTTTTGAAAACAATCTATAATCCTCATAAAGAGACGGATTAAAAACATAAAATTCGTTTATAAATCAGTCATTAAAGGCCTTAACCTCCAACGGATTGATCGATTTTCCAAAGAGCTCGTCGGCTTCCCTTTTAAAGTATCTGCCCCACATAGAAATTGATACCATGATTTCTGCTGGTGCTTCTCACATTCCTATCGTATACCAAACCTCAGCGGGGCCTAGCAATCTAAATAAACGCATACTAGCAGGGCTATCCGGTACTCACGAGGATACGGAATCTATATCATACATAGCATGTGGGACATATAAATAGTCCATTCTAAAAAAAAGTTGATGGTAATCAATACGTCAAAATTCAGACAAGATGCACTCAAAAACGCTTAAAGACTGCCCTAACTCCACAGAACCAAAATCAATTAATTTTTGACCACTAGGTGACGCTAAATTAAAATCTAATGATAAATCACTTTTAAAATACCAAAAGTTCTCTAAAGTAGGGTTGGGCCTCCTTGCAGCATAACCTGTTGTCCTTGCATATCAAGCAAGTTCATCAATGGCCTCTTGTTGTTTTATTCGATATGCAAGATATTCTTCTTGCTCATCTTCGTCACCTCATAACTCAGCCCGAACTAGAACCATTTGCAAAGTATGTACTTGGTACATATCTTCAGCAAATATTTTTACCCGCCGGACTGCTTCGGCAAAATCTTCTCACGCTTGGAGCTCCTCAACATCTACGGCAAAGTGAATATACGTGGCTAGCTTTTGCGTTCAATAAAAAGTTAAGTATTCATATGAATAAAGACCATCATTATAAGTTTGCATCATCTTTCCTCAATGGTTTTTTTTGCGGAACCAATGTTTTCGTCAAGATATTATAACCATAATGCCCGAGACAATTATGACTACAATAATGATAAAAACTGCTGCTCAAAATTCAAATTTAGTATGGACTCTATTATGCATGTTTGATTAGACAATAATAACTGTCAAACTGTTGAAACTAGTTTTAAATTAAACTTACTTGGTTTTTTTTAAAGTTAGCTGCCTGTGGGCAGGCAACAAACCTTTTCCTGTATAAATATTAGGACGTCGTAATTTTGTTAATTTGTCTGCAAATTTACCTGCATCTTGTATAGAATTGCTAAAAATTTTTAAAAAACGTTTATTTTCAATAACAACAAAAATATTGTACGGTACAGGTAGTACGCTTAAATGACTGAAACCGATCGATATTAACAGAACGTTGGGCGCATATTCCACTTGATAATTGTAACCTACAAACGTATAGTTGCATTGATAGGAAAAAAAGGAGGTGTTGAATATATTGGAAAGCAAAGTAGCAGAGGAAACCCATTTTGAGTAAAAATTATAGTGGTTTCAAGAAGGAGTTACAACCAAATATTGTTGCGTATCCCGCTTATTCAAGACCCGCCCTTGTACCGGGAAAGTAGCTCGAACTAGGCTACCGCTACTATAAAATCAAAATATTGTGTACGAAAATAGTGATTTGTAGGATATATTTGAACAGGTAGTAGGAATTATTAAAAAAACTTTATAAAGCTCTTTATTTTTTTTTGATAACGGGTGCAATGGGTTGTACTTTTTGTCCTGGGAGCTTTTTTTCATAAAAAAGACTAAATGTAGCAATGATAAATTAAAATCAACGCTTACCTAAATATCGAAGATTAAAGAAGCCGGCAATATAAACTAAAGTGTGTTGAGTGTAGCGAAACGACTCTTGTGGAAAAAATAAACTGCAAATTATCTCATTATACACTTTTAGTATAAAAACTTTACCCCCAAACTTTCTTGTATTTAGTTGAGCTGCCAACGTAAATGCACTTCTTTTATATTGTCGAAAAAAATTGCCTATACGCGGGATCATTTTTATTTTTTTACCCAACCTTATGGGAGATATCTCAACAGGGATGGATAAATTTCAATTTGCTATAGATAATAGAGGAATAGGTAGGGCTATGTATTTTAATTTATTTAATAGTGTTTGCAACAAAACTTCCGCTTTAAATCTATTTCCTTTTTTTATAAAGCTTTGAGAATAAAGCCATGTAATATTTGTATCAGAATGAAGGTGGTTTTTTAATAAATAACGCCTAGTTTTTGTTTTATTCAAAAAGACTGGTAGTTGCGAAAGCATTAGATACTTTTTACGATTAGTTTAGTCTATAACCGGACGTACAATTTTATAAAGAAATGATAGGTATTCTTAAGCGTTGTTGATTGTGTTGATCAAACCTAATGGATAGATATCAAGCCTAGTAAAATCCCCCCCACACGACTCGTAATACTTGACGTTTTGGCAGATAATGGCGTTATAATACCACCTGAAGAAGATACCAGTAAGATCATCCGCCTATGGCGTCACATCAACGACTTTAGATTATAGTGTGTCACATTAACAAGGCGGGTAGGTGTTGACAATGCTTTAATCGTTAGAACTTTGTGATTAAAGCCCACTACGCGGGGGCGCTTGAATTGAATTAATATTCTATTATCTTCAGTCAAACGTATAGCTTTAACAATACCTTCCTGAACCAAGCTTTCTAATAACCGGTACGCACAACGTGTTTTTTTTAAGTAACAGACCTCAAATCCATGGTAAAGAGCATAGTTCAGTATAGATATAATATTAGTTATTTCTTTCATATATCACTTTTTCTGTTTTATTCTTTAGGGTTGCTAATAGGATTTGAACCTACAACGGACTGGACCACAACCAGTAACTCTAACCAGTTAAGCTATAGCAACCAAAGGGACAGCTTTTTAAAATATCAAAATATGTTTTTATAACGTACGCCTTTCACGCAAGCACCCATTTAAAGGAAGTTTTGTTAATGAGCTCAGTCATACTAACTGAAGTTGGGGGTTTTGTCGCAACAATGTACGCAACTCTGTAAAAAATACTCTCAAACGTCCGCCATACCCTAACAATTGAACATGGAGTAAAAGACCCTCCATTTTTTGAATAACGTCAAACATATGCAGGCTTAAAGTCCGGGCGGCTAAAGGCGTAGTTTTGTTAGAATTTTTAAGCCCGACAAGTCCAGCAGAAAAAAATATTAAGGGCATTCCTTTACTGCTTGAAACAATTAAAAAAGCATTATTAAATGTCAATTTAAATGTTAAAATACAAAAGTTAAAAACTTTTAAAGTGCAAATTCACTTATCTTTTTTTTTTTCTAAAAACAAGATTAAAGCATAATCGTTTGTAGTGCTTAAGACTTTTGATTTATGAGATCGTTTATCCATTCGATTTTTAATTAGTTTTACTTTACCACTTTATTATTAAGCGAGTCTAGTGGTGACAGTTATAGCGGCAGTTAAGTAAAAGAAAAAAAGTGTTCTAAAACACTTTAGCTTTTAGTAAGTTTTATAACGTTGTGAAAAAGTTTTGGTTTTAGCAGCTTTGCTATTTGAAACTACCCAAACTTTTACCCCTAAAATACTTGCACTCGTATAACTATGAGTCAGGCAATAATCAACCGCACTATCTAACCTTGATAAGGCTATTTGAGTTCGCAGCACACAAACGCTTTTTTTACGTAATTTTTTGTCTACGCGCCCACGTATTAATATTTTAAGCGATATTGGAGCACGACAATAAAATTTAAAAACAGACATAATGCGATTAAAAATATGAAATAGTCAGGTATGTCGGGGAAGACGTTCTAATAACCGAGCTAAATAAAATGATAATAATTTGCTGGTGCGTAACAACGTCGTTGTAACAATAGTCGAAACTAAATCATTTATAAAAAAAAGTCGATTGACATAATGATAAGGCAGCGATTGCAAAATTTGTGCTTTGTAATGACATATAATTTGTTTCGCTGACAAGGTAATAATACTTTTGCCTACAACAGCTGTTGATTTTGAAAAAATATTAGTTAGCGTCCTTCCTAAAAGCAAATATTGATAGCGCTGCTGTAACCGAGTTAACAAAATCAAACGTTTCGGTGTTTGTCGCTTTTTTTTATTTGCAGCTAGGATTATATTAAGTTTTTTTTTTTGTGCCTGTTTCTGATTGAGATGTTTAAATTTTTCTTTAGAAGGGGTAGTACTTAAAAAGGACACCGTGGTAAACTCTTGAGTTGGATTATTTACAGTACGAGCCTTTATGTTTATATTTGGCCGACTCACCAAACCCGGAATAAACTTATTAGCACCATGAAAGCCCGTACTACCGGCTCCCTTTCTTAAGCCACTAGTCGCGCATTTTTTGGACGAAATTCGCAATGTTCGTCGCTTTTTTTTTTTAGACTTATTAATTAGGGGGTCATGTGCTGTTTGGCACGTAAGATAGGTAGCATGCTTGCTGTCCTTCTCAAAAATACGTTGAGTGAGCTGCTCCTGTTTAGTTGTAAATATTACTGGTCTAATCTGTTGTGAACGATCAGCGGTAAAATGTGTCACTAGTAACGGCCTTGGTTTTTTAGCATAGGTGATCGACGAAGTCTGAATAGATGGTCTACTAGATACCCTAGTAAACAAAGATGTCTGTTTATACAATTTTTTGTTTAGCTGCCCCCCTGTCCAAAGCAAAGTGCTTTTATATAAGTTATTTATAAAAGCCGCTGTACGAACATTTGACGCAACAAATTTATTTTTATAAAAATAATGCTGTTTTTTATTAAGTTTACGCGTCCTCAGAATATACTTAAATAAATTCAGTACTTTTTTTTTTGTACGCGATAATTTTTTGTTTTGAAAACAAAAATAGTTAAAATACATTTTTACGTTTGTATCTGACGCGAATATTGTTGCAGAAACAACCAACTTCCGATGTGCTCATAGAAGTTTTGACAACATTTGCGCTAGTTGTAAATTTGTTGTGCTGCTTTTATAATGGTTTTTTGTATAAAACAACTGCTGCTTTCAAAAAACAGTATGATTATATCGTAAGAGTAGTGATTTAACACTTGCCATAATTTAGTGAACTACAGTGGCATTCAGAGAATAAGACGGCCTTTTCATAAAAAGTGACCGCCTCTTTTTTTTTTCAGATTGTCATAACATGTGGAAAAGCGCAATGGGACTTGAACCCACAACCATTAGATTAAAAATCTATTGCTCTACCGATTGAGCTATGCACTCAATATTTAGCATTTTAAAGTAATGGTCAAGTGAGATTCGAACTCACGGGGCTTTTAAACCCTTTTGCTTTCAAAACAAACGCCGTAGGCCACTAGGCTATTGACCAGCTTATGAAACATTAAAAAAAATTAAAGATAGATTCTCGTTAATGACATTATCTTTTTTGTATCCACAAAAGTACCAAGCGCTTTTAGTTCTTTACATAAAGGTGACTTGAAAGTACTCCCTAAAAATTTACCATTTACGCCAAACAAAGCTACGCTTGATGTTAGAAATTTTATAAAGCTGCCGTCGCGCCTACGTGTATTTGTTGCTGTTGTCATTATAAGAGCAATGTACTTTTTTCGTTTTTGTACAAGTATTTTACTATTTTTACCTCGTCTCTTTAGTTTTTTGGGTACTACTACGACTGCATCGTACAACTTGCCATATTGGCGTTTTTTTCCACCAACTATGTTAAGTGCTTTTACGTACTTAGCACCGGAATTATCAACAACACTTAAAACAGTCCGTGAGTAAATCATTAATAGAGTAAAATGCCCATAATATTGACGTGTGTTTACTTTTTTAACCAATTGTCTTAAAAAAAAAATAAATTCAAGATTAAAAAAGTGGATAAAAAAAAAAAGCCTTCAAATACAACATTACGTTGCAATGTTAGCAATTTTCGGGATATACGTATAGTTACAGAAGTACTGGATAACGGGCCTATAAATTCTAACAACCCTTTATCTAGCTTTTTAAATAAAATGGTATAACTGGTACGTAATAAGCTCCTGCTGAAGCTATTGTATAAGTAATCAAATCAAAATTTATTTTGTATTGTTTTAAAAAATCAACCTGCAAGGTTGTTACTTTCCTTGTTTATCGGCATAATACTAAGCGCTAACGAGCCTGTATGAAATTTTTTTCATGGGGTACTTTTTTTTAACGATATAGGTGTGCTAGCAAATAAAAGTGTTGCTAACAACGGTAATAACTCTCAAAAGGCAGGAAGAGCCGGCATCTTTTCAAAAATAAATATTTTTGAAAAAACAAGCGGCTTTGTGCTTATAAAATTGTACACATACGAATCTTTAAAAAAATCATAGAACATCACTTCAAAAAAAACACTAAAATAATAGCCAATAAATATACTTGCCAAAAGAAGCGTACCTAACGCCATGTAAGTATTAATGTTTATAAATGGGTGGGTTGTGGCAGCTCTACGGGTTTTGGGAGTCTTTTGTAACAAATCGGCAAATAAAAACGCTGAGTAGGTTGCGGTCAAAACTCCAGCGACCAGACCGACGTTATATCCAACAGCCTCTGAAACTCAAATATTGTCAAAAAAAGAGACACCACTTTGCAAAAGTATAGGTTCTTTACTATAAAACCCCGAAAAAAAAGGCAATGCACTTAGCGCAGTCAATCCTACATATAATGCAATACTGTACAAATGCGCTAATTGTCTGTTCTCAAAGATTGACAATTTTGATACTAACTGTTCGCCCCGATAAAGGTGGATTAAAGAGCCAGCGATTAAAAACAATAATGCTTTAAAGAATCCATGACTTAATAAATGAAATAGACTCGCGGAAAATAGCGATAGACCACATGCGAAAAACATATACCCTAATTGACTGCAAGTTGAATACGCGATTATCTTTTTTATATCAATTTGATAGCACGCAATTACCCCAGAGACTAAGGCCGTCAATGCACCAATGGTAGTAACTAAAGTTAATACTGTAGATGAACAGGTCAATAAAGAACTAATTCTTAAAATAAGAAAGATTCCGGCTGTCACCATAGTTGCTGCATGTATTAGCGCAGAAACTGGTGTGGGCCCTTCCATAGCATCAGGTAATCATGTATGTAACCCTAACTGCGCGGATTTACCGACGGCAGCCAATATAAAGCATAGCGACACTACATTAATAGTATCAAAAAGCGCTACAGATACATAGGTATAATCCTTTAACAGTAGTAAAATGGTTTTAGCGTTTACTTGCGAAAAGCATCAAATACCAACATGGTTTCATAATAATGAAAATGCAAATAATAAAAAAATATCTCCTATTTTATTAATTAAAACGGCTTTTATGGCCGACTTAACCGCCTGAAGCCTAGTAGACCAAAAGCCTATCAACAAATAAGAACAAATACCAACGCCTTCTCAAGCAAAAAAAAATAGAACAAAGCTATCCGAACAAACCAAAAGCAGCATAAAAAATGTAAATAGAACTAAATAAGCTAAAAATCGAACTAAGTGTGGGTCAGTTAGCATATAATTGAAAGAAAAAAATACAACTACAGCTGAAACAAAAGTTACAAGACATCACATAGATATTGACAAAACATCAAAAGTAAGTGATCAATTGTGGTGCAAATATAATCAGTATGTGGCTTTATTAAAAGACTGTCACGTAGATTCTGAAAAAAACGTAATATCGGTAACAGGATTTATGTATAACAACGTTAGTCAAGAAAAACATGCTGTTACCAAAGCTGCACAAGTAACAATAGTAAAAGCTCCAAATATGCCGAGAACGCGACCAAAGAGTAAAACAGCAAGCGAAAAAAAAACCGGTAGTAATAGGTAGTCTGTATAGTAAAAACAAATCCATTCCTTTCCACTATAGTCCGCAATTGGTTGGTTATTAATTAATAAAGGCAACAACAAACAAACAAAAAAACCACTAATAATCAAGATACTAGTTCTAAATTTACATTTAAATGGAGGGTTTAGTATAAATTGAGTTAGTAAATACAACCCAAGTAATGCATTTATTACGCTAAAATACAAAACTGTTATCGATAGTATATGTAAGTTTTGAGTATTAAAAAAAATGGTTATAAATGAAGATGTTCCTACTAAAGGGGTATACAAGTACCCTTTTAACAAAACAATTGCAAAAAAAATGGCTAGGAAAGAAACGCTACCAATCTTTGTTGCAGTGGCCAATTTTTGCTTAAAAAAAGTATAAAAGTTGCTTGAAACCAGACTAATTGACATAAAAAGATAACGCCCTTGGTGGGACGTGATTAAAGAGCGGCAATTCAAGCGCTACTGGTTGGAACGTCGTTTTTCAAGCTGGTACAAAAATCAGTATTTTCTTATTTTTAAATACCAGGCTCTTGTATACAACCACGTGTATAGTAAAAACGACAGACCTACATATAAGGATATAACCAAACTCATAGTGTATTACTTTAAAATATTTCGACAGAAAAAAAAAGAAAAAAAAGTGTATAGACCCAGAATACTTGAGAATTACCTTACACCCAACACTTACATTCGTTTGTATCACAGGTAAATGAGAGGTAACGATATCAAAAGACCTCACACAAAGCCCACCGTTCGAAGATGATGCGCATAAAGATTGATCAATCGTGTTGTATAGTAATCCCTTCTCTTACTTTTAGGTAGTAGACTTGTATTCTTAAAAACTTGGTCTAAAAGGTCGGTCTCGAATCATCCAAGAAGATAGGCGTAAAATGGGAATTTAATAAATACTTCTACAGCTAAAACGCTGAGTAATAAAGCATCAACAATTGTTCAAAAGAGTCATTTACAGTCTGCATTAAAGCATAGGATCAAATACCTTATAATTATACGTCACATGGGTCCTGCTGTTTTTTGTAATAAATTTCGATACTTGAAAAATTAAAATAACCAAAAAATTACGTGTTATTTTTTGGTTATTATCGATTAGTTGCTTACGGCATTATAAATAATACACTTTTCTCAATAATATATATTTAAAAGGACAAATATGTCTTGTACGTTAGAGTGCTTATTTATACCTATATTTAATGTACGAGGAATGTTTCAGCTATCAAAAGTTATACTCCGCACAAGAAATAGTTTAAAAGAATCCGAATTATCTCTATGAACGTTATTAAAGCCTAAAATAGCTGCTCAAATTAATACAAATTGCTCTTGTAAAATGTAAGGTCTAAATTTTTTTTGTTTAAATATAGTCATAAGGTGATAGCCTGCATCCAAAACACTCTTAATTGCTTCATTCAATTCCCCCGTATCTAAAGTTTCATAATACTTTAAGTCTTCATATAAAGCTAACAAACGTTTTAACAGTCCTACCAAACGTTTTACTCCTTTTGTTTGTGCTTTTGACCCAACCCTACTAACAGATTTTGTAAAGCTAATAGCTGGTTTTATGTCTTTATAAAAAACAGCCGCGGATAAAAACACCTGTCCATCTGTAATAGAAATAACATTAGTAGGAATATAAGCTGATAAATCACCGTCTTTGGTTTCAACAATAGGTAAAGCAGTTATTGACCCTAAACCATTAACCTCATTAACTTTTGCGGCGCGCTCCAGCAAACGCGAGTGTAAATAAAAAATGTCCCCAGGATACGCTTCACGTCCTGGTGGGCGGCGAAGCAATAAAGAGAGCTGACGATATGCTGTTGCTTGAATTCCTAAATCATCATAAACAATCAAAGTATGGCCATTTCGTGATAAAAACCATTCCGCGATGGCGCACCCGATATAAGGCACCAAGTATTGCATTGCAGCTGCTTCTGCTGCAGAAGCGGATACAATAATTGAATAATACAATGCATTTTTGTTTTTTAACTGCGCTGCTAACCTTGCTAAACTACTTAATTTTTGACCGACAGCTACATATATACAATATACTGGCGGAAGAACACGTCACTCACTAACATGTAAGTTTTTTTGGCTGATTATACTATCAATCGCTAACGACGTTTTACCCAACTGTCTATCGCCTATAATCAATTCACGTTGTCCGCGCCCTATTGGTAGCATAGCATCTATGGAAAGTATCCCGGTAACTAAAGGCTCATTTATACTTTTACGATCAATTACTCCTAGAGCTTTAACGTCTACTGTACGAGAAACAACAGGTTGTGTAAACGGTTCACTATCATATTCAGAAACAAGAGAGTTTCCTAAACAATCAACAACTTTACCCAATAAGTCTTTACTTATTGGCACTTTCATTAAACGAAAGGTGCGAAAAACTGGAGTACCTTGAGCAACCGAATCATTACTGCTAAAAATAACAGCCTTCGCAACATTTCTTTCAAGATTTAATGTTATCGCTTGTTCAAGAGCGCGGCCAAAATACACAATTTCTCCAACGCTCAAGCTAGGTAATCCTGTAATGTAGATAATACCACCATCTACTTTACTAATAACACCATAGTCTTCCCGACGGCTCTTCGGTTGACCTGTTGAAGAAGAAACTAAATTTATTTTTGTTGAAGCAGAGTATGCCACATTTGAGGACTTTAATTCGGGTAATTTATAAGGTCGGTAATTGACTTCAGTCAAAGTACTTTTGGACTGTTTAGTCGTATTCTTTGTTTTGTTTTGTTTTGGTTTTTTTTTCTCCGTTTTTTTCTTATTTGATTTTTCACTTAGCCTAGTGGTAGAGTCTATAAGTATTAGGTCAAAAGAGTGATTGCTTCTTAATAAAACCGCCGTGCTTAATATACAGGTTATCAACTTTGAAAAGGTTATATAATAAGGGGATAAAAGCAAATCTATATGCGATAAACTTTTTTTAGTATAGTTAGAGATAAAGAGCATACTGTACAAAATAAAAAGAATAACTAAAATCTAAATAAAGGAGGCTGTTATAGCAACAAGTAACTAGGCTCGATACTTTTGTTCTAAATAAAACGAGTTCAACTTGAGTTAGTGATAATCCTGCACTCACGACAGTTATACAGACGTGGTTTTTAGTACAGTAAAATCGAGTAGTGTGCTTATTTTTATATCCTTTTTGAATTATATATAATACACTTTTCTCAATAATATATATTTAAAAGGACAAATATGTCTTGGACGTTAGAGTGCTTATTGATACCTAAATTTAAAGAGCTCGTTATGTCTCAACTATCAAATGCAATACTTCGTACCAGAAATAGTTTAAACGAGTCAGAGTCTTCGCGGCTAACATCATTAAATCCTAAAATAGCTGCTCATATCAACACAAATTGCTCTTGTAAAATATAAGGCCTGAATTTTTTTTGCTTAAATATAGTCATGAGATGATATCCAGCATCTAACACGCTTTTTATTGCCTCATTCAACTCTCCCGTGTCTAAGGTTTCATAATATTTTAAATCTTCATATAACGCTAATAAACGTTTTAACAGTCCTACCAAACGTTTTACTCCTTTTGTTTGTGCTTTTGAACCAACCCGACTAACAGATTTTGTAAAGCTAATAGCTGGTTTTATGTCTTTATAAAAAACAGCAGCTGATAAAAACACCTGTCCATCTGTAATAGAAATAACATTAGTAGGAATATAAGCTGATAAATCACCGTCTTTGGTTTCAACAATAGGTAAAGCAGTTATTGACCCTAAACCATTAGCCTCATTAACTTTTGCGGCACGCTCCAGCAAACGCGAGTGTAAATAAAAAATGTCCCCGGGATACGCTTCACGTCCTGGTGGTCGGCGCAGCAATAAAGAGAGCTGTCGGTATGCCGTTGCTTGAATTCCTAAATCATCATAAACAATCAAAGTATGGCCATTTCGTGATAAAAACCATTCCGCGATGGCGCACCCTATATAAGGCACTAAGTATTGCATTGCAGCTGCTTCTGCAGCAGAAGCAGATACAATAATTGAATAATACAGTGCATTCTTGTTTTTCAACTGCGCAGCTAGCCTTGCTAAACTACTTAATTTTTGACCTACAGCTACATATATACAATAGACTGGCGGGAGAACACGTCACTCACTCACATGTAAGTTTTTTTGGCTGATTATGCTATCAACAGCTAACGAAGTTTTACCCAACTGTCTATCTCCGATAATCAACTCACGTTGGCCTCGCCCGATTGGTAACATAGCATCTATAGAAAGTATACCTGTAACTAAAGGCTCATTTATGCTTTTACGATCAATCACTCCTAAAGCTTTCACATCTACAGTTCGGGAAACAACAGATTGGGTGGGCAGTACGCTGTCTTGTTTTGAAACAAGAGAATTACCTAAGCAATCAACAACTTTGCCTAACAAGTCTTTACTTATAGGAACTTTCATTAAGCGAAATGTTCGAAAAACTGGTGCTCCTTGAGCAACGGAGTCGTTACTGCTAAAAATAACAGCTTTCGCTACATTTCTCTCAAGATTTAGTGTTATCGCTTGCTCAAGATGACGACCAAAATAAACAATTTCACCAACGCTCAAACCTGGCAAACCCGTAATATAAATAATTCCACCATCTACTTTGCTAATAACACCGTAATCTTCACGACGGCGCAAAGATTGATCTTGTTCAGGTTTACTGACGTTTATTTTTGATGCAGTGTACTCTATTTTTGAAACCTTTAGGCTAGGCAGTTGGTACAAAGTGGAGTTAAGTGCTGCAGCGCTGGTTTGTACAGGCTCCGGTTTAGTCTGCTCTTTTGATTTATTAGTATTTTGTTTACCCTTTTTAACCGTTTTTTTTGCAGCCGTTTGTTTTTTTACATTTAATCTTGATTCAGTTACAATTTTTTGAGAATAAGACTGAAGAAGAAGCTCAATATCTTTTGCTGATTGGATGATATTGAAACTGTCGTCACTGTATATTTTCAATAAAATTAAGAAAACGAAACCTTGTAGAAACGATATAAAAACCTCCATTACAGACACAGCAAGCAAAATTAAAGCGAATGGTATTCAAATTACAACTGTTGTTATAGCGACTAGCGCAGTAATCAGTGATCACAGAATGCCTGACAAAACGTTTATTAATAAGTGACCAGAGGTAATATTGGCAAATAGTCGCACAGATAAGCTAATAACACGCAAGGTGTAGGATACTAACTCTAAGGCTACTACAGGGTAAGCAGTAATTAAAGGTAAATTATAAGGTAAAAAGACCCTTAATCAGTTTGTTTCAAAAAAAGTAATACTGGCTAAATTAAAGCTAACAAAGGCTAATATAGCTAAGGCTAATGTTACAGACAAATAACTTGTTAAAACAAAACTAATTGAAATTAAACCTAAAAGATTTGAGACAAAAATTATACCCCCTACTATTATAAAAACAGACCTAAACATAAAGCCTCAAATTGCTTTAAAAGGTCGTCCTGTTAAATAGTTAAAGGCTCAACGTGTAAATATAAAAAATAAATTATAACGTTTGTTAAATTCAGTGATTCCTGTTAAACTTGTAGTGTAAGCAGAAATGAAAGTAAAAAAAAAAATCAATACAAGTGCAGTTGTTAAAGTTGCTGATGAAATCGAGAATGCACTAAAGATATAAGGAGTCGTTAAATCTCCTAAAAATGTATTTGAATACGATAGAGATCGTGCAAAATCAGTGCGTCAATTTATACCGAATTCAACAAACCCTGGAAAAAATGGTTCTAATGCACTCGGCATTTCTGCTGGGATACTTATCACTGCTGGGCTACTAGTTTCGTTTATAGAAGACATACCTATCCCTGGTCTATTAAGAAAAACAGCATAAAGGTCTAACATTATTAATTTGGTCGTGATCAAAGTTAAAACAACAACATTATAGGACAAAAAAGACTGTAAGCACCTAACCTTTACGTTTATTTAACCTAATATATCTATATCTGTAGATCTCCGCTAATTCTTATTTCTACATTCCGTTTCACTACTAACAGCCTAAAAAAGATTTCAACACCTTACCTTACTTAGTAGAGCCTTGATTTAGGATTAATCAAAGATATCAACCTCCTAAGCAGAAGCGCGTTGCCACAAATAAAAAAAAGACTGGATATTTTAATATAAAATATAGAGGCTTTAGAATTGTAAAAAAAAACCATAAACAAAGCATAACTATAATAAAAGTAAACGAAAGTCTAAGGAGTAAGACCAACCAAGGCTGTCTGGCCGCCAGGGCTGACTCAGTCAATATTAAAATCTTATACGCCCTTCTGAAGCTCGCCAGATCATAACGAAACTTCGTCTCTACCTTAACGGCATAATCCAGAGTAACATTAAACTGCTCCGCTATTAATTGTGCCTCATAGCATCACAGATATTTTCATGCATCGACACATAGCTTACCAAAACGTCAAATAAGTATAACGTGCCAGTGAAAGTAAATTTTATATAAGGTTGTAATATCTGTTTGGCTTGTGTCTAACAAACGTACTAAATACCTTATCTCCTGCTTTTTTGGTGTGTATTTTTTGTTGAAAATTAATGTGTAACTAGTCTCATCAGAGATTTTAACAGTAAATAAAGGCACTCTATTTCTGGTCAAAAATAGCTCAAATAAAAAAAATAAAAACAAAACACTCAGGAGGGGCTTAGAGTGTAAATCAGAAAGAAGTCATTTGGTTCATCCTATTTCTTTTATAACCGTCGTCTCCATTATAAGGTAAAACTTTAGGTCGTATATACGACTCTTAATATAGTTAATAACAGCTGAGATCATGGCCATCTTATTACAAAATAAATGACTAAGTAAGTACTTCTACAAAAAAGTCGCTGACTAACAAGTTAAATAGCAGTTCTTTGTGCACTTCCATTTTTTGAAAAAAATAAATTTGTTTTATCAAACAAGAAAGCGGGGAATATTATTGTTCGTATCTTTTCATCTAGTTCAGCAGGTCCAATAAATCCTGCAGTAATGGCACCATTTAACGACCAACGGTCATCCAAATAGAATTGGCTCAATAAAAAATCCTTAAAGTCAGGATAAAAATCTTTCCTTACTTTATTGTAGGCACCATATAATGCCGATTGCGCATTAAAGTATTGGGTTTGTAAAATACTTTGGAAAGCTTGCTCTTGTTGTAAAATTAAAGAGATTTGCGATCCTTTAATTAAAATTGTTCGTATATATTGAGGCACAGCTGAAGTGTCTATAGCACTAAAAGACGCTAAATCTTGATAGTTTAAAATAACATTTTTTAAACGAAAAGCTATTTTTTTAATAACTTTAAGTTGAGCGTTTGAGCCTACTCGACTTACTGAGAGTTTAAAGCTAACAGCGGGGGCAAAACCATTATGAAATAGTGTCGGATCTAGATAAATCTGCCCATCTGTAATAGAAATAACATTGGTAGGAATAAAGGCTGATATTTCCCCGTCAAAGGTCTGTACAATAGGCAACGCTGTCAATGTGCTGCTAATATTGTTCAGATTAACTAACTTTCCCGCACGCTCGAGTAACCGTGAATGCAAATAAAAGATGTCTCCTGGGTAAGCCTCTCGCCCCGGGGGACGGCGCAATAGCAATGCTAGTTGACGATACGCTGTTGCTTGCGAGCTTAAGTCATCATATATTACTAAAGAATGGGCTATTCTATCTCGAAATCACTCTCCAATAGCGCAACCTGTATAAGGGGCTAAAAATTGCATTGAAGCTGGTTCCGATGCTGTTGCAGCTACGATTACTGTAAAAAAAAAACAATTTTCTTTTTTTAACAAAGATGCTATGCGAGAAACCGCGCTGATTTTTTGACCAATAGCAACATATACACAATAAACTGGTTTTAAAGCTGCTTTGAGTTTAGTCATATGTAACGTTTTTTGGTTTATAATGCAAGTCGTTGCTAAGGACGTTTTACCTACGTTTCTATCACCTAAAATCAGTTCGCGCTGACCACGTCCTATAGGTACAACGGCATCAACAGATAAGATTCCGGTAGTCAATGCGTCTGAGATGCTTTCACGGGCAACTATGCCAGGAGCTTTAATCTCCAATGTTCGCAAGATGTAGGATCTTCTAGGCTTTACTCCCAAAGATCGTTGAGTGTGTGGACTCGTTAAGACATTTCCTAGGCAGTCCACAATGTTTCCAAGCAAATGAAAACCAACCTCTATATTAACCAAGCGGTGACTCCGGCGTACAAGCATACGGCGCTCAATATTTTGATCGTGTGTAAAAAGCAATGCTTGTATATAAAATTTTGCGACAGTGGTTACCATACCATAATAGTGCCCACCTATAATTAAAATCTCTCCTATAAAGGCATCTTGTAAACCACTTATACGTATTACACCTTGATTCAAGTTTAAAATCAACCCATAATTGCGTATCTTATTTTTAGCTTCTACTAAAGACTCTTTTTTAAGAAAAGTTTGGTAGGCATTTAAAAAATTTACAAAGCTTTGTGAAGTTTTTTTGTTTTTAGCTTTTGCATAGGCCTTAATTTTAAGAGGCATATTAAGAGAAACTGGGGTTATTGTCTGCACCTTAAACTTATTGATTTGAGGGTTAGCAGTATCAATTTGGCTAAACTTAGTTTTTTTTGAAAGATCCACCCACTTTGACCAGGTAGGCTTGGTATACAAACATATATTGCTTTTTACTAAGTTTTTAGGCATCACTGGATAAAATATACGACTAAAAGCACTTACTCAAAAATTTTTTTTAAACCGATATTCACGGGCGTAAACTTGCTATTTTACTGAAGCTATATTCGGCCTTTTCGGAAATAGATAAGTAAAAAAAAAAACTATAAAAGTAACACCCAATTAAGGCTTTATTAACAAATAAAAGTTCTTCTTCTAGCGGTAATTCCCCGTTTTTTAATAAAAAAAAAAAAGACACAAAGGCTATTCAAAAGGTTAATAAGCTAGCATGGGATCGGTATGTAGGAGAACCTATAAAAGAAACTGCGAACAAGGGAACTAAAGCCAAAGCAGCAATTGCCAACAACATGGCCAGCACACCTCCTAACTTATCCGGTATTGTACGCAATATAGCATAAAACGAAAGAAAGTACCATTCAGGCACTATATGCGTGGGTGTGACCATAGCATTAGCTTCAAGGTAATTATCTGGATGCATCGTGGCATTCGGCGAAGATAGCACAAAAGCAAAAAAAAAAAATAATGCTACAATAAAGCCTAAAAGGTCTTTTAAAAAAAAATAGGGATAAAACATTATGGAATCCATGCTCACGGGTAAGCTTAGCTTACTTCCGGAACCTGCATTATGTAGCAAACTTAAATGTAACAAAACCAAACCTAAAATAATAAAAGGTAGGAGATAATGTAAGCTATAAAATCTAGACAACGTTGCATTTCCAACAGAAAAACCTCCCCAAAGTCATAACACAATATCGTTTCCAATAACAGGTAGTGCTGTCACCAAACTTGTTATAACTGTCGCACCCCAAAAACTCATCTGTCCTCACGGTAAAACGTAACCTAAAAAGGCTGTCAAAATTAATAATAAAAAAATCAGACAACCAGATAATCAAGTAGTCGCTTTGCGCCCATAAAATGATTTAAAATAAAATCCTTTCCAAATGTGTGGATATATAACTAAAAAAAAAAATGAAGCGCCATTGGCATGAGAGTATCTTAGAAGCCAGCCATTATTAACATCTCGCATTATATGCTCTACACTAGCAAAAGCTACTTCCAACGACGGAGTGTAGTGCATAGAAATAAATAATCCTGTTATTATCTGTACAGTTAAAAATAAACCTGCAAGAGAACCAAAACTTCAAATATACGTTAAGTTGCCGGGAACAGGATATGAAATCAAATGGGTAAAGATTAAGCTTATTGTTTTAGAACGTTTAAGGTGACGCATAGACTTGATAATTTAATTTTATATAAATAACTTGAATTATTACCTATTATAGGATTTGAACCTATACTGTCAAGCGACAAATAAATTTTGAATTTACCGCGTCTCCCAATTCCGCCAAATAGGTGTTTAAAATGCAAGTTATGCCTCTAACCTTTATTAGGACAAAAGGAATCGAACCTTTGCGTATTGATGCCAAAAATCAACGCCGTACCACTTGGCGATGTCCTAAAATTACGCCAACATTTTTGTTTACTGTAATTTCGTCTCTATATAGGCTTGGTAGGATTTGAACCTACGACAGTTCCGTCATGAGCAGAATGTTCTAACCAACTGAACTACAAGCCTGAAAAGATATTTTGTATACCTGTCACAGGAATTGAACCTGCACTGCATAAGAACAATTAAATTTTAAATTTAACGCGTCTACCTAATTCCGCCAAACAGGTGATATAAACTAAATAAAAATGGTCGAACCAAAAACCAATAAGCGCCTTGAATCTAGCAGTTTAATTTTGACATTTGTATTAGATTACCTGTTCTACTATAAAATAACAAAAAACTTAAACCTACGACCGATTCTAAAGCAGCAAATGTTATAATAGTTAAAGCGAAAAAGGTACTATCAAAAATCATGTTTAAAAGGTTACTTATTAAAACTAAATCAAAAGCAATAGCCAAAAAAATAAGTTCAAATAATAATAAAAAAAAATAGAAATGTATGTGGGGGTACATAACCCAGCCACTCGCAAGTACTAATGCAAGAAGCGATGGCGAGATTGAATTTATCACATCCAGGGGTACTACAGACTCTGAATATCGTGGTAGATCTAAACTGTCTAAGCTATAACTTAAAATTGATCTAAACATACAGCATTAAGAAAACTTATCAACAATAAATAGGACTAGTGAACCTATTGTTTTCTATAGTATAAGCTTAAGTGGATTTGAACCACTGATATCAAACTCATCAAGTTTGCGCTTTAACCACTAAGCTATAAGCTTTTTTACTACAAAACCTTGTCTAAAGGTATAAACAAAAAAGTCTACTAATAATGTCAAGCTGCGGTAATTGCTACCAAGATGCACGAAAAACACCACTTAAAAAACCTGACTGAACCGCCAGTTTAAAAGATGTTCTAGATAGCCCGTATTTTTTGACAACAGCTCTGGGTCTACCTGTAAGCTTGCAAATAAGAGAAACTTTTACATAGGTAGGCTTCGTTATATCTTTGTAAAAGCCATTGGATAAATAGTGTAGTAAGCACAAGTGTACAGAGTCATGATCTATACTACTAACTATGCTTTTAAAGCTCCTTTTTAAAAAAGTGCTATTAGCTTTTTTTTTTTCAATTTGATATAATCCTCGACGTGAGTACCTGTCTTTGTTTAATAATTTAATGGTATTCATATGACCTAGATAAATCTATACATCTAAAATTAACAACACCCCGGGTATACTTCTCCCCCGTAACTCTGTTAATATAAGTAAATAAAAACGAAGACCCAAATAAAATCAACAAAGTGTCAATATCAACCAGCAAAGGTAAAACTCAAATTCGATGTAGTCTTCTTTAGTGCTTCACTACCACCGACTGCAATAAAAAAACACCCAATTATAACGTGTACTCCATGCAGACCTGTTATAGCATATAAAATGGAGCCATAAGCGCCTTCATCAATTGCTACTAAGCTTCCATTATATTCTTCAATCTGATAGATGGTAAATAGAGTACCAAATAGTAATGACATATTTATCTCATGTTTAAACTCAATATAGTCATCAACAGCTAAAGACTTTTCTGCCAAAGTAACATATAAAGCTGAAATTAACAAAATCAACGTACTAGTTATCGGAACATCCCAAGGGTCTATAGATGGTAAACCTAACGGAGGCCATTGCATTCCAATACTAATAGCAGGTGATAAGCTTAAGTGGAAAAACGCCCAAAAAAAGCTAAAGAATAGCATAGCCTCAGACACAATAAAAAGAATAAAACCGTAGATTAATCCTTGTTGTACAGCCAAAAGATGAAACCCTGTATCGGCTTCATTAATTACGTTTTCTAGTCACGAAAAAAAGAAATAGGCACAAAAAAATAAACCAATCAACACATAATCAAAGGAAAGGTCTCGTTGTGATAAGAATCTCCCTAATAAAATTAAAGTTACGAACAAAGATATTGATAAATATAATGGTCAAGGACTTGTATCTACTAAGTGAAAAGGATGTCTTTCGGCAGAAAGACAATTTCGATTTTTTACGGACGGCTGATAGGTCATTTGTAAAAGTTGTTGGTTATAGCCTTATCTAAACCCTCAAAAAAATAAAGATCCCGAATACTTTAGTAGGGACTTGAACCCTAAACAACTGAATTCTAAATTCAGCGCGTATACCAATTCCGCCACTAAAGCCTATTAATAAAATATAGCGTAATAGATTTTAAACTAACAACCTTATTATAAAACAGCAGGTATTTCTAGAAAGTGAGAAGAGGAATTGAACCCCTATTTTTGGGATATGAGTCCAAAGTTTTTACCGCTTAAACTATCTCACCCTTTGTCAGTAATCTTAGAAAAATTCAGTTTAAAATTTTAAGACGCATAAGAAGTCGAGCTACGTAATCAACTTAAGGTACCAACCATTACTAAAATTAATGCTAAAATAATTAAGCCTACAGTGAAAAAGTTTTCTACGTACATGGACACAGCCAAAGTAGTGGAGCTGCGAGCTTTTAATATAACAAGCAATCCGTCCAGGTGAGCTTGAAACCCCGTGACAGAAGCTCAACTACTAAAACCATCTACCCCGTGTGACAGACGATTACTAAACCTTCGGAGGCTACTTTCATAAGCATCTAGAAAATAAATTCTTATGAAATGTATGCGCTCTATACCATAAACTAAAGCTAAAAATATTAAACAACTAAAAATATTTGGATAAAGATAATAATGGGACGAATCCCCAGTTTCCAAACGCTTATGGCTTATGCTTCAATCCAAAGGTATTAACAAAAAAGCAAATAAAAATAATATTAATATAGCACTAATATAAATTAAAAGGGTTATTAATACAAAAAACTCTAACCCACAGAAGCCTATATATAAAGAAAGGGCTACAACCCAAAAACCTAAAAATAAAACCTGTTCTGAACTAGATAGATATCTTCGTTTAAAAACCAAAAGGTATATAATTGTTCAAGATATTAGAGTAAAAGACTTTGCCAATAAAACACCAAAGATTGGTACAAGCATACTAATAGAGTATAAGGCGTTTTAGCAACCTTTACTGTCAAAATACAGAATGTTATAAGAAAGAATGTTTTACTTGTTAAAAACTAAAACGAAAAAGACAGGACTCGAACCTGCAATTTTTAGCGTGACAAGCTAACACTTTAACCAAATTAAGTTACTTTTCCACAGTGATAGTTTATTTTATAAAAGACGACGCTTACGCTCGTAAAGTATAACTTTGCCAAAAAACGAAACAGTAAAATAAAGATTAGATATTGTACTAAACTTTTGTGTCGGCAAAAAATAAGTATTTTTAGTTTTGATCACGTTTAATTCGGAACTTATCGACGTTGTTATTGGTAAACAAAGTATCATAGGCCAATTATTGTTAGCTAATTTAGAAGGTATAACTAAGGAAGAGACTTCACAAAAAATTGATAAACTAGAAATGGAGACGTCGTATAAGCATTTGCTGTTACTACTAACAAAGTCCCGGTTAGTAGGCAGTCAACTACTTAACCACCGAAACGATCGGGGTGTAAATATATAAAGAGAGGAACATTGAGCGCTTATACTAGCATAGAGCTCGGTTAACGCGGCAGTTTCAAAAAAAAACGAAATTGATGTTTTATTTGAGATGGCTGCCTGTATAAAAAAAACCAAACGCCTAAGTAATGTAAAAAACTCAACAAAGTTTAAACAATAATAGCCCCCTGTGCGAGCTGTCAGTAAATAATTTTTAAAAAGTATAGGTGGTTTTTTGTGTGTAACTAATGTACTTTTGAAATACTTTATAAAATATGTATTAAAATCTTTAAGCTTCATAATATTTTTTAAGACTACTAAGATTAGGGTTAAACTAAACAGCCAGGTTAAGTGTATTATTTAGAGAGTAAAAACCGTTACGGGACAAAAGGACTCGAACCTCTAATCTTCTACTCCCAAAGTAGACGCGTTAACCAATTAGGCTATGCCCCGCAAAAATCAAAAATAATTTATTTAAATAGTTTAACCCCATACTTTGAGCGCTTTTTGCGCATATCGTGTAAAGGTGCGGCATCTAAAGCGCCGCGTTGAATATTATATCGGACTCCAGGGCAATCTCGATGATGGCCACCTTTTATAAGAACCGACGAATACTTTTGAATATTATGGCCCTGGCCTTGTATATATGCGGTCACTAAACGCAAATTTGTTAAACGAACTCTAGCCACTTTACGTAATGCTGAGTTTGGTTTTTTAGGGGACATGATAAATACTTTTAAGCAGTGCCCTCGTTTTTGTGGTGCGCCATCAAATGCTGGTGTACGTGTTTTTTTATAAATACGTTTTCTAGAAGCTTTTGTTAATTGTAAGGTTGTTGGCATAAGTTTTATTATTGTTTTGTTCATAAAGATGGTGAATAGCTGCAGATATCTTCAGTTAAAAGAGGTACATACTTCAATTTATTGATAACGTCGCTACTAGCGGTCAACTTCCCCAAACACAATATCTTGAGTCCCTATTATAGTAACAACATCTGCTATTAAATGCCCTTTAGCTAAAAAGTCTATGGACTGTAAATGAGCCAGCCCCGGTGACCTTATTTTACACCGATAAGGCCTAGCAGGCGTGCTTGGCGAAAAAGCCAAATAAACTCCGAATTCCCCTTTTGGAGACTCAGTTGCTAAATAGGCTTCGCCTACTATTTCATCATACATGCTGTTTGAGAATTTTTTAAATTTCGCTATTAAGCTCTCCATATAATATTTATTAGAAAAAGTATCGGAAGTATAGACAGCTTTATCTATGGTCGTTACTTTGCCTTCAGGTATTTTATACAAACACTGTTGAATGAGTGATAAACTTTGTCTTAATTCTTCAACTCGAATTAAATATCTATCGTAGCAATCGCCCCTGTACCCAATAGGTATTGAAAACTCCAACTCATTATATATTTCATAAGGCTGGTTTTTACGCAAATCTCATGGTATTCCAGAAGCTCTAAGCATAACACCGCTATAGCTCATATTAGTCGCTTGATTGAAAGTCGCTATTCCAACCCCATGCAATCGTTGCTGTCATATTCTATTATTTGTTAAAAGAACTTCTAGCTCATTTAATCGGCAATTAAACCCTTCTACAAACTGCTGTATGTCCAATATAAGATTCTCTGGTAAATCTGCCTTAACACCCCCAGGTCGAATATAGGCTGCATGCATACGGGCACCTGAAACTCGCTCATAAAATTCTAAAACTTTTTCACGTTCTTCAAATGCCCAAAGAAAAGGCGTTAAAGCCCCCACATCTAAAGCATGGGTAGTCAAACTCATTAAATGATTTAAAATACGCGTCAACTCACAAAAAATAACTCGAATATATTTTGCGCGCAATGGTATTTCTAACCCAAGTAAAGACTCTATAGCTAAAGTATACGTATGCTCTTGAGTCATCATTGAAACATAGTCCAACCTATCAAAATAAGGTAGCGCTTGCATAACACTTTTATGCTCGATTAACTTCTCTGTACCACGGTGAAGTAAACCTATATGGGGGTCTAACATGTACACAGTTTCACCAGAGCACTCTGCGATTAGTCTAAGAACCCCATGTGCAGAGGGATGTTGAGGACCAAAATTAAATGTGTAGGTTTTCAATTCAATGTCTGAACGATCTTTTCAAAAATGCATTGTTAGTAGAAAACAAAAATCTAATAGCAAGTTGGAACAATTAAAAACACGCTATATTTTAAGGAGTTTAGGTGAACATATTAGGCTTGATTTCTTATTTATAAAGTTAATAATTATCTTACGCTCTAATAATGCCTCGAAAGCCCTCGAGGTCTTACCTGAGCTTTTAAGCAAAATATTTTGCCTATTTAAAAACAGCCCTAACACTAAAGACCTAGAATTATTAAATTGGATATTTATACACCCTATCTGAAACTGCTCTTTAGATTTTTTATGGGCAAATGGTCCTTTCACTAAAGTAATAGTCTCGGAGCGTTGGTTTCAGATTCTAAAAGTAACCGTTGTGGTGTGTATAGTGGCTTTTTGTAAATAACGACGTAACAATCAAAAATACATATGCTTGCTATCTACAGAGGCAAACTTTAATTTTTCAGTCATAATAACTTTTAACTTAACTCGAGATGATAGACATTAAAGCTGTTGCTATTAAATACAATAACGTAAAAACTGGGGTCGGAATTGAACCAACATAGTTTAAATTTGCAATTTAACGCACTCAACCATTATGCGACCCAGTCGAACCCGTACAAAAAACGGCAATGTGAACACCAATTACATTGCGCACACGAGGGCTCAAATAAAAATCTATAGCCCTCAATGTTATTTATTCTTTATGAGACTTGAACTCATATAACAGCCTTGAAAAGGCCGTGTCCTAACCACTTAGACGAAAAGAACCTTTTTACAATATTATTTGAAAGGGATAGGATTCGAACCTATGTAGAATAATATTCAACTGGTTTACAGCCAGTCGCCTTTGACCACTTGACTACCCTTCCTAGTGTTTCTACAAAAGCAACGACAGGGCTTGAACCTGTAATGTTGGGGCATGAACCCAAAAGGTTACCGATTACCTCACGCTGCAATCTACTCAATATGCTTTAAATAGAGTTGAAAAGATTTGAACTTTCGACATTATTGGTGTAAACAATATGCTCTGACCAACTGAGCTACAACTCTTTAAAAGAAAACGTAATATACAGGAAAAGTTGGATTTGAACCAACAATATTAATTTTGAAAATTAATGTTTTAACCAGTTGAAACTATTCTCCCTAAAATAACGTAACCTAGGTTGCAACGTAGCGACGAGGTGCGTATAGGTCTATATAATATAACCGTTTATACAAATTATATTATTATAAACTAAAGTAACCCCTCTATATATCATCGTCTAAACTCATATTTACTTAATATGCGCCACATAATTCTAATCCGAACTTGACGACGTAGTTTGTAATATTCAATAATAGACTCACGTACAAATTCTGGCCACATTTCTATCGAAAGATGTACAGCATCAAAAACCAAGAATCAACGTCTAATATAATTTGCAGTTTTTACACCCAAATTGATAAAATCAAATAATTCAGGTTCAAAAGTACCTCAGCGTCAGAAATAGTATCAATGTTGTCGATAAGGTAGAGTTGGGATTTCATAAGTGTCCCTCTCAACCATTATTAAGTAGTTGTCTATACGGTCGCCAAAAGCATGAGACATTTGCAAAGAAGACTCGAGCAATGGGTTTCAAGGTATACTGCTAGGTATATAAAGACAATCTTCACGAGCAAGCGCATACCCTTCAAAAGTAGCAGGCTCTCAACCTCCGTGCGCAATATCCCATCAAGTTACTGACGATTCTTCACGCGGGCTTCCCATTCAATGTTCTCATAAAGGTGAGTATTCATCAATGGTATGCTTCATTTCATGGTTTTGAGAAAAGAGATAAACAACATCTTTAGAGACAGCATCGTAGGCTCACTGCTCATCTGCTACAGTGTAATACGTAGAATCGTACTTGTTTTGTAAGGTTCAATGCATTTTCCTAATAATTCTGCGCATTCAGCTTCGGTATAACTCAAATATTTCATTATCGGTTCTTGCATCTTTGAATAAATGTATAAACGGCCTCATACCTGTCCGGGTAATAGGATCTACATTCACTTCTCCGGGACCTTCTGTCGAAAAAACTATATTGTCCGTTCAAAATGGGAACTGTATATCTCTGCCGTCATGGACCATATCGTCAAAATTCCAGCTAAAATCATAATTAATAGCAGGTAACGTACCAGCTAAATAATCTTCATATTCCATATGCGTCCCCCACTCATCTTCTATACCTAAAGTTAGTGTGTTAAAATCAAAATACCAGATTTCGTCCTCTAAACCATAGTAAGCAATAAAATTGAGTAACGCATCAGTTTCATTTAATTGCAGAAATCAAAACGTGCCGAAAAACTCTAAGTTATAATATGCAGTTAATATACTAAAACCTATAGTATAAACAGGCCGTACAATTTCAGCATAAGGTATTTGAAGTTTACGGTAGTATTCGACAATATTAGGTTCTCAGTGACTTATAACCCATGGGAATAAAAGACTTCACTGTAATAAAAAATATGGTCAAAAGAAAATAGCCATGGTACATCAAAAAAAAGACCAACCATAACGAATTTCTAATTTAAACTGAATGAAATAGTGAATGTGCTCTGCCATAAATAAAATAAACGCAGCTATATCATAATCTTGATGAACATAGTTATGAATTTCCATCAAGTAAGCTACAACTAAGGCTGGCGCATATACTTTAAAATAACGCAGTGTTCAAGGCCGAATCACCACTTCATAAATTCATGACATCCCTGCGACATATAGTCAGAAGTTTATGAATTGATATACATCTATTACGAGCGATAGGCTTAAAATATGAGTACTTGCCGGTAAAAGAGCAATCTTGGGTCAAAATACATAAAGTGCATGTACAAATAATAAAAATTTTCAAAAAAAATACAAACCTAAAGCAACAGCAACCACCCCAGGTCAAACCCTTTTATCAATGCGCGCTTGGTATGTGTGAATAAACGCAGTAAGCGGTATTTTTATATATACCTGAACAGGGATAAACATCAGGAAATATAACTCTGATTTCTCGCGCCTACCAAATGTTTGAGAAATATGATCCAGTATAATCGCTAAAACTATAGCATGCGGACGTATAAATGACCACCAAATAAAGCCTAAAACCCCTTCTAAAAAGTACCAAATAGCCCATGATAACTGTGAATTTCACATAGCTATGGAAGTTTTTCAGATCATGTACTTAATTGCCATCCCAAAAAACACAAAGGAGGTTCTAGTTCCGTGTCAACCACTAATTGTCATATAACGCACAAGATGTAATACCTTCGACAATTTTCTAGGGGTCTTGCCAGTCTCGAGCCTTTTATATAAACCGATAGGTATTATGTCAAGCTCTTTAGGTTCGGGCGGTTGAATAAAGCTCAAGGCTATCCGGTTGTCAGAATAATGGCGACGAAATGCTTGAAATGATGCAGGCATACGTTTTAAATACCGCCTATACCCTTCATAATAATGGCGCCTAATTAATTTAAAATAAAATTCAAGTATGAGCGGTATGTACATTCAAACTCGTAAAACATACAATATAGTATGCCCGACTAGAGATACGGGTGGCCTTTTTACAAAAATATAGTCTGTCCCTTTGGCCCAAGCCACTGCCTTGTTGTAAGCCATAAAAAGCTCAAACTTAGCTGTAAAAGCGAAACTTGTCCAGACAAAATGTAAAGGCCAAAGAACTACAAGACGTACTAAAAATCAGGTCAAAGTATTCACCGACCAAATAAAGTATTCTTGAACTTTGGCTACATTTGTAGAATAATTTTCTTTTCACGAGACAGCTTGCTTTCAAGCGTCTAAAAGCTGCAGCTTAAAAGCAGTTACGGTTATATAAGGAAAGTACAAGCGATGTAGGCTATTCAAAAAAGTCAAGACAACTACACGAAATATGGTAATGGGTGTGTAAATTAGTGACTTTCATAACTCAATAGCCATCGCCACTAAAGGACGTTTAACTCAAGTGTTGTAAGTGGTATTGAAAAAATTACAAATATCGATTTTAGGTGCGTTTATATATTTTTTATGGGCTTTATATATATACCCTGACAGTACGTCCCGGTAATATAGATAAGCTGCTAAAAAATACTTATGAGTACAATCTGAAAAGAATGTAGGCACACAAAAACATTTAGTGAAAAAGATGCCTAATATCCGCGTATTAAAACTCAATAATTTTGACAACGCCTTATTTAGTCCCCACCGTCGGTTCGAGTGATGAAAGATGGTAAAGTACGGCAAAAAATTTACACCAGTCTTCCGAGCTCTTTCGGTGTTGCATTTTCTAGCCGACCTAGAAAGTACAGCACAGACTATTAACGCCAGTTTGCCCCAACAGTTAGCAATTATATTTACAATGGTTGCAACATACTTGATTAAAAAGCGCACTGTCCTGTTTAAAACCGAAACCATGCTTGATATTATAGTTACAATTCAGTATTGTAGTTGACGGGTCAACCTTAGCGGGATAGAGTAAAAGGGGAAAATAACAAAGGTTACCGGTCGATGCAGCCTATCTATACCAAAAGAGATAACTTGAAAAATGCTTTGTTCAATAAACAAAACGTAGTGTGTCATAGTCTCTAAGGCACTTTGGTGTCGGGACCGGCTTTTTAACTTATAGGAGTTAAGGGGTTGCGAAGTTTCTCCTTGTGTAACTTGTGCAAATACAGTGTCAAGCCCTCGATTATACGACTCTAACATAAGCTGTCTTCACGTTTTATATTCGTAAAGAGGTCGCGTTAATCTACTGGTTGGTTGTTGGCCACTAACTAATAAATCAAAAGTGCGTATTAAAAACTCAAGTGTAGACAACTGACAATTAGACGGAATTCTTTTAGAAAGGGTTGAATATAAACCTCGTAAAATCTCCAATTGCTTCGTGTTTGAGCTATAAATGCTTATAATCAAAAGCACAGATTGAATAACATACTGACCACTAAACAATAGACTCAAGTACCATACTTTAAGAATACAAATGGTAAGAACTCAATATAAGAGCATAGGTGCTTGTATAAACACATTCAGAATTAAAGCTCAACCACGGGCAGCCCAAATTAGTGGCTTATAGTTTGAAACTATAGTAGCTAGACTGACTAATTTTTTATTTAATAAAAACTGCCTAAACCCCGCAGATAAAAAAATTGTTAGGGACTCAACTACCGCACAGAAAAACTGAATAGCGTAACGCGCGCTGACCAATATTATTAATAAAGGAGCTCGTCACGAGAGACTAATAGCCGTTGTTAGAAAGCCTACCATTTTTTTAAAAACAAAACGACCCACTATACACAGAAACAACCATAACAACGACAATTTTAAAACTTTTCACTTAAGCTTTAACTCATAAAAATAAGTTGAAACATGTCTATAAAATCGATAGCGGCGGTTGTTATAAGCTACACCAATATTAACTGCGAAAGTTGCTATCATAAAAAATATAGGTTTAATATAAATTTCACCTATGTAGTTTAATAAAGGGTCTATTATAGGCGTTCGTACAAAAGTAATCAATATCTGTGTTAAAAATTCTGCCGTTTTTACTAACACGTTAATGGGGAATACGCTACAAAATCTTTTAAAAAATACAGCATGTCTAATACTTGTTAATGTTTTAGGCGGCTTGTAATTTAACATTAGGCTATTTTTTTTATAAAAATAGTGTCATCTAATATTGTAGCGCGTGTTTGTAAGATCTGCCATAACTCAATATCTTCCTTTAGGTTTATGGGTTAGAGATATACGCCTAAAACAGTTTAAAATAAATCATGTCCAAGCCCAAAGGTAAAACAATCAAAAATATAAAGGGTATACAAAAATCATAACTACTCAAAACAAAGATTCTATCGCACCTGTAACTATAAAATGGATGGGCATTGCATATAACCAAAGTGCTCCTCGGTAAATTGTACGCGACCACCCATAATGTAAAGAGTTTGGTAATTCTTGTTTAGTTATATCTTTATATCAAAACCCAGAAAAAACTATCTTTGATTTAATCCCTTTAGGCACTTTTGTCGCTCCTGGTCATAACGTATCTATTGACGGTACCACTTTCGCCTTTAATTTTACAGGCAAGATTTGCTGTATCTTTAAAGCCAGTCAAGTGTCTATATCTTTTATTAACTTGTTAGCTTTACCAAGCATGACTACAACTCACGTAGAAGTTTCTCACCTTCTATAAAGAGCCTGTCATATCAGCAAGCTACGTGTGTTTATCTCATCACTTAGTTTAGCCATTGTTTTTAAATTCAAAGTAAATATGCGTTGTAAATAACTTAAAACAGAGGATAAGTGATTGTTTATTGCAACTCGTACGTGAGTATTTATAAATAAATCACTTTTATTTATTAATTTTTGAATATACTTAGAGCGTGAGATAATAAAAATCAAAAGGTGAAAAGAGTTAGTAGGGGCTTGGCCTACTTGAAATCAAAACTTCTTAAAGTTTTGTGTAACGGTTACAAAATATAAATATAAGTCCTTACTATTAGAATACGTATTTTTAAGTTTTAGTATGGCTAATTTTAAAGCAGCAGAAGCACCTTGTCACAAGAACCAAAGTACACTTCAACAAGATAATATAAGAAGCGCACCTACTATAAAAATACATATAAATTGACACAAGGTTACGATTATCAAAAACAGGGCTGGCAAATTGTAGTTTAATGGTTGCAAAAGAGTAGCAAAAATATAATGACAAGAATAGCTTGTCACCACAACAATCATTAAAATCAAACCAATATAGAAAATGTCTTTTAATATATGGTTTATACGCAAAGCAAACAATGCGTAGCTACTACCTTTTTTAGTGCCTCACGATTCTAGCTTAGAGCTGATATGACTTCCATTTTGGTTTTTAGCGTAAGCAGATGCTCAACTAACAGATTGTGAGTTATAACGTTCAGGTGCTACAGGCTTACGTAAAAATATATAAAAGAAAGAACTACCACTTTTCAATAACTTTATAAAGTAAAGACGCACTTCATGAAAAGTAAGAGCACTTACAAAAATACCCACACGAATTCCGTCAAATAGTAAGCCAATTCTATTAAATACGGGCACCCTGCTGAATAAAAAAAACATACCGAAGTTTTTGCGTAGTAAAAAATCTCACGCATCATTCGCATGTAAAAAATAAAAAGCTTCAAAACCTCTAACGTAGTTTCTAGAAGTAAAGCACCACATAACGTGACGGGCTTTTAGAAGCAGCTTCAATGCTCTAAACCATAATTGAGACGAGTTCAAAGCGCGAGCTTTGTAGGCCAAACCTTTTTTCAAAGAAAATAGTTTAACATTATAGTGGTGTCTGTAATAGACCTGCAGCAGTCAAGCTTTACCTTGTCCTAAAAACATACGTGTGTAATCAGAAGTAAGGTTCCTATAACCGTGATATTTTGACTTATAGGCTGGAAGCAGCTTATCCGGCACTATTACAGCAAAAAAACTGACATACTGCAATATGGATACTCAACAAATCAATAAAAACTGAATAAGAGAGGCTATAACTCAAAACAGATAAAACACTACAAATTTTAATATAAAGTATACGTATCACCCAAACAGACCACATGATGTAAAAAAAACCATCAAGATTAATCAAAAGTGATTGATAAGTAAAGTGAAAAACGGTCGACAGATGAGCACACCGCGGTCATTGGTTACATAATAAAAGTCTACTACCTGTTTATAAATAAGTAATTCATACGACTTTAGAACTGCCAATCCATCAAAAAACAATTCAAAATATAGCGAAAAAACTTTTTTATAAATCTGAAATATAGGTCGCATGGCTTTATATAATGTGCTTGGTAAAGAGTATATATACCATAAAACTTGAACAGGCCCAAAAGCATCACCTTTAAAAAGGCCAAACAGGATTTGGAGCTTATGAACCATAAGTATTAAAATTTTAGTTATTGGCGTTAATTGTTCTATACAAAAAAGATCGTTTGCCAAAGTTTGAGCACGATAACGGACTAATAACTTCACTCAAAAAACTTTATGTAGCAAAAGGCTTATTTGACGCTGAAGCTGCGAAGAAGATATCTGGCACATGCCCAAAAATACCTTTATGAAACTAACTCTTTTAATAAAAGCACATAGGGTTATGGTCCAATAGACAATGTGCTGATACTCCAGTGCCTTGCATATCTTAATTATGTAAAAAAGAAGGGTTACTGCTTTCAGCCATACAATTTTAAACTTAATAAAACCTCTAGTTATTTGGCATGCTAAATATTTAAGAACAAAAACTGGGGAATAATTTATTGATTTTACTTGTCGGGCTTTATAACAAATAGTATCTCAAAATACCTTTACAATATGTCGTTTATACTTGTGAGTTGCAATCCTAGCATAAGCACGTACCCTAAAGAAAAGATATACCTGATAGGCTTGATTTTTAAAAAACTCTGGATTAGGGCATAAATCCGCAACAATATGTAAGCACCGACTAAACGCGGATAAAAGTATAGAGCACATCTTAAAAGTAGCCCCAACAACAAATCACCCATAACGAATAAAAAAATGATCTACGATATATACTAAAGTAGACGCAATATTAAATACCAAGGTAATACATTTGCTCAAAATAAGCCCTATTACAAAACTTATAATAAGTATATTAATTACAACAATACCTGCGTTTATTAATATAAGAGTTTGTAAAGCTGATCAACTTATACAATAGACTATAACCCCTGTATTCAAAAAACCTAACCCAGCCCCTAAGATCAGAACCAGTACGAAAAGTTTACTCGTAGAATTCTTATCAAATATAAAGGAAGAGACTTTGGTCCCCAACTGTTTGATTGGGGCGGGGAATACTTTAAAACTTTTGATCCGGACTTTTGAATTATTAGGTACTAGACCAGCCCATAGCAATTTACTTCCTAGATTCAAACAACTTCGTAAAATGTAGGTTATACGCCCTCCTATAGCCCGTATTATGGTAGCTATAACAACAACCAAACAATGGACTAATCCAGACATTAGGAGAAGGGTGAGGCTACTCAACAATAAAACCGTTCAGATTGAAAAACCCAGTCACCCAATATATATAGCCCAGGAGAAACAATCGACAAAAAAAACTTTTAAACCGAGACCCTGTTGAAACAAAACTGGAATAGTAATGCCCATTGACATATAAATATATGCAATCACTGCGACGCCGAACACAAGCAAAAACGTACCTTTACCTTTAAATAGCATCGCTTTCAAAGCAACTCCAGGTAGTATTACAAGATTCTTTACAATAAACAGTCAGGCAGTCAAATTCCAGTTACTCATCTTTACCAACAAAAGTGGTAGGTGCTGAAACATTAGCTTAAACGTCTTTTTAACGAGCACTCACGGTAGAGTTATTATAAAAGCGACGATGTTGTGAACAAAGCGAACGCTGTTTTTACAAATCTTCAAAAAGTTATCTGGCGACAAAAACCAACCAAGGAATTTTAAGCTACCTACGTTAGGATAAAGAGGAAGAACTAGTGTTAATATTTGTTTAGAAAAAACAGACGCCATACGTAGCAAGGAAGTTATGAAAATATCCACCCCGAATACCAAAGCCCTTCCTGCAGATAGTATAAATTTTATATAACATATAATTAGGGTTTTGAGCGTTAGTTCCATCTTTGAGAGACTATGCGCTCGGACGTTTTTTCACGTTATATTTGTACATTTACCTAATAAGTTTGACGCATGCCCCAAAAAATAAGTAAGTCCTCTAACAAAGTTAAATAAACGTAAACGCCTAAAAATATTTATAATTGAGACCAACTTCTTACAAGTCAGCCCAAAAAAATCTATAAGAGCTCGCGCTACAAGACGTAAGAGCTGAAGAGAAGTTATAATTAAGTACAAAATCTGATAAAGAAAGAGCCTTACAGTGTTTATCGGAATAAGATGTAAAACGCATGCATTGCCGAAAGCCAAGGCACTAATAAACTTCAACAACAAGGCCTGGCACGCTGTAAGTATCACTATCATTCACTTATGAGTACTAATAGATTGTGCTGCGCTTACTAAACAAAAGATATGATTTTCCAGGTAGCCATTTATCATACGTATATAAAGACCGGTCCTAAGTATAACTTTAGTATATAGAACAGTAAAAGTTTGGTTATGTAGGCGAGCATAGCTACTAGCCATGACAACTACAATTTCTGGTAGTTGGTAACATTTGCGAAGTACTTTTTGTTTAACACTTTTTTTTTGCACTAAATATAGTGCGATAATAGGGAATAACATTAAACATATAAGACTTCCGAAAACTGTACCAATACCATGTCAGGGAAGCGTTGTTACAAAAATCAGTAAAATCATTAATAATCTTCACGCCCATTTAACCGACTCAACAATAAGTCGACAACTAGCTTTTAACAAAGCGACAATTACTGTAAGATTTTTAATGCTTTTTATAAAAGTTTTCGATATCAAAGCGAAGCCAACATAATTGAATAATATGCGGTCCAGAAATATGATACTTTTTAATAGCGCTATATGCAAGTTGGTGCACAAAAGTACAAAGGCGGTGCGTGGACTATTTTTTGCGAGTTTAACATATAACGCTGCTTTTAATATAACAAATATTAAGTTGAAGATAAAAGTATAAGCCCAAGCCAGTTTACTGGCTAAAAACAGACGTATTTTTTTGGCTTCAAACAATACGTAATAGCAAAGCGCTCCTACGATTCTCTTTGCAAAGTCTCAAGGATAACGTCCGAAAAAAAAATAACCAGTTTCCACAATTCGTTCTAATAGTTTACCATCGTTGGCTCATAACAGGTCGTATAAATATCAACGATTGTAAAATACTTTAAAATAGTTTTTCGATGGCGTAGTCCATTTAATTCAAGACATTTTCAATGGTAGTAAAGCCACTTCTATTGCAGCTACTGCATATCAGTTGGAACGGCCTTTCATCCGTGAGCGTGTATGGACACATGCTGGTTTTGGCTGAAACCCAGTTAGTAAATATAGCAAAAACTTAATTAATCAAAGTGTTGGTCACACTAGCGACCATAGACCTGTATAAAAGACGTTATTTAATTGATAAGTTTTGGCTCTAAAAAAAATAGAGTGAAAACAGATACCAATCCAATAGAAAGGAGAGATCATTCAGATAATAAAAATACATAGGTCGAGTATCCCTCAAGCGAGCTTTACAGCCGGTATTACAAACCGGCGCCACAAGAAATATACGTAGCCAAAACATCAAAAAATAAACCTACCAAAAGCAAGTACCCGTCGATCAGCTCATTGGCTGTAAATATCAGTCCAATCGGCGTCTAAGGGACCTAATAAAAAAACACTAGCAAAATATTGATAGTACGAAAGCGCACCTGGTTTTGTAAAAATAAATTCTCTTGCGATATGTCCTTTGGTTGCGTATGCGGATCAAAAAAATGGAATTCTATACCGTTTGCGTTCAGCTGCAGAGATGTTAAAAATATAAAGATCTCGTTCGCCGGTTCAATGTAAATGCAAGTCGTCGTAAGTCCGGAGTCTGTAATCTTCGTAATCGCCTGTACTCATAGCTATAAGGAGTTTAGCCATCTCCTCTCGCGTTTCGAGTTTTTGAAAATATGTTGAATAATATTTTATCCAACTATATGATCAAAGAAGGCGATCCGAAGTAATGCTTGAACGGGTAAATAACTTTTCTAACATTAGTTGCCTTAAATCAGGCAGTGTGGCCGTGACCAAAAAGGTGATCATTTTAAGTTCGAGTTAGATAATAAAACAAGCAAAACTTGATGGAATAGAAAAAAATTACGAATATTAATACAGGTTTTTTAATAAGACGAGTAACAAAAATATAAAGAGTAAACCCCAAAAAGAAATAACCAATGACCAGTCAAAAGTTACATTGGTTGCAGGAGTCGTGGAACCACTTTTTCAAAGGTTCTTTGTAACCGCGCTCTGATCCTAAAAAAGTAAAGCTAAAGACTAATCTGTTGCGCTTTAAAAAAGTTCAAACTTCCGGAGCGTCACTCCAAAAATAAGCCAAAAGCTATAAATGCTATAAAAGTACAAATAACACTAAAACTACGTAAATCTTCAAATTCTGGATTTAATACTCAAGGATATAAATAAACCAACTCTAAATCAAAAATCAAAAACAATATTGCGACAGAAAAAAAAGGAACAAAAAAGATTTCCTGCGGTTCGGCAAACGGTTCGAATCCGCATTCATAGGTGCTCGTGTTTTCATCAGACAAAATAGTTAACTGGGCTAAAGACTCCGGACTTTCTTTTGAAATATGTATTAACAGTGATGCTACCGCCAGTGCTAAAATAAAATAATAAATAATATATTCAAGAGGCATTCAAGATACACTGTAATCCATTTCCAAAAGAGACGACTTCCGACGGCTGTGAATCATTTTAAAAACATTTACGAATTCTTAAAGGAAAGAATGCGTTTTAACGGGATAAATTTTTGTTGCGCGTGTTGCGCAGTCATTCAAAAAAAAATTACACTTTTTGATGTTAATAATCGCAAAAAAGTTGGCGCTTGGGAAAAAAAATTAAAAACCGTTTCTCCAAAAGCCAACAAAGCGTCATTTAAATAATCATTTAAATAAATGAAACCAACGAGTGTTAATAACAAAAACCCTTGTAGAAAACTTAAATTTGTTATAAAGTCTAGTTGGGGCATTTATTATCTCGAAATCTGCTAACCACCAGGCCGTTTTTTTACCGGCTAATTACCTATAAAAAAAAAGGTTAATGAAAATATGTTTAAAAAGAGTAAAACTTTATTTAACAAAAAAGGAAATAATAGAAAACAAAAGCTGCTTGTTACAACAAGTGTATACAAAATGTGGGATTTTGTAACTTGTGTAAAGAAAGGCTTCTCGTAAACGGGATGTCAATTAGAGACAGTGGTCCAAACCATTGACGTGCTTTGTTTCAATAAACTTTTATGGTTTTTTTGCTGCGTTTTAATGGAGTCCGCGATGCGCTCAATCAGCCTTAAATAGTAATAGGTACTAACCATATTCAATACAACAATACTAAGTGCTAAAAAGCCAGTGTCATATTTTATAAATTGAAGTAACAGCAGGTACTTTGTAATAAACCCTAAAAATGGGGGTAAAGCCGCAAAAGAGCTAAACGCAATAATAAATACCAGAGATATTAATATTGTTTTGCTAGAAACAAACTTATCTAATTTAAATGTTTTGAAGGTCTCAAGATATCCTTGTCCTACGGAGTTAGAGAGACTCGAATCAGCAATAAATAAATATAGTAAGGCAAGAAAAATAAGCAGTGTCGCTCCTAGATAACCCCCAAAGAAAGCAAAGGTGACCGAAATTGAAGTTATTTTTAACGTACTTAATCCTAATAAAACTAGACCAGTTTGAGCAATAGAAGCATAACCTAAAAATCTCCAAAAGTTTCACTGCATATAAGCGCTAAACGTTCCGACCACAATAGAACCAAAGCCTGACGTCATTAAAATAGGTATTGAAAGATAGTGTCAATCCGAAAATATAAAAGCAACTAACATAGCTAAAACTAATAAATAAAAAACTTTTATTATAAAATTGTAAAATAATAAAAAAAGAAGAGAGCTGGCTTCATAAATATCTGGCACAATAAATTGAAAAGGGTATGACCCCACTTTAAATAAAAAACTAAGCAATATTAATCATAGACTAACAATCAATAGTTGCTGTGTAAAAGATGATGTAACACTTTCAACCCCAAAAGTGTACGTAGAAAATTTGTGAAAAAATAAAAAAAGCTTTATGGCAGCAAACTCTAAAGATTGGGTAAGTAAGTATAAAAATGATATGCCCGCAGCCAATAAAACCGAAGAAAAAGAGCTAAAACAAAAGTATTTAAAAAAGAGCTCTTTTGAACCAGCCCGCAAGCTGTGCCTTGATATACTCAAAAATGTTGCTAAACTAAGACCTTCTAACGCAACATAAAATGAAATGAAGTTGCTACTAAGTAATGATGCAGCCCCAAAGCAGCTTCCCAAAATAACGATTGTTAAAAACTCCACGCCTGGATTTGCAGTTTTAAGGTTAGCAGCTTGGCCTATATCTGAGTTAAAATAAACGGTATACAAAAATCAAAATAAAAGTATGAAAGCAAAGCAATAACAAATCAAAGATACGACTTGCAGCTTTGAAAAGCTAAAATCCGAAATAAACGTTATTGTAGACATTCATACATATATGTATGACATAATGTCCGCTCTATAAAGTTGTCAACATACAAGCATAACTACACTAAAGAATAGGACAATCTTATTCCGAACAGGGTTTGCTATCATTTTACTCATAGTTTTCCTAATATTCGAGAAATCTACAAAGGTTATGGAATAATAATAATCTAGATCATACTTAGCTAAGAAATGTTCTTCAAACGGATGCATGAGCGTAATACAAAGATAATCTTATGGTGTATACAATCGACTTGCTAACTTAATCTTATTTCCTGAGTGCTGACAGGTATGAAATTGATAAGTTCAAGCGCGATACGTAGTATTTATATATTATTTGCTAACTTCTTAATTGTTTGAAAAGTCCGCGACCTTTATATATTAAGTAATACTATAAAGATGTATTACAACGTGAAGACTATTAAAAACCAAACATAATTAAGAAAGCCATCATCAAACCAAACAATGCGATAGCTTCCGTCAATGCAAATCCTAAGATAGTGTAAGTAAAAAAGTATTTTGAAGCACGTTGATTTTGCGCGGTAGCCAAAACACAGCAACCTCATACAGTACCAATACCCACACCTGCGCCTCCTATAGAGATTGTAGCGAGCCCTGAACCTATCAATTTCATACCTGTCAGCAGCACGTTAAACTTTACTTGAGAAACATATTAATAAAAATTGACTGGAACATGCTAACAAAGAGAGACCTTACTCTGCAACAACCACAATAGGCATGTTACCGTGGTAATAGCCACATATTTCACTACACTGTCCATAAAATATACCATAATCCTTAAACTGTAAAGCAAGCTCACTTAAACGTCCAGGGCAAGCATCCACTTTTACATTTAAAGACGGGACAGCCCAGCTGTGAATCACATCATCCGAGGTGATTAAAAGCTTGTAGTAATTACCAGCAAAAACTTTTAGCGGCATATCCACTTCTAGTAATCGAAACCCAAGCCCGGTAGGCGTTTCGCTTGGGGTAATTAAGTAGCTCTCTATAACCGTAACCGGTATGGTATTTGCTACAGAGACATCTGTTAAGTTTTCCCGGCTAATATATTGATACACTCAATATCATTGATTTCCAATTATTCTAATAGTATTAGCATTAGTTATACCTTTAGATTCTAAATAATACGGGTGGGTTTGAGACACAGCATAATGTACGATAAAGGATGGTAAAATAATAAAAAACTCTAGTAGTATAGGCACAACAGTTCAAATCATTTCATAAAATGTATTGTGGCTATGTAATTTTAAATCCACATGTTCTAAATCGCTATAAGTTGTTTGAGAAAGTACAGCAGATATTGGTGTAGTTTTTGTTTTATTTAGTGGTGATATTATCGATACAAGTAACATAAAAATCAACCCCAAAACAAAAATCAAAAAAACCATAATATCCGCATGTAAATCAATTATTCAAAACATTGAATCATTGTGAGGCGTTTGAAACGAATATTGTCAATGTTTAGCCGCGGCTGTCAAATTAAAAAATTGATAAAGTGCAAAAACATCTTCATATTTATTAGGCATCTCTGAAAAAGATCTATTTAGAGTAACATTTAAATCCCTAAGTATATTATCTAAGCTCCGCACGTCTGTGCCTGATGCAAATAAAAAACTTACACAATAAAATCATAAAAGCTGTAAAGACATTAGCATAAAATGAAAAATAAACTTAAGATATATTCTTTAGACGTTTTTTTATAAAAAAGAGAGAACATAGGTACTATCAGCTATATATAATATTATTTGTGGAGATATTCCAAAAATAATCAGTAGGCAGCCCAACCCACTCAAAAAAATAAATTCTAGGGGTAACAAATCTGTATAACCTGCAATAACAGCACTTTTTACATTACCTCAACACAGTCGAGCAATAAGTGTAAAATTATAGCTGGTTACTGCTACGATACCTGCTAATAAGCTGAGGCTTACTACTCACGATCAAGTATCTAAAGAAATAAAGCCATAAATTACTTGTAATTCACCAATAAAATTTAAAAAGCCTGGAAACGAAATGTTTGATAAAATAAAAATAAACAAGAGTGAAGTGAATATAGGCATTAAGCGGGACAACCCACCGAAGTACAAAACATTTCTACTATGATATCGGTCATAGAGACACCCGATTAAAAAAAACAGCGCAGGTGCCGTCAAGCTGTGAGCAAACATACATACAATAGCACCGAGGTAACCTGTACCATTAAACGCAGTAAGCCCTAACAATGCCACGGCCATGTGAGAAATGGAGGAGTACGCAATTATTTTTTTTGTATCTGTTTGAATTACCGCGATAAGCGCGGAAATAATTAAGGACAGCAAGAAAAATGGGGATACTGTTGTTAAAATATAATTAAACGATGTAGGAAATATACCTAAACAAATTCTAATTAATCCGTACCCTCCTAATTTTAAAAGCAAGCTCGCCAAAATCATAGAGCCTGGTGTAGGAGCTTCGACGTGTACTTCCGGCAGTCATATATGTAAGGGCATTATAGGCACTTTAATAGCAAACGACAAAAAAAAGCTAAAGCATAATATGCCTGCCACAGCTTCGGCTTTTGTTGTATTTTGAGAAAAATACTCTTGCACCTCAGTAAAGTTAAGTGTACCGGCTAGATAATATAATCACAATACTGGAACTATAAAAAAAATAGAACTTAGTAATGTAAACATAGCAAGCCAGTACGCGGCTTTTGTTGTATTTTGTCCACTACCATTAAAAAGTATAATACAAAACATAGGTAACAGTGTTGCTTCAAAAAAAAAGAAAAATGACAAAAAATCATGCGCTAAAAAAACGCCTATTATTGCAAACTCTAATAGAAGCAACAAAGTGAGCAGTAAAACCCCCTTATTTGAAAACAAAAACTCAATCGTTAAAAACATAAAACTAACTACGAGTACTGACATTAACGTAAACATTACAGAAAGTTCATCCACTAGAAAGGTACATGAGACAGATATACTGCTCAACACGTTAATATTAACTGTTGTTAATACTTTTAAGTGGGCAATATAACTATAAACGCTTGAGACACTTAGATAGCCTTGCGTTACTAAATCTGTAGAGAAAGGCAGAAAAGAAAAAAGAAGTAATGCCGGCAAGAGACTTGCAAAAAAAAAAAAAAATCGTGATACTAGTAAAAGCACATTGCATTTTTTTTTTATTACCCCAAAAAGTTTAACCAGCGTCAACTTTTTGGTGACTGAACATGGAACCTCAACAATTGTACAAACAGACGTATTCATAAACTCAGCACACATACTACTAAAGCGACCCATAAATTAGGGAGGTAAAAAAGGGGAGGTATTATTGGGTCTAAATTATTATTTAAAAGACAATAAGAACCGTAAATTGTCTTTATTTAAAAAGTGCTTGCGTCCGCGTTTTGTTGACTGACGGGAAATGACAACAGATGAAAATAGAGACACGTCGGCAAGTAAATATGATTCAATTCGCCCTAGACGTGATGTCCTAGTACCACGAAATTGAAGATCTTTATGTTTAGAAGAAACTTTTAAATTTTGGTTGCGGATCTTTTCATCTACAACTGCTGTAGAAGCCAATAACGACAGCTTATGGGCCGGGCTAATACGTGGGGCCAATAGGCGTTTACGTAAAAATCGTTTCTTTGACATTCTAACTAAAACCCATATTAACGGTTTTAATCTTAAAGAACGTATTAAGTCAAAATTTTGAATCATTTTTTTTGAATTTAAATAAAATCTCCCTGTAAACCAAGGTAGCGCCCGCTTCTTAAACAACTCTCTTTCAAAAGCAGTAAAAATTGTAAAACTGCGCAGACTGTGAAATTTATGTAATGTTGTGACGTAATGAGTAGACTTTATGACTCCATAAGCATAAATATTTGTATTTTCTAGGTGTTGCGCTCACATGTCATCAGCAGTGCTACTGGGTGTTCGGTGTCATCGTCAAAAATACCCTGATTCTTCAAAAAATAAGCCAAATTTATCTAAAACTTGAGACATTAATCATGCCCCTAATTTAGGAGCTACCATTATCCAGCTATACATTAAAAAAGCTGTTTTTTTGTACCGGTATTGTCGACGACCTAAAGCGCGGGGGCGTATTAGCATAGGATTCTTAAAGGTAGAGATTAGCTGTACCATAATTGATATTCTATGCTGCTTTCTTTTTAACTTGTATCGGCTACTAACAGCTTTCAGTTTAAGATAATGCTCTTCTGTCTGTTGTACCCGAAGAATTGTAAATATATCTAGTTGAACTAGATCATTAACGTAACAGGGTCAAAAGGGATCAGTAACAATAGTCCCATTAACTCAAATTACATTTTTTTTTAACAACAATAGTACAGTACGTACCCCTAAAAATTTAAAAGATTTGTATAAGACAGCGATTAAGCTGTATTGTAAACGCCGCAGGACATACATCACCTTAGAATTCTTTGTCTTAATGCTAGATTCTAAAAGCTTGTTGATTTGTTTTTTATTTGTATATAAATAAAATTGCAATATCTTCCGGAAACTTATAGGCTTTATAGTAAAACGACGCAGATTTCACATGCGATATAAAAATATGTCGGCAACAATTTGATCAAATTTCAGAACTAACAATAAGCGACCAGATCAAGCGTAGCGGGTTTTATGAAGTCGGTGATTAAAAAAGTTATCCGCTTGTTTAGCTAAAAAACCTTGTTTAAATTGCGATCTGAAAACTTTTGTTTGCTTAAAAAATGCTGTTCGACTTTGTTTTTGGCGCTTGTGACTGATCAATAATTTAAGTTGATATAGTCATCTACCCTTAAGCTTTAATTTAAAACGTCAATTTTGCGTCCACCCTTCTTTTAGTCAATATTTAAAAGGTGCACGAGCATACGTTAATCACCATATTTGCGTTTTAACTAATGGCAAATATCGTCAAGGATAATGTTTAAATCTATAAACAAATCGATGTTGTTCCAAAGCTGAAGAGGGAAATGTTTGTGCTGCTGCTGATTTTAACCAGATGTTAAATTTATCAACTGTTAAAAGTGATTTTTTTGGTTTTACTGGGAACTGAATGACAGTAACAATAGGCTTTTTTTTATAGCGTTTTCGGTTTAATTTAGTGTTCATAAATATTCAAAAAAATCTAGACCGTTTTATATTATATATATATAAATGTAAGGATTAAACGCGAGTCAATTTTAACATTTGACGAACTATTTGCTTAGATTATTAGATTTTTTACAGAAATAATAACTCAAATAAAACTTAAGCTTAACGGAAGACAAACTTTTCAGCCTAAAAGTAACAGCTGATCAAATCTAACACGAGGAAAATTTGCCCTTATAAAAACAAAGCTAAAGCACAATAATACAATTTTAATAATATAAAAAACAAATCAATTGTACTGAAAAGTGCCTCATAATGTAAGCAATCATACAAAGTCTCCTCCTCAAAATAATATTGCCATTATAGTTGACGCAATAATCATGCTATTATATTCAGCTAAAAAAAACAATGCAAATGCTGACGAAGAATATTCAACATTAAATCCCGCAACTAGTTCAGCTTCGGCTTCAGGCATATCAAAGGGGGCCCTATTCGTTTCAACTAGCATCGTTATTATAAAAATTATAAATAAAGGAAGAAATGGCACAACAAATGGCAAAGAAGCTTGTCGTTCTCAAACACTCATAAAATCTGCGCCCACAATTAAAAAAAAAGGAATTAGCAATAAGCTAAAATAGACTTCATATGCAATAAATTGTGAAATTGCGCGCAACCCCCCCAAAATTGCATATTTAGATTTTGTAGCTCAACCTGCGCCGACTATACCAAAGATTCCTAGGGAAGCTACGCATAAAAACAAGATTATTGTGTAATCTGAGTTTATAAATCCTCCGGAGTCTAAGCTAACGGGCAACAGAGCCCAACCTGTAAAACTTATACCAAACGTTAATATAGGGGCACTATCATAAATTTCGGCATCCGCTTCGTCGCTCGAAGTGACGTCTTTTAAAATCAACTTTACGCCATCCATTACAGGTTGTAATATTCCAAATATCCCGGTAACATTAGGACCTTCACGTCGTTGCACTGCAGCTATACCTTTTCTCTCTAATAGCGTATAAAAAGCAACTACGCCTAAAAATAACAAGGTAACTAATATATTTTCTCCAAAGCCGAGCCCTCGTTGGGTTCATGTAGGAACGAAGCTAACTGATTGACCTAAAGTATAAGGGCTGTTAAACATAAAACTGTCAAAAAGTAAACCATTAGAAAAAAGAAATAAAACAAAAAGTGGAAAAAAAGGAGTAAATTTAAAAATCCAACAGGATTGTAAATTTACATAATTCGCCAGGTCTCAGCCTTGTTTTTTTAATTGATTGGGTACAACTCCTTGTAACATCACCGCTTTTTTAAAAGAATTATCAGAACTAAAGGAATATTTTCCAATATAGACGCTAAATATTAAAAAAAGTATTAAAATAGAGAACATTAATATAAGGGTTAAAATGAATGGGCGTGGGATACTACTTTTTGTATAAAAAAGGTAAAATTAGTTCAATATTGGAGTATTAGGTTAGTAATTCCGGACTTAGTAACGCCTCGCGACGCTTTATCTGAACCCTATCAAAGTAATAGTCTCTTACAAAACATTATGTATGTGGATATGTCGTATCTTCATGAAGATACGAGGGTATGATCCCTGAATGTTAGATAACTTCTTGCTATAGTTTTAATCAGCAATTATTTATTACCAGCTTAGCTAATAAGCGTGCTTTTGGATAAAACAACTTATCACCAGAGGCTGATATTACCCGGTCCTCTCGTACTAAGGTCATAACTAAATTCAGACATAAAACTCATGGTAGATAGGAACCAAACTGTTTCACAACGTTCTAAACCCAACTCATGTACCACTTTAACCGGCGAACAGCCGGACCCTTGGAACCTTCTTCAGTTCCAGGATGTGATAAGTCGACATCGAGGTGCCAAGCAACTCCGTGGATATGGACTCTAAGGAGTTATTAGCCTGTTATCCCCAGCGTACCTTTTAGTCGTTGTGCGACAACCTTTCCCTACAGTGTTGTCGGGTCACTATGACCGGCCCTTGAATCAACAAAAGCCCCTGTTCAACCTGTTTGTTTTACAGTCAAGCAGCTATTTGCCATTACGCATTTGAAACAAATTCTACAAGAATATGTAAGCTACTTTATGTGCACCTCCGTTACACTTTAGGAGGTGACCGCCCCAGTCAAACTACCCACAAAGCACGGATTCTACCGTTTTACTCGCTATTATAGCGGTATTTACGGCAGTTTAGTCTTATAAAAATATCAGGGTGGTCTCTCAGGATATGCTTTATAATTAGCGCATACCACCTTTTACTGTACAAATATTAAATATAAGACAGTACTTTGTTATAGTAAAGGTGCATGGGGTCTTTCCGTCTAGCCACGAGTATTCTGCATCTTCACAGAAAATTCAATTTCACCGAAGTGATGTTGGAGACAGCGGAGAAGTCGTTACGCCTTTCATGCAGGTCGGAACTTACCCGACAAAGAATTTTGCTACCTTAGGACAGTCATAGTTACTGCCGCCGTTTGCTAGGGTTTATTGCTTGTGCGACAACACAATGCGGATCACCTTGAAGCACCGGGCAGGCGTCAGACTCTATACGTCATTTTACAAATTAGCAGAGTCTTGTGTTTTTACTAAACAGTCGCCCCTCCATTTTCAATGCTACCAATTGTTTTATAAATTGGCTTATCATTTCCCGAAGTTATGAACTTAATTTGCCGAGTTCCTTCAACATCATTCTTTCTTACAACCTTGACTTTTATAAGTCAGTCCACCTGCGGCGGTTTGTAGTACGGTGTCTTTTTACTAAATTCTTTAAGTTTTTTCCTGAGATAATATCTATAATAATAATAGTTACAATGGAAGTGCACTCAAGGTGTTCTATCAAACTGTCCCTTTGCCTTGTAAAAGACGTCTAACTCCCCCCATTAAACATATTATGATGACAAATATGCCACCTGAAGTCTTAACCATTATCTGAGAAAACTCAAGATTACTTCAAATATAGATAACCTATCTGTTCTAAAAAGTATTAGATTACTTATTAAATAACCTAATATTTTTTTACCTTAAAGCAGGCTAGTTCAATAGAACTAAATGGCACCACCTGTTCGACAAAACCCATCGCCTTATCTTATCAGATAAAAACTTAGGGACCGATTAACCCTAGAATTTGACTGTCTAGGAAACCTTGGACTTTCGGTCATACTTAATGCTAAGCTGGTAGTAGGATTTACTTGTTTAGAACAAGCACATCTAGCTCCTAGCGTATTTGGCGTTACTCATATTAACAGTGTCAAATGTCAATAATAAAACGTAAGTTAAAAAGCCTGACCAAAAATCTTTCAATTTTGTGCGTAGGCTTGACGATTGTACATTACTCTGCTACCCAAAACTAACTTTTTATTGTAACTTCGGTGGCTTCGATTAAGTCTCAGTACATTTTCAGAAGAACATTTTTCAAGATACATCTCGGATTGACTTATAACAATATCTTTTAAGGGTGGCTAATCCCAAGCCTACCTTGTCCGAATTTTCAAAAAGTTCATTCTTTTTCACTTGTCTAAGTTTAAGCTACTTTAAGACCTTAGTATACAATCTGGGCTGTTTCCCTTTTGACTGTGGACCTTATCGCCCACAGTCTGTTTAGGTGTACATAACTCTATATCTTAGTATCAGATTTACCTAGTATTCAATGGTCTTTTATTACGGGTAAAGTCCTAAAAGGTACTGCCCCATTAATAAAAGGCGCTCTACCGCTAGGCAGCTAAGTACAAAACGCTACTCAAATAGCTTTCGCAGAGAACCAGCTATCTCCAAGTTTGATTAGACTTTCACCCCTAATTACAAATCATCCCAGAATATTGCGACATTCACGGGTTCGGTCTTTAATGTATGATGTACATGTCAACCTGTTCATAACTAGATCACTTGGTTTCGGGTATACTATAAAAAGCTCGATCTTTTTAAAAAGCATTTTAGTACATGATTTCTCTTAGCGGTCCTTTTATAAGTTCCACTTGCTTTTTATAATAACTTGTTAATCCATTATACAAAAGGTACATCGTAATCAACAGCTAAGCGTATGTTGCCTTTTTCCGATTGCTCTTACTAGTTGGACTTTAAGTACAATTATTAAATACTCTATTTCACCTTCCGCTTTAGGAGCCGCTTTTTTCAAAAGTTCCCTTACGGTACTTAATACTCTATCGGTCATATAACAATAATATAGGTTTTGAGGAGGGTACCCCAGTCTTCTAGCTAATTTAATAATTCGCTATACTCTATCCATATTTAGTTTAACACACCATACTTTGAACAACATAAAAAAAGGAAGGGGTCTTTTACCCGCTCTGAATAAACACAAATAAAGGATATTAGCCTTACTTTAGTCTATTTTTATCTCCACAACTGTTTAAAGTAAGCATTAACAAACTATAAGTGACCAGAAAATATCTACTCAGCTTCGCTCGCCACTACTCGTGATTACTCGATTGATTTTAGTTCCTATAGGTATTAAGATGTTTCAATTTCCTAAGTTTTTTACTATTAAACCCTGTACTATTAGAAGTCAACAATCATAAAGATCTCAACCCGAAAGTTTTTTTGGGAACACTTTAGTGTATATGTAAATTGTTATAGTTAAGAAGTAGTCTTATGGGGCCTACGGATGCAACTCACAAGCTGGACTTTTTCGCAAAACAAGACGTCTTAATGTATCTTATATGCCCGCATTTATTAAAAATTTCCAATCGGTATCCTAAAATATATATAATCGTATTTCTATAGTCTCTTTTTGGTAAAATCAAGCTAATCACAAAGTACAGGTTAGTTTCTTTAGTTTACTTTTAAATCTCGATTTAGGTGGTTTTTTATTAACTACTATAATAAAATTTACTTTTTATAAGAGCCGTTCTGACCCAAGTTTAAGTTTACGAGCATATTTTAATAGTCTTAAGAAGTTTCTAAAAAGTAGTGGTTTTAGTTCGCATATAGGCCAAAGGTTCCCTTTAGACAAGTATTCTTTGGCGGAGTCTAGTTACAAAATAGGCTTTAACCTAACTAGTAATAAAGTATACAATAAAGTTACGAATAGAGTTTATATTTTAATATTCCAACTGCAAGTTCCCTTACAATTACCTTGTTACGACTTTGCTTTAGTTACCAAATCAACACACAATGGCTCTCCAGCAAAAAATGTAAGTTTTTTACTCGAGACTTACCATCTTTACGTAATTCAGCTTCCAAAACGCGACGGGCGGTATGTACGAAGGCAGAGTACTTTTTCACCGCGGCGTCCTAATCCGCGATTACTGGCGATTCCTCCTTCATAACTTCAAATTTCAGAAGTTAATCCGAACTAAAAAAAGGTTTCGCAAGAATTGCTCCAGCTTACGCTTTTGCTTCTGATTGTCCTTTTTATTGTAGCACATATAAAGCCCAATGCATAAAGGCCATGACGACTTGACGTCTTCCCCCGCTTCCGTGTGCTTTGCTCACACCATATAGTACTGTGTCTTCGCTTTTGGTTTGATAATATCAACCACTATTATCAAGCTTCAGCTTAGAAACATACCCTTGAGGGTTACGCTTGCTGTTCGAATTTAATCTATAACTTTACAATGCAAGCTTACGACAGCCATGCAACTCCTATGGTTCTTTTTTACTTGCACAACTTTTATATATACCAAAAAGTGTGGGAGCAGGAACCAACTAATTGACATTGGTAAGGTTTATTGCGGAGTATCTGATTAATATACATGCTCCACCGCTTGTAAAGACTCCCGCCAATCCTCTTAAGTTTTAGCCTTGCGGCCGTACTCCCCAGGCGAGATGCTTAACGTGTTAACTCAAGCTCTAATTTTATACACTAAAGCTTAGCATCCATCGTTGACTGCATAGACTACCAGGGTATCTAATCCTGTTTGATACCTATGCCTCCGTGCTTGAGTGTCAGTTTTACCAAGATGCTTGCTTTCGCCTTTGGTATTCCTTTTATTGTTTATGAATTTTACCTCTACAATAAAAATTTTAGCATCCTCTATAAACTCGAGCTTTAATATTGTGTTAAGTTGTACAAGCCTAAACTGATTATAGAGTTTTGACAGACTTACCACTAGCCACCTAGGCACCCTTTACGCCAAATAAAGAAAAATAACACCAGTCCCCCCTGTATTACCGCGGCTGCTGGCACAGAATTAGCCAGGACATTCGTTCCACACAGTTACACTCATTATGCTCACTGTTGACAGGGGTTTACGACAGTACGCCTTCATCCTCCCTTAAAACATTGCTGGATCAGGCTTGCGCCCATTGTCCAAAATTCCCCACTGCTGACCTCATAAGAGATTTGAACCTTGTCTCAGTTCCAATGTGGCCGACCACTCTCTCAAGCCGGCTAAAGATCATAAGCTTGGTGAGCTTTTACCTCAACCAACTACTCTAATCTTGCTGCAGCTCATCTGTATTAATTACGAAGCTTTTTTAAGCTCAGCCCCTTACAGGTAGATTCTGAAAGTCTTACTCACCCGTCCGCCTTTTATATAATTATACCAAATTATCGTATTTTGGCTATGTACGACATTACCACTGGGCTATAACTATATTAAAAACTCGCATGTGTTAAGCATGTTTCTAGCATTCATTTCGAACCAGGGTCAGATTCAATCCATTCAATGTTAAATAACACTGTTTTATTTCGTGCAGCCTGTATTATATAGTGTATATAATACAAAGCTTTCGAAATAAACGATGATTTTGTTTTCTTATATAGCTAGCTAAAATTTTTCTATTTTTACGTTCGAGTATTTCCTATGCTTATGCTTATCTGGCCACTCACTCCTATGTTTTGTTTTTTAACTAATTGGACAGGATTTGTCTAGGAGATGAAACTGTCGCAAACACTTAGTAAAAAATCCCTATAACCTGTTTATCAAGATACTAAACATTACAAAACGACAGGCTTATTAACATAACTTTACTGATTTTTAACAACCACCTGTGTTATAAAAATAACGCCGCAGAAATACTTTAAAGAGCTAAAGATTTACAATAAAATCTGTTTTGAAACGTTAACCATTTATAGTCAAGATTTTCAGAATTGAGGTGTTTTGCAACGGGTTTGCGCGTAAAAATTATTTCCGAAGTACCACTGTTTTGTAAAAAATACTCAAGACCTGGATCTAGCTTGGAAAGTCTAAAAACATACCGAGGCCTTAGTATTTTACTAAACGTTACAGAGCACCCAGTAACCAAGTATTGTTTGCGCAACATATCAAGTAAATTTATTTTAGCAACGTCTGTAGTTCAAGAATCAATAAAAGCGAACACGGTTAGCTGCCGTCGTAGTAAAGTTTGAATCGGCTTCTCACCTGTCTTGATTTTTTTTTGTGCTTTTTTTTTGTACAACAAGTGTGTTCGATCAATCACGCCTAACATAAACAAGAAAAAAAACACTAAAATCAAGGTACGCGATTGCTTTTTTATAATATTTATCTTCACCTTTATACGACCTATTAAAGGTAATTTGGTGGTCTGATCCTCTATAGTTTTTGACAACATTACTGATTGTATAACAGTTCGCTCATAGCGTCATAGTCTGTCGGTCATAGTCTGCAAAAAAAAGTATACCTTAAAAGTTAGTACACATGCTTCTTTCCTTTATATTAACTTAACCAAGATCTTACAATTTTAAATTGCTTATTCTCTTGCACAAAGTTGATAGGTAAATATATTATTCTGGATTCCGTATCAAAAAAAAAAACTTCAGTATAGCCTGCTAGTGGATAGTCTTTTCTAAGAGCATGACCTTTAAACTGATAATCTGAGAGTAAACGTCTTAAATCTGGATTATTTGAAAAAGCAATCCCCATAAGATCTCAAGCCTCTCGTTCAAATCAAATAGCGCACGAATAGACTTTATATAAGCTATCAATGGACATTATGTTCGGCACTGTCGTATGAATATTTATTCGAAAATTGTACTTAACGCTGAGTAAAGTATATACCAATTTAAACCGTGCATTTGGCGTAGCTTGAGCACCCCCATCTAATGCTATTAAATCTATAAGAGTATCCGCCCGAAACAGTACATGTGTTTTTAGTATTGTCATTACGGTTACAATTTGAAGTGGATTTATAAACAGATCTAAACCTCAATGGGTTTGTTTATAAGAAATTAATCAATCTTGTAATATATACTGGATATATTTTAGTCGTAATAATGAATAATAAAGTGTCTTCATTAAAATAAAGTAAGCAAGCAATACCAATAAACTAACTATAAACATTATTCCCTTTATTAACCAAAGCCCAGCCCCTCCGGCCCCTCCTGTGAGGGACTGGAGGGGCTCTTTAAAGATTGATACCTTTTTTATCCCTCACATCCATAAAAGATTGTGAGGGACTGCGGCTTTAGGTAGATATTTTAGTCGTAATAATGAATAATAAAGTGTCTTCATTAAAATAAAGTAAGCAAGCAATACCAATAAACTAACTATAAACATTATCCCCCCTATTAACCAAAGCCCAG
>Ga0209075_1000214_pt1 | contig 54432 bp, 48 predicted proteins | sample Stecom2011_FD_187523 | JGI IMG/M metagenome (GOLD analysis project Ga0209075, IMG submission 187523) | Agricultural soil microbial communities from Utah to study Nitrogen management - Steer compost 2011 (SPAdes) (version 2) | ecosystem: Environmental > Terrestrial > Soil > Agricultural land...
AAAGAAGCAGAAGAAAAGGCAAAGAAAGAAGCAGAAGAAAAGGCAAAGAAAGAAGCCGAAGCAAAAGCCAAGAAGGAAGCAGAAGCAAAGGCAAAGAAAGAAGCCGAAGAGAAAGTTAAGAAGGAAGCAGAAGCAAAAGCGAAGAAAGAAGCTGAAGAAAAAGCGAAGAAGGAAGCTGAAGAGAAAACTATGAAAGAAGAATTAGTTAAGGAAGAAAAAGAAGTGGAGAAAAAACCTATAGATTTATTTGGTGCTAAATCTATTAGTACAAGAACTACTGCTATTCCTAAGACTGATATTAAGAGTAAACCAAGTACTGCGATGACTAGTCTTCAAAAACTTAGGGAAAAAATTGCTGCTCAAAAACGTCTTGAAAGAGAGTTAATGGAGCGCGAAGCCTTAAGAGCTCAAGAAAAAGAAAGAACTTTACAAGAGAAGTTTGTATCCTTACAACGTATAATTGAAGAGGAAGAAAATTTAGTTACTCTTGAAGAACTTGAACAAGAGCGTCAAAATGTTGATAGACTACGCAGAGAAATTGAAGAACTTGAAGCGCATATTGAAAACTTACAAGCTATTATCGATAAAGTAAGTGAATTAAGTATCGATGGCATTAAAGTAATTAATCCAATTACTTGGGAACTTTCCGAAGAGTTTGTAAACTTAGGTATTGATGCAAATGTTCTAAATAGTACCGTAATTGAAATTGAAGAAGAATTAGATGCATTATCTAAATCTCGAGAAGAATATATAAATAAATTAATTAAAGCTGAAGAAAACTATAAAGTATTAGAAGAACTATATAATCAGCAAGAACAATTAATTGCAGATCTTAATAATCAAGTTGCGAACTTACGTGAACAAGTTGCAAAAGAAAAAGTCTTAAATCGTGAATACTCAACACAAATCGATCGTTTAAAGAGCGAAAAGAATCGCTTAGAACGTAGTATAAAATATTTTAGACCTAGTGAAGTTGTTCCACTTGATGAATCTGCTGAAGGTGTTCAAGGATTACTTGTAGATCTTGAAAGATTAAACGAGGAAGTTAGAAAACTTGTTTCTAATGATGAATCTAAAAAGTTTAAAGAAGAGCTTGTAAAGAAAGACTTAGAAATTGAAGAGCTAAAGAAACAGTTAGAAGAAATAAAAGCTAAGAAAGAAAAGGAACCAGAACAAGGTTATCCGTATTATGCTAACGCTGCAAATCTATTTATCCCAAGAGGTTATAATTACGCACCTGTAATGCCTCAACCAGATATGTTAGATTTATATATGAATGAGGTTAGAAAATTACGTGAAGAAATTGAAAAAATGAAACAACCTCAAATGGCAGAACCTACTGCTAAGCCTGAAGTATTCAAAGAAGATTCTATTCCTGAAGTTAAAGCTGAACCAAAAGTTGTTGAAGATCAAATTGAAGAAAGCCAACCTGAAGAGTTAGATCCTAAACAACAAAGAATCTTAGAACTTGAAAAACAAATTCAAGAAAAAGATCAATATATCGAAAGCATTAAAAAACAAATGCATGATTTAAGTGAAGAAGATATTTTTGATCCTGAATTTAAACGTAAGATTCGTGTTATCCGTGATAAGAAAGCTGAACTTGAAAAACAAGCAACTGAAGAGGAAAAACTTTTCCAGGAAAATTCTAATAAATTAACTGATCAAATTAATGTAGTTCGCTTTGACATTGATGGTGTAAAAGATAGAATATTTGAGCTTGATTTAAATTACAGACAAAATCGTGATTTCTCTATTGCTACTACAGAAGAATATGAAAAAGCTAAAAGTAAAGCTTTAGTTGAATTGCAACTTTTAGAAGAAAAACTAAATAACTTTACTGAAGACTTAGCAAAAGTAGAAGAGAAATATCAAAGATTTATCAGTAATAAAGAAGCTGAAATGAATAAATTAAATGAAGAAGAAGTGAATACGATCCAGTACTACTTAAATAAAATGATTAAAGATAATCAAATTAGTAGTAAACTTGAAACAACTGAAGCTGAAAAAGAAGATTTGGTTAAAGAACTAGACCAGCTTAAACGTAAAGAAAATGATGATGTTGTTACTGAAATTGATGCATATGAAGAAGAAGAAAAACGATTATCTCTAGAAAATAAAATTAATCAACTAGAGTCTGAGATTGAAAAGCAAACTAGACAATACAATATTTACTACGATAAAATTAATGAATTAAAGGCAGAGTTAAGTAAACGTCTAGAAATAGAAACTAATCTAAGAGAAAATGATGATGACATAGCAACATATGTTTCTTCAAAATATGCATTAGATGATTTCCAAGATCAGTATGTAGAAATTAATGAACGCATCCAGATTTTACAATTAGAAATCGACAATGCTAATTCTACTCCAAAAGAAGAAGTATTACGTAAAAAAGCTGAAATTACAGACTTGCTAGTTCGTCGTGAAGACTTAAAAGCTAAGATTGAATTTTATAAAGCAAAATTAGTTGAACTAGAAAACGACGAAAATGTAAGTATGTATAAACGTCTAGTTAATCAAATAAGCCAAATTAGAAAAATCTCTAAAGAACATAGAACAGCTGCAGAAAGCTTAAAAGCTGATGTTAACAATAAAACAAGAGAATTAGAAGTACTAAAAAGTGAGTTGAAGATGTTATAATGAATATATTTATTGACAGTTCGATTACTAATATCTTAGAAGATTTTGACATTATCGCTTTAAAGATGGATGTAGAAATAGAAGATAGTAAGAGAATTACTGAGTTAGTAAATCAATATGAAGAGAAAATAGCTGAGGAATATTCATTAGAGGATATATTGAATATTCCTCTTATTAAAGAGGCCAGGGATGGCTATAAAAAGTTAGGTAAAGACCCTAGTAGATATAGACTAGCTTGCGAAAGCTTACTTAGAAGACTAGTTAAGAAAAGAGGTCTTTACTTAATTAATAATGTTGTTGATGCTGGTAATATTTTATCAATAGAAACTAATCGTTCCGTTGCAGTTTTAGATTACGATAAAATAGTTGGCGATGTATTAATTCGTATCGGTACTGAAGATGATGAATATTATGGCATTGGTAGGGGTAAAATTAATGTAAGCAATATTCCAGTTTATTGTGATGATTTAGGACCTTTCGGTTCTACAACTTCTGATACAGAAAGAACCAAAATTACTAATGATACTAAAACAATTTTATTATTTATTATTTGTTTTGGCCCTTCCTTAAAAGAAGAACATAAGTCTTATGCAATCTCATTGTTTGAAAAATACGCAAATGCACAAAATATTAAGGAAATAAAAGTTAGGAAATGATAAATATGGATAATACGTCAAATTTTATTAAAACGATAATTGAAAAAGATTTAGAGTCTGGGAAAGTCAAAGAAGTCGTTACGCGTTTTCCTCCTGAGCCAAATGCATATTTGCATATTGGTCATGCTAGAGCGATTGTTGCAGATTTCGAACTTGCACAAATGTTCGGTGGAAGAACAAACTTGCGTTTTGACGATACAAACCCAGAAAAGGAAGAAGCGGAATTTGTTGATGCTATTATTGAAGATCTTCGTTGGTTAGGTTATGAACCACATAATATTTTATTCGGTTCAGACTATTTTGAAGAACAATATGAGTTAGCTATTAAATTAATCAAAAAAGGATTAGCATATGTAGATGACTTAACACAAGAAGAAATAAGAGAATACCGTGGTACATTAACAGAACCAGGAAAGAATTCTCCATATCGTGATCGAAGTGTTGAAGAAAACTTAGAGTTATTTGAAAACATGAAAAATGGTATGTATAAAGAAGGAGAAAAAGTTCTCCGTGCAAAAATTGATATGAGTCATCCTAATTTAAATATGCGTGATCCAGTCATTTATAGAATACTTTATACACCACATCATCGTCATGGTAACAAATGGTGTATTTATCCAATGTATGATTTTGCTCATCCAACGCAAGATGCCATTGAAGGAATTACTCATTCACTTTGTAGCCTTGAATATGTAAATCATCGAATTTTGTATGATTGGTTTGTGGAAAAGTGCGAAATGGAACACGTTCCTCAACAAATCGAGTTTGGTCGATTAAATATTACAAATACGATAATGAGTAAACGTTACTTAAGGATGTTAGTTGAATCAGGGAAAGTAGAAGGTTATGATGATCCTAGAATGCCAACACTAGTTGGCCTAAGACGAAGAGGATTTACACCGGATGCAATTAAAAACTTTATCCGTTCAACTGGGCTTGCAAGAATCAATTCTACTGTTGATTACGCAATGTTAGAACATTTCCTAAGGGAAGATTTAAAATTAAAAACAAACCGAATTATGGCTGTAATTGATCCGGTTAAAGTAATAATCACGAATTACCCTGAAGGAATAGTAGAATATTTAGAAGCTAATAATAATCCAGAAAATGAAGATTTTGGAACAAGAAAAGTTGCATTCTCAAGAGAGTTATATATTGAGCGTGAAGACTTTATGTTAGAAAAACCAAATAAACATTATAAACGTTTAGCTCTTGGTTTAGAAGTTAGACTATATCATGCATACTTTATTAAAGCTAATGATGTAGTTTATGATGAAGATGGAAATATTAAAGAGATTCATTGTACATACGATCCAGAAACTAAGAGTGGATCTGGATTCAATGCTCGTAAACCAAATGGAACTATTCATTTTGTAGAAGCAACTACAGCAAGACCTGCAACTTTCAATTTATTTGAGCCATTAATTTTAGATGAAGATGAAAGTAAAGATTTACTAGAAAGAATTAATCCAAATTCATGGCAAATAAGTTCAGGTTATGTAGAAAACTTTAAGGAAAATTTTGAAGTGGGGGACAAGTTCCAATTTGTACGTAATGGTTATTATGCGGTTGATAAAACTTCAAAAAATGATAAGTTAGTATTTAACCGTATCGTTGCGTTAAAATCATCTGTGAAATAGGAGAAAATAAATGTTAAGCAACTTGAATGAACAACAAAAAGCAGCAGTTCTTGCAGTCGAAGGACCGGTTATGGTCTTTGCAGGTGCTGGAAGCGGTAAGACTAGAACATTAACTTATCGAGTTGCATATATGATAGATGCATGTAATATCAAGCCCTATAATATTCTTGCAATCACTTTTACAAAAAAAGCAACAAACGAAATGAAAGAAAGACTAATAGAATTAATCGGGCCATTTGCCTATGATGTTACGATTAGTACTTTCCATTCTCTTTGTGCAAGAATTCTTCGTAAGGAGATTACCCATTTAGGCTATGCTCGCAACTTTAATATTCTTGATGAAGAAGAACAATTAAAAGTTATTAATGATGTCTTAAAAGAAAACAATATTGATAAAAAGAAATATCCTGGAAGATATATGCAAAGAGTAATTAAATTCTCTAAAAGTTTTAATGTCTTGCCAGAAGATCCGTATGAGCGTAATGTCTATAATATGTATGAAGAGAAAATGCAAGAATTAAACTTGCTTGATTTTGATGACTTGCTTATAAAAACACATGAGCTGTTTAAAAATCACGAGCAAGTCTTAGAAAAATATCGAAACATATTTAAATATGTTTTAGTAGATGAGTTTCAAGATACAAACTTAATTCAATATAAAATAATAAAACTACTAACTTTAGAAAGTAAAAATATCTTTGTAGTTGGTGATGATGACCAAAGTATTTATAGTTTCAGAGGAACTAATTATGAAAATATGCAATTATTTAAAAATGATTTCTCTGAATATAAAATCTATTATTTAACTGAAAATTATCGTTCACCACAAAGTATACTGAATGGATGTAATAGACTAATTAGTCATAATGTTAATCGTGAGAAAAAAGAACTATTTTCTCAAAATCCAGGTTCTGAAGATGATGTTGTAATTCATCAAGCTTACAACGAAAAACAAGAAGTAGATTTTATTTTAGATAGTATCTTTTCTTTAAAGATGCAAGGTGTTGAGTATAAAGATATTGCAATTCTTTATCGAAACACTGTTTTACTAAGAAACTTAGAACTTGGTATTATCCAAATGGGCTTACCCTATAAAGTATTTGGAGGTATCCCATACTTAAGAAGACGCGAAATTAAAGATATCATGGCTTACTTTAAGCTAATGATAGATATCGATGATGAATATAGTTTTCGTCGTGTAGTAAATGTACCAAGTAGAATGCTCGGAGAAACTACAATTTCTAAAGTTATTGAACTTAAAAACAATTATAAAATATCTATATTTGAAGCAATTGATGCATCAAAAAGTATTCTCTCAGAAAGACGCTTTAATGCTTTAACTGAATTCAAAAATCTTATAATTGAATTTAGAGATAGGCTTCAAACGGATAATTTAATTGATCTTTATGAAGAATTATTAGAACGAATTGAATATCGTGAGTACTTAAAAAAAGAAGACGATGCAGAAGACCGTCTTGATAATATTGAAGAGTTCAAGAGTATACTTTATCAGATTGAAACTGAAAATGAAGACTTATCTCGCTATGAACGTTTAGAAGAAGCATTTGATCAAGCTTTATTAAATGATGATGTAAAACAAAATCAAAAGCAAGCACTTGATGGAATTACTTTGTCTACAATTCATTCTGTAAAAGGATTAGAATTTGATTATGTGTTTGTTATTGGGCTTGAAGAAAATGTCTTTCCTAATGTAAGAAGATTTGCAGAGACAGAAGAAATTGAAGAAGAACGTAGAATAGCTTATGTTGCCTTTACAAGAGCAAGGAAAAAACTTTTCTTATTATCAGCGCAAAATAGATTACTTTATGGTGATAGGTTTGTAAACCGTCCTTCACGCTTCCTCTTAGAATTCATTGGTAGTAGTTTAGAAGAAGAAATCTTTAAAGAGGAAAGTAAAGTTGAAGAAGTAAGTAAAGTGAAATTACTATCTGAGGATGAAAAGCCAAATTACAAACCAAGTGATAAAGTTATCCATAATAAGTTTGGTGAGGGTATCATTATTGCAATTAATAAAGATATAGGACAAATATTTTTTGATTCATCAAAAGATATTAAACAGATAATGTTAAACCATCCTGCGCTTAGGAAAAAAGAAAATTAATGCAACAAGTTTTTGTTGCATTTTTTGTTTAAAGAACGAAATAATTTAGTATACTATTACTAGAAATAGGAGTTTAGATATGAGGGTTAAAAATTTACTTGTAGTTTTATTATTGTTCGTATCAATATTCATAGCTGGTTGTTCTGCAAGTGAACTTAAAACTTTAGAGGAAAATTGGGAGATTAAAATACCAAAAGATGCTACTTTAAAATATATGAATAAAACGCCAACTAATAAGCAGTTGTATGTGAGATATTTGGTGTTTGAATTTCCTGATGAACCAACCGAATTTTTAGAAAACTTTTCAAAACGAATTAATTTCTTTATTCAGTTAGAAGCAGAAAATCACTATGACCGTTTAGAGATTCCAGAAGATAAAAAGCCTGATTGGGAATCAAGTTATTACTTTAGGAAGTTAACAAAAAATAAACTTCCTAATTCTGAAGAATATAACGATGTCTTAATAATGGCATATTTTTTGGAGACAAAAGAATTAATAATTTCAGAAATGAGTTATAATAAACTAAGTTAAATATATACCCACTACTAGTGGGTATAATTAATTTGAATTTCAAAATAAATTGACATTTTACTACATAAATTATATAATAAATAGAATAAAAAAAAGAGGTTTATGATGTGGGTAAAATTTCGGCATAAAGTATTTTTTAAATTATTTAGAAATGTTGTTTTATTAATATTAAGAATTAAATATCGCTTTTATACAAAAAAATATAAACTTCCAAAAGGACCACATTTAATTCTTTTTAATCATCCAACAAATATGGATCCTGTATTTGCAGGTGTAGCGGTTAATAGACCAACATATTTTATCGCAAATGAAGATTTATTTAATATTCCATATGTTTCAAAAATCTTAAATTATTTGGTTGCTCCAATCCCTAAACAAAAATCAGTTAAAGATTTATCTACGATTAGAACAAGTTTAAGGGTTGTAAAAGAGGGTGGAAATATTGGTGTTTCACCTGAAGGTAATAGAACATATAGTGGTAAGTTAAATAATATAGATTTTGCGATTACTAAATTTATAAAGTTATTAAAAATCCCAGTTGTATTATATACAATTAAAGGCGGCTTTGGGGTTAATCCAAGGTTCGCTGTTAATTTAAGAAAAGGGAAAATTTACGGTGAGATTGCAAGAATTATTAGTAAAGAAGAAGTTTTAAACTTATCAGAAGAAGAACTGTATAAGATTGTAGTAGAAACATTAGATGTTGATGATACTAAACTTGGGTTAAAATATAAAGGAGAAAAATTAGCTGAATACTTAGAAAGCGCGTTTTACATTTGTCCAGTATGCAATGAATTTCATACTTTAAGAACAGAAGGTAATCACTTATATTGTGATCATTGTAATATGAGTGCTGAGTATACAGAAGACTTACTATTTAAGTCAACTGATGAAAGATTTAAGATTAAAACAGTTAGAGATTTAGCAACCTTCCAAGATGAGTTTATTAGAAATTATGACTTTGAAAGTTTAGAATTTAAAGACGATGAAATTACTTTATATAAAACAAATAAAGGTAGAAGTCGTGATGAAATTTTAACTGGTAGTATAAGTTTAGATAAAGACTATTTAATTATAAAAAATGAGGAAACAGAAATAAAACTTAAAATCGAGGAAATTATTTCCTTAGCAGTTTTATATCATAATACGATTATTATCAATCTAAAAGAAGAAAAATATCATTTATCAGGTAATGTAAGATTTAATGCAGTTAAATATTTGCATTTGTTCTCGTTACTAAAATTTAAAAAAGAAGGAGACAAAGATGCATTTTTGGGAATTTGAGTTAAACACATTTGATGTATGGTTATATATAGGGATTATTGTAGTTGTATTCTTAATTGCAAATGTTTTAAGAAGAAAAGTTGGTTTCATTCGTAAATCACTAATACCTACAGCAGTAATTGGTGGTTTGCTGATATTAATTTTAAAATCATTTGGTTTGTTCGATTTATTTATTGATGTAGATAAAATGAATGAGTTTATGGAAGCTATTACTTATCATGCTCTTGGTTTAGGTGTAATAGCTTTAACGTTAAAAGACAATAAGAGAACAAAAAATAAAGAACTCCAAAAACAAGTATTTAATGCAGGGTTAATCACTGTAAATACATATTTGATTCAAGCAATAATTGGAACAATTATAGTAGTTTTGCTTGCTGTTACATTTCTAAAAGGATTGTTTCCTGCAGCAGGATTTTTACTTCCATTAGGTTATGGTCAAGGAAGTGGGCAAGCCTTAACTTTTGGTAGTATATTTGAAACATCTTATGGTTTTGTTGGTGGTGCTAGCTTTGGTTTAACTATTGCAACAGTTGGTTTCTTGGTCGCTTGTTTGATTGGGGTATTCCATATATTTATGATGAAGAAAAAAGGTGTAATAAAAGACAAAGAAACTGTCCAATTTACATCTACAGAAGTAGTTGCTTCTCCAGATGAAGTACCAGTAACAGAAGCAATCGACCGTCTAACAATTCAAATTGCCTTAATCTTGTTAGTATATTTTATTACCTTTATGTTTATGTTTGGTGTTGAAAAATTACCACTTGGTAATTTTGGTACTAATACAGTTAAACCAATGATTTGGGGATTTAACTTTTTAATTGGTTCAATATTTGCGGTTGTCTTGAAGAGTATTTTCAAAAAATTAAGAGAAAAGAAAATAATGACAAGAGCATATCCAAACAACTATTTATTAAATCGTATAAGTGGGTTTATGTTTGACTTTATGATTATTGCAGGAACAGCAGCAATTGAAATTAATGTATTGAAATCATTAGTTGTTCCATTAGTGATTATTTGCCTTGTTGGCGCGATAATTACGTATTTCTATGTAAGAAAGTTAGCATATTTATTATTCCCAGGTTATGAACAAGAAGCATTCGTTTCACTATTTGGGATGTTAACTGGAACTACAAGTACAGGGATGATACTTTTAAGAGAAGTAGATCCGAAGTTTGAAACTCCAGCTGCTAACAATCTTGTTTATCAATCATTCTATGCAATTGCCCTTGGTTTTCCGTTATTTTATTTATTAGGTGTTGCACCAAACGGGTTATTACAAACATTAATTTCATTAGGTGTTGTAATTGTAATGTTTGTAATATTAAATATTGTAGTATTGAGAGATTTTATTTTCAAAAAGAAAGTTAAAAATTAAAATATAAGAGTATATGGCAAAGATGCAAAAAGTGTCTTTTCATATACTCTTTTTGAATGTTTTTTCTTTTTAAAAAGTTGCTTGATATGGTATAATAGTATATATTATAGAAATAAATAAAGGTGGATTTCAATGGATATAAAAAAACGAATTGAGGAATTAGTAAAACAACTAAATCATTATAGTTATGAGTATTACGTACTTGATAATCCTACAATAAGTGATGAAGCTTATGATGCTTTATTAAGAGAACTTGAAGAATTAGAAGCTAAGTATCCTGAGTATATACTTGAAGATTCACCAACAAGAAGAGTTGGCGATACTCCGAGTGAAAAATTAGATAAGGTTACTTTTAAAACTCCAATGCTTTCTTTAGCAAATGCATTTAGTTATGATGAGTTAAGAGTATTTGATAAGCGAATTAGAAAAGAAGGAATGAATCCTACATATAATGTGGAGTTGAAAATTGATGGGATTGCAACAACACTCTTTTACGAAAATGGTAAGTTCCAACTTGGAGCTACAAGAGGTGATGGAAGTGTTGGTGAAAATATTACCCTAAACTTAAAGATGATTAAGAGTCTGCCACTAGAATTAACTAAGCCTCTAGACATCGAAGTTAGAGGTGAAGTTTATATGAAGCGCGATGTTTTTGATGCGCTTAATGAACAAAGAAAAGCAAATGGTGAAGAAGAATTTAGAAATCCTCGTAATGCTGCAGGTGGTAGCCTAAGACAACTAGATCCGAATGTTACAAGAGAACGTATGCTTGACATTTTCTGTTATACGATCGTAAACCCAGAAAACTACGGTTTAACTACTCAATATGAGGTGTTAAAATTTTTAGAAGAATTAGGCTTTAGTGTTAATCAAGAATACAGAGAATTTGAAAATATTGAAGAAGTAATTAACTATATTGAAACATTAAAAGACTTAAGAGAGAAGTTAAATTATGAAACCGATGGGGTTGTAATAAAGGTTAATGAATTTGATTTATATGAGAGAATAGGTTATACTATAAAGAGTCCTAAATGGGCAATTGCATACAAATTCCCAGCACTAGAAGTTGAAACAAAACTTTTAGATATTACTTATAGTATAGGTAGAACAGGCAGTATAAATCCAAATGCTGTCTTAAGTCCGGTAATGATTGCTGGTAGTTTAGTTCAACGTGCTACATTAAATAATGAAGATTTTATTAAAGAAAGAGATATTCAAATCGGCGATTATGTTATTGTAAGGAAAGCAGGAGAAATTATCCCTGAGGTTGTAAGAGTTAACTTTGATAAACGAGAAAACACTATTCCTTATAAAATGATTGAATATTGCCCAAGTTGCAATTCTAAGATTGAACGTAAAGCCGATGAAGCAATGTATTATTGTACAAACCCAGAGTGTCCAGGTATCATCCTTGCAAGCCTAATTTATTTTACAAGCAAAGCAGGGATGGATATTGAAGGTATGGGGGAAAGAATTGTAGAGGACTTATATAATTTAGGATATATTAAAAAAATAACAGATATATATCGATTAAAGAACTATGAAGAGGAATTAGTAAATTTAGATAGAATGGGCAAAAAGAGCGTAAGTAATTTACTTAATGCGATAGAAGCATCCAAAAATAATCCTCTTCACCAAGTGATTGCAGCTCTTGGAATTAAGTTAGTAGGTAATAAACTTGCAAGAACTTTAACTGAACATTATAGTTCCTTAGAAGAGCTGATGAATGCAACATATGATGAACTTGTTGCAATTAAAGATATTGGTAATAACACAGCAAAAAATATTGTTGACTACTTTAGAGATAACAAGGAATTAGTCTATGAATTAATTGAACTTGGAATTGATTCTAAAGTAGAAAAACCTAAACTAGAATCTAGTGTGTTTGCTGGAAAGACATTTGTTTTAACTGGAAAACTCCCAACGCTTACTCGCGATGAAGCAAGCAAGTTAATTGAAAAACATGGTGGAAAAACTACAAGCAGTGTATCTAAAAATACATCATATGTTTTAGCGGGTAGTGATGCGGGAAGTAAGTTAAAGAAAGCAATGGAACTTAATATCGAAATTTTGGATGAAGAAACGTTTTTAAAGTTAATAGGAGAGTAATATGCAAAAGTATATTGATATTAAAGGAGCAAGAGAAAATAATTTAAAAAATATAAACTTAAAAATTCCGAAAGATAAACTAATCGTTATGACGGGATTATCTGGAAGTGGGAAAACTTCACTTGCCTTCGATACGATTTATGCAGAAGGTCAAAGAAGATATGTAGAAAGTATGTCAGTTTATGCTAGACAATTTCTTGGTAATCTCAATAAACCTGATGTAGATTCAATAGATGGTTTGTCTCCTGCAATATCGATAGATCAAAAAACAACGAGTAAAAACCCTCGTTCGACTGTTGGAACTGTAACTGAGATTTATGATTATTTGCGTTTATTATATGCAAGAATCGGAAAAGCATATTGTCCTGAGCATGGGGTGGAAATCTCAAGTCAGACAATAACGCAAATGACTAATAAAGTTTTTGAAGCAGAAGCAGACTCAAGAATTATCATTTATAGTCCAATAGTATTTGGCCAAAAAGGTACGCATGAGCGTACTCTTGATATAATTCGTAAAGAAGGTTTCTCACGAGTTAGAATTAATGGTGAGATTTATGATATTGATGAAGAGATTACTTTAGATAAGAATAAAAAACATAATATTGAAATAATAATTGATCGCTTAAAGTTAAGAGAAGATATTAGAAGTAGACTATACTCTTCGATTGAAACTGCTTTAAAGTTTGGTGATGGTAAAGTTATTATTTCAATAAATGACGAAGAACAAATATTTAGTGAACATCTAGCTTGTCCTTATTGTGATTTTTCAATCGCAAAATTAGAGCCAAGACTATTTTCATTTAACTCACCATTTGGTGCTTGTCCTGAGTGTAAAGGTATCGGAGTTTTACAAAAAATAGATGAAGATTTACTTGTAACAGAACCTGAAAAATCAATTCGTCAAGGGGCAATTCGTTACTTAAAAAACATAGTAGACACGGAAAATATCGAATGGCAAGTTTTTGAAATTTTATGTAAACATTACAATATTGACCTAGATAAACCATATAACGAACTAACCGTTGAAGAAAAAGAAATTATTATGGTTGGTTCAAAAGAACCGATTAAGTATGAAATAACATCAAGAGGTTTAAATACATTTAAACGCTTCGATTATATTGAAGGTATTGCAACCTTAATTGAAAGAAGATACTTGCAGACTACATCGCAAATGTCTAGGGAATACTATAATTCATATTTATCGGATCATCCATGTCCTACTTGTCAGGGAAGACGTCTTTCAAGAGAAGCACTAGCTGTAAAAGTTGGAGACAAAAATATTCATGAATTTACAGAACTAACTATTTTTGATGCAAGAAGTTATCTTGATACAATCGAGTTATCCGATTATGATAAGCAAGTTGCAGATTTAGTATTAAAAGAATTGAAATCAAGATTTGACTTTTTAATTAATGTTGGTTTAGAATATTTAACTTTATCTAGATCTGCAGGTACTTTATCCGGTGGAGAAAGTCAAAGAATAAGACTTGCAACTCAAATTGGGTCCCATTTAACAGGTGTTTTATATGTACTTGATGAACCGTCAATTGGTTTACATCAAAGAGATAACAGGCGTTTAATTGATACTTTAAAATCAATGCGCGATTTAGGTAATACTTTGATTGTTGTAGAGCATGATGAAGAGATTATGCGTGAGTCTGATTTCTTAGTTGATATTGGTCCTGAAGCGGGAATTCATGGTGGTGAAGTTGTTGCAGCTGGTACACCTGAAGAAGTAATGGCAAATGAAAATAGCCTAACTGGTCAATATTTATCCGGTAAGAAATTTGTACCAATACCTAAAGGCAGAAGAAAAGGTAATGGTAGAACAATTAAAGTATTAAATGCAAGAGAAAACAACTTAAAAGGAATAGATGTTGAAATTCCTCAAGGTGTGCTTACTATTTGTACAGGTGTAAGTGGAAGTGGAAAATCAACATTAGTTAATGAAATTATCTTAAAAGAATTTAGGAAGAAAATTTATCGTTCACGTGAACATCCTGGTAAAAATGATGGTGTTTTAGGAATTGAAGATTTTGAACGAGTAATTGATATTAACCAATCTCCAATTGGTAGAACTCCAAGAAGTAACCCTGCAACTTACACTGGTGCATTTGATCATATTCGTGATTTGTTTGCAAATACAGTTGAGGCTAAAAAACGTGGTTATTCTAAAGGGCGTTTTAGTTTTAATGTAAAAGGTGGAAGATGTGAAAAGTGTCAGGGTGATGGGGTTCAAAGAATCTCAATGAACTTTTTACCAGATGTTTATATTCCATGTGAAGAATGTGAAGGTAAAAGATATAATCATGAAACACTAGAGGTTAAATATCGCGATAAAACAATTGCTGATGTTTTAGAGATGACTGTAAGTGAAGCAGTAAGCTTTTTTGAGATATTTCCTCAAATCCATTCCCGACTTTCTACATTAGAAAAAGTTGGACTTGGATACCTAAAATTAGGTCAAAGCTCAACCACTCTATCAGGTGGTGAAGCACAAAGAGTAAAACTAGCAAGTGAGTTACATAAACGTATTAGTGATAGAACATTATACATACTAGACGAACCAACAACGGGTCTACATAGTGAAGATGTAAGAAAATTACTATTAGTAATTAATTATATTGTAGACCAAGGTGCAACAGTTATAATAATTGAACACAACTTAGACATAATAAAAAATGCAGACTATATAATTGACCTAGGACCTGAAGGTGGAGATCGCGGTGGCGAATTAGTATTTGCGGGAACACCTGAAGAATTAGTGAAATGTGAAAAGTCATACACAGGACAGTTTTTAAAAAAAGTCTTAAATAGATAAGAGGTCTAAGTTGAAGAAAGTATTACTGATAATTTTAAGCATTCTATTTTATTTTTTTATAACTTATATTACAAATACTTTAAATATCTTTTTTCAAAATACTAATTTACTACTTAGTAGTTTGTTTATTATTGTAGTATTTAGTTATCATTTTGGTAATCGAGATATTGCCTTAATTGGTTATTTTCTTTTTACTTTAGTGTTTTTGTTTTACCGAGAAAAAGTAGATGTAAATCTAAATTTAGATTTTTATTTATTTGCTTGGTTAAAGTTAATCTTTAAAAATAAAATAGTGATGATTAATATTATTGGTAATCTCTTTCTCTTTGTTCCTTATGTGTTTTTATTAAAACAAAAATATTTTTTGGTTATAATTATTGGGCTAATTTTAGGTTTGGAAATAATCCAATATTTAAGCAAACGTGGTGTTTTGGATATTGTCGATATTACCTTGAATTTATTTGGGGTAATAGTCGCTTTACCATTTAGGTGGAGGTTTTATGAAAGATAAAGAAAAACAAACAACTGAACAAGAAAAACTTCAAGACGAAAAACAAGATACAAAGCAAAATCCCAATCAAAACAAAGAAAATATTGATCCTGAAGTATTAGAAAAAATAGTTTCTGAACTTGAAAAAAAATATAATCTAAAAAAGGAAAATATTAAAATCTTAAAAGTTCAAACTACAACAGGAAGAACTAGGCTTTATCGAAATATTTTAAGAGATTCCCTGTTTTGGTTGTTTGATCTATTGCTTATCTTTGCCTTACAAGGTTATTTGAATTTTGCAGAGAGTAAGAGTAGTAAAGATTTATTTGTAATCAAATTAATCTTATTTAGTCTTGTGTTTTATATAATTGAATTAATTACAAGAGCTGTAATTACAAAGTATTACCAGAAGTTAATAGTCTATTCTTTTGGGACGGTAATGATACCTGTAACTGTTATAGCTTTAGTATTGTCCCAACTTACTGTTGGCCTAAAGTTTACTGATAATGACAAGATGATAGCCTTTTTCATATTGTTTATTATTGCAAGAGTAATTATAAGATTTATAATCATGCGTAAAGAAATATTGTCAGCTATGAGAGGAAGAAGGAAATGAAAAAAATCGAATTAACCGATAAACAAAAACTTTGGCTCAAAATTGGACTTACAACACTTTATTTTGTAGTTGTATTTATCTTAGTATTAAGTAGTATGGAGAAACGTACCGATTCATTAGGTAATGAAATTATTCACTTTAATCAAATAGCTTTTTCAATCTTTGGTAGAGGAATTTATTTCTATGCTATAGCAATAATTACCGGAATCGGAATAGCTTACTTTTATGGTGCACATATTGCAAGAAAGATTGGATTTAGTGAAGATAATTTATTTGACGGATTTATTATGGGTACTATTATAGGTATCCTTGGTGCGAGAATTTATTATGCAATCTTTTCTTGGAAAGAAGGCGGTTTTGATAAAGACCCATTAAGAGTAATTACAGGTTTTTTTAATGAGGAAGGCGGACTAGCTATTCATGGTGCAGTAATTGCAGCAGCTATCTTTGCTTACTTTTTCTGTAAAAAGCGTAAAGAAGATATATTTAAACTTGGTGAGATGTTATTCCCTGGTTTCTTTATTGGTCAAATATTCGGTCGTTGGGGTAATTTCTTTAATAAAGAAGCACATGGTGGACCAATACGTGATACCGTGCTTGCAAGTCGTGAGTTTTTAGAGAAATTACCAATTCCTCGTTTTGTAGTTGATCAAATGTATATTAATGGCACATACATGCATCCAACATTTTTATATGAATCTGTATGGAACTTAATTGGTTTAATTTTAGTAATTACAATTCGTAAAAAAACTAAGAAATATTGGTATGGCGATGCAGTATTATTTTATATGGTATGGTATGGAATCGGTAGATTCTTTGTAGAGTCATTAAGAACAGATGCCTTACTATTTAATTTCTTAGGAATGGAGTTAAGGATTGCACAAGTAGTGTCCATTCTTATGATTGTTGCAGGAATAACTTTATTTATTTTAAGACGTATATTTAAAGTTAAACCAGTATCGTTTATTGAATTAGTTGAAGAAAATAGAGGTGTAGAAGCTTGATAGTAATTTTTGATCTAGATGGTACATTAGTAGATACATATCCGGTTATTAGAAAAACTTTAATTGAAGTTTTCAAACTTCATTTACCTAATTTAAAATATGATGAAGCATTTTTAGAAAGTTTTTTTGGGCCGACACTAAATGATTCCTTTTCTAGATTAACAAATAGTGATAAAGAAAAAGAGTTCTTAATAAAAGAATATCGAAGAATTAATAAAAAATATTATGAAAATGAATTAAAGTTATTTGCTGGTGCAAAAGAAGCACTTGAAAAATTAAGTAAAAAATATAAACTAGCAATTTTATCGAATAGAATTCGTGAGCTAGTTGATGTTGCTTTAAGAAATACTGAAATAGAAAAGTATTTTGATTTAGTATTAGGTGTGGATAACTTAAAAGCGCCTAAACCAGACCCAGACGGTATTAACCAAATATTAAAATCCTTAGGTGAGGGTAAAGCAGTTTTTGTTGGCGATGCATTAACTGATGTAAAAACGGCAAAGAATGCTAAAATAGTATCAGTAGGTGTTACATGGGCACTTACAACTAAGGAAGAGTTTGAAGGGGAAGAAACTGATTATATTGTAAGTAGTTTTGAAGAATTAATTAACATTTTGGAGGGATTAAATTAAATGTATGACATTTTAATAGTTGGTGCAGGACCAGCAGGTTTAACTGCTGCGATCTATGCAGCGAGAAATAATAAGAAAGTTGGAATTTTTGAAGGGAATGTACCTGGGGGACAAATAGTAGTTACAGCTACAGTTGAAAACTATCCTGGATTTGGAAAAGTCGATGGACCAGATTTAGCTTATTCTATGTTTGAACAAGTCATGAACCTAGGTGTTGAGCTAATTGGTTCATATGTTTCAGAAATTATAAAGACTGAAAATGGGTTTATAGTAAAGACAGAAGATGAAGAATTCCAAGCAAAAGTTGTAATTATTGCAACAGGAACAAGTCAAAAACGTTTAGAAGTTCCGGGGGAAAGTGATTTTGAAAATCGTGGGATTTCTTGGTGTGCTATTTGTGATGGTTCCTTATATAAAGATAAAGTTGTTGCAGTTGTTGGTGGCGGTAACTCAGCAATGGAAGAAACTATTTATCTTTCTAATCTTGCAAGCAAAGTTTATTTGATTCATCGTCGTCAACAGTTTCGTGCTGAACCACATATCGTAGAAAAAGTTAAGAAACTAGAAAATGTAGAATTAGTATTAGATAGTGTTGTAGAAGAGTTTATCGGTGATCAATCATTGGCTAAAATGCGCATTAGAAATGTAAAAACAGGTCAAGAAAGAATTATTGAAGTAAGTGGCTGTTTTGAATATGTAGGTCAAATCCCTGCAACTGATTTTGTAAAAGAATTAGGCATTACAGATGAGGCTGGTTATATTCAAGTTGATAATAACTTTGAAACCAAAATTGAAAACTTATATGCGTGTGGAGATGTTATTGTGAAAAATGTAAGACAAATAGTTACAGCTACTAATGATGGTGCTATCGCAGCCCTTAATGCAATTAAGAAGTTGAGCTAAGATGAGTTTTGCTAGTGAAGTAAAAAAAGAACTTGCAACAATCGAAGTTGAAGAGTGTTGCCTAAGGGCTGAACTCCATCAAGTAATAAAACTTAGAGCTGAAGTTAGTTTAGATAACAAAAACTTTAAATTAACAATCTCCACAACCAATCTAAAAATAGCAAGGCGAATTTTGTATTTACTCAAAACCCTGTATAATTCAGAAGTATTAATGCTTAAGAAGGAACGAACAAGCCTTGATAAAAAGAGCTTGTATTATTTGGTTGTAGAAGAGAAAGGCTTGGAGATTTTAAGAGATTTAGAATTAATCGATGAAAATTATAATCTTGTGTCTACTACAGGAAGTGATTTTTTAAAAAAAGATTGTTGCAAAGCTTCGCTTGTGCGTGCTTCATTTTTAATGAAAGGTTCGATTAATGATCCAAGAACAAACAATTATCATTTAGAGATTACATTAAATAATCTTGAAGAAGCAAACCAAATTCAAAAAATTTTGTCACCACTTGGAATAGAATCTAAAACAATTGCACGAAAAAAGGGATTAGTTCTCTATATTAAAAAAGCAGAAAACATTGGTGACTTTTTAGGTTTTATTGGCGCTACAAATTCTAGGTTTGCTTTTGAAGATTATAGAATCAAAAAAGATTTATCAAATTATGTAAACCGAATTATGAACTGTGATGTTGCCAATGAACAAAAGGCAATGAATTCTGCAAGAAATCAATTAGAAGATATTGAATTAATAGAAAAAAATCTCGGATTTTTAAATATTACTCCGAGATTAATGAATGCTATAATATTAAGAACCACTTACCCTGAAGATTCATTATCACAATTAAGTGAAAAATCAGAAGAGACTGTTGGTAAATATATCTCAAAATCAGGTTTGAGTCATTGTTTTAAGGATCTAAAAGAAATTGCATCAAAGATAAAAAAATAAGCTAGTACTAGCTTATTTATCTTTTTCTATATCATCATCTAATTTGGAAAAATCCATTAATTCACTTACGTTGACATCTAAACGTTTAGCGATTTTTTCGATATTTTTTAAGGTGATATTCTTCTCTGCGCGTTCAATTTGACCTATATATGTGCGATGTAAACCTGCATCAAAACCTAATTGTTCTTGGGATATTCCTTTTTGTTCACGAAGTTGTCTAACTCGTTTACCAAATAGGACATTAATATCATTGTCTTTCATAAGTGTATCACCAAAATTAATATACTATAAATAAAAAAGATTCTCGACAGTCTATAAGTAGCATTTATTAAGGAGGCTCTATGAAAAATATTGGAATTGATATTGTTGAAAATGAACGATTTTCCAAGATGATTAATGATGAAAAAAAAATAAGCCGTATTCTAAGTAATTTAGAGGTTAAAATATATAGTGAGATAACTTCTGAAAAACGAAAGATTGAATATCTTGCAAGTAGGTTTTGTGCAAAAGAAGCAGTAATAAAAGCTATAAATAAAGAAGGTTTAAGTTTTTCTTATAAAGATATATCAATTTTGAATGATGATGTTGGTGCACCATATGTTGAGTTTTCGTTTGAGGTCGATTTCAAATTATTAATTTCAATTTCGCACTCAAACAATTCAAGTGTATGTGTAGCAGTAATGTATTAAAAAAGTGGTCTAACTAAACCACTTCTAATTAAACTAATATTGAATTAGATGTTTCAAATTTAATCTATTTCATGGTCAGAAGTAAATAGTGCTGAGATACAAATAATTCCAGCTACGCCGACTAATGAGTATATGATACGAGAAATTACTACACTTAATGGGTCAAAAATAAAACCGACTAAATTAAAGTCAAATAAACCAATTAACCCCCAATTAAGTGCACCTATTATAACTACGATAAGAGCTATTCTTTGTAAAATATTCATAATTTGTTCCTCCTTGTATATTATTATCTCAAAAAAATAAATTATTATACTTTTTCATAAATAAATTAAGACATCTATTCATATTATTTAATAGAGATTAGGGGAGGAATAAAATGAATAGAAAATTTTATCAAAAATACATTAATTATTCTTGGAAGAAGTTATTAATAATTTTTGTATTTTTAATTGCTACTTGGATATTTGTAGGTTGTGGAGGAAACAAAGATATTGAAAAAGTATTTGCAGAAGAATTAACAAAAGCAACTTCGTATAAAGTTGAAGGAGTAATGGAATCATTTTATGATCAAGGAAGAAAGAAAGTAAATGAGTTCACTGTCTTTTATAAAGCTCCAGAATTTATTAAAGTTGTAATAAAGTCAGAAGATAAATCTGATAAACAAATCATTTTAAAAAATAATGATGGAGTATATATTTTAATTCCTGCAGTAAATAAGAACTTTAAAATTCAAAGTTCATGGCCAGAAAATGCTAGTTATCCATACTTACTTCAATCACTTGCAAAGGATATTGCGAATGATCCAAATTTAGTTAAGATTGAAGAAGAAGATAGTATTATCATTGAGACTGAAACAAAAATGCATGCAGATGCTGTTCCAGTAAGACAAAAAATTGTCTTTGATAAAGTGACAGGGCTTCCTACAGAAGTAGTTGTTTTTGATGAAAATGATAATGTATATATTCGCACTTTCTTTACAAATATTGATTTAAGTTATAATATTTCTGATGATGAATTTGATTTAAATAATTCAATGTCAGCTGTTAGATTAGAATATACTGAGCCGATTACTTATCCAAACCGTGGTATTAGTTATCCAAGATATGTACCAAGTGGATTTACAATTTCTAGTGAAGAGACAACTAAAAATCTTGATGAAACAGAAGTATTATCAATTATGAAGTATACTCTTGAAGAGGAAGGCTTTACGATTGTTCAAGAATATATTAATGATTCTACAGTAGTTAAGTATCAAGAAGAAGTTGGCGATGTAATTGTTGTACTAGGAAATGTAAGTATTATTAAAGAAAACTCAATTCAAACTATTTATAATGGAATTGAATATATAGTAGCATCTAAGGAACTTGAACTTAACGAATTAATCAAAATAGCACAAGGTTATATGACTGAAGAAGAAGAAAAATAATTTAATAGTTAAATGATTATTTCACCCATAATTTATTTTGAGTTATGGGTTTTTAAGTTATATAACAGGTATAAATTATGACAATTTATTAAAAAATAAAAATAAATCATTCTTGATAATAATTTTGTTTTTTAGTATAATATAAATGCTATGTAAAAATTTATTGAAAGGAGTTAAATTTTTACTAAAATAAAGTAAAAATGGAAACTATATGAATAGAGGTACTGTGGCAAAAAACAAACTTAGTTATAAAGTTATAGGCTTTTGGTCAGTTATAGCTTTATTAACATTATTATTTATTGGGTTTGTTATAGCTAAATTTATCGAAACACGTAATATCCAAACGATGGAAGATATGTCTAATTTAAGAGAACAACAAATCTTTGAGCAGCAAGGTACTTATTATGTTTATGTTTATAGTAAATTTGGTATTGAAGGACATGAACAAATTCTTGATAAGGCAGCTGAACTTGAAGAAACAATTGTAAATTATCTTACTTACGCAAAAAGAAATAAAGAAGCATCTAAATTATATGGAATGATCGTTGATAGTGGTTCTGATAATTATGGAAATTACGGCGCATTAGTCTTTGGTACCCAATCTACTAATGTACGAAATGTAACTTCTTTTAGTAACTTCAAAGTCCATGTTGATGATCTTCCAATGCTAGTTAAGATTAGTAACGGAAGAGTAACAGATCAATATCTCACTGAGTCTGCGATTAAAGAAGAATTGCAGAAAGCAATGGGCATTGAGTAGTAGTTTACATAAGGGAACAAGGTAAATTGTTCCTTTATGTAAAAAATACTTGACTTTTCCTTAATTATCTAGTATCATTATTAAGCGTTCTTTGGAGCAGTACTCAAGAGGCCGAAGAGGTGCCCCTGCTAAGGGCATAGGCCGGATTAAACCGGCGCGAGGGTTCAAATCCCTCCTGCTCCGCCATATGGCCCGTTGGAGAAGCGGTTAACTCACAAGCCTTTCACGCTTGCATGCACGGGTTCGAATCCCGTACGGGTCACCATTTAGAAAATTCTCGAGTTGGTTTTTTGCTGACTCATTTTTTATTATTAAATTGAGAAAGAAATAGGAGTAAAATGGGCAAAAAAATAATTGAGTTAAAAAACATTGTAAAATCATTTGATGATGAAGTTGTTGTGAATAACTTAAATCTTTACATCAATGAAAATGAATTTATTACTTTAGTTGGTCCATCAGGTTGTGGTAAGACTACAACACTTAGGATGATTGGTGGGTTTGAAACCCCTGATTCTGGTGAGATTGTATTAAATGGTGAAGTTGTGAATAACATCCCAGCTTACCAAAGGCCAATTAATACAGTGTTTCAAAGATACGCTTTATTTCCACACTTAAACGTGTTTGATAACGTTGCTTTTGGTTTAAGAAATTATAATAGGATCTTCGAAGAACTAAAAAGTGATGTTAGGAAGCGTTATGAAAAGGAAAGAAAAGCCCTTATAAATAAATTAAACTCTAAATCAACATCTAAAGAAGAAAAGGCTGAAATAAAGTATCGCTTAAAAGAAATTAGAAAAGAAATAAAAGAACAGATTCTAATCGAAAAAGAAAAGTTAGTTGAAGCTAGATTAGAAGAAGTAGAAAAACGTTATGAGAAAAAGTTTAATGAACTGGAAGCGAGAATTGAAGAGTTAGAAAATGTTGATGAGAGTATTATCGAAGAAGCTAAGGAAAAGTTAGCGGAACTCGAGGATAAAATAAAACAAGAAGCAAAAAACAAACTCAATAAACAGAAGATATATGATAAATATAAGGAAGAATTAGCCGAGTTAAGAAGAGTTGCTTACTCAGAAGATTTAGAAGCAGCTGAAAGTGAATTAAAGTTGGCGCATAAACATTATGCAGAAGAAATTAAATCTGCAAAGTCTTTAATGATGAGTAAACATCACATAAAAGAAGCAGTTGAAGAAGCGCTAAAACTAGTGAAGTTAGAAGGCTTTGAAAAACGTAAAATTAACCAACTTAGTGGTGGGCAACAACAACGTGTTGCGATTGCTAGAGCAATTGTAAACAAACCAAAGATTTTGTTGCTTGATGAACCTTTAGCTGCACTTGATTTAAAACTTCGCCAAAACATGCAGTACGAATTAAAAGAAATGCAAAGACAACTTGGAATTACTTTTATCTTTGTAACTCATGATCAAGAAGAAGCACTAACAATGTCTGATACAGTAGTTGTTATGGACAAAGGTGTTATTCAACAGATCGGTACCCCTGAAGATATCTATAATGAGCCGAAAAATCGTTTTGTAGCGAGTTTTATTGGTGAGAGCAATATAATTAGGGGTAAGTACTTAGGTAACAGGAAAGTTGAATTTATGGGTGCTGTATTTGATTGCGTTGATGACAACTTTGAAGTTGGCGAAGAATGTGATGTAGTTATTAGACCTGAAGATTTTGATGTAGTAGATCTTGAAGAAGCTAAATTAGTTGGTGTAGTTGATGCTACATTATTCAAAGGTGTTCACTTTGAGATTTGTGCAATCGTTAATGGTCAAGAGTTTGTTCTTCATAAATATGAGAATGTTAATGTCGGTGATAAAATCGGATTAAGTGTGGATCCATATGAGATTCATCTAATGAAGGTGCAAGATGAATAAATACAAAAGATTTGCATTTCCATATTTGGTATGGATGATTATCTTAACTATCGTACCAATTATTTTAATGTTAGTTTTGTCATTTATTCAAATGGAAGGCTTTAATTTAAGCTCTGCAAAGTTTAGCTTAAGTGCATTCGAAAAAACTTTTAACCGTGAAATCATCATCGCATTTTCGAATTCTATCAAACTTGCAACTATTGCAACGATACTTTGTGTAATTATTGGTTATCCAGTAGCTTATATAGTATCTAAATTAAAGATTCAAAATAAGTTTAGTTTCTTACTTATTTTAATCTTACCAATGTTTACTAATATGTTACTGCGTGTTAACACAATAAACAGGTTGCTACTTCCAGAAGGTTTTTTAAAAAATGTTTTTGGAATTAGCTTAAATTATAGTGGAACAGAATTTGCAGTTGTATTAGTTATGGTAGTTGTTTATTTACCATTTATGATATTTCCGATCTTTACAGTATTAGAAAAGATTGATCCATCCTTACTTGAAGCAAGTAAAGATTTGGGTGCAAATAATTGGAAAACATTTATGAAAGTCACACTTCCTTTATCACTTAAAGGGGTAAGTAGTGGTATTATTATGGTATTCTTACCAACTGCCACATCATTTACAATTCCCCAGATTGTTAGTCGAGGAAGAATTAAATTAATCGGGAACATAATTGAAGAAAAGTTAGGGCTTGCTACTGCAGCGGTAGATTATCCTGTAGGAAGCTTAATTTCCATCCTTATCCTTGTAATTGTACTTGGAGCTCTATATATCATTAGTAGAGTTGATGCGGAAGGAGAAACGCTACTATGATGAGTTTAAATCAAGTGAAAAAAGAGAAGGTTGTAAAAAAGGTTGGAAGTGGCCTGAAGTTTACTTTTCTTGCTTTAGTTATGTTCTTAATGTATTTTCCAATTTTAATTATTATTATTCAATCTTTCAATGCAAATGGTCAAGGAACTGATTTTGGCGGGTTCACCTTCCGTTGGTATGGTGAAATGTTTAAAGATACGAATTTAATGAATGCAATTGTTGTTACGATTTCAATTTCGATTATTTCCACGATAGTTGCAACTATTCTTGGAACACTATTTGCGATTGGAATTAATTCATTAAATAGTAAACGAAGAAAAAGAATGATTCTTATTAATAATGTACCAGTTCTAAATGCTGAGGTTGTAACTGGTGTATCATTATTCTTTGTATTCAAGACTTTTGGAATATTGATTGGTAATGAGTATTTATTAGGATATACTACATTACTAATTGCTCATATATTTTTCTCTATTCCATATGTTGTTTTAAGTGTATTACCTAAATTAAACGAGATTGATAAAAACTTATATGATGCAGCTTTAGATTTAGGTTGTACACCAGCTAGTGCCTTGAGAAAAGTTATTATTCCTTCTATTATGACAGGAATCTTAACGGGTGCCATGTTGGCTTTTACAATGAGTTTTGATGACTTTGTAATTAGTTATATGGTTGCAGGAGAAGAAATTAAAAACTTCTCAATGTGGATCTATGCTAATCAAAAGTTGTCAGGAAGATCATTAGTATGGCCAAAAGGGTATGCTTATAATTCAATAGTCACTCTTATCACATTATTTGCATTAATAGTGTATAATATTATTGCAGCGAAAAAAAATAAAGCAAAAGGAAAGGCATAAGACATATGAAAAAATTTATTAGCATATTTAGTTTCATTCTAATGTTTATTCTAGCTGTTGGATGTGACAGCCGTGAAAAACTATATGTGTTAAGTTGGGGTGAATATATTAATCCTGATGTAGTTGAAGCATTTGAAGAAGAATTTGGGGTAAGAGTGGTAATTACTGAAGCTACATCGAATGAATCTATGCATAATAGAATTCAAACTGGTGCTGGTCAATATGATATCGTTATTCCAAGTGATTATATGATGGAAAGAATGGTAGAAGATGACCTATTACTAGAATTAGATTTTGATTTACTACCAAACTATAGTAAAGAAAAATTTGATCCTCATTTACAAGAGTTAAGAGAAGAGTATTTTGAGGGTAATGAAAAATATGGTGTTCCATATTTCTGGGGCACATTAGGAATAATGTATAACGATGCAAAACCTGGAGTTAAAGAATTAGTGGAAACTAATAGCTGGGCGGTATTCTTCGAACCAGAAATCATTCCAGAAGGTGTTACAGTTGGAATGTATGACTCTAGTCGTGATGCAGTAGCTGCAGCATTACTTTATCTAGACCGTGATTTAAATACGAAAGCAGATAAAGATTATGAAGATGCAGAAGCAGCACTTAAAAAAGTTAAATACACCCAATGGGGAACAGATGATCTAAAAGAAAGTGTCGCTGCAAAGAATTTAGATATTGCTTTAGTATATTCAGGTGACTTCTTTGATTCGCTTTACTTTGCAATCGATAATGATTTAGAAGTTACATTTGATATGTTTGTAGATCAAGAAAAGAACAATGTTTGGTTTGATGTAATGGTTATACCAAAAACTGCAACTAAAGTCGAACTTGCGCATGCATTTATTAACTTCTTCTTAGATGAAGATAATGCTTTAGAAAATGCATCTTACATCGGTTATTGTCCACCAATAACTAGTGTATATGAAGCAATGTTAGAAGATGAAGAGATTGCAGAACTAGTTACACATCCAGGATATTATCCAGGTGGTGTTGAAGGTACAGTTTATCGTCACTTAGGTGTAAACATCGCACAAAAAATGGATAGTATTTTAAGTAGAGTTAAAATAGGATAATAATTTAGGATATAGCAAAGATGCTATATCCTTTTTTCATTAAAAAAACTAGGTAAGTTTTTACCTAGTTTGAATAATTATATTTAAATATTTGTTTTTTGTTTATATATAAATAGTCAAGTACATAGACAAGTGTAACTAAGACAATTGCAAGCACAGAAATAATTATAAACTGAGGAACACCTGAAATTGTAAATGGTAAGTTACTATCAAAGAATAAATAATCATGATTAGCTTTAAAGATAATAACTTGAATTATTTCTGCATTAACAACTACAGCCAAGAGTCCAATATATACTTGATACATATTTTTTAGTTGTAAAATGTGGGATTTTGTAAAAAAGAGGACTAATGGAACAACAACTATAACATAATGTGACAACACACTATCTAAAACTTGTAGTGTTATATACTTATCATCAAAGATTCCGTTTGGCATAAAGAACGTAAAAAGCCCTCCAATTAGACCAGTAACAAGGAAAAAATCTTTTCCCTTTTTCCAACCAAATATTTGATACAAACATAAAAAGATTGTATTTACATTACATAAGTAAAACGGCCAATATGCTTCGAAAACGTTAGTTCCTAAAAATACGTTAATTAATCTTCTGAATAGATAAATAAATAAAATTACAATTGACATTACTTTTAGGACTTTATCTAGCTTGGCGTGTTTATCTTTATATCGAAGCGATAAATACACAATAGAGATAAGCAAAAAGATTAATGATAATATATGGACAAGTTCATAATTATATTCGCCATCAACAAATCCTTTATATAAAAACTTCTCAATAAATTCTATCATTATTACCACCTTTAATTGATTAATTATCTACATTATACTCTCTTTTTCTACAAATGTAAATCTGTTTATGACATTGACAATTATTTATTGCTATTTGTCGTATTTTATAATACAATAATATTTGAGGTGAAAATTATGTTAGAAATAAAAAACTTTTCAAAAACATATACAAAGGGGAAAAAAGCGGTAGATAATATAAACTTACATATAAAGCCTGGTGAGGTTTTTGGTTTTATCGGTCACAATGGTGCTGGTAAGACTACTACAATCAAATCAATTGTAGGTATATTAGATTTTGAAGAAGGAGAAATTCTAATTGATGGAAACTCAATTAAGGATGATCCAATAAAATGTAAATCAATTACAGCTTATATTCCAGATAGTCCAGAACTATATGAACAACTAACTGGAATTCAATATTTAAACTTTATTTGTGATATTTATAAAATAAGTACAGATAGAAGAAAGGAAGATATTGAAAAATACGCTAAGATCTTTGAACTAGCAGGACGCTTAGGAGATTTGATTTCATCTTACTCTCATGGGATGAAACAAAAACTCGCACTTATTTCTGCATTAGTAAGAAAGCCTAAACTTTTAGTTTTGGATGAACCATTTGTTGGGTTAGATCCAAAGGCTTCATTTTTAGTTAAAGAAATTATGAAGGAAATGTGTAAAGAAGGTTCAAGTATTTTCTTCTCAACCCACATTTTAGAAGTTGCAGAAAAATTATGTGATCATGTTGCAATTATTAAAAATGGTAAAATTATTGCATATGGAACAATGGATGATGTAAAAGGCGACAAATCCTTAGAAGACGTATTCTTGGAGACTGCAAATGAGTAAATTTTTAACAACATTAAAATATAATGTTTTAAATAACTTTGCAATCAATAAGTTAAGAAAGAAAAAAGACCCAAGCAAATTTAGTGCTGGGAAAATCTTTCTTTTTGTTCTCTTAGGATTATTCTTATTTGGAACCGCCTTACTTTACTCATTCATGTTTATCGAAATGATAGGAGCAGAATTTGCGGAAACATTATTAAGTTTAGGAATCTTCATGTGCGTTCTCTTATCCTTAATAGTTACTGTATCTAATGCAATTAGTTACTTATTTAAATCTAAAGATTTTAATTTGTTAATGAGTTTACCTTTAAAAACAAATACAGTAGTTTTAACAAAAATTTCATATTTACTTTTAATTAACTACGTACTATTTGCATTTCTTTATTTGCCTATTTTAATTGTTTATGGAATTTATGTAGAAACTACCTTACTATTTTGGGTTTTAGCAATCTTAACATTTATATTACTACCATTATTTCCGGTAAGTATTTCAACTTTTATTGCATATGGCCTAAGCTTAATTTTACCTAGATTTAGATATAAAAACTTGCTTACAATTATTTTTAGTTTGGCGTTAATGGTCTTTATTATGGTTATTAACTTTTCTACTAGTATTGCTGCAGAAGACCCATCAAGATTTAGCCAATCTATTAGTCAGTTTTTATCTAAGACTGGTGAGTGGGCTTATAATGGAATGAAAGGTGACTTTCTAGATTATTTATTCTTTATATTAATTTCAGTTATTCCATTTGTAGTTTTAATTAAATTACTTGGATTTGTATTTTTAAAAGCTAATACACGTTTTTCTTCTAGTATTAGCGGAAGAAAATATAAGTTTACAGACTTAAAGATAAAGGGTCAAGGAACTACTTTGGCTAAAAAAGAATTAAAGAGATATTTTGGTTCTCCAATGTATGTTTTAAATACAATTGTTGGGCCACTACTATCAACAGTGTCTGTTGTAGTATTTGCGATTTCAATTGAAAAAGCAATGGCTGAGCTGGATTTAGGTTTGGAAGCAATGCAGTTTGTTAATCCAATAATTGTTGCATTAGTAGTATTTATGCTTGGTATTACATCAACTACTGCATCTAGTATCTCAATTGAAGGAAAACAATTTTGGATTTTGAAATCTTCACCAATTACTCCTAAGCAAGTTTTTCATGGGAAGATAATTGTGAATTTAGTTATCACTGTACCTTTCCTAATTATTAATGCAGTCTTAGCAGTTGTCTTATTAAACTTTGGTGTACTTGATACAATAATGTTAATTGTCATACCGTTATTAGTTACGTTATTTATGAGTTATATGGGATTATTCGTTAATTTATTATTCCCAAGATTTGATTATGATAGTGATGTAAAAGCAGTAAAACAAAGTTTAAGTGTTTTGATTACTATGGGGGTCGGTTTTGTAGTTGCTGCTATTATAATTGGTACTAGTGGTTATGTATATTCAAATACAGGTAATCCAATTTATACATATTTAACTGGTCTAATAACATCTTTAGTATTTGCAATTTTATCGATTGTGCTCTTATATACAAAGGGAGAACAAAAATATAACAAAATAGAAATCTAAACAAGATGGGTAATTTTGCCCATCTTTTCTAATTAATTTAATTGTTATTTTTAATATGTTATTGTATAATAAACTGAATTCGAGGTGATTTAATGACTACCTTAATTTTTATATTAGCATATGTAACTTTTTTTATTTTGCAGGTGATTTTCATAAATCCATATTTATTTTTAGTATGGATATTCACAAGTTATATATTAGCTTTTTTAGTAGTTGTAATATTTTATCTATTAAATTTCCCATTGGTTTTAATTTTAAAACCAACACATCCTTACAAAACATATTTAATGAAAAGCTTAGCTGCTTTTTTAAATCGTTGTTATTTAAATATGAAAATAGAAGTAGAAGGAGTGGAAAATGTCCCGCTTGATGGGAGGATAGTTGCTTATGCAAACCATAAATCATATACAGATGCATTTGCACTTATGCCTTATTTTCCAAGACCACTAACTTTAACACCAAAGAAAAATGTTTTAAAAATTCCATTTTTAAGACTTTGGTTAAAAGCGTATGATGTTTTTCCAATAAACCGAGAAAATCCAAAAGAAACTTTAAGGGATTTGGAAAATGCTGTTGAAACAGTAAAAAAGAATCAAACAATACTTTTGTTTCCTGAAGGTACTATTAAAGATCGCTTAGAAGATAAAGTAACAAATGCAAAAGCTGGAGCATTTAGATTAGTTAAAAACGCAGAAGCTGGATTATTACCAATTAAATATGAAGGAAATGATCTTGTTAGGAAGCGTTGGCCAAAAAGAACTTATAGAAAGATTAAGATATTTCCTGTAATTCCCTATTCAGAAATTAAAGATTTAACAACCCGCGAAATAGCGCAAATATTTATGGATACTATAAATGAAGAAAAATAAACAGCTTTATTTGGCTGTTTATTTTTTATTAATGAGAAAATGAAAATAATGCTTGCAAAATTGGTTAAAATTTAGTATAATATTTATTGCATTGGGTTATAGGGGTATAGTTCAATGGTAGAGCAACGGTCTCCAAAACCGTAAGTGAGGGTTCGAGTCCTTCTACCCCTGCCATATATATGGCGGTCGTGGCGAAGTGGTTAACGCATCGGATTGTGGCTCCGACATTCGTGGGTTCGATTCCCATCGGCCGCCCCATTATATTTTTAAAAATGTTTGGTAATTACCAAACTTTTTTTATTTTGATTATGAGTATAAAGTTCGAAAATGTATCGATTAATTAGAGGGATTTATTAAAATCCTTCTTTTTTATTTTTAAAAAAAATTTAATAAAAAAATACTTTGCTTTCATATTTTGACAGTATATCACAATTGAAAGAAGTATTATATTATAGCGGCTTAAAAATGGGTGGGGGAACTAATGAAAAAGAAGTTAAAAATTATTGCTTTATCAGGAAATGCTATTGTTTTGCTTGTGTTAATTGTTTTGTCTTACATCTTTCTTTTGGGAGCTAAAGTAGAAGATGTAATTGTGGAGATCAATAATGGAGAAGCAGTTTTTATTGAAACAGATGGATTTTTAGTACCAGGTGAGTCATTAAGAAAAACTTTAATCATTAAAAATCCTACAAATACTCCAGTAAAATATCAAATATACATTGATAATATTATTGGCTTTATTGATGATGCATTGATTATTAATTTGTTTTCAGGTGATAGGTTAGAAATACGAAGTCCAATGTTAGATCTAACATTTGATCAAGCCTATAGTCCGGAAAATGAATTAATGCCAGGTGAAGAACATAACTATTATATTGTGATTGAGGTATTAGATAAAGCAGGCAATGAATACATTGGAGAAGAATTAATCTTTGATATTGTAATAAATCTGATAAATCAGTAATAATTAGTTTAGTTTAGAATATTATGTTTTAGAAAAATAAAACTTAATTCGAAAATATATTTAATAAATGTGTAATATTCAATTATTTTTTCCATAACAATCCATTTTTCGCCAAAGACTTACTAATAGAATTTATAGAGATTGTTAAAAAATGTTAATAAAATTTTAATTATTCATATAATATTTAATGTGTCTCATTAATAAGTCTATACATATAAAAAAATTGATACATAGGGGTAGCATATGAAAAATAAAAAAATGTTAAATATTATGAAATATACGATAAAAAGTTTACTTATTGGTGTAACAGTATTTTCATTAATAATAGTTATAATATCCTTGAATACTGATAGAGTTCAAGAACGAAATCTCTTTGGTAATCGTTTCTTTGTTGTGTTATCTGATTCTATGGTACCAATATTTGAAACTGGCGATTTAATCATTGCCAAAGAAGTGGAGACTGATACGTTACAAGAAGGAGACATTATTACTTTTCACTTTACAAATGGTGAGGTAGTAACACATAAAATCTATGATATAACGACAATTGATGACAAAAGAGCTTTTATAACAAAAGGTGATAATAACGAAGAGATTGATGAACAATATATATTTGCTGATCAAGTTATAGGTAAATATAGTATGAAGATTCCTAAATTAGGTTTAATTATAGATTTTTTTAAATCTACAATTGGATTCATAATTTTTATTGCAATTCCATTATTTATCGTTATTGTATTAAATTTGATAAAAATAGTGAGACTTGTAAAAACAATGAGAAAAGAAAAATTAGCTGAAAGAATTGAATTGAATGAACAATTAGAAGCAGAACGTGAAAGATATAGACAAATGGAGCAAGAACTACAGTCCCTTAAGGCTAAAATTGAAAGTGGTAATAGCGGAGAATCCGTTGTTATATAGCCTAAAGGCAAAACTCGCCTTTACAAACGGGGTGGTAGAGGTGTGTAATATTAGACCCTGAAGTAAAAATTATAGAAAGGTTATGGTGAAATTCTATGAAAAAAGCATTGCTTTCTGCAATCGCGATGTTAGTATTAGCTCTAACATTATTAGCTGGATCCACTTTTGCATGGTTTAGTGGAAATTTCAAAAACACAAACAGAATTAAGTTTGGAGAATTTAAAGTAGAACTTGAAATTAGAGATTTAGATAAAGAAGGTCAAGAATGGTATACTTATAATAACTCTCTAATTGAACAATTGCGTCATGAAAGAGAAGCTATTCAACCTGGTACTGTATTCACTAAACAATTAAAAGTTAAGAATACTGGCAATATCGATGTTGCATTCACTTATAAACTAAGCAATTATGATTCTGAACTAGGCGAATTGAAATTCTACTATGGTGAAAGAAGATATTATGAAGGCGAGCATATTTATGTTGAAGCTGGTGCTGAAGAAGTAATTACATTCATATATAAAGTTAGTGAAGATCTTACTGATACATCTGTATACAACACAAAAGATTGGCACTACATCTTTGACTTCGAATTAGATTACATCCAAGCAAAAGCTGTTAGCAATTTTATCAACGTAAATCCAAAACCATTATTTAACTAAAGACTAAAAAGCTGCTAAAGAGTACAATAACTTTGGCAGTTTTTTGTTTTAAAATTGGGACATATATGTCATTGTTTGTAAAAAAATGGAATGTTATAATAAAACTGGGGGAAGAAAATTTATAAATGAGTTAAAAAAAATAATGTTAATGCTAGTTTAAATTTTTATATAATGTTCATACCGAAAAATTTAAACCAGGAAGGGATACTAATTGGGCTTCAAACTTAATTGCATTAATGTTATCCTCACTAGTCTCATTTATTATTTCACTTGGATAGTTAACCCCCCGTTAATGCTATCCTAACCTAAAAGTCATCGTTTTTATAAGTGATGACTTTTACTTTTTTTATTTATGAAATTGTTTTACAATATAAAACTTTTGACATAATTTACCATTATGATAGAATATCACGAGATGACTATAAATATCAAAGGAAGGAGTGAATGGGTAAACCATAAAGATAGATATGATTACTGATATAGAAATAATGAAATATTTTGAAATGTTAAGAACAGAAAGAAAGATCAACATTCAAGATATAACAGAGGGAATTGTTTCAAGAAGAAATTATTCTAGATATGTGTCGGGGGAAATTGCAATAAATATTGAAACACTATCTAAATTACTTGCAAAGATTGAAGTTCCTTTATCTGAATTTTCTTTTTACATAAATAACCGTATAACAATGGAAAATTTAGAAGAGCAATATTTTCACGCATTAATAAGAAATGAACAATATACTAAAGCATATAATAAATATTATTCTAAGATTAAAAATAAAGAGTTAAAAACTATTTACGCAAAAAGAACAATTCCTCTTGGTATAGTCTTGATGAAATATAAATTAGGTATGCTTAATAAAGATGAAGTCATTTTAGAAATGAAAAAAATTATGCATCTCGATGAAATTTTAAGAAAAAAAATTGTTCATGATGATGACATCGAATCTTTATATTTATATATTAGAATTTGTAGCGAAAAAGAAAAAGAAAAAATAGCTACATATTTATTAAAAATAATACTTGATAAAGAATATAAAATAGCAACTTGTAATTATGAAATTTGCGTTACACTAGCATATTTAACCCTGCTAACCATTATGGTCAATCATAGTGAAAAGTCCAAATATGAGCGAAATTTGATTGAAAAAGTAATGAATTTAGCCTTGGAGTTTAATTCAAGAGCTAAAGCAGTTAATAATGATGTTTTGCTATTTGAAATTTTATATAAATATATAAAGCGTTATGAGATTGAAAATAAGTATGTTGTTTTTTATTATATTGCATCTATCCTTGCTACTGAAGATCCGGATTTTTTAGATGGTAAGACTTTTGAAATTACAAAAGAAGATATTGAATTATATTATGAATGTTTGAGTGATGAGGAATTTATGAGTTCTGCAATGTATGAAAGGATTATTGACTATGATAACTTATAAAGAGTATTTTCAAATACTAGATGAACTTAGAATTTCAAATAATATGAGTGTAAGTGAGCTGTGTGAAGGTGTTATGTCTGAGAGAACTTATTTTAGAAATTTACACTCAAATGAAAAAATAAAATTTTCTAACTTTATTAAGTTATTACAAAAGTTAGAAATTGGTATTGCTCATTTTGTTATTTATGCAATTCATCTAAGAGGAGAAGATACTGGAGTAATAAAATTTGTCTCACGAGTACAAACAAAAAGCTTTTTTGATATTAAACCAATTTATGAAAAAGTATTAAAGTTTAATACTGATGACAAATTATTCGCTTTAGTAGTAAAAGCATTTATAAAGAAGTATGAATATTTAATAGAAAAAATAAATAAAGATGAATATAAAAATGAGTTAGAGTTGATGATAAATCAATTTGATAATGATAGTCCTATTAATATATTTGAAATTACAATTTATAGTATGTATATAGAATTAGAAAACAAGTTAGAAGTTAATCAAATTAAAGAAATAATTAATACATTAATCAATATGGATTTAAGTTTGGGATATTTTTATCATTTATGCTCACTTGATAATTTAATATTCAGTTTGCTTGATAAAAACATAATAGAAGATGAGTTAATGAGATCTTTAATTGAGAAATTTCAAATGGCAGTTAGGTTTATTTCCCATAAATCATTTTATCTAAAGAACTATTTATACACTGCTTACCTAAATTATTTAGATAAAAATGAATCTGAAATGAGAAAGAACTTATTACTATTTGCAACAAATCATGCTATCGTAAATGGTAAAGATGTATATGAGTTAGGTAAGAAGAAAATGAAATCTTTATTTAATCTAGATTTTGATGAATTTCTTAAAAAGGAATCAAACAAAGCATTTAACTTAGCAAAATTCAAAATAATTAATTAACAAATTTTACATCCTTCGAACGGGATGTTTTTATTTTTTAACTAGGGGGTATGGAAATATTGTAAAAGTTAGGGGTGAAATTTTTTCTTGATAAATATTACATTTCGTGGTATAATATATGTATAAGTGAATATAATGTAATAATGCTTATATTCATTGATAAGTTAATTCTCAATTGGGAATTAGAATTGAGGTGTTATTATGCAAACTGCATTTCCTGCGCTTAGTAGTTTGGTATCACCAGAAGAGTTAAAGAACATAATTGAAACATCTTTTAAGTCTGGTGACAGGATTCATGTGTCAAAAAAGACGAGAAAGAAACTTCATTCTGTTCCAGCAGTATTTAAGGGCTTATATAATAGATTCGTAAGAATTGAAGCTCCTTTAAATGAAGTTTACAACACAATTTACACAATTTCTATTTCTGATTTATATACCGGAAATACTGTAATTCATGAATTAGTAGATTTAATAATGGAAGAAAAAAATAATATAGAAGAATAAATCGGAGGAAAATTGCATTTTTTAAAATGCAATTTTTTCTTTTTGTTTTATGAAAATCTAATTTATGATATAATTTAAAAAAAGGAGAGAACTATGAAGAAAAAGAATATATTTTGGATAATGATAGGAATTGGTGTTGTAATAATTATTTTACTTATGCTACTTAGTAGTATATTATCAGTAGGCGAACGACTAAATAAAATTAGCAAATATTTAGAGTATGGATTTTATGTACTATCCTTTTTGCTTGTTTATATATTAATTATTAATCCGTTAAGAATAATTTTGTTTGCACCGACATTTTCTGTTGCAACAATACTTGATCAAGATACAAAGCTTAAAAAGAAAACATATAAAAAAGTTACAAAAAATATTATTCGTAATGGTAATCTATCCGAAGAAGATAAAAACTTATTAAATGAAGGCTTAAAAGACAAAGAAAATATTGAAGAAGCTTTAAATAATTATTTTAATAAATCACTTAAATCTGAGATAAATAGAATAATTATAAGAAATGCAAAATCAGTTATGGTTTCAACTGCAATCAGTCAAAACGGAAGACTTGATTTTGTAAGTGTAGTTGTGATTAATCTTAAAATGATTAAAGAAATAGTTTTAAAATGTGGGTTTAGACCTTCATATCCAAAGCTTGGAAAGCTTGCAGCAAATGTCTTTTCAACTGCATTAATAGCAGAGGGCTTAGAAGGCTTAGATTTTAGTGATCTATTCCCTTCTTCAACAACCAACTTTCTTTCAGAAATACCACTAATAAAACCTATTGCTTCCTCTATCCTTCAAGGTATCTCAAACGCTTTATTAACAATTAGAATCGGTATTGTGACAAGAAAATACTTATTTACTGAATATAAAAATATTTCAAAAACTGAGATACGTGTATCTTCAATTAAAGAATCAATCAAGGTTTTACCTATTGTTGTTAAGGATGTAATGAATTATTTTCCAAATAAAATTGCAAGTTTATTTAAGAAGACAAAACTTACACCTGAGGAAGAAGAAATCTTTTCAAGCATTTAAGAATGTGTCAATGACATATTCTTTTTTTTATGTCACGTACACTTAAAAAAAATTGAGTTTTAATTGTTTTATATATAGTTTTAGTTTATAATATTATTAATGATTAATAGTATTAACTATTTCCAAAAGGAGACAATAAATGCCAAATCAAGATAACTTAGCTTTTAAACTATTTGAATCTTTAAAAAAATTTAATAAAGGTTTAATTAAATATGATAAGATACAAGAAAATTTAAATTTAAATGACTTATTGGTTTGTGGGTTGCTGCTTAGAAATGAAAAAGAAGATAAGGTAACTCAAGTTAAAAATATTAGTGAATATTTGCAAATATCAAGGCCTGCTGTAAATACAATTTTAAATAGGTTAGAAGATAGAGATATAGTAGAGCGTGTTAGATTAAAAGAAAATAGAAGAAGTGTATTTGTAAAGCTTACAAGTAAAGCATACGATTTATATGATTTTGAAAAAGCTAAACTAGCGAAAGTGATGGATAATGTTGTAAGTAGTTTGGGTGAAGAAAAAACAAATACATTAATTGAATTAATAGATAAAGTAAACAATATACTGGAAGAAGAGGTTGAATAAGATGTTGAAATTAAAAAATATTGAAAAAAATTATTATGTTGGTGAAAATGTAATTAGAGCACTTAGAGGCGTAAGCCTTGAATTTAGAAAAAATGAGTTTGTTGCTATATTAGGTCCAAGTGGTTGTGGTAAAACGACTTTACTTAACATCATAGGTGGTCTTGATAAGTATTCAAAAGGTGACTTATTAATTAATGGGAAAAGTACAAAGCGTTATACCGATTATGATTGGGATACATATCGTAACCATTCAATTGGTTTTGTTTTCCAAAGTTATAACTTAATCCCCCATCAAAGCGTGTTAAATAATGTTGAGTTAGCACTTACTTTATCTGGAATCAGTAAGAGTGAAAGAAAAAAGAAAGCAATTAAAGCATTAGAAAGTGTTGGCTTACACGATCAAATATATAAAAAGCCTAACCAATTAAGTGGTGGGCAAATGCAAAGAGTTGCAATAGCAAGAGCTCTTGTAAATGATCCAGAAATAATTTTGGCAGATGAGCCTACTGGAGCACTTGATAGTGAAACAAGTAAGCAAATTATGGAAATCTTAAAAGAGATTTCTAAAGACCGCTTAATTATTATGGTTACTCATAACCCTGATATTGCTAATACATATGCTACAAGAATTATTCGTTTGCTTGATGGGTTAGTTACTGATGATTCAAACCCATATAATACTGAAGATGTAGAAATTGCTGCTGAGACTAAGAAAGAAAAGAAGGCTCGTAAACAATATCAAAAACATACAGCAATGAATTTTATAACCGCCTTAAGTTTAAGTTTGCAAAACTTATTTACAAAAAAAGGTAGAACATTACTCACAGCATTTGCAGGTAGTATTGGAATAATAGGGATTTCTTTAGTACTTGCCTTATCATATGGTTTCCAATCATATGTTGATAAGATGCAATCAGATACTTTATCTGCATATCCTCTAACTATTTCAGATGAGGCAACAGATTACACTGCTTTCTTTGGGGCAGAGTATAATATGCCTACAAATAAATTCCCTGAAGAGGAGAAGATTTATTTAAATAAGATATCTGAGTTTTTAGAAAGTGCAAACATTAAAAATGATATTACTGATGAATATATCGAAAATGTAATTAATACAATTGATACTAAACTTTATAACTCAATTAAATATCGATATGGTGTTAATGTAAATGTCTTTAAAGAATCAGAATTTAACAACATAAAAACATATCGAGGCATAAGTTTTTCTAACTTCTCTGAGATTGCAGTTGTTGATGGAGAAGATCCATATGAGTTTTTCAAAAGTCAATATGATGTAATTGGTTCAAACTCGCGCCTACCAGAAAACATGAATGAGGTAGTATTAGTAGTTGACCAATACAATCAAATCACAGACTTATCCCTTATGGCAATTGGAATTGATGAGTCAGGGGATGAAAATGGTGCAATTGACTTTGATAAAATAATAGGTCATAAATATATGTTAGTTTTAAATGATGTTTTATACGACTATGATGGAACTAAATTTACTAATAATATAGTTCGAGTAAGTGGTATTAACTTCATATCAGAAGAACTTTATAATCATGAAGACAATATTGAGTTAACAATTGTTGGTATTGTACGTCCAAATAAACAAACTGAAATAGGTTCAATCGATAGTGGAGCAGTTCTTGCTTACTCTCCTGAACTTACAAATTTCATTTTAGATAAAGCACAAGAGTCCGAAATAATTAAGTGGATGAATGAAGAAGAAAATCTTTATAAAAATCCATACACAGCAGAAGATTACATCCAAGCTGGTGAAAAGACACCTGAACAATTATGGCAAGATGAAATTGCACGTTTAGGTGGAACAAAGAAGCCAGTTGAAATAGTTATTTATGCAAAAGACTTTGAATCTAAGAATTTAATTAAAGAACATCTTGATAAATATAATGAAGAGAAAAAGCAAGAAGCGATAAATGAATATTACCAAAGTATTGGTGTAACTCATGAAACTGCAACAAGAGAACAACGTCGTGAGGCTGAAAAGATTGGTAAGGCTGCAGGTGTCTACTATGTTGATTTGATGGCAGTATTAGTGACTTCACTTAATACTTTAGTTAATGCGATAAGTATAGTATTAATTATCTTTACTTCAATTTCGCTTGTTGTATCTTCTATAATGATTGGAATTATTACTTATATTTCAGTCTTAGAACGTACAAAAGAAATTGGAATCTTACGTAGTATTGGTGCAAGAAAGAAAGATATTTCAAGAGTATTTAATGCTGAAACATTAATTATTGGATTTACAGCAGGTTTAATTGGAATTTCAATTACAGCTTTACTTTCTATTCCTGCAAACTTAATTTTATCTAATTTAGTTAATATTGAAAATTTAGTTAAAGTTAATCCATTACATGCAATTATCTTAATCTTAATTTCAATGGTGTTAACTTTAATTGCAGGTTTAATACCTTCTAGATTAGCTGCGAAGAAAGATCCAGTTATTGCCCTTAGAACTGAATAATTCAAATATTAAAAGCATTTCATAATTTGAAATGCTTTTTGACTTTATAAATAGAAAGTGCTACTATATAAATAGGAAGATATTTTAAATACAAGAACTTTAAGTCGCGTTTTCTCATATCTTAAAATAAGGGGGATTTATGGATCGCACAAATAAAATTATCAATGTTTTAGTAATTATTTTAGTTTTGAATTTGCTTGTTGCAATTACAAAATTAATTTTTGGGCAACTACTAAATTCAAACAGTTTAACTGCAGACGGATTCCATTCACTTACAGATACTTTTTCAAACATTATTGGGATAATAGGGATGAAATTAGCAAGAAAACCTGCGGATAAAAAACATCCATATGGTTATCAAAAATATGAGACACTTGCTGGACTAACTATTGGCTTTTTGTTATTCGGTATCCTTTTACAAATAATCGTTAGTGCTATCGATAGATTTATTAATCCTGTAGAAATAGAATTTAGTATTCCAGCAATCATCGCAATAGTTCTAACTATCTTTATAAATATATTTGTAGCTGTATTTGAATATAGGTATGGACGAAAACTGCAAAGCGAAGTGTTGATTTCGGATTCTATCCATACGAAGAGCGATATATTTATTTCTATTGGAGTATTAATAACAATTATATTGATTAAACTTAATGTTCCAGTAATTATAGACCCAATCGTATCACTTATTATAGCGGTATTTATTTTTAAATCATGTGTTGAAATTTTCAAAAGTAATATTGGAGTTTTAGTTGATAAAAAAGTTGTTGATGAAGAGATAATAAAAAAATTCTTAATGGAAGCGGATGAAGAAGTCTTAGATGTGCATAGAGTTAGAAGTAGAGGAAAACTAGATTATATTTATATCGACTTACATATAATTACTAGACCGGAGTTAAGTGTTGAAAAGGCTCATGAGTTAAGTCATAAATTAGAAAAACTTTTAGAAGATCATTTGGGTAGAAGGGTAGATTTGAATTGTCATATTGAACCATTTGAAGACCCACATATTGAGCTTCACTAATAAGAGGTAAAAACATTCAAATAACTTTAAAAATAAAAAACTGCACTTAAGGAAAACCTTATGTGCAGTTTTATATATATTAAGTCGAACACTAACTTTCTTTTGGAATAATCTTTTGATTATTCACTACAAAGATACCATCATATAAGTTTTGATGTTCTCTAAATACTACGTGGCTAACATTGATGATTGTAACATTTTTGAGTGCTAGAATACTTTTTTCAATTGCTTTAGCTTTTTTAGGATCAAGAGAAGCAAAAGTTTCATCAAGGAAGATTATTTTAGATTTGTTGATAAGACCTCTTGCAATTGCAATCCTACTCTTTTCGCCACCCGAAATGTTTTTCCCATTATCATAAATAATTGTTTCTAATCCATCAGGTAGAGAATTGATAAAATCAGTTAAGCCAGCTTTTTCAATTGCGTCATATATTTCTTCATCTGAATAATCTTTATAAAGGGTTAAGTTATTTCTTATTGTGTCTTCAAAGAGGAAGATGTTTTGTTCAATGTTGGAGATTAATTGAAAGTATGATTCTTTTTTAATATCACGTAACGACACATCATCAATTAAAATATCTCCTGAGTTAGGTTGGAAGTATTTTCTAAGAAGTCTTAATACTGTAGACTTTCCACCACCACTTGGACCAATTATTAAATATTTCTTACCAGATTCTAGTTCTAAGTTAACATCATTTAAAATATAATTATCTTCTTCATAACTAAATGTTAAGTTATTAAATTTTATTTTTTCAAAATCATTAAATTCTACAGTCTCTAAATAATTATCTTTATTTTTTAAACTTTCTTCCAGCTTTTTTACAATCCCCCCTACCATAAACATTTTTGGTAGACTTTCACTTAGGTTGATAATTGGCCAAACAAGTTTTTCAATTGAATTGATTATTAATACTACAACTCCAAAGGAGATGAATCCTTCAATTGACATAAATGCAACTATTAAGAAGAGGGCAAGAAATGTAATAGTAAAGTTTGCGTTTTGGATTGCGAAGATAAATGAGGAGATTTTATCAATTACATATCCTTTTTCTTGTACAAGTTTGCTTTTCTCATGGAAATCTTGTTTTACTTTATCTTCTAAGTTATTTGTTTTAATTATGTGAAATGCACTTAAAACTTCTTTGATATAACCTGTGTAATCTTCAAATAACTTACTTCGCTCTTTTGTATGTTTTTTAAGTGGACTACTTGCTATAACAGAAATTATAATATTTACAATTACTAGACCAAAACTTATTAATAAGATGATTGGACTAATAATTACAAAGAGAACAATTCCGGAAATTAAATTAGTAAGGCTATGAATTAGATCAATTAAAGGAACTAAGAAGTTTTTTTCAATTTGATCAAAATCATTAGTCATGATTGAAATATAATTTGCATTATTTTCTTGATTAAATTCATTTATGTTTTTCTTTAAGATACCATTTAAATAATTGTGTTTATATCTTTCTAATGCTTTCTTTAAAAATTTACCTCTAAAGATTGCTAAACCAACAACTAACGGTAAAAGTACAAAAGCAAGAATTAATGTTTTAATTGCTTCATCGCTAAAGGATCCTGATAGTTGATTAGTTGCAATATCAATTATATTTTTTATTTGAATACTCAGGATTACTTCAATTGTTGCAACAACAACACTAAATAAACCAAGAAAGATTAAAAATGGAATGAACTTTTTAATATGTTTATACATATTTAGCCTCCGCTTGGAAATAATCCTTACTTTCATAAGTAGTTACTTTACCATCGCTTATTTCCAATACATAATCATATTTTTCGCTTACACCAGGATAATAACGATGACTTATTGCGATTACAGTTGTATTTAAGTCAACTATTTTTTCTTCGATTTCGCTACCAAGTTCTGGGTTTAAAGCAGAAGTACCTTCATCGATGAATAAAATTTCTGCATTCTTTGCGATTGCTCTTGCAATTGAAATTCTTTGTCTTTCGCCGCCTGATAAGTTCTTCCCATTTTCTTCGATTAAATCATCTAGAGTTTTATTTTTCATAAATTCGCTTAAGCCTGAAAGTTCAATTGCTTTTCTAACTTTATCATCAGATAAATCTCTATAAAGTGTAATGTTGTTTTTGATTGTATCTTTAAATAAGAAAACATCTTGATAAACAAAAGCAATATTTTCGCTTATACTTTTATTTTTGATAGTTTTTAAATCTACACCATCAATTAAGATTTCACCTTCGTAATTTTCATATGTTTGACTTAAAAGTTTAATTAAAGTGCTTTTACCAATTCCACTTGGTCCTTTGATTAAATATTTTTTACCTTTTTGGATTGTAAAAGAGGCGTCGTCGAAAATTTGTTTATTGTCATATGAAAAGTTTAAGTTTTTAACTTCAAGCTTTTCCTTAAAGCTAAAGTTGTGTGGTTTACCATTTACTAAGACTGGATAGTCTGGTTTTGTAATTTTTTCATAAATTTCTGCTGATGATTTTACTACATTGTATCTTGGAAAGATGTCAGGCAAAGCAAAAACTATTGTCATCGAAAATTGAACTAATAACATCATTTTTGCATAGTCAATAACTGGACCACCAATTAAATAAATTAGTATTAATATAAAGATTAGAAATCCTAATGTATTAGTGATATTTCTTTGTGATTCACTAAATACATTAAATTTAAATTTGCTTTGTTCTAGTTTTTTAATTTTTGAAAAAGACTTAGTTGTAAATTTATCTTCAATATTATTTAATTTTAAGATTTCTAAACCACTAAATGTATTACTTAAGTTTACTGTTAAGTCTTCACTGTCTTTGGATACTTGTTTTTGTAAGCTTATTGTTTTCTTTTGAAATAGTTTTACTATCAAATATATTAGAAAACTGGATGCAATAATTATTAAACCGACTTTATAATCTAAAATTAGTAAAAATATTGCTGAAGTAATATATAGTAATGATCTAAATATTAAGTTTAAGAAATTTATAAAGAAATTATTTTCAAAATTATTTATATCATTAACTAAGTTTGAAATGTAAACATCTTTACTTTTCTTAGAGAAGTTAGAATAATCTGTATTTATAATTTTCTCAAATGCATTTATTCTTACATCAAGTAATGTATCACGCATAAATGCAATGCGAAGTAATCTTGATCCAATATATAATAGAAACGAAACTACTATAAAACAAATACTTATTAAGACTACTTTCTTCAAAAATACTAAATCTTTAGTTTCTATCGCATGAAAAATTAATGCAAAAATACCTATTCGAATTAAGTCAGTCAGCACAGGGAAAGTAGATGCGATTAAATACAAAATAAATTTGCTTTTTCGCTTTTTCAAAAGTGCAATCATATATATCTTTTTCCTTTCTTCTGTTTACCTTTATTTTATATTCAAACACACTTTATTATATGTTAGAAAATTTAATATGTCAACTAAAATATTAATAAAATTAATTATAAAATTAATTTTTATAAGTTTTAAATTAAAATAATTAAATATCAAACTGTCAATTTATTAAATATGGCATAAATTAGGGTAAAATATGGCTAAATCTTAATGAAAAGACTAGTCTTTTTATTATGATTATGGTATAATCTAACTTATAGTAGTAAGCAAAAGGTGGTGAGATTATGCCAATATTAGAAAATATAAAAGCTGCTGAAGAAAAAGCTGAAAAGCTTAGACAAGATGCTCATAAAGAGGTCGAAGACTTACTAGTTAGAACTAGAAATAAGGCAAAAGAACAAGCTACTAAAATTGTTGCTGATGCAAAAAAAGAAGCGCTTAAAAATGATCAAGCTACTTTAGATTTAATGAATAAATTAGAAAAAGAAAATCTAGAAAAGATTGAGAAAGAAAAAGAAGCGCTTAGCAAGCTTACACAGCAAAATCAAGAAGTTGGCGTAAAATATATTTTAAAGCGGGTTGTTGAAATATGATAGTACCTATGAAAAAAGCACAAATTGTTGTGCTTAAGGAAGATAAAGAAAAGGTATTAAAAAATTTACAAAAATCTGCAGTTATGATGCTGATTTCTAGTGAAGAAAAAGAAATTACTGCTGATATAAGCTTTGAAAATGAAACTCTAAAGAAAGTAGAAGAAAGTGTAAAGATTTTAAATAATTACACTGAGAAGAAAGGCCTAGTAAGAGAAGAGTTTATTGTAGACTATGAAACTTTTACTAGTAAGAATCCAAGAAGATTAGAATTGCTAGAATTAACAAAGGAAGCAAATCAAAGGATTAGTGATTTAAAAGCAGAAAATGAATCCTTGAAAGCAGAAGTTTCATTTTACTTGCCATGGAAAAATCTCACTATTAAGTTAGATGAAATTGATAGTCCAAAACTTGCAAAGATTAATTTAGGATTTGTTCCAGCATCAAAAGTTGATGGTGCACTAGAATTAATTAGTGAGTATGGTGGAGACTTTGAAGTGCTATATTCACAAGGATCAGAAACTGCAGTTATTTTTTCATGTTATATTGATGATGAAGCAAGTCTCTTAAAAGATTTAACAAATCTAGGTTTTTCAAAAGTTAGTTTACCAAAGCTTCCTTTAACTACAAGTGAGATAATTGATGAAAAGGAAACAAAGATAAAGGAAAATCTTAGTGAAATAGAAAAGTTAAATCAAGATTTAAAAGACTATTCTAATGAAATTAAAGAAATATTACTATTAGCGGATAAATTAGAATCAGAAAAAGCACTTAAAACTGCACCTGTTAATGAAACACATTCTGCAGTTTATTTAGTTGGGTGGGTTAGAAGCGACCAACTAGACCTTCTTAAGAAGGCGGTTGCTAAGGCAACACCAGATTATGATCTAGCGATAATGGATCCAGAAGAAGGTGAAGTAGTTCCAACTGCACTTAAAAACAATAAGTTTGTTTCTGCATTCGAACCAATTACAGAAATGTTCAGTATTCCAAGTATTAATGATGTTGACCCGAACCCAATAATGGGCTTCTGGTATTGGTTAATCTTTGGAATGATGATGGGAGACGCTGGTTATGGTGTAGTTCTTGCTATTTTAATGGCTCTCTTAATTAAACTTACGAAGCCAAAAGGAACTACTTATAAAATGTTTAAGATGTTCTATTATGGGGCCTTTGCAACAATCTTCTGGGGTATAATGTTTAGTAGTTATTTTGGCTATCAACTACATAAGCCAATTCTATTAAACCCACAAATAGACATTATGAAATATTTAGTTGTTTCTATTATTGTTGGAGCTTTACATATTATTAGTGGATTCCTTGTAAAAGCATATGGCGATTTCAAGGATGGAAGATTTGTAGATGCAATCTTTGACAATTTCGCTTGGGTATTTTTCCTAATGGGTATTGGATTATACTTTATACCAAATGAAATGGTATCCAAGGTAGGGCTTGCTTTAGCAATCACAGGAGTTGTCTTAATTGTCTTTACTCATGGTAGAAAAAACAAAAATATATTTGCGAAACTTGGTGGTGGATTATATAGTTTATATAATTCGGTAAATATATTTAGTGATATCTTATCTTATTCAAGAATTCTTGCCTTGAGTTTATCGAGTGCAATTATTGGGATGGTTATGAATACCCTTGCTGAGTTATTTACTCAAAATCCAAGTGTTTTTGGAATTATCATTGCTGCAGTAATATATATTATTGGTCATGCATTTAACTTAGCTATGGGATTATTATCTGCTTATGTTCATGATAGCAGATTACAATATATAGAATTCTTTAGTAAATTCTATGAAGGTGGCGGTGTACAATTCAAACCACTTTCGATGAACTTAAAACATATCGATAAAATTGAAAAAGTAGAAATTTAGGAGGTTATTTTCAATGATTACATTAATTTTACAAGAATCTACATCTATTTTTAGTAATGGAGTATTTATTGCTATTCTTGGAGCTGGATTAGCAGTATTATTATCAGGGATTGGCTCTGCAATTGGTGTACAAATGGGCGGTAGAGCTGCTGCAGGTGTATTAAGTGAAAAACCAGAATTATTCGGTAAAATGATCGTTCTTCAAGCATTACCAGGTACTCAAGGTATTTATGGATTTATCGTTGCTATTTTAGTAATTATGAAACTTGGTCTATTAGGTGGAGGAACTGTTACTCCAATTGATGCTATTGAAGGATGGAAATTATTTGGTGCATGTATGCCAATAGCAATTGTTGGATTAATCTCTGCTATTATCCAAGCAAAAACTGGTGTTAGTGCAATTCATATGACTGCAAAACAACCAGAAGCAAGTGCAAGAGCAATTACAATGGTAGCGTTAGTTGAAACGTATGCAATCCTTGCATTACTAGCAAGTATCTTATTAGTACAAGGGTTATAAGTGGTGAAATAGTGAACAAAAGTATTTATGATAAAATTATAGATAAAGGTTCACAAGATGCTCTTGAAATAATTAATCTTGGTAAGCAAAAAGCAGAGGCTATCGAAAACGAAATTATTAGTGAAGCTAATCTTGAAGCAGAAAATATATTAAAGCGTAATCAAAAAACAAACCAAGATAAATTAAAAGCTCATAAAACACAATTGGAAAGAATGAGTAAAAGGGAAATTCTTTTTAAGAAAAAAGAATTAATCGATCAATTGTTTTTGGTTGCTTTAGAAAGACTACAAAACTTAAAAGATGAAGAACTATTTAAATATGTATTAGAACATATTAAGCTTGAAAGATTAACTGGTAATGAAATTGTCAGAGTGAACAAAACCGATTACTCAAGATATCTATCAGTATTCTCAACTGAAAAACCAAGTGATTTAGTTACTTTAGATAAATTAAATAAAGAGTTAGGTAGTGGATACAATTTAAAACTATCTAAACAACCAGTTGAGATTAACGGTGGATTTATTCTTGAAAGTGAAAATTACGACATTGATTTATCATTTGTAAGTGTCTTAAATATAATCAAAGAAAGTAATGAAACCGAATTAGCTAATATTTTATTTAACGAGGAAAATTAATATGAATTACACATATGTTAACAGTCAAATTAAAGTTATTGAAGAAGGGATCTTAAAAAAGGATGACTTTTTAAAGTTAGCAAATTCACCAAAAGAAACCTTCTTAAAAACTTTAGTTGATTTAGGCTATGGTAATTATGCAGATAGTTTAGAAGAAATTATTCATAATGAACTAGCTAGTGTAAAAGCATATTTTGATGAAGTCTCACCTAAGAAGGAACATACAGACTTATTCTTCTTAGTTAATGATTTAGTAAATATTAAATACTATTATAAAGTTAAAGTATTTAATTTATTTGATAGAAATATATTCTTAGAAAATGGTGTATTTACAAAAGATCAACTCAAGAGTGCCATATTAGAAAATGATTATAGTACTTTAAGTAAAGAATATGAAAAATTATTTAAAAAAATCGAGGATAACGTAAAAGACATTACAGATCCAAGAGAATTAAGCGGAATCATCGATGCGACTTTATATGAGTTTGTACTTGATAAAATAAGATTTTCATTTAATGCACCATTATCTACCTATTTTAAAACATCGATTGATTTTAAAAATATTTTAAGTTATGTAAGAATAAAAAATCTAAATTGGGACTATTTAAAAAATAAATCTATGTTTATTGAAGGCGGAAATATTTCGCTTTCAAAAATAGAAGAACTATTTACACTAGATGAAAAAGAAGTAGTAAGAAGTTTAAATGAGTTTTATGAAGAGAAGCTTTCTTTAATCTTAAAAACTTACTTTGATACTAATGACTTGAACTTACTTGAAATTCAATTAAATAATTTACTTCTAAACATTATGAGTGAATTTAAAAATGATGCATTCGGTATAGGAATTATTCTTTATTATTATTTAAAGAAATTAGCTGAAGCAAGCAATATTAGATATGTATTTGCAAATTCGGATATTGATGAAAAACATTTATTACAATATTAGAAAAGGTGGTTTAATATGGAAAAAAATGAAATAGCTGCAATCGGAAGTAATGATCTTGTAATCTTATTCAATGCAGTGGGAATTCGCACCTTTCAAACAGATGATGTAGCTTTAGTAGATCGAACTATATTTGACCTTGCAAATGAGAATTATAAAATTATTTATATTTCTGAAGATATTTATGAAAAGATTCCTGATGTAATCGAAAAATATAATAATAGAACATTTCCAATCCTAATCCCAATTCCTACAACAGAAGAAGGAAAAGGTATTGGCCTTAAGAAGATTAAGGAAAATGTAGAAAAAGCCATCGGGTTTGATATTTTTTAGAAAGGATGGTGGCATAGTTTTTGAATGAGTTACAAAAAGTAGGCATCATTGCGAAGGTTTCTGGACCTTTGATTGTTGCTAAAAATATGAAAGACGTGCAAATGTTTGACGTTGTTCGCGTAAGTGAAAAAAGACTAATTGGTGAAGTAATTGAATTAAGAGGTGACAGAGCTTCGATCCAAGTATATGAAGAGACAGCTGGAATTGGTCCAGGTGAACCAGTATACTTAACAGGGGAACCTCTATCAGTTGAACTTGCACCAGGTTTAATTCAAGGAATATTTGATGGAATTCAACGTCCACTGGATGTAATCAATGACATGGCAGGAGATAGAATTCCTCTTGGAATCGATGTTCCTAAATTAAATCGCGATAAGAAATGGAAGTTTGTCCCGACAAAGAAAGTTAATGATAAAGTTGTAGGTGGCGATATAATTGGTGAAGTTGATGAAACTGTAATTGTAAAACATAAGATTATGGTTCCACCTCATGTTGAAGGTACAATCACTTGGATTTATGAAGGTGAAGCAACAATTACTGAGCCAATTGCTAGAATAAAAAAAGCTGATGGTGAAGAAGTAGAAATTCCAATGTTACAAAAATGGCCAGTTCGAATTGGTAGGCCATATAATAAAAAGTTAGCACCAAAAGCACCTATGGTAACGGGACAAAGAGTTATTGATACACTATTCCCAATTGCTATTGGTGGAATTGCTGCTATCCCAGGTCCGTTTGGAAGCGGTAAGACAGTTGTTCAACACCAACTTGCAAAATGGGCAGATGCTGATATTATTGTCTATGTAGGTTGTGGAGAACGCGGTAATGAAATGACTGACGTTTTAAATGAGTTTCCAAACTTAAAAGACCCAAAAACTGGCGAACCATTAATGAACAGAACTGTGCTAATTGCTAATACTTCAAATATGCCAGTTGCTGCGCGTGAAGCATCCATCTATACTGGAATTACGATTGCTGAATATTATCGTGATATGGGTTACCGTGTTGCGATTATGGCTGACTCTACTTCAAGATGGGCTGAAGCTTTACGTGAGATGAGTGGTCGTTTAGAGGAAATGCCTGGTGAAGAAGGTTACCCTGCATATCTTTCAAGTCGACTTGCAGAGTTCTATGAACGTGCAGGCTTAGTTGAAGCACTTGGAAGTGAAGGTAGGCAAGGTGCTATTTCTGCTATTGGTGCTGTTTCTCCTCCAGGGGGAGATACATCTGAACCAGTATCACAAGCAACACTGAGAATTGTAAAAGTGTTCTGGGGATTAAGTGCACAACTTGCTTATGCAAGACACTTCCCTGCAATCGACTGGTTAAGATCTTATTCTTTATATGAAGAAGATTTAAAATCATTCTTTGATGAAAATAATAAAGATTGGACAAGTTTAGTTAGCTTAACAAAGAGCATTCTTCAAAAAGAAGCTGAACTGAATGAAATTGTTCGCCTTGTTGGTGTAGACTCTTTAGAATTTAGTGACCGCTTAACTTTAGACTGTGCAAGAAGTATTCGTGAAGACTACTTACATCAAAACGCATTTGATGATGTAGATACATATACTTCATTAAATAAGCAATATGGTATCTTAAAGTCAATTTTAACTTGGTATCAAGAAGGCTTAAAGAGTCTAGAGGAAAACGTAAGTTATCATAAGCTAGTTAATATGAATATCTTAGAACGAATTGGAAGAATGAAATATGTAGTAGAAGATGAGTTTTCTAAAGAGTTTGAAGAAGTATTAACTGAGATGAATAAAGAGTTTGAAGAATTAAGAAAGGTGGATGATTTCTATGCCTAAAGAGTATAAAACAATCACAGAAGTCGTTGGCCCCTTAATGCTTGTAGAAAATGTTGAAGGTGTTAAATATGATGAACTTGTTCGTATTAAACAAGCATCAGGTGATGAACGTATTGGACGTGTTCTTGAAATTGATGAAGGAAAAGCGTTAGTTCAGTTATTTAACTCTTCACAAGGTTTAAGAATTTCTGATTCCAAAGCAATCTTCTTAGGTAGAGGAATAGAAATTAAACTTTCAAAAGATATTTTAGGACGAGTATTTGATGGTATGGGTAGGCCAATCGACGATGGTGGCGAAATTATTCCTGAAGTTGTAATGGATATTAATGGTTCGCCAATTAACCCTGTTGCTAGAGATTATCCATCAGAATTTATCCAAACTGGTGTTAGTGCAATCGACGGACTTAATACATTAGTACGTGGTCAAAAATTACCAATCTTCTCTGCATCTGGACTTCCTCATGCAAGACTTGCAGCTCAAATTGCGCGTCAAGCTAAAGTATTAGGAAAAGATGAAGAGTTTGCGGTAGTGTTTGCTGCAGTTGGAATTACTTTTGAAGAAGCTGATTTCTTTGTTCAAGAATTCCAAAAATCAGGTGCAATTGACCGTTCAGTCTTATTTATGAACTTAGCAAATGACCCTGCAATCGAACGTATTGCAACTCCACGTATGGCTATTACTTGTGCTGAGTATTTAGCTTATGAACTTGGAATGCATGTTCTAGTAATTATTACTGATATTACTAATTATGCAGAAGCATTACGTGAAGTAAGTGCTGCAAGAAAAGAAGTACCAGGTAGACGTGGATATCCAGGTTACATGTATACTGACTTAGCATCACTTTATGAACGTGCAGGTAGAATTAAAGGTAAACGTGGATCTATTACCCAAATTCCAATCCTTACAATGCCTGAAGATGATAAGACTCATCCAATCCCTGACTTAACTGGGTATATTACGGAAGGTCAAATCATTCTATCTCGTGATCTTTACTTAAAAGGTGTAATTCCACCAATTGATGTATTACCATCATTAAGTAGATTAAAGGATAAAGGTATTGGTCATGGTAAGACACGTGAAGACCACGCTTCTACAATGAACCAATTATTTGCTGCTTATGCGCGCGGTAAAGAAGCAAAAGAATTAGCAACAATTCTTGGTGATGCCGCATTGAGCGATGTTGATAAGTTATATAGCAAGTTTGCTGATGAGTTTGAAAAACAATATGTTTCTCAAGGCTATACAACAGACAGAAGTATAGAAGACACTTTAAATCTTGGTTGGGAATTACTAAAGATTCTACCGAGATCAGAATTAAGAAGAATAAGCTTAGATTTAATTAATAAATATATTCCAGAGGAAGAATAGTTATGGCATTAACACGTGTTAATCCAACTAGAATGGAACTTTCTAGGCTTAAACGTCAACTTGCGATTGCGAAACGAGGACATAAATTACTAAAAGATAAGCAAGATGAAATGGTAAGACAATTCATGCTTATCATTAGGAAAAATAAAGCTTTAAGAGAAGAAGTTGAAAAAGAATTAGAAAAGATTATTAAAGCTTTCTCGAACGCAAAGCTCAAAATAAGTAAAGAAGGAATTTATGAAGCATTAATGGTTCCTTCTAAAGCAGCAAAAATTGAAGTTGGTGTGAATAATGTAATGAACATTAAAACTCCAACAGTATCATTCGTAGATACAGGTGAAATCGATCTTACATATGGATTTGCTTTCACACCAAGCGAATTAGATGGTGCTGTTCTTAAATTATCAAAAATTCTTCCAAAGTTTATCGAATTAGCAGGTTTAGAAAAAGCATGTGATATGCTTGCTAAGGAGATTGAAAAAACAAGAAGAAGAGTTAATGCAATAGAATATATTATGATTCCTGACTTGGAAGATAATATTAAATATATTGTACAAAAACTTGATGATAACGAACGAAGCAATATTATTCGCTTAATGAAGAGTAAAGAGATTATTCTTGAAAAACAAAATAGATAAAATCAAGTCATAGAGTGATTCTATGACTTGATTTTTATTTAGATAAATTATAAAAATAAGATAAAATTTACTTGATTTTATTATTTGATTATGGTATTATATTATAGTATGAAATATGCGGGTGTGGCGGAACTGGCAGACGCGCTAGACTTAGGATCTAGTTCTTCGGAGTGCAGGTTCGATTCCTGTCACCCGCACCATTTTTATAAATAGTTTATCATTCTCCCTTGAATGATTTAATTAAATGTCTGGGTTGTTAACGAGACTTTTTTAATTATAATTTTAAGAATGAATAAAATTATCCAGTAGATTATATCTACTGTTTTTTTATTATGATTATGGTAATTATGTATAAAATTACCAATGTTTTCTCATAATAATGTATAAAGGAGAAAACAATTATGAGTAAATCATTAGTAAAACAAGAAT
>Ga0209075_1000215_pt1 | contig 54416 bp, 47 predicted proteins | sample Stecom2011_FD_187523 | JGI IMG/M metagenome (GOLD analysis project Ga0209075, IMG submission 187523) | Agricultural soil microbial communities from Utah to study Nitrogen management - Steer compost 2011 (SPAdes) (version 2) | ecosystem: Environmental > Terrestrial > Soil > Agricultural land...
ACATTATTGATTTCTGTTAAACCTCCACATTGACTATAAATTGCTGGAATGCCAGTGGTCCACGCTTCTGCTAAGACTACAGAAAAGGTTTCATAATTACTAAATAAGACAAAGCAATCAGCTAAACGCATGGCTTCTCCAATACACTCAGCCGGCTTTCGCCCCTCAACGATACATTTTTCTTTGGGAATATTATGCAATGCTATTGCCTCCCAGACTTCACTTTCCTCTCCTTCTGTAATCAGGTGCAAAATAAAATCACGGTCAAGCTGACCAAAGGCTGATAGCATTCCAGAAATATTTTTGTGCTCGTCATTAAAAGAGGAAACATGAAGAAATCGAATTGCCTGAGAATGCTTTACGCTCTTTTTTGATGGGTAGAAATATTCATCATTCACGACATTATGCATTACTTGGTATTTACTTACCAAGGCCAATTGCTGAAGCGACTTCCCTAAATGATCTGAGACAGGGAGCACCAAATCAGAAGCTCTAAAAATACTGCGGAACTTTTTCTTAATGTAAAAAGGATACTGACTATAAACTTGATGATGGGGTAAAAACCCGGTCCAATGAACAGTGATGATATAATTAAGTTGATGCTTTGACTTCAGCCATAAGGCAAACATTCCTGCGGGGAAAACGGCATTCAAATGAACTAAATCATACTTCTGATTGAGCAATTCAAACCCTTGTTTTAAAGCCTTAAAATAAGCATTCTTTTTTTTCAGCGAAGAAGCAATTGGAACTGTAGACTCGATTTTTGGATAGTAAACAATAACAGTACGCACACCATTGATCACTTCATCTGAGATCTCGACAGAATTCACCTCATCAGTTGAAACAGCATACAAGACATCAACATGAGCGACGTCATTAGCGACTTCTGCATGTTTTTGAACAAAATTCCCCAAAGACAAGTTTTTCTTGCTTGGGTACCAACTGGCCAAAAACAGCACTTTTTTATTCAACCTCTCCTGCATCTGATTAAATTATAGCTTTTGAAAGGATGAAGTTAAAACCAATAAATTAGAAATTAAAGAAATTTTGTAATATCATTTATTCCAACTGGACGTTCAGTAATGAATCCTTCTCCGTACTTCACACCGATATCTCTACCATATTGAATCAATCTACCTTCCAAGGAGTCTAAGAATTCTTGACCCGAAATTGGTGTTTTAGGACCTGACATATTCTCTTGATAAAATTGAGTTTTATAAGCTAAGATAGCATCAAACTTTAGATCTCTTTGCTCGGTTACATCTACTACAAAGTCAGGTTTAAGGTAACGGTCTTGGATATAAAAGTACACTACTTTTGGTCGCCAATGTTTTTGTTTTTCTCCATCTGATTCAGTTTCTATTTTTAGAAGCCCAGATAAAAAGCAAGCCCTCGAAATCAACTGACTTCCTCTTCCATGATCAGGATGACGGTCTTCAGGCGCATTGGCCAATACAATTTCTGGTTGATATTTTCGAATAGCAGTAATGAGCTTCAACAAGTTTTCTTCAGTGGCTTCAAAAAAACCATCCGCCATTTTTAGGTTTTCTCTGTGGATAACTCCCATTATTTTCGCCGCTGTTGCTGCTTCATCATAACGTGTTTCAATAGTTCCTCTCGAGCCTAACTCACCTTGTGTTAAATCAACAATAGCGACTTTCTTGCCTTGTTGTACGCTTTTGATTATTGTTCCACCTGCAGCCAATTCAACATCGTCTGGGTGTGCACCAATTGCTAATATATCAACCTTTCTATCCATTGATCCATTCTTTAATCTCCGGAGCATTTGGCAAAATTTTGGGATGAACCTCTTTCACAAAATTCCCATTTTCATCAATCAAAAATTTATGAAAGTTCCATGCTACCTCCTCTGCTCCACCATTCTTTTTACTTTCTTTTAACAACCAAGTAAATAAAGGATGTTGATCTTCACCTTTCACCGCAATTTTGGACATCATGGGAAAAGTGACTCCATAATTCTTTTGACAAAATGCCGCTACTTCTGTGTTAGTTCCAGGCTCTTGTTGTCCGAAATCATTGGCCGGAAAACCAACAATCATAAATTGATCTCGTGAGGTTTCCTCATACAAAGACTGCAACTGCTCATATTGCGGAGTTAATCCACATTCCGAAGCTGTATTTACAATCATTACCTTCTTTCCTTTCAATTCGTTTAAATCAAAAGGTTGACCATTGATATCTTTGACTTTGAAGTTATACATTACCATTTTTAATTCTTTTAGGAATAACATAAGTATCCATGAGGTACTTGTAGGTCACGAGCAAAGTAAAACTTGCAAATAAAATCACCGCAATAATCACTGAAGTTGGAGTTTCAGCTACCCCTTCTCCTTGTGCATAAGAGTGTAATCCTACAAGAACAAAGTTTACTCCGAAGAAGGTAAATAAAATTGCAGAATACCCCCAAAGACTTAATACGTTAAATAAGAATCTACTACTTAAGGCAGGGATAAATCGAAGGTGAATAATAATTGCGTAAACCAACATGGAGACTAGTGCCCAAGTCTCCTTTGGGTCCCACCCCCAGTATCTACCCCAAGATTCATTCGCCCAAACTCCACCGAGGAAGGTTCCGATCGTAAGCATAAACAAACCTATAATCAACACCATTTCAGAAACAGCTGTTAACTCCACGATATTCATTTGAAGTCGTTTTTTATTCTTTTTGTTTTTCAACAAATACAAGATCATGTTCACCAATCCTAAAATTCCAGAAATACCAAGGAATCCATAAGAAGAAGTAATAATGGCCACATGAATCATCAACCAATACGATTTCAATACAGGCTGTAAAGGAGTAATTTCAGGGTCCAACAAATTCAATTCCGTAACAAACAACATCATTGCTGAAAGCAAGGTAGTTGCCGCGATTACTGCAGGATTCTTTTTAACAAAGAACAATCCAGCCAAAATTGTTGACCAAGCAATAAAGATTACCGCTTCGTACCCATCACTCCACGGAGCGTGTCCAGATATATACCAGCGCATTCCTAATCCAGCACCATGGCCGAGGAAAACAACCACCACACCTCCAACTAAAATAAAAGTAATTCTTTTAATTATCGCTTCACTTTTCAGGGTGGGAGTAACAAGAGTTCTAAAGAAGAATAAAATCAGTAACAAAAACCCGAATAAAAAGTAGAAAGATTGAATTTTATCAAAGATTTTAAACTTGTTGTAAGCAATTTCTACATCGACATGTCTTTGAGTAAGTTTATCTAAATGCGGGTTCTCTGCCTCGTATTTCCTTAACTCTTCCCACTGATGTTCTTTTAGTGGAGCAAGGAATTGTTGGGCATCTGAAAAAGTCGCTTCTCCTTGTGATATAGAAAACAATGTTCTCAAAAGATTTGTAGCTAAAGCATTTGCTTTTTGGTCCTTGTCTTTTAGATCGCGAGAGAAAGGCCAAACCCAAGTTCCGTTATCATCTCCTGGGATAGGAATAATTCTCAAATGTTGAAATTGAAATATCTCTTTCAATAAACGGTAGCGTTCACCTAATTTAATTAATTGCTTGTCGAATTCATTTTTCTGACCATCGGCTTTTCCATGCGCAACTTCATATTCTTTCATCCACTTAAAGACTCCGAATTCGTCCTCCATATCATTAACCGAAACATATTTCCCTGTCCCGATTTCATCTCTGATCTTAACCGAGACAAAAGCAAAGTCAATATCATTCCATCCATCAGGACCATATAAATGCATAGCCATAATGGTTTGAACTGCGTTGTATTCACCAAACTTATCGCTGTGGTGAATCTTTCTCATCAGTTTATCCGCCATGGTATGGAAAGGAATGATTCGTCCATCATAGTCTTGCACCAACAAATCATCAATTTTGGCAGCATCTTCTACTGATAAATAATTTACCTCTATTTTTCTAGGCGTAGGATGCGGTGTACTATGTGCTGAATGGTCATGTGCTTCAGCATGGTCGTGGTCATGGTCGTGGTCATGGTCATGATTGTGATCGTGATCATGATCGTGAACATGCGCTTCTGTTTGCGGATGTTCATTTGTATGTGGATGTTCATTTGTTTGGGCGTAAGTTAGTCCCCCTAAACCTACACCAATTAACAAAGTAATGGTCTTTATCATTTTCGAACGGTTTGTTCTAGATTTCTTAATTAAGTTATTCAACTCTTTCATTCTTCCTACACGATTAAACATTGACATTACCATTCCAATGGTCATAATTAAATAGGCAATATACGTTACTGTTGTTCCCCACCAGTCATAATTCACACTTAAAACAGTTCCTGATTCATCTGGGAAATAACTTGACTGGAAGAAGCGGTAACCGTGATAATCCATAACGTTATTCATAAAAATCCTTTGGTCATGCACGACTCCTCTTGTTGAATCAATAACCGTCACTTCAGAGGCAAAAGAACTTGCCATTGACGATCCCGGATATTTATGCAATTGGAACTCTCTACATTTCACAGAGAAGGGCAATAGAATAGGTTTTGCTCCATATCCAATTTCAAAATTGAGTCCAGCAAATTGAACATAGTGTTCTTGTAGAATATGCGTTGGACTACCTTCGATTTCAACAAGTTTAGATTCTTTATCATTAGAAAGTTTAATGGTTAGGTAATTGAATCCTCCATCTTTATCTGGAGATTTCATTTTTCGCATAACCACATTTCTTTTGTATTGTCTAAACACCAAACTTTCTGTTCCAATCATATACAATTGATTCGGAAAGAAAGGAACCAAAGTATCAGCAGGAATTTCCGTAACAGCGCTAGGGTCAATATTGTTACTCATTCGATCCTCCTTAGACAAAGACATCATATCCACTCTTTTGAAAGGACTAATTGACTCGATATACAACATTCCTCCTTCATCAGTAATTTTCACTCCTGGCATAGAAGGATTTTCATTTTCGAAAGCGAAATTCACTCCCCCAATCAGATCTTGTCCACCTTCAAATAGGTAATGATTTTTACCACGAATCACCAATTCCAAAGCATTTCTTCCGTTCTCACTGTCCTCAACCAATGAATCCACCATTCCTTCTTTATAAGAAACGTATTCTACATTAATCTTATCTTGATTTGGCAGCTGAAAGTCAAAACTAAATGGGTTTTCTACTCCTTCTGACAACCATCGTTTTTCTTGATGCGTGTATTGGTTGACTAAATCGTTTGATTTTAGAGTAAGATAAGGAGTTGCACTATAAAGCACGTTTGTTGTTTCTCCTTCTGCGATTCTCATTTGACCTTCAAAACCAACGTAGCGCGTTAAAGCAGCACCAACTATTATAAGTAAGAATGAAAGGTGAAATGCGAATGTTGCCCATTTTTCTCTTTGGTACATTTTGTACTTCACCATATTTACAATCAAAGTAATGGATAAGTGAAGTAAAAGAATTTCGAACCATAGAGCATTGTATATTGCGATTTTTGAGGCTGGCGTACCATAATCAGATTCGATAAACGTAGCTTCAGCAATTGCTACAGCGAAGATGACCATACTGACTGCCATCATTTTCATCGAGAAGATTCCTCTTAAAATTTTATCTAACATTGTCTTTTCTTATTTTACTTTACAAAACTAAGAAAGCTTTGCTAATTTAGAATCATTTTAATGTTAATTTTGGACCAATTGAAGCTTCGTTATTTCATCATTTCATGGAAATAGAAAAAAAACATATTGTAATTATTGGAACGGGTAAAGTTGCCCATCAATTAGGCCAACAATTATTCCGCGTTGGACATTCTATAAACGGTGTTTGGGGAAGAGATATAACAAAAGCCAAAAACCTTGCTAAAAAGCTAAATTCGGACGTTATAGATGATCTTAAAAAGATTTCAAAAGACAGTTTAGCTTTAATCTGTGTTTCAGATTCTGCTATTTCTGAAATAGTTTCTTCAATTTCTGACGACGTTAAAATGGCTTACACTTCTGGTAGTGTTCAATTAGAAAGTTTACCTAAAAAATCAAATTTAGGAGTTTTTTATCCTTTACAAACATTTAGTCAAGATAGAAATGTTGATATTTCAGTTGTTCCTTTTTTAATTGAGGCAACTACAAAATCATTTGAAGCGGAATTAAAAACCTTAGCAGAAACCTTAAGTTCGAGGGTGCTTATTGCCAACTCACAAGACAGATACAACACTCACATTGCAGCCGTGATGGTCAATAACTTCACGAATTTCTTGTATCATTTAGCACAAGAACACCTCAAAGCACATCATTTGGACTTTGATTTACTCAAACCACTCATTCAAGAAACGGTAGCTAAACTTGAAACATTATCGCCAATTGAAGCGCAGACAGGTCCGGCAACTAGAGGCGATCAATCCATCATTCAAAAACACTTAAAAGACATCACTCGTCCTGAGACCCAACAACTCTATCGACTGTTTAGCGAATTAATAGAAAAAGAAATTAAAAAATCATGAGTTACAAATTAAAACTACCTTTCATCAACACCTTTATTTTTGATGTTGATGGCGTATTAACCGATGGTGGAGTAAACATTCTCACCAATGAAGCTGTTCGTACTTTAAATTCTAGAGACGGATATGCATTACAGTATGCCGCAAAAATGGGCTATACTATTTTTATCATTAGCGGCGGAAATTCAAAAGCAGTAAAAGATCGTCTATTATCGGCAGGAATCAAAGAAGTGGTGCTTCAAGCATCGAATAAAGTGAAAGTTTACGAAGAACTTAAGGCGAAATATAATTTCAAGGACGAGACTACTTTGTACATGGGTGATGATATTCCAGACTACAATGTCATGTCAATGGTTGGCGTTGCCGCTTGCCCTCAAGATGCCGCTGTTGAAATTAAAGAGATTGCAGACTACCAATCACCATTCAAAGGCGGCCACCATTGTGTACGTGATGTAATAGAGCAAACCCTTCGTGTTCAAGACAAATGGTTTAAGGCCGAAGCACACGAGTGGTAATCCTTATCTTTTAATGATTTTCCCTGTCCACAGTTGATCTTGGTCTTGTACCTTTATTACATATATTCCGGAATTAAGATCATGCAATGAAACTGTACTCTCAATGACTCCTTCAAGAACTACTTGGCCTTGAAAATTTAAAATTTCGTAGTGCATTCCTATTACATTATCTGAAAAATAAATCAAATCCTCTGTTGGATTAGGGAATACAGTCAATATGGACTTTTTCTCCTCTTGTAAACTCACGAAGTCTAGACCAGTGTCAGGACTTACTACAACTTCATCTCCAGGACCAATTCTGGCAACCATAATATCGGTACCCAAAGACGGGTTCACTCCGTCATCGCTTACAGTCCCTACCAGAACAATTCCACCATCATTTGCAGTAATCATTTGATGAATAATGTCTTCATCAACCGCTGAGAAGTTTTGACTAGCTCCGATATAAACGAGGTTAGCACCAAATTTCATAGTAAAAACATCATTCCCGTTTTGGAAAGGATTCAATTCGGGTGATTTTGTCTGAAAACCTAAGTAAACAGAAAAGGCATCTCTTATCGTTCCAGCAGTCACCATAGCGTCTTCTTGATAAGGATGCGTCCAATGCCCAACATAATCACCGTTAAAATCTCCTTTTCCTAGCCAACGATCAATCCTGGATTGGTCACTATTATAAAGACCTCCAAATAGAAAAACATGGCCCTCAAACACAACAATATTCCTCACTCTTGTGATTCCGCTTTGGTCAAAAAACTTAATCCATTCTTGCGTTCCATCAACATTAAAACTAACGAGCATTCCTTTAAGGACACCGCCATCTCCCATGTCACCCCCTACAACAATACGGGTACTAGAAATAGTATCTACAGCGTAGGCTACATCATCTTCAGGAGACTGAATGGTTTTGGTCCATAGGGTATCTCCTAAAGCATCTGTTCTAACAAGAAACATATCAACCCCATCCGTAGAAAGCCCCTCAGTTTGTCCCACCAATATCAACCCTCCATCAGCTAAAAGTTTTGCGTCGTGTAATTTTTCCCAATCCGATCCACCATAGCGTTTTTCCCATTGTAGTTCTCCTGTTTCATCCGTTTTATAAAGTACAAAATCAAAATCAGCATTTGGTGTTGAACTCGTGTATCCAGCAATAAAGAAGCCATCACCAGGCACGTGAATAACACGCACACCCACATCGTCACCAGTACCACCATAGTTTTTCGTCCACAAATGATTCCCCACACTATCGATCAGCATTAGATAAGCTTGTCCTGAATTTTCATCGAAGCCTCCAGAAGCTCCTGTTACAGCATAACTTGAGTCTGGCAACTGTGTAATCCCATTTCCTTGATCAAAAGGACCACTAGTAAACTTCTTAAAAAAAGGAATCTGAGCAACACCAATAAAAGGAGTTACAAAAATCAACAACAATATAATTTTTCTTAGATTTTCCATGCTAATCTTATTAATCCTGAATGACCATATTGGCTCCCAAAAATAGCACCTAGTACATCTTCAGTTCCTAACCCAATAAGGAGCTGCTTAGTGACATAGTTGGCATATAATCCCAACCTAAAATTCCCATAGCCCCCGAAGGAACCTTGAGCGCCAACAGAGAATTGATTAATGGGTTGATAATGAACTCCCGCATAGATCAAAGGCCTATACACTCTATTCGTATACATTCTTACTCCAAAAAAAGATTGTACTTTTGTTGGAGAATTTGCCAACACAACCTTTCCTACCTGAAGAAACCCAGGTAACATTTTAAATTCAGACTTATTGGTTTCTGAAACATTAAGGGAATCTTTCAAGGCTTCCACTCCATCCTCTTCCAACAATTCATTTAATGAAAAACCAGTAAAGCTTTGTTCTGTATCTATGGTAATAAAGTCAGCATTATGTATTTGATAAGCTCCCAAATTTCTACCTACAACAGTCACAACACCATTAAATGATTCAGAATTTCCAAAAGGCAGATTAAAGTCAAAATTTACAGCTGCCCCCATTCCTTTAAAATATGCATATGAATTGGCCCTCAACACCTCTCCTTCAAATCTCAAATCGATTTGATCTCCAGATTCACTAAAAGCAACACTTCCTCTATTTACACTTAACTCAAAAAACTGTTGTGGCAGAATCGCATTGAGGGTTAAAAAAGATTTTGTTTTTCGATCATGAATTCCTCCACCAATGCTTAAAAACTGCTCAAATCGTCCTGAAGTATTCGTAAAACTAGCATTACCTCCTAAAAAAGGAGCGTTTCCTATAAAAACCAATCCAAATAAGTCATTTGAATATTCTCCTGCACCATGTACTTCATTTGAGACATTCACCATCCAACTCCAATTGGGTTTAGATTTAAAAATTTGATTTGGCGCCCTATACTCTATGCCAATATGTCCGCCAAAACCTACTCTATTGTAATCGCTTTGATTTTCATAAACCTTTTGACTCAATTCATCGTTTATTGTTCCTCCAAAAATAAATTTTCTTGAAAGTTCATTGTTTAATCGCGTGCTGTGTTGAAATAAGTTCCCCACAACATTCACCTGATGATTTGCAAGAGTAGAATCATACATAACCGGCAATAAACTTTGTCCATTCAGGAGTTCAAAAGAACAAAGAGCCAAGGTCAGCAACACCATTTTAATGCGCAAAGAAATCATAAACTAGCTTTTAATTTTAACTGACTGGAAAGTAAAAACTTAAGTGCAGCATTCGAATAAACAACATTATTATTCAAATAAGTACTTGAAAATTGAGCACGAACCATTAAGTATTTTGTATCAATTAAAGCCTCTGTTACGGCTTCGTCAACTACAAACTCAATTTGTTCTTCAATTGGAATATGTCCATCTGTATTTCCATTGGTTAATGCTGGAGAAATCTTCCCATTAGAATTTAAAACTTTCAATGTATTTTTATGTTTATCCAGCAAGGTCAATTGCACTTCTGCTCCGAAAGGGAAAGTATTGGTTGACTTCAGAATAAACCTTCCAGACTCAACCCTCAGCAACTTGTTGTCATTTTTAAAATCAATAGCAAAAGTATCCTGTAAAGTTAAGTCATCTGCTCCAACCAATAGCGGGAAATTCGCTTTCAACTTTACTTTCACATCACTTTGAGGATACAAAACATCGTTACCGTTTGAAGTATTCCCGTATGGGTTAAGCGTTATAGCATATCCTACATTATATGTACTTCCTAAATTCTCGAGAAACCCCTTCAAGTTTCCCGTGGAATTATCAAAGGTGAAATACAACTCTGAAGGAGTAAGTGACTGCCATTGTCCGGTTGCTGGATTCAAATTTAAGTTCTGATCAAAATAAGGATGATTAAGTGACACCACGTTGTTGGAATAATTTACACTTTCAAACAATGAGATATTTCCTTGTGCTCTTACATCAATACCATTACTAATGATTAAATCTAAATTAATGTCATCAACATTAATTGCTCCTCCAACAACATTACTTAATTCATCCACATTAACTGTGGTCGTATCAGAAAAAGTAATGTTTCCGAAATATCCCTTAGCATAATCCACAACCAAGCCTTTAAACTCAACATTAGTTCTGAAAATATTTTGATCCGTAATTGTAACGGTTGGTCCATTCGGATCTGTTTTTACATTCATTTTTGACCGCAGCATATTGTACAAATCACCGTCGACACCTTTCATGTCAATCGTATATCCAGAAAGGTCTAATGTTATGAATCCGACACCCGGTTCTACAATAGTTCCTCCATCTATAGTTTCAGTATGAGAAAATTCCTGTCCATTCTTTTCTGTACCAGGTAATGAAATGGTAAAAATTCCTTTCGTTGGAATTGGATTTTCGATGCGAATAAAAGCTTTACCCGATTTTAATCTTGCTTCACGCAAAACAACATCATCAAATGTAAACTCGTGTTCTTTGACTTCATCGATAAAGGTAAATCCAGGAGACAACTCAAGAGAAGCAAATGAAATAGCAAAAGTTTGCACAATTGAAGTGTCAGGAATTTTAATCAATTCAGACAAATCAAGGTTAAGCAAAGTTCTATCAGCAATGACCTGAATAGATTGATCTGAGTTAATGTCTAAAGTAGAATCATTGACATAATTTTTAATTAACAAAGAGTCATTAACGATAGGAACAACCCAATCGCTTGTCCAATTGGTCTTCTCTTTTCGGCAAGCCATGCTCACCAAAAGGACTGCCATAAAAATAAATATTTTGTGTTTCATGTAGTTACTTCTTAACTCTATAACGGTATTTACTGAGTTGCGTTGGTTGTAATTAAAAATAAAGCACTAAATAACAGCTATTTATTTTCAGGCTTACATTTTCAAAAGCAAAATATTAAAATTTTGTTTGACTCAATTCAAATCAGAAACCTAAGTCATTCATCAAAAATAATTAAAAACTACTCATTGCGGTAATTTTAACTGAAATAGTAAATTAAAAATTAATAATGATCGAATATTACGGAAACACTATTAAATTTGAAGAAAGAAACTTTACAAAATGGATTACATTACTTATATTATTGTCGCGTTAATACCAGCACTTGCGGTAGCTTTTGTGGTTTACACATTCATAAAGAACAACAACGAAAAGGATTTAAAACACATGAGTATTCAACTCAAACAAGAACGTCAAAAATTCTTCTTAGAGCCAAGAGCAGATGCTTATCAAAGAATAGTTTTATTGTTGGAACGCATCACCCCTCATAGTTTAATCATGCGTTTACACAACACCAACAAAAGTGCAATTGCACTACAGACTGAGTTACTGAGCAACATTCGAAACGAATTTGACCACAATGTAGCACAACAGATTTTCATTTCTAATTCTTCTTGGGAGATGGTTAAAAAAAGCAAGGAAGAAACCATTAAAATCATCAACGTTGCGGCTCAACAAATGGATGAAAAGTCTACAGCAACAGACCTAAGCTCCAAGATCTTTGAAATTGTTGGTGAGCTGGATGAATTACCTACAGAAATAGCGATAAAAGTAGTTAAAGAGGAGTTTCAAAGGTTATTTTAACATTTGAAACATAAACATATTGCACTTATTTTTGTATTATTAGATGATAAACTAAGATTATGAGATTTATATATTTTATCGTTGCGTTTTTATTCATATCCACTGGTGTAATTCAAGCACAAGAAGAAAGGAAGTTGGTTCAATTTTCTGGAGTGTTGGTTTCTGCCGACAGTTTAGACCAAGTATCTTACGCCTCAATTGTTGACAAAACAACAGGAAAAGGAACAATGTCAGACTACTATGGCTACTTCAGTTTTGTAACCCGACCTGGAGATACGATCCTATTTAACGCGTTTGGATTTAAAACCAGCTCATATATCGTACCTGACTCATTAAAAGAAGTACGTTATTCCATAATACATGTGATGACGCCAGACACTTTATTACTTCCAGAAGTAGATATTTATCCATGGCCATCTAGAGAAGAATTTGCCCGTGCATTTGTTGAGATGGACCCATACGACGATGCGTTAAGAAGAGCTCAAAAACAATTATCTGGTGAAAGCTTAGCTTTTGTTGCAGCTCGTGTACCAACCGATGGAAGCTTGTCATACAACTGGCAAACAGAGCAGCGACAAACTCAAATCTACACGCAAGGACAAACACCAATCAATAACTTATTGAACCCTACTGCATGGAGTAAGTTTATTAATTCTTGGAGAAATGGAGATTTTCAGCGGAAATAAGCTGAGGTTTACATTTGTACTTTGTAGCGCTTAAAGAAAGCTTCCCAATTCCAAAGAAAGTTTTTCATGATTTCATCCATTCTTTTTAAGAATAAAGGGTTTGGAGAATCCATACTTTTAAAGTAATCGTCTTGATATTGGTTCAACCTGTACTTATGGAACATCGCTTTTGACATGCTGTACAAAGTAACTTTTGAAGGATGATTTACGCGCGCCATGAAATCAGAATATTCTTTGAAATATCCTCTAAACTTATGTTCATCCATCTGAAATGATTCTGCTAATCGTGTAAAAACTAAAGGTTCGATATTGCGCTGTTGACTTGAAGAGAAAAATTCACCAACAGACTCCATATTTCCAACAATAACAATCATTGCAAAATGACCGTCTGATGCCTGGGATAAATCTGGTTTCTTTGAGAAGGCTGGATCTTCTTCCATAATCGATTTAACTTCTACAAATCCTTTATCAATAACCTCTAGAATTCCGTTCACAAAAACGTTGGCTAATTGTTCGTCTGAAACTTTCTTTTTAAATATTGTACTAAGCATATTGCTGATCTGAAGTTAATTTATATACAAAGGTAAATAGTAATGGCGCTAACTCAACAAGAAAAAAACTTACCTTTTCAACAAGATTATTAACATCTGAAGGCGCTTACTGAGTATTTATGACTGAAAATGCCAAAAAATCAAAAAAAACATGGAGTAGAATTTTTGGCTCTTGAACGAAATTTAGTCCTTGTTTATATATCGCAAGAACAGTTAAGGAGTAAAACAGAATAGATTCCTTTAAGGGACTAAATTTTATTAGGATAACCAGGTAATTCTACTAATTTTGTTTACATAACACACGAATACATTCAAAATGAAATCTCATCAAAAAACGATCATTCTAATAACGGTAATTCTTCTTGGATTAATTTCGGTGATGTTTTTAAATGTTCAAAAAGAGAAAGAAATCAGCGAATCTTCTGACGAAAACCCAATCGAAAAATTCCAATTAATGGAAGTAAAAACGGGTCCAGATATTGAGTCCCCAATGCTTTTTGGCATAATCAACAACACGGAAGAAGTTGTAGTACAAATGAATGTCGAGGGCAGAATAGACCACGACAATCGTTCACTCACACCTGGAACAGCTTTTAAAAAAAATGAAATTTTAATCAAAGTCAACCGACTAGAGGCACTGTATGAACTTTTAATTGCCCGATTAAACTATAAATATCTCGTACAACAATCGCTCACAAAAATAGGCGAACAAATTCCACAGGAGCTGGCCAAATGGAAAGCTTTTGAACACAAAATTGACCGAACGCTTCCCCTCCCAGAACTACCAAAAGTAAAGCTTGTGGAAGAAGAAAATCTCTTACACAAACTTAACATCTACACCCAATATTATTCAACGAAAAAGCTTGAACAGAAAGCGGAAGGATATTTATACGCAGCACCTTTTGATGGTTTTATTTTAGAGAGTTCTATCGGACCCGGTGCTATGGTTAAGAAAAACGAATCACTATTAACTTTAGCTAAACATAACTCACAACAGGTTACAGCGCACATCCCCATAGACTTTGTCAATGTGTTAGAAAAATCACAAGAAATTTATTTTGTTGGGCCAAACAAGGACACGATCGGTACAGGAAAGTTCAAAGGAACAGGAACAAAAATTTCAGATTCAGCTTCAATAGAAACTCACTTTACTTTCACAGGTAAAAAAAGTGTGTTTACAAATTCTACAGTACAGATTGTTTACTCAAAACAAAAAAGCAAGCACTATCCATCGTTACCAAAAACTGCTATAAAAAACAACTCTGTATATATTTTCGCAGAAAATAAATTACTAGAAACTCCAGTAAAAATCATATCCACAAAAGCTGATTCAGTGCTCGTAGACGGCTTACCTAACCACTGTTTCGTTATAAAAAACACTGAGGGGGTTAAATTCTAAATAGAGAAACCTCACCAAAAAATGATGAGGCTTTAAATAAGGTTTAAAACTTATTCGAAAGTTCTGTTGAAGCCAACAAAGTTCAACAACAATAGAATCAAGAGTTTGTATGATTTATGAAAGAGGAGTAACTAAATTATGTTTTTCAATTAGCTTTCGAATATTAATCAATGCATACCTCATTCTTCCTAAAGCAGTATTGATGCTCACGTTTTCTTTTTTGGCGATATCTTTAAAAGACATTTCTTTAAAAATTCTCATGTTCAAGATGTCGCGTTGAGCATCTGGCAAATGTTCAATCAACTCGACCATTTGACTTACTAACTCACTGTAAATCATATCGTCTTCAACGTTATTGTCTTGCACTTCAAGGAGATCAAATATGGTAAAATCTTCATACCTAGAGCTTGATTCAGAGATCACTCTCACCTTGCTTGTTTTTCTAAAGTGGTCGATCATCAAGTTATGTGCAATACGCATTGCCCAAGGCAAAAACTTACCTTCTTCATTGTAAGTGCCTTTTTTCAAGGTATTGATTACTTTAATAAATGTTTCTTGGAATATATCTTGTGACAAAGCCTGGTCACGAATCTTCATGTAGATATAGTTGTATATCTTGTTTTTATGGCGATTCAATAAAACTTCAAATGCTTTTTCTTGCCCGTTAATGTATAAAGATATTAAATCTTTATCTTCTAGTTTAGATAAGTTCATAATTACTCAGTTTAGAGATTAACTATTGTTTAAAATGTAATTCTGTTTTTTAGAGTAAAAATGTTCCTATAAGCAATTGTTTTATTTTGTTAATAGTCAAATATAAAGATTAATTCTAGAATAACAAAAGTCAGTCCAAAAAAGAAATCTTCTACAAAGTAAGACGCACAAACAAGTTCAAGGGTTGGAAAAAGATGAACATTTATTGATTAGAGGTCTTATTTTAGGCTTAATTCCTTAGGTAAACATTGAAAACACAATACACGCTAAAAGGTACTTGGATAATCTTTCCTAAAATTATTGAACTAAATCAATTAGTCTTAACTATTTTTGAGGTCAAATAAAACAGACAGAAAATATGCCAGAATTATCATTAAAAGCCATCAGCATGCCTTCTTCGCCAATTAGAAAGTTGGTTCCATTTTCAGAAGAGGCAAAAAGACAAGGAAAACATGTTATTCATTTAAACATAGGTCAACCAGACATTGAGACTCCACAAGTTGCAATAGACGCCGTTAAGAACTCTGATTTAAAAGTTTTAGAGTACTCTCATTCCGCAGGGTTTGAGTCCTACCGTAAAGGCTTGGCAGAATACTATTCAAAAAATGACATTCAAATAACTTCAGACGAAGTCATCGTAACAACTGGAGGTTCAGAAGCGTTATTATTTGGATTTTCTGTTGGGTTAAATCCAGGAGACGAGGTGATTATTCCCGAGCCTTTTTATGCGAACTATAACGGTTTTGCTGCAGCTGCTGGAATCAACATCGTGCCAGTTACCTCATCAATAAAAGATGGGTTTGCTTTGCCTTCAATCGAAGAATTCGAAAACAAGATCACTGCAAAGACGAAAGCTATTTTAATTTGCAACCCTGGTAATCCAACAGGCTACTTATACGCACAAGAAGAATTAGAAAAGCTCAGCGAAATAGTTAAAAAGCACGATTTATTTCTTTTTGCCGATGAAGTTTATAGAGAGTTTTGTTATGATGGAGCGAAACCCTTCTCTGTAATGAATTTAAAAGGGATTGAGAACAATGTAGTATTGATCGACTCCGTTTCAAAACGTTATTCAATGTGTGGCGCACGTATTGGAGCGCTCATTTCAAGAAATGCTGAGTTTATTGCAGGAGCGATGAAGTTTGCTCAAACACGTCTTTCTCCCCCAACTTATGCACAAATTGCTGCAGAAGGAGCTTTAAAAACGCCACAAAAATACTTTGACGATGTAACAATAGAGTATGTTGCGCGTCGTGACATCATGGTAGATGGATTAAACAAAATCAAAGGTGTATATTGTCCAAAACCAAAAGGAGCCTTTTATGCTGTTGCCACCTTCCCAGTGGAAGACACGGAACACTTTTGCCAATGGCTTTTAGAAGATTTCTCTTACGAAGGAAACACAGTGATGATGGCACCCTTAAGCGGTTTCTACGCTACACCTGGATTAGGGAAGAACGAAGCCCGCATTGCTTATGTGTTAGAGAAAAAAGAGCTAGAAATGGCTTTGGTTTGCCTAGAAAAAGCACTTGAAAAGTATCCTCACACGACCTATTAAACAATTCGCTTTGAGTATTCAACAAAATATAAAGTTAGCCGCAGACGCAGTGGTTTTTGGATTCGACGCCTCAGGATTATACCTTTTGCTTATCGAACGTAAAAAATCCGCCAATGGAAAAAGCTGGGCAGTACCAGGTGGTTTTATTGAAGACAACGAAACACCCGAACAAGCTGCAGTTAGAGAATTAAAGGAAGAAACAGGCGTCTCCATAAGTTTTATGAAACAGTTTCATACTTTTGGAGAAGTAAAACGGGATCCTAGATTTCGAGTTGTTTCTGTTGCACATTACCTTTTAATGAACAAGAGCAACATTACCCCAAAGGCCAATGACGATGCTAAAACAGCACAATGGGTCAATCTAAAAGAACTTCCTGATTTGGCGTTTGATCACAACGAAATGGTTAAAATGGCTTATCATCAATTACAGAAAAGCATATCGTCACTTTCAATTGATTGCATCAATGAAACCCCAAGTCTTGAAGAGGTCAAATTGATTTCGAAGCATTTAAACAAAATAAAGCTGAGGTAATCTTCAATAATACACAATAAAAAAACGGCAATCGAATCGATTGCCGTTTTTTATACCTTTTAATAAACAAGCCTACTCTACTTCCAGAATTTCAGCCTCTGTTCTACGATTTTCTTGGTGTTCATCTTCTGAACATTTCACACCATCACGACAGCGGTTTACCAATCTGGTCTCACCATACCCTTTTGCAATGATCGATTTTTTTGGAACACCTTTGCTCACCAAGTAGTCTACACATGCTTGTGCTCTTCTTTGAGAGAGGTCGTAATTATATGTTTTAGATCCACGTGAATCAGTATGAGAGCTCAACTCTATTTTTACACCATTCGCAATAAGGAAGACTGCTAACTTGTCTAATGCTACGCGACTTTCTTCCCTTAATGTTGCCTTATTCAAATCATAGAAAATATTCTCTAATTTAAAGACTTCCCCTTTTTTAATTTTAACCATAGCTAATTCAAGCTCGACCTCTTTATCACTATAGTTATTTGTTGAAAAAGAGGCCTCATTATCAAGGAATCCTTTTTTGGATGCCCTTACCCAATAGTTACTGTGTCTATCAACATTACCAATTACGTACCCATTTTCGTCAGTATAAAGCATGGTATCTTTCTTGGTTTTAGGATTATACATACTGATTGCAGCATTGTAAATTGGCTTTTTATCACTTTCTCTAATTACATGAATACGAGCAATGATAAAAGTAGGATTCATCAATACCTCCTGAACCAAATTGGTATCTTTGAACACTCCAAAAGTACTAAATTCAACTTTCTCGTCTTGTTCATACAGTTCTTTCTCTACCTTAATCTCATACTCTTTCCCGAAATCAACTTTTGTTTCCAACACACCTAAGTCGTTGGTCATCAAAACAGAAGTGTCTCTTGCCTGTACATCAATCAAAAGAACTTCTTGATCTACCATAGGTTCTTTCACCTTATAATTCACCAAGACATTCACCTTTAAATTAATCTCAGGAGAAGTTCTTTCCCAACTATAAACACGATCGATGAAGTCTTTTCGATTAGAGGAGAAATACCCCTTTGTCAGGGTCTCATCAACAATCAAAGCGAAATCATCGGCAGCAGTATTAATTCCTGCACCAAGGTTAACAGGCTGACTTCCTTCATTATTCAAATCAATAGAGTAAATGTCTAAGCCGCCTAACCCTAAGCGTCCGTTAGAAGCAAAGTACAATTTATTGTCTTTACTAATAAAAGGAAACATTTCTTCTCCTTCTGTATTAACAGCTTCAAAATTTACAGGTTCTTGCCATTCCCCCATTTTATAGTCACTATAAAAAATATCAGTTTTACCTAAAGTTCCCTCTCGGTCAGAAACAAAATAAATACGATTACCATCTAAGGAGAAACATCCATGTCCTGTATTTGATTCCTTAACAGAATATGGAAAAGGCTTCAGCGGTCCCCACTTTCCATTTCTATCCTTTCCACTTACATACAAAGACAAGAAGCGAACACCTTCTTTTTGTTCTTTACCACTCAGGTTTCTCGTTAACAACAATTTATTTCCATCTGCATTTATCGCCAAGGGACCATCATGTTTTCGAGAGAAGAATTCACCTGAAAGTGGTTTCGGCTTACTCCATTCCCCCTCTTCTTGTTCTGTATAAAGCATACTGGTGAAATAGGAATTATCCCAAGCATATTTTCCTGCAAGAAAACCTTTATCTGAAGACTTTGTGGTAAAAGCCAACCCATCTTGAAAATAAATCGGTGCAAAATCACCTAAATCAGAATTAAAAGGCATTGCCTCCACCTGATTAAATTTCGCCATCTTTTTAATATCATTAAGGTCATCACCTTCGGCACTTAAAAGTCTAAAATATTTATTTTCAGGATAAAGTGTCAATGCTTTTTTGGCTTCCTCGACAGATTTCTCGTAGGCTTCCAACATCCTCAGCTGATCAATATAATCCATGTATTGACCCTCATTCAACGCTTTAACATCTAGTTTCAACAAGCTACTATAGTATTTATTAGATCGTCGATACTCTACTATTTTACCATTAGAAATTGCCGCTCTCAGCACGTAATTCTTCTCTCCTTTTTGCTTAGACAGGAACCTGTCAGCCAACTCATTATACATAGGAGCAGCTTCAAAATAAGCTAAGTTTTCAAAATGTTTAGCCGCCAACTTTGCTTTCAGCTGAGCCGTAAGCTGCACCGTTAAGCAAAACGTAAAGATCAATAGAAAAATTTTCTTCATTATTAAAAATATCTAGGTGAAATAAATACGTTCTTTTTTGAACCTATATCAATTTGCAAAAGCACTTCGTGAGAACCACTTTGATGATTGATTAATTTATTAATTGGAAAATCATATCCGTAACCTACGTGAATAAAATCATTAAAATTATACACAAAATTAAGTCCTATAGCTTCATGAAAACGATATAGCGCCCCTACCCACACACGTTCATAGAACAGGAAGTTTGCATTTACATCAAAAGTCAACGGACTATTTGGAGTGATTTTCACCAATGTTGTTGGTTTTAGCTTTATTACACTATTCAGGTCAAAGACTTTACCTGCAGTAATAAAAAAGTGCCTCTGATTTAAAGAAGTCATTATATCATCGGTATTGGATGCCTTTGGTTCCAAAAGTCTCGGACTAGAAACCCCAACATAATATCTATCATTATAGTAATAGATTCCACCACCAACATTTGCCTTTGTAGTAGACACCGTTTGTCCATAAAAAGGATCAGAAACGTCATGAACATCCAATCCAGAAAAATCATAAGCCATCACATCCATTCCAATAGAAAGTCCAAAAGCCAAGCGATCATTATTGTTATTCAATCTTATTCCAGAACTTACATTATAATAAACGGCTGTTCTCTTTCTCGAACCTACCTGATCATTAACCATTGTCAAGCCCATTCCTAAACTCCTCCCTAAAACAGGAGTATGTGCCGAAACAAATTGAGTATTTGGTGCTCCTTCAAAATTTACCCATTGAAAACGCCCCATTGCCACCACACTTAAAGCACTTTTACTTCCCGCATAAGCAGGATTATAATAAAGTGGATTAAAGTTATACATTGACAATTGTTCATCTTGTTGGGCTATTGTATAAGTAGAACCATAAGTCATGATCAACAGAAAGCCGACGACTTTTAATATATTTTTATTCAATTTCATAACAGTAGTATTAATATTGAAGTTCAATGTAACCTTTTAGCGGCTCATCTATTCCGTCATTCAATTCGATGACATAAAAATAAGTACCTGGAGGAACTTTACCCGAACCGTCTCCTATATTCACTCCTTCATTGACTTGGCCTACCCAATCATTTTCATAAGGTGAGGCAGAGAAAGCAAGATTCCCCCAACGGTTATAAATATAAACCACAGCATTTGGGAAGGCTTCGATACCAGTAATCACCCAGGCATCATTTAAACCATCATCATTAGGAGAGGTAAAACCAGGAATGAATAAACAGCTTCTAGAAACAATCACTTCGACGTTTACAGAGTCTTCTCCAAAACAGCCTTCATTATTTAAACCTTCAACATAATAAATTCCGGCTTGATCCATTGAAATATCAATGATATAAGCAGGATTTTCCGTTGAATTAAATCCGTTTGGACCAAACCAAGAATAACTATCAGCTCCTTCTGCAAGCAAGGTCACATTTTCTCCAGGACAAACTGAAGTATCAGCATTTACGATTTTAAAGTTTTCCAACTCTGAAAGAGACAAACTAATGGTATCTTGAGCTTGACATCCGTTGGCATCGGTAACAATTAATGTATAAACTCCTGTATTGTCATCAGAAAAGTTTGGAACTCCCGTATTTTGTTGAGTTGAAGAAAAACCATTTGGACCTGTCCATTGGTACGAAACTCCACCCTCACCATACAATTGTGCTACCGTTCCTTCACAAAAAGCACTTTGAGAAGATTCACTTGCATTTGCATTCGCATTTGGAAGTCCAACTACGTTCACATAAATAGAATCATTAGCCGAACATCCATTTCCATCGTTCCCTTGCACTTGATACCATCCTTCACCTGATTCAGAAATTCCAGAAATAACAACTGGAGTTCCAGAAGCTGAATAACCATTTGGCCCTGACCAAGAATAAGTATTCGCACCTGTCACAGTAAGACTCACATCACTTCCTGAACAGGCAACAGTATCCTGAACATTAGAGGACAAGTTTAAAGAAGGAGGTGGAAGTAAATCAACAACCTCACAAGAAGAAGGTCCTACACAATTGGCTACTGTAGCCACAACACAATAATTCCCATCAGTTAAAGAATTAATTGGAACAGAAAACGAGTTATTGGTAGAAGAAAATCCATTAGGTCCTGACCATTCATAACTCGCTCCTGGATCGGGCGAAACAACAGAAAAACTTACATTCTGATTTTCACAAACTGCATTATCAGAAACTGATATTACAGGCGCGGCAGGTGAACCAGGATTGGTGACACTATAAGGTCCAAAATCTCTTGAACAACCATTTCCATCTACAACTGTTAAGCTATATAATCCAGCAGAAATATTGTTGGCATTTGAGGAATTAGAAACCACAGTACCAGAACCTGAAGTCCACTGGTAAGTAAATGGCCCTACACCACTTGCCGAAGCACCAGTTAAAGCACCGTCAGAAGCCCCACAACTTGCTGCTGTTGCAGTTGGGTTAGACGAAAGTCCAGGTAAACTGTTAACAACAACGTTTACTTGCTCTGTATCTTGACATCCGTTAGTTGTTCCTGTCACCGTATAAACTGTATTCGTTAAAGGAGCAACATTTATTGCGCTTCCCGTCTGTCCCGTGCTCCATGAATACGTAGACGCTCCACTTGCGGATATCGTAACAGATTCTCCAGCACACACCGAAGTTGTAGTTCCTGTATTTAATGTTACGTTTGGATTAGGTTTCACAACCACTTGAGCACTTAAAGTTTGTTTGTAATCACAAAGTCCAGACACCTCACAGGTATAAGTTGTCGTTACACTTGGATTGACAGTAACCGACTGAGTTGTTGCGCCATTATGAGCCCATTCATAAGAAGTTGCTCCATTTGGGGCAGTTAACGTTACACTTGCACCTGCACAAATTGGAGGTGGAGGCGGAATATTAGGGAAAAGCACACCTGTATTTGCACTAATGGTATAATTACAAATATCATTGGCATATCCATCCACCATCAGATAATAGTCATCTCCAACTGTTAACCCATTTGCTGTAATCACAAAACCTGTACTGTTTTCCTCAAAGTTGGAAACAGGAACAAAGTTATCGCAGTTGTTTGCAGAGAAAATTTGCATTTGAATTCCTCCACTCGGATAGTTCCCTACGAAGCAATCATAGATAGAAACATTTAATGTCGCTGTTGAAGCTGACGCCGTAAATTTAATCCAAGAATTATTATCAATCCTCACATCCATTAATGGAGATCCACTTCCCCAGTATCCTCCTTGGCCAAAGATTCCTCCTTGATTAGTTCCTGGAGTCCAAGTATAAGCTGGTGGGTCATTCACTTCTGCATTCGCACGCATATTTCCAGGGTGATCTCTTGTATAAAAAGCTCCTGTAGAACCTTTGTATCCATTAATGTCACAGATATACAATGCATTTGCACAATCATCATTACTTGCAGTACTCACACATATACCAAATTTTCCTCTTGAACTTCCAAAACCAAAGTACCTTAAATAAACAGTACTTCCAGGCGTCAATCCTGAAGCATCAATAAAAGGTAAATTATCGTGACCAGTTCCAGGGTAATTATGATCATCTGAACAAGCAATTTGTGTTAGGTTGCTGCAAGTACCTTGATAGAGTGCCATCACCCCATCCGTCAAGGCTCCTGACCCAATGTTGGGTTGAGAAGTTATGCTAATGTTTCCTGAGGAAGGAACTATAATCGAAAACCAAACATCACCCGTTGATGAGCTAAACCCTCCTATTGGATTTGTTCCACTTCCTCCTGCACAACTATATGGAGTAGGAATTCCAGGTCCAGTCGTTGCTGTTGAACCAACATTCGTGAATGTTGCATAAGTACATTCAGACGTCACCGCTGGTAGAGCTACTGCAGAACAAGGATTATCATTTGTAGGAGTCGCTGTTGGAGATCCGTTTACGCAGACCTCAAAATTCCCTGTTGTTCCAGAATAATAGTCATAAACCCGAAAGTAATAAGTTTGCCCTGGTATTAATCCTACAGCATTTATTGTTTCCATACCTCCTGTGAATGCATCATCTTTACATATTAAAGAAGAAGAGCCACATGAACCAGAATATAATTGCACAACTAAATCCATTGAAGAAATAGGGTTGACCTGAATTTGCTGAACCGCGTTAGTAGCCACAAAGCTAAACCAAACATCGTCATCTGCATTTCCTGAACAACCTGGGTAAGACTGAGTTGCACCTACATTTGAAAACGTTTGAAATGAACATGATGAATTCACCACTAGCGGAATTGCATTTCCACAATAATCGTTTGATGGTGGGGTCGCCGCATTGGTCAAACAAATTGAAAAATCTCCCGAACCTGAACCTGTTCCATAATGATACACCCTTAATTTATAAGTTTGACCAACAACATAACTTGAGTAATTAAAAATCTCCGGTTGACCAGAACCTCCGTTATCGGTACAACCTAAAGAGATTAAAGAAGAACAAGTGTTGGAAAAAACTTGTAAAACAGCGTCAAAACCAATACTCGAGGTCACTCTTATCTGGTGGGATGTTGAAGTTGCAACAAATGTATACCACACGTCATCATCTGCATTCCCTGCACATCCTGGAATGGTCTGTGTAGCTCCTGTTGTAGAGCCTATAGTTGGAGAAGTACATGTTGATGTTACAGGTAAATTCGGAGCAAAAGAACAACCATCACTTTGAGCGTTTGCAGTGTTAGCAGCCCAAATAGTAAATAACATGAAAAATGTTATTGAAAAAACTATGTTTTTCATAAATAGTAGGTATTAAGAATAATTAATTCAACTTTCTAAAATCAAGTGGCGTCAGCCTATTCTTGATAAAAATCTCTTTGACTTTTGTTGGTGAGAAAGGAGTTTGATTGTGTTCGTTCTTACTTTCTATGGTATAGATAAAAATCTCACCTGCTCCTTTTTCAACTTTATAGCGACCTTTTGCTTCTTTCACCCCTTCAATTTTAGAAATTTGAAGAGACAAGTCCTCAACAAAGATGGAATCCATCTCTCCAGAAAAACTGTAACTGTACTGATGTTCTTGCGCAAACAGGCAAAAAGGAAATAATAAAACGAGAGTAGTAATGTATTTCATAATGTAGTAGTAAATTCTTTACAAAACAACGAAAAATATATTACTAACACAATTTTTAAGGCAACTTAATGAACCATAACTACTTATTAATGTAAAAAAACGTCCTCTTCGGGACGTTTTTTTACATTAATTCAATATATTTATTACACCTTATAATGTCACTAAATTCAGTTTTGTTGCATTCCGAAAAGAGTAGTTTCTACATATTAGACATAATCAAGTCTTGATTTTAGCAGCTATCAATGTGATAACTTATTGATTATTCTCCAACACGTAATCTAGTACTTTTTGCATTAAATGCACCCTGTCTTTTCCTCTAACGTTGTGTTCATGCATAGGGTACGGAAAGAAATCTACCTGTATCCCTAGTTCTACAAACTTTTTTATTAAAGCTAAATTATGTTGCATAACCACTACGGGGTCAGAAGTTCCATGAATCAACAATAAATCTCCTTTTAAATTTTCCGCCTGATTCAAGAGGCTGGTTTTTTCATACCCTTCTTTATTCTCTTCAGGTGTATCCATATAACGTTCTCCATACATTGCTTCGTAAAACTTCCAATCCGTAACCGGACCACCTGCAACACCAACCTTAAAAACGCCTGGCGATTTCATCATCATAGTTCCGGTCATAAACCCACCATAACTCCAACCGTGAACAGCAATTCTACTTGTGTCTATATAATCTAGCTGACTTAAATAGTTCACACCTTCCAATTGATCTTGGTGTTCAACCACCCCTAAATTACGGTGAATGACATGCTCAAATTCTACTCCTCTATTTCCTGACCCACGATTATCCAATGTAAAAACCACATATCCTTGATTCGCCATCCAGTGCATCCAAAGACTAGCACCGTCCAACCAACTATTCGTGATCAATTGTGCATGTGGTCCTCCATAAACATAAATGAGAACTGGATACTTTTTCGTTGAATCAAAATCTTTAGGTTTAATTAAACGAGTATACAACTCTACACCATCTTTAGATTGAATAGTCTTAATTTCAGCTTTTGACAATCCATACTCAGCAAGTGGATTATCTGCAACAACCATTTCCTTCAACTCCTTCCCTTTCACACTCTTAATTAACGCTTTATTAGGAATGTCATGAGATGAAAATTGATCAAAAACAAAAGCACCGGTACAATTCACACTTACGCTATGTGTACCACTTTCTTTTGTAATTAAATTTTGTCTTCCTTTAAGATCTACTTTATAAAGCAATGTATTCAGAGGGTTCTCTCCTGTGGCGGTAAAAAATATTTCTCCATGATGAGCAGCAACAACCTCTTTCAACATAAATTTATTATTTGTTAATTGTCTTTTCAACTCCCCATCAATAGAATAATAGTATAGATTATCAAACCCATCCCTTTCACTAACCCAAACAAAGTCATTACTATTTTTAGAAGGGAAATAAGCTGGCTTCTCAGGCTCAACCCAAGTATCCGAACTTTCTTCGAACAATGTTTTTATAAGTTGCCCTTGAACATTGTACTTCTGGACCCAAATGTGCTTTTGCGAACGTGCAACTTCTGCCAATAAAATAAATTGATCATCTGGGGTCCAACTCACATTTGTTAAATAATTTTCATCTCCATGTTCAGTTGAAATAAACACTGTGCTCCTATCCTTGATTGAATATATTCCTACTCTAGCCCTTTCGCTATCTTGACCAGCCATTGGATACTTAATGGAGGTTAGAGACCCAGGATAATCATTGATGTTCAACAAAGGGTAATCATGAACATTGCTTTCATCTTTTTGATAGAATGCGATACGATTTCCGGAAGGAGACCAAAATATCCCTTCAGTTATGCCCATTTCACTTCTTGCTATCTCCTGACCTGAAACAATATTCAAATCTATATTATTCGTAACTTCAATTTCTTCAAAAGAATCAACAGGTGAATAATACAAGTTGTTATCTCGTGTATAAGCAACGAGAGAATAATCTTCATTAAATTTTATGCGTTCAGCATTTTTCGGAAGTTCAACTTTAGTCCCTTTTTTTGTTTCTATATTATAGGTAACCACAACTTCATTAAAATTCAGGACAAAAGTTGACTCATTTTTCCATTTAAATCCTGCAAAATAAAAGAATTGAATATCCAATAACTCATTCAACTCACGAATGTGCATGATTTGTTCTTCCTCTCCTCCTACTTCACCAACAACTAATGTTTGATAACCTTTCAAATAAGAATATTTACTTTGATTTTTAATCCATTCAAATCCAAAAATATGTTCAGGATAAAACTGTTGATACTGTCCCAGAACAGCTTGTTCAAGAGTGAGGTCTTTTTGCGCCGAAGAAACTGTTGTTAAAAGGAATGCTAGGCAGAGTAAAACAAAACGATTATACATATATTTATAACTTAATAATAATTGAAGCGTAAATATAAACAAACTCTCAAGACTATGATTTTATTATAAATAAAACCCTACATTTACGATTAGTATATAAGCGCTACCAAAGTACACACAGAAATAATTTACAAATCTTTTCAAGGTGTGTTTGTTATTCAAATCTTTAAGTTATATATTTGCATCCCCAAATTTTGGGATTATTGTCTTATTTATTAAAATTAAAGAAGTGGATACATTAAGTTACAAGACTGTCTCTATCAATAAAGAAAACGCTGAAAAGAAGTGGTTATTGGTTGATGCAGAAGGCGAAACGCTAGGGCGTATGGCAAGTAAAGTAGCGCAACTTATCCGTGGTAAACACAAGCCAAACTTCACTCCTCACGCAGATTGTGGTGACAATGTTATTGTTATCAATGCAGAGAAAGTAAGTTTAAGCGGTAACAAGTGGGAGACGAAAACATACATTCGTCACACAGGTTTTCCAGGAGGTCAGCGTTCATTAACTGCCGAACAATTAAGAGAAAAACGTCCAGAGCGTTTAGTAGAAATGGCTGTAAAGCGTATGTTACCTAAGAACAAACTAGGTAGTCAGTTATACAAAAACCTAAAGGTGGTTGTAGGTACTGAGCATGATTATGCTGCACAAAAGCCAGAAACGATTAATCTTGAATCAATCAAATAGTGAGTATGGAAATTATTAACACATTAGGAAGAAGAAAAACTTCTGTAGCGCGTGTTTACATGAAACCTGGAAAAGGTAACATTACCGTAAACAAACGTGATTTAAAAGAATTTTTTCCTGTTGCGATTTTACAAACAAAAGTTGAGCAAGCATTTGCTGTAACAGAGACTACTGGTCAATACGACGTAGTTGTAAACGTACAAGGAGGAGGAATCAACGGTCAAGCTGAAGCCATTCGTTTAGGGATCGCTCGTGCTTTAGTTAAAGTTAACGAAGAGTACAAGCCTTTATTAAAGGAAAAAGGTTTAATGACACGTGATCCAAGAATGGTTGAACGTAAGAAACCAGGTCAACCAGGTGCACGTAAGAAGTTTCAATTCTCGAAACGTTAATCTTACACAAACTTTATTTGGCGCTTGTTTAGTATCCAAGTGGTGGAGTACTTTTCGAAAGAACCCTCTATCATTGATTACTAAAGGAACGTAAACTTGAAAAAAAATTAAAATGTCAAAAAAAGCAGATTTTAAGGAACTTTTAGATGCAGGTGTACACTTTGGTCACCTCAAAAGAAAGTGGAACCCAGCAATGGCTCCATACATATTTGATGAGCAAAAGGGTATTCACGTAATAGATTTAAATAAGACAATCGCTCATTTAGAGCAAGCTTGTTTAGCATTAAAACAAATTGCAAAATCAGGAAAGAAGATTTTATTTGTTGCTACAAAAAAACAAGCAAAACAAATTGTTGCAGACAAAGTAAAGGAGATCAACATGCCTTACGTTACAGAGCGTTGGACAGGTGGGATGTTAACTAACTTTGCAACAACTAGAAAGTCAGTTCGTAAGATGACTTCTATTGATAAGATGCAAACTGACGGTACGTGGGATACACTATCGAAACGTGAGAAGCTATTCATCACAAGACAACGTGAGAAGTTAGAAAAGAACTTTGGTTCTATTGCTGACATGACGCGTCAACCAGCAGCTATTTTTATCGTTGATGTAATGAAAGAAAACATTGCTTTAAAAGAAGCAGTTCGTTTAGGGATATCAACATTTGCTATGGTGGATACGAACTCAAACCCAAAATTGGTTGATTTCCCAATCCCAGCAAACGATGATGCTTCTAAATCAGTGGCAATCATTATGGATTATGTTACTAATGCAATTAAAGAAGGTTTAGAAGAGCGTAAGACTGCAAAGTCTAAGCAAGAAGCTGAGAAGAAAGCAGAAGAAACAAAAAAGAAAGAAGCAAAAGCAAAAGCTGACAGTGAAAAAGCTGAGATAAAAGAAGCTTCAAAAGAAACAAAAGTAGAAGAGAAGTCTGAGGTTAAAGCCGAAGATAAATCAGAATAATAATTTTTGTAATATATATATTATGGCAATTACAGCTAGTCAGGTAAATGACTTAAGAAAACAAACAGGTGCAGGAATGATGGACTGCAAGAAAGCCTTAGTTGAAGCGGATGGAGACATGGAAAAAGCGGTTGACTTTTTACGTAAAAAAGGTCAAAAAGTAGCGGCAAAACGTGGAGACAATGAAGCAAAAGAAGGTCTTATCTTTGCAGAAACTAATGGAGGAACTGGATATATAATCCAATTCAACTGTGAGACTGATTTCGTTGCGAAAAATGCAGATTTCCAAAACTTCGTAAAGTCAATCCTTGAGGTTGGTATTAAAAACGACGTAGCATCTGTTGATGAATTAAAACAATTGAAATACAATGACAAACTAACTGTAGACGAGAAAATCGTTGAACAAATTGGTGTTATTGGAGAGAAATTAGATTTAAATAATTTTGCTAAAATTTCAGCAACTTCAGTTATAGCGTACAATCACCCAGGAAATCAGTTGGCTACATTAGTCGGATTGAATAAAGAGGGAGAAGCTATTGAAGAAGCAGGAAGACAAGTAGCAATGCAGGTTGCGGCAATGAACCCAATTTCTTTGAAGAAAGAAGGTATTGCTCAAGAGGTAATCGATCGTGAATTAGAGGTTGGAAAAGCCCAAGCAATTGAAGAAGGAAAACCAGCTGATTTAGCAGATAAAATTGCACAAGGAAGACTAAATAAGTTCTTTAAAGAGAACACACTATTGAGCCAAGACTTCGTACGTGACAATAAATTGTCAGTAGAAAAGTTCTTGAACTCTGTAGAATCAGGTCTAACGGTTACTGAATTTAAACGCTTTTCATTAAGCTAATCAATATTTAAAGTAAAAGAAGAGAGAACATTGTTTCTCTCTTTTTTTTGTCTTATTTTGCATGAAATTTATAAACGAATAACGATTCTTAACCATGAAGTATAAAAGAGTTCTGTTGAAATTAAGTGGTGAGTCACTTATGGGAGATAAGCAGTTTGGAATAGACAATGCCCGATTGACAAAATATGCAGAGCAAATTAAAGAAATTACAGATTTAGGCGTAGAGTTAGGTATCGTAATTGGTGGAGGGAATATTTTTAGAGGTGTACAAGCAGAAGAAGGTGGAATGGACAGAACGCATGGTGATTACATGGGGATGTTGGCCACAATGATCAATGCAATGGCACTTCAATCAGCATTAGAAACAGCAGGAATAGATTCACGTCTACTATCTGCTATAGAAATGAAAGAAATTGCAGAACCTTATGTAAGGCGACGCGCTGTGAGACACCTTGAAAAAGGCAGGGTTGTTATTTTTGGTGCTGGAACAGGTAATCCATATTTCACAACAGATTCTGCAGCTTCATTACGTGCTATTGAAATCAATGCAGATGTTATAATTAAAGGAACAAGAGTGGATGGTATATACACTAAAGATCCTGAAAAGGATGTTACTGCAGAGAAATATGACAACATTTCTTTTGATGATGTGTATGCTAACGGGCTAAATGTAATGGATATGACAGCATTTACATTATGTAAAGAAAACGATCTTCCAATCATTGTATTTAATATAAATACCGAAGGAAATCTGAAAAGAATAATAATGGGAGAATCTGTAGGAACTATTGTCGCATAAATATTTCTTTATTAAATTTGCAATGAATATTCAATGGTTTAAATAACTAAATAATGACAGAAGAGATTAATATGACCATTAGTGAGTTTAAGTCTTCAAATGAGAAGAGCTTAACGTACTTAACGTCTGAATTACGTAAAATTAGAACAGGAAAAGCTACTCCTGACATGCTTGACGGTGTTTTGGTTGATTACTACGGCAGTATGACCGCATTAAGTCAAGTAGCGAATATTGGAACCCTCGATGGAAGAACATTAACTGTTCAACCATGGGAGAAAAGTATTTTGGGAGAATGCGCCAAAGCTATTATAAACGCAAACTTAGGTTTAGCCCCTCAAGATAACGGAGAAATGTTGATCATCAACATTCCTATGCTCACTGAAGAAAGAAGAAAAGACTTAGCAAAAATCGCTAAATCTGAAGGTGAACACGCAAAAGTAAGTATCCGTAATAACCGTAAGGATGCAATGGATTATATTAAAGAATTAAAGAATGACGGATTATCAGAAGACATTGCAAAATCCGCTGAAGATGAAATTCAAGAAATCACTAATGCTTTTGTAAAAAGAATAGACGACGTAATTGTGGCTAAAGAAAAAGACATAATGACTATTTGATTCCTTCACAGATTATCATACTTAAAGCCTTCCAATAAAATTGGAGGGCTTTTTTATTATCTAAAGGCAGAAAATTATTCAATACAACCATATAATTGAAGCTATAGATGTCGCTTAATCTATAAAATCTCATTCTTAAGACGTAATAGAACATCCCAAATTTATTTCAAGCCTTCTTTACACCTGACCAAATAAGTAATAACAACCAAGAATAGGGCTAAGACCAGGAAGACTTGGTATTGTATGATCAAAAGTCTAGCATTTTTTCCCTTCACCAGAATTCAATTCAGCTAAGGTATAGGCACCTTTTTATCAAACTAGCACCAACTAAGTCATGCCATCCCAAGACCGTTCTGAAAAACCTTCAAAATTTAAAAAAATGAAAAAAGCCCGATGCATAACATCGGGCTTTTTAATATCTTAAAGTCTTGTGCTTACATTTTCACAAACTTCGTGTTTTCAATTTGATTACCACTTTGAACTCTAATTAAGTAAGTTCCTTGTGGCAAGTCAGAAGCATTGAATCCAATTTCGTTTCTTCCAACATGCGCATCAGTTTTACGGATACGTTTAACAAGTCTACCTGAAATGTTGTAGAATTGAATATCAAGCGCTTTACTTTCTTTCATATCAACAACAATTGTAGAGTTGAAACGTGCTGGATTTGGGTAAATCTCTAATGAGAATGCTTTCACCTTTTCCTTTGGTGTTAACGCATCACTTTCGTTTACACTAAGTACAGCATCCGTAGACCAAATTCCTCGACCATGTGTTCCAATAAAGATTTCACCTGGAACTCTGTTTCCTTCATCCCATGTTCTCCATGCTTGACGCAATCTATATACAGGAACACCCGCAAATAATGGTGAAGAAACGTCTGTCCAAGTTGCACCTCCGTTTTCTGACATAGAAACACCTACATGCGTTGATGCAAACAAGACATTACTGTCATCACGATCAATAATAACATCATAGAATGCTAATCCGCTTTGTGATCCAACACTTGACATTGTTGGAGAAGCAGCAGTTGCGTTAGAAGATCTATAAACGCTTCCTCCAAATGTTTGAACCGCCACTACATCATCTGCATTATTAGGATTAATTCCAATACCTGAGAAGCTACCAGAAGAAACTAAAGTCTTTGTTGTTGCTGAAGCACCATCATCTAAATGCAATTTATTTTTAAAGTCTGGATCAGAAGTATAAACAGAACCTAGACTATCCAAACGATATACACCACCACCAGCAGTAACAAACATATGGTTTAAGTCTTTACTGAAAGCTACATCTAAATTACCAGCTGATCCACCAATACCATCAATCAAACGAACCCATTTAGGATTTGCAGTTGACAATCTTGTTGCTTCACGCGTTCCCCATACTTCACCACCATTTTTAGCAGTACTAAATACAAACCATGATTGGAATGGGTCTTGAACTGTAAGCGTGTCCCAAGGAATCCCTAGGCGCATTGTATCACGACCAAAAGGAATTACTCCTGGACCTGATGCATTTGAACCAAAGTAAAAGTCGTATGCGGTAACCTCAGCTACTACAACTGTATCAGGACCATTTTGTACAAACACTTCTATTGTATCACCAACAGTTGGTGGAGTTGTTCCTGAAGCAGAAGGGAATGGAGTATATGAATTTGTTCCGAGGTCATATATTGCACCAGTTATTTGGTCTTCAACTTCATATTCAGTTGTCGTTAAAGCCGGATCATACATCAATGTATCATCGTAATGAATTGTAGTTGGAGTTATGTATGGAATTGTATCACCAGTAGCTAAACTTGGTACTCTTACAGTATCACCAACTTCATAACTTGCTCTTGGAATATAAATAACTGAATCTTCTGAATTGGTATCGTAGTATTCAGCCAAGTGAAACTGTGTATGGAATGGGTGTTGACCTCCTTGTACTCCTACAGGGTCATAACCAGATCCTAATGCAGGAGTGAAAGCACTTGAGTTTTCTCCAGCATCTCCACTTCTACTCATCGAGTTATAGTAAACACTTGTAAAGATCACATTTGGGTTAAAAAATGAAATCTCCGAAGTAAAACCATCACCACCAGCAATACGTTTAAATTCTTGGTAAGTACCATTTTTATGGTCATTGTATAATGTACCATTATCTTGAGTTCCACCTACTACAGCACCATTTCTATCGTGTCCTATAGCATAAAACTGTGTTACATTATACCCTCTATTTGCGTGGTAGAAAGTATTTCCTTTATCTAAGGAAACACCAATTCCCCCATCATTACCAATATATAAAGTATTATCGCTACTCCATTTTAATTCATGATTATCTGCGTGTACGTATAATGGACTTGTCGGATTTGCAAACCAAATTGAAATTTTACTCCAACCTCCTGAAGGTGGGTTATCAATTTGCTTTTTCCAAGTATGAAGGTCAATTCCCCCAACAATAACACGATTCACGTCCGTTGGATCAAACGAAACTACTGTATTATATGTTCCTTGGTCTCGGTAATCAATCACACCATTTCCAACATCTGCTCCTGTTGCAGGTGTGTGTTTATGCCAACTTGCACCATTGTCTAATGAAATCCATTGTCCTGCATTATTACTTGTTGTAGTTGCAGCATAAATAGAATATAAACCATTTGGTTTCTTTTTAGAAATCGCATATTCAATACGTGCGAATCCTGACTGAGAAATTAATCCTGAACCAGATACTTTTTGGAAAGTCGCCCCCCAATCTGGAGAGAACCAAGTTTCATTACTTACCGATCCAACTACTAGTCCTAATCCATCTGCAGCGTAAGCTAGTGTTTTTGAACCCACATTAGAAGTGTAAGAAGCTGCTGGTTGGATAGTTCCTCCAAAAGTATACTCCATCAAACCTGCGTTATGCGTAAAATAGACTTTAGAACTATATTGAGTTGCTGCTACTCTATTTACTCTTGGTAAGTTTTCTGTACCTGGAACTACTTGCCATGTTTCCCCTCCATCAGGTGAAACAAACAATCCTTCTCCTGTCCATGATTCATCTACAGAACCAGTAGCAACATAAATATTCCCTCCTGCATCTTGAGCAATTGAAGAAATAAACTGCCCTCCAGGAAAGCTCTCTACACGTGACCAGTTATTGGCTTTATTGGTAGATTTATACAATCCACCTGAAACAGCTCCTGCCCATATAATATTCTCATCAGTATGGTCTATATGAATTGTTCTTGTACGACCTCCAATATTATCCGGACCATGTTCTGACCACTCAACAGTAATGGCTTTTGTTTGATTCATCTTGTGGTTTTGAATAACAGCATTGAGTTTTTCACTCTCAATCACCTCTCCAGTCTCAAGGTCAATCATTTTTCCTTTAAGCCACTCTAAATATCCGTTTGCCCCTGCTTGAGTCGCCAACGAACCTCTATCTTGACTATATCTTGCTTCCTCTTCATGTCCACTATTATTAGACACAAAAAGCGTAGTTGACAATAATGCCGCTACTCCTATTCCTCCAAGAATCAATTTACTTCTCTTCATATTCATTTTAATACATTCGGTTTCACATCCATATATAAGGCGCTAAAATAAGTAAAAAAAATTAAGTTTTAATATTTATTAACACCAATTTATTCTTTCGTAAAAATACAACACTATCCGGCCAATGATTATTAACCAGTTGCAATTCTTAACCATTAATATACAACTCTAATCATGATCAGCCAAATCCATATCAAATATATGTTTTTCAGCATGATAAGAAGACCTTACTAATGGACCAGACTCAACATACTTGAAGCCCATTTCAATTCCACGTTGTTTATATTCTTCAAAACGTTCAGGTGTAACAAATTCAGCAACTGGCAAATGCTTTGGAGTTGGTTGCAGGTATTGACCCAATGTAATGATATCAACCCCAACCGACCTTAAGTCTTCCATTGTTTCTATGACCTCTTCATGGGTTTCTCCAAGCCCTAACATAATTCCAGATTTAGTTCGCATTCCCGCTTTCTTAATCCTAAATAGAGCCTCTAAACTTCTGTCGTATTTTGCCTGAATTCTAACTTCTTTGGTTAACCTCCTTACCGTTTCCAGATTGTGAGATACAATTTCAGGAGCCACATCTGTAACAATTTTTAAATTCTCCCATTTACCAGCAAAATCAGGTATTAACGTTTCTAATGTTGTTCCTGGTGATTGTTTTCGGATGGCACGAACAGTCTGCGCCCAAATATTTGCTCCACCATCTTTCAAGTCGTCTCTATCCACAGAAGTCAATACGGCATGTTTCACCTCCATCAATTTCACAGAGTTCGCAACTCGGCCAGGCTCTAAAACATCAACCTCATCTGGTCGACCTGTTTGAACAGCACAAAAACCACAAGACCTTGTGCAAATATTTCCTAAAATCATAAAGGTCGCCGTTCCTTCCCCCCAACATTCCCCCATATTAGGACAACTTCCGCTTTCACAAATCGTGTGCAACTTGTGTTCATCTACAAGTTTTCTAACATGTCTATAAGACTCTCCTGTTGGCAACTTAACACGTAACCATTTTGGCTTTTGTATTTTGGTTTGCTTGACTTCTTTAATTACTGACATCGCAATATTTTAATTTTATTTTCAGTCGATAAAAATATATGACCACCTATACTTTATTCTATTGAAGTGAAAACACTATTTTTGTAACTAATAAATGATCTTACAAAATTAGCAAATATTAAGGACTATGAAAACAATAAGTTCATCCTATCTTGGAGATTTAAGAATATCTTCAACACACCTCAAATCTGGCAATACTTTAGAGACAGACGCTCCTGTTGACAATAATGGGAAAGGGACTCGTTTTTCCCCTACAGATTTATTGGCCGCAGCCTATCTCAATTGTATGATTACAATAATTGGTATATATTGTGAACAGAATGGTCTGACTTTTGAGAAGTGCGAAGGTGATGTTGAAAAAGTAATGATTGACAATCCACGAAGAGTAGGAAAGTTAAACATTAGCTTAGACCTCAGCAGCAATGATTGGAACGACAAAGAAAAAAGAAGAGTTCAAAATGCTGCTAAAAATTGTCCTGTAGCTAAAAGTGTTGCTCCGGAAATTGAAGTCAACATAGAATTTATATATTCATAATTAAAGAATTAAAAATGCACATTATTAAAATTACCACTTTGGTTAGTCTTCTTTTTGTTCAAATAGCGATTGGACAAAATACAGACTTTGCTTTAAAGGACTTTTATTCCAACAACACAAAACTTGACCAACAGGTAAGCCATTACTTCAATCAATTATCTGATGAAGAAAAAGTGGCTCAATTAATTATGCCGGCGATTGGACCATACGGTCAGACAGAAAGCACAATCGATCAATTGGTGAAAGACAAAAAAATAGGTGGACTACTATTACTTAATGGTAATAAAGCAGAATTCACAAAATGGGTAAAGAAATACAACAACTGGAATTCAGAAGCAGGCGCTTTACCTTTTTTATATAGCGCAGACGCAGAAGCGAGCTTGGTGAATAGAAAAATCAAGAACTCAACTCCAGTAAAAAAAGCCAATACATTAAAAACCATCAAAGAAGTTGAAGAGGTGGCAAAAACAATCTCTAAAGACCTTAACCAAATAGGCATCAATTACAACTTCGCCCCTGTTGTAGACATGTCGCCTAACAAAACTGTTGGTTGGAGAAGTTTCGGCCACGTTCCTGACAGCGTTATTCCTTGGTCAAATGCCTTCATTCAAGAAACACAAAAACACAATATCATTGCTACAGCAAAACATTTCCCTGGTCATGGATATGTTGAAGGTGACACCCACAAAAAGTTAGTTTACATCAAAGGTGAAATGAAGGAAGTGAAAAACTATCCTCCACTTATCGAACAAGGAGTTATGAGTATTATGATTGCACATATCGCTGTGGAAAATGAAACACAATACAACACCAAAGGACTTCCTTCATCAATTTCTAAAGAAATTGTAACAGATCTTTTAAGAGACAGTCTGAAATTTGAAGGACTCATTGTTACGGATGCCATGAATATGCTTGGTGTTTCAACAATCAAAGGAGCTAACGTTAAAGCAATAGACGCCGGTGTTGACGTTCTACTCATGCCACTAAACGCTTCTAAAGCACATGAAGAAATTTTAGAAAAATACAGAACAGATTCAGACTTTAAACAAAAGGTAGACGCATCATGTAAGAGAATCATTAGAGCAAAACTATGTACTGAAGGAGATTTGTTTTCTCATTAGGAGTAAAAGCTCAATAAATTTGAAGCACTTATTCATCTCATTTATTATTCTGACCACTTTCACAAGCTATGGTCAAGCGCCGATAAAGTTTTATAAATCTTTCACAGATACTGTTTTCGAACCAGGCGACAAAATACGCGCACCTGAAATTCATTTTTCACTTTCTGGCGGCATGTTCGTATTGCCTAAATTTCATGATTCTATTCAAGTGATTTCAGACTTTTTAAGAGAATTTCCGGAAATGAATATACAAATTGGCACTCATACCGATAGTAGAGGCAGCTCTATTTCAAATTTAAAACTATCAGAACACAGGGCGAAGTCAATAAAATCTGAACTCGTAAACAAATTTGGCATTTCCCCTAAAAGGATTACAATTAAAGGGTATGGTGAATCAAAACTGTTAATAAAAGACGCTGATATTGAACGGGCACACTCTAATCAACAAAAAGAAAAGCTACACCAACTTAACAGAAGAACAGAAATAATGATTCTTAAATAACTGAGGAAATTACCTTTACTATATTGCCAAAATCGCAAGACCAACACCGACCAACAAGCTAACGAGCTTTATGAAGTTGAATTTATGATTTTCACTTGATTCAAAGATAATCGTTGTAGAGATATGCAGGAACATTCCTACTACTACAGCAAGAATAATTTCCAAATTAAAGAATGCATTTTTGGCACCATAATGACCTACAATCATCCCTAACGGAGCCATCAATGCAAAGGCAAACAATACGCCCCAAGCTTTTGAAACCTTAAATCCTGAAGCCAGCAACAAAGTCATCAAAGCGATGGACACAGGGATTTTATGTAAAATGATCCCCAACAACAATCCTTGCACCCCTTCTCCCTTTGAATGGTGATGATGATGTCCAACATGTTCAACAACATGCTCGCTTGCCTCACCGAGAAACTCAGCAGCCAATGGCATACCTTCAAAAAACGAATGAATACTAAGCGCTATAAATAAGGACCAAGGAATAGTTCCTTTTGTATCCTTCGCATGAATGTGCCCATGTTCAATTCCACCAGAGAAGTACTCAAGAAACAATTGAACTAAAAATCCCAGAAGAATATAATATCCGACGCCTTCTGATCCGTGTGCATAAATTTCTGGAATGAAATGTATAAAAGCAATGGCTAAAAGAAACCCTCCACTGAGCGATAATAAAACCTTTATGATTTTACCGCGGTTTAAGTTTTGTAAAAACACAACCACTCCCCCTCCAACAAGCACCGAACTAATCAGAAGTAATGTTCCCCATAATAATGTCATTTTTTCTCTGCTATGATGATCAAGCGATCTGATTTGCTTCTATCGAATTGCGCCAAGGAAAAATCTCCAAAAACATGTTGCACTTCAAATCCGGCCTTTTCTAACAAGTCTTCGAATTCTTCCTTTTTGATGGCTTGAACTTTTTCTTGAAAATTAAATTCTTTCCCTTTGTCAGTAAAATGGATGTTTTTAAAAATGTGACTCCCATCATAATTTCTCGTAATATGAAATTTTATTCCATCCATGGTCTTCTCCTCTTCTTTTACCAAGTGATCCAATACAAAATCAGCATTCATAAAGTCGATCACCAATTGACCACCAGCAACAAGCATTTCATTTACAGAATTCAGCACTTTGAGATTATCTTCATAATCGTCGAAATAACCAAAACTGGTAAAAAGATTAAATACAGTATCGTATTCATTCTTTTTATAGACTGTTCTCATATCGTGAACATCAAATGTCAAAGTTTCATTTTCAAAAGGTTTTGCCTCATTTATGCTGTTTTCTGATAAATCTACACCCGTTACTTTTAAGCCATGTTTATTCAAAAAGACAGAGTGCCGTCCTTTTCCACATGCCAAATCAAGACAATTAGAACCTGCTGGTAATTTTAGAAAAGCCAACAAATTGGTGATAAAACGTTCTGCTTCAACGAAGTCTCTATTTTGGTAGAGTATGTGATAATAAGAAGTATCAAACCAAGTTTCAAACCACCCTTCTTTACGTTCTGTCATGTTAATAATCTTAGAGTTAAAATTTCAAAGGCACAAATGTACCTATTTTTATGTTTACCTGCAATCATGTTGCATTAAATAACATAATCTCAAAGAAAACATGTAGTTAGGTTGTGTTTATCGAACAAAAGTATATATTTGTCATATCAAACACCGATTTAAGCACTAAATAATGCCCTTAAAGAATATTTATGAATTGTATAAAACAATGGAGCGTGAAAACACCATGCTATCATTTAAGGGGGTTGTTACACCTGACTTACTTTCATCGGTGCTTCAAATTATGGAATCCAAACTAGGAGCCTTAGAGAAATCGCTAAGAACCAGAAAAAAAGTTTACAATGTTTTGGTTGAATGTCTTCAGAACCTATATCATCACAACGAAGACACCAACACCAACAAAGACCAGGATTTAGACTCTTTATTTTCGAAGTCAGCCTTATTGATGATCGCTAAACAAGATGATTACTACGAGGTCAAGACAGGAAACTACATTGACAGAGACAAGGCCAAAAGTTTGGAGCAAAAAATAATAGAAATCAATAAATTAAATAAAGAGGAGCTCCGCGAGATGTATAAGTCTGTGTTGAATCACGGGCAATTATCCAACAAGGGAACCGCAGGACTGGGCTTAATCGACATCGCAAGAAAATCGGGCAACAAGCTTGAATACGCATTTCTGCCAATAGATGACAAGTTCAGTTTCTTTTGTTTAAATGTTAAAATTAATTAGTTAAAAAAATGGAAAATATTAATCTAGAAGGCACACCAAAAACCCCTGCTGTTAGCTTTAATGCCAACGAAGGGCGTTTAGAACTAAAGGGGAGGTCAATTCCTGAGAATTCAGTTGAATTCTACAAGCCAATAAACCAATGGATAGAGGAATATGGTAAATCTCCAAAAGAGGTTACGATATTTGATGTTAAGCTAGAATATTTCAACACTTCATCTTCTAAATGTATTCTTGATGTTTTTAAACTTTTAGAAGGCATTAACGGAAATGGAACTGAGGTCAAGGTAAATTGGTACTTTGAAGAGGATGATGAAGACATGGAGGAAGCTGGAGAAGATTATCAAGCCATTATTCCATTGCCTTTCAAAATGATTGAAGTAGAAGAGATATAAGCCGGTGATTAAAGTAGGAATTACAGGAGGAATAGGATCTGGAAAGTCTATTGTCGCTAAAATTTTAACGGTCATAGGTTTTCCAGTTTTTGATTCTGACACTGAGGCAAAACTTTTAATGGTGAATAATAGAAACGTTATTCAACAAGTGAAAGAAGTGTTTGGAGAAGAGGCCTACATCGACAAGCAACTCAACCGAAAGTATTTAGCCGATAAAATCTTCAACAATGAAGAGTTAAAGGAACAACTTAATGCCATTGTTCATCCAGCTGTTCGTCAGGAATTTGAAGACTGGAGTAACCGACAAGACTCTTCTCTTGTATTCAACGAAGCAGCAATTCTTTTTGAAATTGGGCGTTACAAAGATTTTGACTACACTATTTTGGTCACAGCTCCAGAAGAATTGCGCATTCAACGCGTCATAGATAGAGACAAAACAACACGCAAAGAGGTGTTAAAACGCATGGAAAACCAATGGAAAGATGAAGAAAAGAAAGCATTAGCTTCATTTGTCATCAATAACGACAACGAGGAGCTGGTCACTTTACAAGTTGAGTCCATCCTAAGATCGCTCGGAGAAACTATTTGATTTCCGTAAAATCATCAAAATGATCATCCTCATCTTTTTGTTCAGGAGCAACACGATTCCCTCCCGTCAATATTGTCATTAATCCTCCTAGGACTTTCATGAGTACAGTCACCAAGAAAAAGAATCCAATGACTTTAAATACAAATCCGAAGACTGGCGTATCTTCTATGTTTAATATACTGTCTAAGAACCAATTTGAAATCGCATTAGACGCGAGTTCAGGTATAAAGTAAAAACCATAGAAAGTCACCAAAGCCAAAACCACTACAGCAATTTCATAACGTACATCAAAAGTAGGTTTTAATCGATTGAACAAATCCCCCATTCCAGGGATATTGGCTTGTCCTCTTACTGAAAAGAAAGACTGTCGGTGTTGTTTAGACTGAATTTTACCTACAAAATAGATCAACAAGATCAAACCTGCGATAAGCAAGTCATTCAACACCAATATATCCCCGGCCTGTAAAACAGTAAACAGAAAAACGACATCCGCTAAGAAAAGATAACGAACTGCTTTAATTAAATAAACTTCAAACAACAGTTTAGGCCTTCCACCCCTTAACAAGTTCACCGCCAGCATAATTAACCACCACAAAAAATTGTAAACAGCTAATATTACACCAATTCGAAAAATAAAATTCAATACTTCCACACTACAAAGTTGTAAAAATTAAATCTTTATTCAGATAAGAACCTTAAAAATTCTTTACACTTCTTATCTTTACAACCTAATAAAAATTTAGGTAATGAAAAAAGTTAGTACAGTATTTTTGTTTGTAGTTTTTAGTTTATTTTCTCGTGCCGAAGAAGGCATGCTTATTCCCACCTTGCTTGGTGCTTTTGAATCTGATATGAAGGCCATGGGAATGAAGATTAGCGCAGAGGATATTTATGATGCCAACAATGCAAGTATCAAAGATGCGATTATGCACTTTGGTGGTGGATGTACATCAGAGATTATTTCTGACCAAGGACTTTTACTGACCAACCACCACTGTGGGTTTTCGCAAATCTACTCACATACAACGATTGAAAACAACATTGCAAAATTCGGTTTTTGGGCAAAAAGTCTCAATGAAGAGCTTAAGAACCCTGGTCTTACTGCAACTCGAATGGTTAGAATAGAGGATGTAACCACACTTGTAAATGCAGGCGTTGACGATCTAGAAGGCTCGGCGGCCCACCAAAAAATAATGGAGAATATCGCCTTAATTAAGGCCAACGCTCTCGATGGAACACATTACGAAGCTGAAATTAAGCCTTTTGATTTTGGGAACAGTTACTTTTTATTGATCAAAGAAACATTTAGAGACGTTAGATTAGTTGGAACTCCACCAAAAACAGTTGGTAAATTTGGAGGAGATACAGATAACTGGGTTTGGCCAAGACACACTGGAGACTTTGCAGTATTTAGAATTTATGCTGATGAAAACAATATTCCTGCTGATTATAACGAAAGCAATAAACCTTACACCCCAATTCACCACCTTCCAATTTCGTTAAAACCAAGAGAAGTTGATGAATTCACAATGGTTTTCGGTTTTCCTGGAACAACCAACCAACACACCATCAGCACTGAGTTAGATTATATTATCAACACCATTCGTCCAGCGCAAATTGACATGAGGGATCTTTCTCTATCTGTAATCAATGCAGCAATGAAGAAATCAGAAGCTACTGAAATTATGTATGCATCAAAACAAGCTAGAATTGCAAATGCATGGAAAAAATGGATGGGCCAAATTGATGGACTGAAAAGAGGAAATGCTGTTCAGAAGAAAATTGATTACGAAGATAAATATACTGAGACTGCAGCAAGTTCTGAGGAGTGGAATGCAGAATACGGAGAGATAGTCAAAACCTTACGTGATCTTTCTACAACATTTAACGAAAGTGATTTCACATACAACATGTATATAGAATATGTTTACGTAGGTGCTGAAATGTTTCACAGAGCTCGTGCAATAGATGAATTAATGGAACTTTATCAAGAAGAGAAGTATGTTGAATTGGAAGCTGCGATTGAAGAACAAAAAGCAGGATTAAATACATTCTATTCTCAGTATGATATCAACATAGACAAAGAAGTATTCTTACTTCAAAGTGAATATTACAAAAAAGCGCTTAATGAAAAATATCTTCCTAATGCTTTATTGCACTCTGACCTCAATAAATTACAAAATGACATTTACACAAAGTCATTTTTAGTTGATGAATTACGTTACAAAAAGGTTCTAAATAACTTCACTAAGTATGCGAAGAAAAAAATCAACAAGGATCCAGGATACAATTTATTCAATCAATTAAACGAGGTATTTACAGAAAAGCTGCTTGGAGATTTGCGCATGTACTATGGTTCAAGAAATCAATTAATGAAGCCTTATGTGAAAGGGAAATACGAAATGTATCCAGAAGCAAAACACTGGGCTAATGCCAACAGTACACTCCGTGTTACCTATGGTAAATTGGAAGGATCTACCCCTAGAGATGGAATGAAGTACACACCCCACACGACTTTAGATGGAGTTATAGAAAAATACAACACAGGACACGAAGATTTTGATTTACTACCAAGAATGTTGGAACTCTACGAAGCTAAAAATTATGGTGGTTATGATCAAGATGGCGAACTATGGGTTTGTTTTACGGGCTCTAATCACACCACTGGAGGTAATTCAGGATCACCAGTAATCAATGGAGAAGGTCATTTAATCGGTGTTAACTTCGACAGAAGTTGGGAAAGCACAATGAGTGATTACATGTTTGACGCTTCTCGTTGTCGTAATATTTCTGTTGACATTCGTTACGTTTTATGGATGATTGACATTTATGGTGAAGCACCACATTTGGTTGAGGAAATGACAATTGTTAGATAAAAACGCAATAATTCTTATTGATAAAAGTTAGCGTATAAACACAAATAAAAGGATGGAAAAAAAGAAATCTGAACACAACACAAATGAGTTGTTGGTTTTTACATACAAAAACAGGAAGCCACTAATGCTTACAGGTTTAATCGCCGGAGTAGTTTCTATAATCGTGTCATTATTTTTACCTGTACTTTATCGATCTGACGCGATAGTTTTCCCTGCCGCAACAAGTACAGTATCATTTAATGCTTTGAGTAACGCCAAGGCCAGCTCAATGGATTTTGGTGAAGAAGAAAACGCCGAGCAGTTGATTCAGATTTTGCAGTCATCTCCTTTGCGCAATAGAATTATCAATGAATTTAATTTAGCGAAAGTTTACGACATCGATCCAAAGGACAAAAGCTATCATTATAAATTGGGAAAAGCATACAAAAGTCATATCAACTTTGAACGTACACGTTTTGGTTCGATTAATATCTCAGTTTTAGATGAAGACCCTGAATTAGCAGCTAATATTGCGAATAAAATAGTTCAGCTTATTGATACAGTTAAAAACGATTTGATCAAAGAGCGTACAGTACCAGCATTAGAAATCAACAAAAGAAAGTTGAATCAATTAAAAGATGCTCAAGAAAAACTAAACGAAGAAATGGATAGTCTTTCGCAGCTTGGTGTAGTAGATGCTAAATCAAGATCGAGTTTGTTTGCCGCATTAAACGAAGCAAAAACTGCTGAGGACAAAGCCTTTTTTAAGAATCAAATTGAGGTGAACTTGAAATATGGAGCACGTTATGACGCCCTTTCAGACCTTCGTGAATTTAGAATTGAGAAGTTAACAGATCAAGAAGTTTCTTATGAACAAGCAGAATCGGATGCAGTAGAAAATTTCAATCACAAATTCGTTGTAGAATACGCAGTTGCTTCTGACAAAAAGGCCAAACCAAAAAGAATGATCATTGTGTTGGTTTACACATTTGCTGCTGTTCTATTAATGTTTATTGCATTATTGATTCGAGAAAGAATGCGCACCATTAAGCATGCAATTTAGACAGTGGAAACTTTAAAAAGGAACGGTTTGTTATTTGGTTTTGTGGCTCTATTTATAGGGCTGAATGCCTATTTTATGTTTCAGGATAACTACTTTTTCAACGCCCTTCCTTTAGTTTTAATCATTGCCTACATTGCCATTTTCCATACCCATACAACTTTTTTAATTACTGCACTATTAACTCCATTATCTGTCAACCTTGAAGGATTCACAGAAGGTCAAATCGGATTATTTCTACCAACAGAACCTATCCTTTTTGGGTTAATGCTGTTGATTATCTTTAAAGAGTTAAAAAGTTCTATCATTGACAATTCGTTTTGGAAACACCCTCTCACTTTATCCGTTGGGTTTTATATAGCCTGGGTTTTCCTGACCTCAATAACAAGCACCAACCCAATGGTTTCATTCAAATTCCTTTTAATGAAACTCTGGTACATCATTCCATTGATGACCATTGGGTTTATGGTGTTCGAAAAGAAAAGCAATATTGTAAAGTTTCTTTGGTGCTATACTATAGGAATGTCTATAGCTATTGTTTACACCTTGATCCGTCATTCTGGATATAACTTTGGAGAAAAGGAAGGGCATTGGGTGATGTGGCCTTTCTTTAAAGACCATACCATTTATGGTTCAAGCGTAGCCATGAGCTTGTTTTTCATTTTTGGATTAATTGCCTATAAAAAGCATTCCATTCAAGCGCAAGTTATTCTGGCCATCATCTTAGTCATTACATTGATTGGTTTGTATTTTAGTTATACTCGTGGAGCATGGTTGAGTGTTGTTTTTGCTTTTGGTGTTTGGGTTTTAATAAAATACAAAATCAAATTCAAGTATGTATTGGGTGTTGGTTTAGCTGCACTTTCTATCATTATCATTTCATGGAGTAAAATAGAAATGGAATTGGCCAAAAACAAACACGAACATACCACAACAAATTTCGATGAACGACTTAGGTCTGCCGCCAATATCTCCTCAGATGCTTCAAATTTAGAACGCCTCAACCGATGGGGAGCTGCGTTCAATATGTTTAAAGAAAAGCCCGTTTTTGGTTTTGGACCTGCAACATACGCATTTGAATATGCTCCTTATCAAGACCCTGAGAAATTAACCATTATCTCTACAAATTTCGGTACACAAGGGAATGCACATTCAGAGTATCTAGGTCCGCTGGCAGAAATGGGACTAATTGGAATGCTATCGGTGCTTGTTTTTGTGGCTATTTTATTTTATTCGGGTGTCATGTTACTCATCAACATTAAAAGGTTTACTCCCGAAGAAAAGCAGATGTATACGCTAATCCTTTGTGTTGTATTGGCGATGTCAACCTATTTTTTTCATGGTCTATTGAATAACTATCTAGATACAGACAAAGCCTCGGTTCCGGTTTACGGTGCTGCAGCAATGATTATCGCACAGCAAGTCAGACTAAAAAGGAAAAGAATTTCCATGCATCTCCCTGACTTATCAAAATCTAAATAATACCATTAAATTTCTTGCTTTCCTACTGCAATCAAAAATACAATAAGGAAAAATTCTTTGTAGAATTAGTCATAAAGTAAAAAAGACCTATAGTTTCCTACAGGTCTTTTCCATTTACATATGAATATCATTTAAAGGTACTTACCATCTAATAAGTAGTTCTCAACATAATCTTTTACTCCTTGCTCCAAAGTATGGAATCCTTTTGAGTAACCGGCTGAGATTAACTTATTCATTTTTGCTTCAGTAAAGTATTGATAATTATCTCTGATGTCTTCAGGAGTATCAATAAAACTAATTTCCACTTCACGATTCATTGCATGAAAGGTATGAACAGCAAGTTCTTTAAATGTTCTTGCTTTTCCAGAACCAACATTATACAATCCACTTTCTGGACGGTTTTCCATCAAGAAAGCACAAATATTATGAACATCTTTTACATAAATGAAATCTCTTTTTTGTTCACCATCATCATATTTCTCATTGTGAGATCTAAACAATTTCATTTCACCAGTACGAGAAATCTGACGATAAGCATGAAGTACCACTGAAGCCATTCTGCCTTTGTGATACTCATTTGGACCATATACGTTAAAGAATTTGAGTCCAGCCCAGAACGGAGGTTTGATGTGTTGTTTTAGAACCCATTTATCAAAGTCATTTTTAGAATCACCGTATGGGTTTAATGGTTTTAAGTTTTCTACTACTCTATGATTATCATCATAGCCATGTTCTCCTAAACCGTAAGTTGCTGCTGAGCTTGCGTAGACCAAAGGAACTCCATGTTGAGTTGCATTCCTCCAAATGTCTTTAGAATAATTTAAGTTTAAGCGGTCAAAGACTTCTTTATCGAATTCTGTTGTATCCGTTCTTGCTCCTATATGGAAAACGAATTTCACTTCATCTCCGTGTGTTTTAAACCATTCGATAAAATCAGCTCTATCAATTCTTTGAGCATATTTTTTACCCACGAGATTATGTTCTTTATCATCATTTGAAAAATCATCAACGATAATGATTCTTTTAATCCCCATATCGTTTAGTTTTCCCACCAAACCGCTACCAATAAAACCAGCAGCACCTGTTACAACTATCATATTCTTTTAATTTAAAAGTGATCAAATCTAGATTACTTAGAACACAAAAATACGCATAAAAAAACCCCATGCAATCACATGAGGTTCTAAAAATTTAGATTTCTGCTATTTTAAGCAATTCTTTTTTAGTTTAATGGCTGCCCAACTGGAACTGCACAATCATGTCCAGGTTCACCATGTGCAGGATTTAACCTTACATTGTTATTCACTGTTGGGGTATTCACTGTTGGGGTGTTCACTGTTGGTGCATTTACATTTGCTCCTGCAGCTGCATTTAACGGTTGTCCAACAGGAACCGCACAATCATGACCTGGTTCACCATGTGGAGGATTTAAAGTAACTCCATTATTTACAGGTGGTGCCGTATTTAAAGGCGTATTTTCTATTCCCTCATTCGTATTTACAGCTCCTTCTTCAACAACCTTATCATTTGTTGATTCAGCATCTATTAGTTTGTGCTGCGTTTCATTTACGGATTCTTTAACTGCATCAGCTGACTCTTCAACTACCTCTTCACTATTACATGAAGTAAACAACACCATTGCTCCTACACAAAGTAATAGGGATGATTTTTTAATAATTTGTAATAACATACTTATGTGTTTTTATTTTTAAAAAGTTAAAGGGCTAAGTTATAAGAAAAAAAGACAACATTAAAATAAACAAACCAAAAGTAATAGACTAAAGCACATTTTAAACAACAGATGACAAATCTGAAAAGAAGGAATAAAAAAATATGCGCTTAAAAATTCAGAAAACAATTGAAAAAAAAAGCCCCATACAATGTATGAGGCTTTCTTCAAATTTTATGCTTCTTAAGCATTGCTATCTTGAGCAATCTTAACATATTCATCGTAATCTACTTCTTTTTCATCCAGCTTAACGGTTTCCTTAAAGTACTTCGTTAATTTCTCTTCTGCCAACATATCATAGATTTGTTGAGCTTCCTTTTGATTAGACAAAACTTGTTGTGCTGATTTCGTCAACTCTTCATCTTCTGGTGCAGGCATTCCATATTGAGCGTATTGATTAACCAATAAGCCTTTGGTATAATTCATAGCCTCTTCATGTTCAACTTTCATATCGTTGTTTTTGAAGATTTCGTTTTGAATTAACTGCCATCTTAAACTACGTGCATAGTTTTCGTAATCTTTTTCGATTTCCTCCATTGATACAGGTTCTTTTTGAGAAGCCAAGATCCATCTTTTTAAGAATCCATCAGGAAGTTGAATATCTGTTTTCTTAATTAAGTCATTAGAAATTCTACGGGTTAAGATTTTTTCACTGTCTTTTTCAAACATTTGAACCATGTCAGCTTTCACCTTATCTCTCATTTCTTTTTCAGACTTAACCTCACCTTCACCAAATAATTTATCAAATAATTCTTGATCTAATTTAGCAGGTTCCATTACTTTCACGTCGTTGATGGTCAACTGAAATTTATCTGAAATAGACCCCAATTGGCTTTCTTCGATTCCTAACATTGAAGCTGTATCACTTCCGCCTCGAGAAACATGAACAGGGTTCACAACCACCTTATCTCCCACTTTTTTACCGATCAATTCTTTTTTCAATTTTTCATCTTCGATGAATTCCATTGAAATTGTAGAGTTATTCATGACTCCACCTTCAAGGATTTCTCCTTTTTCATCCAATTCAACGAATTGACCAAGAACCATATCTTTTTCACCGATTTTATCACCAGAAACTAACTTTCCGTAACGGCGAGTAAGGTCTTCAAGTTGTTTGTCAACTAGTTTTTTATCAACCTTAACTTTAGTGTATTCGTATTTATTTCTTCCTGAGAGTTTTACTTCAACTTTTGGAGAGATTCCAATTTCATAAGTAAAAACAAAATTATCTGGGTTATCAAAGTCACCTTCTACTGGAACGTCATTTTTAGGTAATGGATTTCCAAGAATTTCAAACTCTTGTTCGTCAACATATTTAAAAAGTCCTTCGCTTACAATTCTGTTTAACTCATCTCCAAGTACGTTTCTTCCATATTGTTTTTTGATAATACCCATTGGTACTTTTCCTTTTCTAAAACCTGGAATACTTGCTTTTTTTCTGTAATCAGCTAAAGCTTTATCAACGTTTTCTTGATAATCGCTCTTTTCAACTGTAACTTTCAATAGTGCGTTGAGATCATCAACGTTTTCTTTTGTAATATTCATATCGATTGAAATAAACTTTTACTTAATACTAAAAACCAAAAAGGGTTAAACAAAAAATGGTATAAGTTTTATACTCATACCACTTTTAATTTTGTGCGGATGGAGGGAGTCGAACCCACACGCCTCGCGGCACTAGATCCTAAGTCTAGCATGTCTACCAATTTCACCACATCCGCAATCTTAAAATACTATACCAAATCGTTATTTGATACCTATCAACTTTTACAACTAAAAGCGAGTGCAAATTTAAGTAAATTTTCTTTAACAAAAATAATTATTGACGATTTATTTGAAAAAAAATTTAAAGCGCTCTTTATCTATTGGTTAAATTCCAAAATATCTTTTGAATTAAAGCCGATATGAATGGTGTCCGAAATATTTGCATCTTTGGTCATGACAGTTAGTTGCTCTCCAGATTCTAATTTCAAGAGCAGTTGGATAGAATCTCCCAAGACTACTTTTCTTATGACCTGAGCAGTGGTGATATAATCACAATCTGAATCATAGGTTGAAGGATTGACTTTGATTTTCTCATTTCTAATGGCATGACAACAATCTTCTTTTAAAGGGCAGTGGAAAGCTGTTTGCAAATTCTTATTGATTTGCACCGTATCGCCAAATAAAGAAGCGACATATAAATTATTGGGCTTGACATAAAGGTTTGCCGCCGCATCTTTTTGTACAACTTTCCCTTTTTGAAGGATCAAGATTTCATCCGCCACAGAAAGTGCGTCTTGAGTATCATGGGTAACAAATAATACTGTGACACCAGTTTTTTTAATGATATCAAAAACTTCATTACGCAATTGGGTGCGCAACATAGAATCTAAGTTACTAAATGGTTCGTCAAGAATAAGCAAAGATGGTTTTGGCGCCAATGCTCTTGCCAATGCAACACGTTGTTGTTGACCACCAGATAGTTGGTGTGGATAACGCTTTCCCATATCACTCAATCCAACCAAATCGAGCATTTCTTGCACCCTGGCCTTTTTGTTTTTCATTTTTGATATCCCATATAAGATGTTATCAAATATGGTTAAATGAGGGAATAGGGCGTATTCTTGAAAAACCAATCCGATTTTTCTTTTTTCTGGTTGAACAAATTTATCGACTGAGGCGATTACTTTATCTTCTAAAACAATACTACCATGGTCAGGTCTTTCTAACCCAGCAATTAATCGCACCAATGTTGTTTTACCGCTTCCACTCTCTCCTACAATGGCACAAACGTCCCCTGCCTTTAAATCAAAGCTTACATCTTCTAAAGCGTAATTCTTACCTTTATCAAAACTTTTAGAAAGAGACTTAATTGCTAGCATTGTTATTTTTTAATCAATAATTTATTTAAAAATATCACGGGTATCATTGCAGTAAAGATAATAAAAAGAGATGGGATTGAAGCCTCCATCACCATTTCATCACTGGCATATTCGAAAGCCTTAACGGCCAATGTATCGATATGATATGGTTTTAAAATTAAAGTCAAGGGCAATTCTTTCATTACGTCGATAAAAACTAAAATAACTGCACTAAACACACCTGTTTTAATTAATGGAAATTCAATTTTAAAAAATGTCTTTAAATTTCCAACACCAAGCACCTTTGAGGAATCAGGAATAGAATTATCCACCTTCAAAGCTGTTGAGTCGATAGGATTATATGCAACCGCTAAAAACCGAACAGCGTAAGCATAGAACAAAGCGATTAGGGTTCCATTGATAATCAACCCCGAATCTATTCCAAATTGAGCCAATACATCGATTAACCATTTGTCTAAAGCAATGGTTGGAATCATAATACCTATTGCAATTACAGCACCTGGAATAGCATATCCTAAAACACCAATACGGGCAATGTTCTTAATGAATCTTAAAGCACTCCATTTAGAAAAGTAGATTAAAAGCAATGCAAAAAACACAGTGATTAGAGCAGAGACAATTGCAATGCCGAAACTTTGCAAGGAAATTAAAATAAACTCTAAGTCAAAAACTGTTGAAGCGGTGATAAAAGCCCAATAAATTAACTGACCTACGGGTAAAACAAAGCCCAAAAGGACAGGAAGAAAAACGACAGAAAAAATTACCCACTGAATAGACTTTTTTGTTTCCTTGCGTTGGATGTGTGTATTGTTTGTTTTGGACGAAGTGAATTTTACTTTTCTCACTTGCCATTTTTCGAACAGAATTAAGGCAAAAATAATGATGATTAACAGGGCTGAAAGGTAAACTGCAGTTTCAGGTTCTTCTAAAGAAAACCAAGATCTAAATATTCCTGTCGTAAAAGTATTCACGCCATAATAACTGGCAGCTCCATAATCATTCAGTACTTCCATCAACACCAAAACCAAACCTGCAACTATGGCTGGTCTAGCCAACGGCAACATTAATTTAAAAAATGTCTTACGCTCTCCTACGCCTAACATTTTAGAAGCTTCTAGAAGATTATTGGCTTGATTAAGGAAAAATGCCCTCGCACTTACATACACATAGGGGAATAAAGAGATACTCAAAACAAATGCGAGTCCCGCTCTATTCATAATATCAATACGAATAAAGTCGAAGTTCATTGCTCTAAAAAACAAATCTAAGCTACCACCATAATCAAACATTCCTGCATAAGCATAACCAACAATATAAGATGGGATAGCTAAAGGAAGAATAAGCAACCATTCCAATTGTTTACGGAAAGGAAACTCAAACCTAGAAACTAACCAAGCTGAAGAAACTCCGAAAAGGAGTACCAATACACTACAAAAAACAACAAGATAGAGGGAATTCCAGATATATTCAGGCAATAAATGCTGAACAATATGGTTCCATGTTTCACCAGGACCAGAGAACAATTCTACACCAATAAAGATAATGGGAAGCGCTAAAAACAGAACGATGATCAATGTGAAAATTGACCATCTGTTACTGTCTCTTTTTAATCTCTTTAGCCTTGATTTTAAGGAAAAGGTCTCTTTGTTACTTCCAACCTGTTTCATCAAAAATCAAAACTGCTTTTTTATTATTTTCTCCTAGTTTGTCCAATTCTAAGTTATCTTCTTTAAAATCGCCCCAAACCTTAATGTCTTCAACAGGCTCAACGCTTTCTAAAATTGGATATTCAAAGTTAGCATTGGTAAATACAGTTTGTGCTTCTTCACTTATTAAAAATTCAATGAAACGAATTGCATTTTCTTTATTCGGGGCATATTTGGCCACACCTGCTCCACTCACATTAATATGTGTTCCCCTATCCTCTTGATTCGGAAAGAAGATTCCGATTTTTTGCGCTGTGGCAACTTCTTCAGCATCTGGAGAGTTCAACATTTTACCAATGTAATAAGAGTTTACAATAGCAATATCACCTTCTCCTGCAACAACTGCCTTCACCTGGTCTCTATCTGATCCTTTTGGAGAGCGTGCCATATTAGCAACTATGCCTTCTGCCCATTTTTTCGCACCTTCTTCTCCGTCGTTTGCAATGATAGAAGCCATTAGGGATTGGTTATAAATATTTGAAGATGATCTGACCAAGATTTTCCCTTTCCAACGCTCAGACACAAGGTCTTCGTAACTAGTCAATTCTTCCGGTTTTACTCTGTCTTTTGCATAAGCAATAATCCTCGCTCGTTTCGTTAATCCAAACCATTGGTTGTCTACATCTTGTAAATGAGAAGGTATTGCATTTTCTAACACCTCCGATTGGATACTTTGAAGGAGACCTTGCTCTTTTGCTCTGCTTAATCGACCAGCATCAACAGTAATCAATACATCTGCAGGAGATTGCTCCCCCTCCATCTTCATTTTCTGAATTAACTCGTCTGCACTTGCATTGATGACCTTCACTTTGATTCCTGTCTGTTCTTCGAACATCTTGAAAATATTCTGGTCTGGCTCATAATGGCGATGCGTATAAACGTTTACAACTTGTCCAGTTTCTGTTTCTTTAACTTCTTTAGTGCTATTATCTCCACATGCGGTAAATAATGCAAAAGCAACTATAGTTACGAGTACTCTCTTCATTTTTGTTGATATTTTTTAGTGGCAAAGATAGTAATTTAGAATGGATATAAATAGGCGAACGCTACAAATTTAGCCCATTCCCAATATTTTTTTTAAATAAAAAAGCCTTCTGTATTTCTACAGAAGGCCTATCTCCATTTTACAGGGTTTAGTTTTTAATATAAACCTTACCTGTGTAGTGATTTAATCCACTGTGAATTGAATAGAAATAAATTCCTTGTGGAACAGAAAGCTGAACTGAGTTCAACACATTGCTTCTAAGTTGTTCTTTTGCTACAACTCGTCCTTGTGCATTCAAAACCTGAATTGTAGCATCCTTAATTTCTACATCTGATAAGTCAACAATTATGTTTTGACCAACAGCGTA